>Ga0209761_1000274_pt1 | contig 29647 bp, 28 predicted proteins | sample GraSoi013_1_40cm_4_FD_185818 | JGI IMG/M metagenome (GOLD analysis project Ga0209761, IMG submission 185818) | Grasslands soil microbial communities from the Angelo Coastal Reserve, California, USA - Sample 09_25_2013_1_40cm (SPAdes) (version 2) | ecosystem: Environmental > Terrestrial > Soil >... | reverse complement strand
TGGAGGTCGCCCTGTCGTGTTGGCAGTTGAGAATACTCTGAGGTTCCTGAGAGGATTGCAGCCAAAGAACATTGTCAAACAGTCTGACTATGTAAACTGATCTAGAATCAAGGGGTCAAACATGCTGGGGAGTGCAAAGGCGCTTGAGGCATTACACACATTCTCGAGACTACAGGATAGCCTAGCCCGAAGACATGTCATCGATGCTCTGTCTGCAGGCCTCGAGGGCGCGAACCCTCAGAGGCTTTTGCGGAGGCACGTTCGACTAGAGGGTCACAATCTCCGAGTGAACTCTCGACACTTCGACCTGTCCAAGTTCAACCGGCTCTTCGTGCTAGGCGGAGGGAAAGCCGCTGCTCTGATGACCTTGGAGGTGGAGAGAGTTTTGGGAGATAAGATAACCGAAGGCCTGGTAAATGTTCCAGACTATCTCACCTCAATCCCGAAACCCAGGTTCGTCCAGTTCCACAAGGCCACCCACCCTCTTCCCAGCGTAATTGGCGCCAAAGGTGTCGAAAAAATGCTGTCCATGACCAGAGACCGGACAGAGCGAGACCTTGTGATCTGCCTCCTGTCCGGAGGAGGGTCGGCTTTGATGCCCTTGCCAGCTTCAGGGATTCGCGTCAGCGATAAGGTCCGAGTCACCGACCTTCTCCTGAAATCCGGAGCTAGAATTGAGGAGATTAACGCTGTTCGAAAGCATCTTTCCGCAATAAAAGGAGGGCGCTTGGCGGAACGGCTTTGTCCGGCGACTGTCGTAGTGTTGATTATCTCGGACGTTCTCTCGAACAGGCTTGACTCGATTGCATCTGGGCCCCTGGCGCCGGACGAAACAACCTTCGCCGAAGCAAAGCTAGTTCTGAAGAAATACCGGCTCTGGAATAAGATCCCGGAAAACGTCCGAATGGTTATCGAGAAGGGGCGGCAAGGACTTCTCCCTGAGACCCCGAAAAGAGGATCGAAGATTTTCGACCGCATTCACAGCTTCATCGTGGGAACCAATAGAGACACATGTGTAGAGGCAGCTCGCTTCCTTCGAAGGAAAGGCTACAGGACGACAATCCTACCGGAAAGGCTACAAGGCGAGGCCCGACATGTGGGCACCGCAATAGGCAGCGCCCTAGTAGACGGCGCCAGTTCTAGGTTCAGAGCTTCGCGTCTCTTTGCCTTGGTTGGCGGGGGAGAGACGACTGTCACCGTGAAGGGGAGGGGAATGGGTGGCCGGAACCAGGAGGTAGTACTGTCCGCGGTTCTCAGATTGGCAGGAGTGCAAGGGCTTGCCATAGGCTCAATGGACACTGATGGGATAGATGGCTCGACCCGTGCGGCAGGGGCTCTAGCGAGTTGGGATACTCTAAATCTTGCGACTCGCCGAAAATTGAAGGTAGAATCCTTTCTGAAGAGAAATGATTCTTACCACTTCTTCGAGAAGCTCGACAGCCTCATTGTAACTGGGCCTACTGGGACGAATGTTGGCGACCTTTTAGTAGCCGTTGCCGCAGGCACGAGCAACTAGGAACATTTCGGTCTGTTCTTAGACCTCGCCGCCGAACTGTACTTTCTTGCCCAGTTCAGTCATATGGGAGGTTTGCTCATCATGCTCGGCGAACGCGAGAACGCCAAGAAGCTCTAGACCGCAGGCTTCGCATCTGTACGTCTTCCGCGCCTGCTGAGCCGCTACTCTTCGGGCATGCTCGATAAGGGTTTCAGCATTGACCTGGAGCTTCTCTACAAATTCGATCTCTCGTCTCTCTTCCGCACGGAGCCTGTTTGAATTGAGTATTTTCCTTAGTACTCACGGGTCTCCTCGGATTCGACTCCCCTTGGACTAACTCAGCCAAGGGTGGGCTTCGTTCTCGTTGGCTTCTTGCGTCTTACCACATATCTCACTGGCTGTTCTTGGCGATGCTCGGCGGCGTGTCTGCAACACGCGTGGACTATGTTTCGAGACTCCGAACTGGTGATTAACCTGGCGTAACTCTTCCCGGGCACTGTTGAGAGATTGAAGTCGCGGTATGGAGTGCTTTCTCTCAGAATACGGATGCGCTGGTGAAGTTGAAGCCCCTCGCCAGTATTCCAGGTTGGAGAATTGTTGCCCCGCCAAAGTCGGTGGTGTTTCTGATCGGTTCAGAAGCTGCTTCGATATTGCTGAACAGTTCTAGGAGGCTCTGGTTGAACCTCAGGTTCCGGAGAGGCTTCTTGATCTCCCCATTCTCAACGAGGAATGTTCCATCTCTCGTCATGCCGGTTACTGTCTTCGTTCTCGGCTCTACCTCTCTGACGTACCAGAGCCGGGTGATCAGTATCCCCTTATCTAGCTCCCCGACAAGTTTCTCCACAGTCTTCGTAGGCCCTTTGGCTCGGACGACGAGATTGGTCGGGGTCTCGCCGAGTGGATTGGGCAGTTGCAGCTCGTGCCCCGTGGGCTTCGCGTCATTGTACCTGTGGGCGGAGATTCGGGAGGAGGCGAGACCTCGCAGTTCTCCGTTCTCAACAAGTGAGACGGGACTCTTCGGATATCCTTCGCCGTCGAAGCTGGGACCCGTCTGGAGGGGATGGTAGGCGTCGTCCTCGATACTGATGTTATCGCCCATGATCTTCTCTCCAAGTCTTCCGGAGAGGTAACTTCGCCCTTCCTTGTACTGCCTCATGCCGAAATCGGGAGCGTACCCTGCCGTGGCGGAAACTGTGAGGAAAAAGAGAGTCTCGCTCCACGCGTACGGGTCCACCACAACGTCATATTTTCCGGGTAGGGTTTCACCTTGGTTCTTGTTTAGCCGAGCCCTCTCGAGGGCTGTCTCTGCAACTTTTCCAGCGTCCAGCTCTCGGATATCGGCGAAGGTGGAAAGCGCATACCCGGTTTGGTTGCCATTGTCCGCGTCCATTGTAAGCGAATAGAATCCGTTTGTCCCCTTGTAATTGGCCTCTAGCCCAACGCTATTCAGAATCCAGACGTTGCCCACGTTCGTCCCTAAGACCCCTGATGCCAACAGACCGTTCTTGCGTGCTAGGTCGATGGCAAAGCCTATGTGGGCAGCCTTTTGCTCAGCAGGCTCGGTAAGAGTCCGCTCGTGATACCTGTCCAAGCCATGATAACGCTGAGCCTCCAACATTGGTAGATGGTCTGGGTCTTGAGGGCTGGTACGGGCTTGACTAAGCGCCTTTTCGACCGTCCTTTCGACGAGGCTCTTCTCGAGCCGTCCAGTAGTCGCCCGGGCCTGCCTCTTGTCTAGTGTCAGGCGGATTGACAGATTTCGGCTCTTGCCAAATTGGGATTGTCCGAGCTCGTTGTTTCCGAACCTGAGATTCTCGCTCTGGCCGGTGGTCAGGGTTATCTCTATTCCGTCTGCCTCGCGAGCCGCGTCCTTCACTGTGCGAAATAACTCGTGGGCTCGCTCCTTGAGCAGGCTGTCGGGCTGCATCATTTTCTGGGCCATGTCCATCAGGCTCCGAAGACTTTGACGTTCCTAAACCTTGCAGGAGAGGCTCCGTGCCCCGTTATCATTATCTGGGTAGGTTGTCCTTTGCCGCAGTTAGGGGTTCCCCACAGAACCCAGCTCTTACGGTCGCCCACGGCGTCGCACGAGTTCCAGAACTCGGGAGTAATTCCCTGATAGCCTGGTCCTCTCACCATTTCCTCTATGCTACCATTGCGTATGCGGTATCCTTTTTCGCAGTTGAACTGGAAGTTGTACCGTTTCTGGTCGATGCTCCAGCCATAGTTGGTGACCATTAGAAATCCATCCTTTGTGTCTTCGACAAGTTCGTCATAGTTCCAATCGCCTGGTTCCAGGCTAACGTTTGTCATCCGGATTATTGGGAGATGATAGCCTTCGGCTCGCATGCAGCCGTTGCTCCGGGCTTCTCCAACCTTTGAAGCTGTGTTGCGTGACATCAGGTAACCGACAAACTTTCCCTCCTTGACAGCATATTTTTTCTGGGACTTGACGCCTTCGTCGTCGTAGCGGAACGTTCCCAGCCCTGGGCCGTGCTCCGGGGTTGCATCCATCACTATGTTGACCTTGTCCGACCCGTATTGTAATCTACCGAGCTGGTCGGGTGTGAGAAAGCTTCTCCCTGCAAAGTTGGCCTCGTACCCCAGGACGCGGTCTAGTTCTATGGGATGCCCGGCCGACTCATGGACTTGAAGTGCGACTTGGTCCCCGCTGAGTATGATGTCAGACTTTCCATCAGGACACCTTTTCGCGTTGACTAGTGCTAGTGCGTCTTTGGTTAGCTCCGGGGCTTGCGTTGGCAGATCCAGCTCGTCAATGAGTTCGTAGCCGCGCGACATGTATTGTCGGGTTGAGCGCGTTTGGAGACCCGCAGGACCTTTCGCTGCGACAGCTAGCGCGGCGCCGGAGTACGTGAAGTTCTGGTGTATTTTTGAGCCGGCTGAACTGGCGAAGTATTTCTCGACGGTGGAGAAGTTCATCTGTCCCCTTCGAACAACGATCCCCTCTCCCTTCATTTTGCCGGTTGACTCTTGGAGAGCACGGTACTTTTCCTCCAACGAAACATCGAAGGGATCCTTCTTGACAGGCGACTCCCACCTGTCCACATGGACAGGTTCATCGGCGAAGGACACCGCTGAGCCAATCTTTGATGCTCCTCTGGCGAGGGACAGGGCTTTTAGCGTGGTTTCTCTTATGCTGTCGTCGTTCGTTTCGTCTGTTTCTGCGAAGCCCCATCCGGTTCCTCCATAGAGGACGCGGATGCCAGCTCCCATGGACTGGGTCTCTTCGCTGCTAGAGTTGTCGTTGACAACAGTGACAATCTGGTCTCGACCATTTACCAGTCTAAAATCCGCATATGTCGCATTCTCTCTCGAAGCGATGTCGAGAGATAGCTTAGCCAGGTCTTCACCTAGACCTTTAGAAGTGCTCACGGTTTTCAGAGAGAAAGTCGCTCGCTTTATCGTTTACGGGCGTGAGGCTAGGTAGTAGACTTCACGGGCACCGTGGTGCAGTTGGTCCCTCTGCTCTGCCTGTGGAGATCTGGGTTCTCAGCTGACCACTTTTCGGAACAGGTATAGGGTGGCTCCCATCGTCAAGATTCCGATAAACCCGATCACTCCATAGGCGGTTAGAATTGTCCCTACAGTATAGCCTGTGTTGGAGTTCATGCCGAGAACGAGAGCCCGGATCGCATCAGTCGTGTAACTTATCGGGTTGTAGCTCGATACAGTCTGCATCCATTTCGGCAGTACACCGGACGACACCAGCGCAGTGCTTGTGAACAGTAGTGGAAAGGTAAGAAATCCTGCGATGCCGAAAACAGTTTCAGCGCTTTTCGTCCTTAGCCCAATCGAGAGAGAGATTCCAGACCATGCTAGCCCAAAAAAGGCGATGATCGATAGTGCCACGAGATATCCTAGTATTCCAGTGGCTGCAGAAGTGCCCAAAATGAATGCGAGCCCGAATATTATGGTCGACTGGACAATCACCCTAAAAGCATCGCTGAGGATTCGACCCAATAGGATCGCTGACCTGCTCACAGGCGTTGCAAGCATTTTGCTGAGGAACCCTGAACGTAAGTCGTCTACGATGGCGGTTCCGGATTGGAAGGAGCTGGAGAACCCGTTCTGCAGAACTATCCCTGCCACTGCGTAGTCCTGATAGCTGGCCCCGGCTGGAAATCCGGGCAGCAGGGAGAACTTGCTGAACAGTTGGGTGAAGAACAAGAGAAAGATTACGGGCTGAAAGAGCGAGAAGAAGAGCAGTATTGGGTTGCGGAGCAGCTTCTTCATAGATCGAACAAAGAGATGAGAAGTGTCGGAAAACAGGGTCATCTCTCGGGAGTCACCTTCTCCTGCTAAACATTCTACCCGAACCTCTCGACTTGTCGAGCTCTTCCGGCCTGATTCTCCTACCGGTGTGCTTGAGAAACACGTCGTCCAGGGTCGGGGTCGACACTCCGATCGAGGACAGCCGTATGTTAGCTCCGTCAAAGGCTCGGACAATGTCTGGGACCATGAACCCGCCATTCTTTGCGTAGACTACGACCCCGCCGTCCGCGTCGACTATGTTCGTGACTCCAGAAAGCCCGGTCAGAATCTGTTTCGCTTTTTCGCGAGCCGTTCCGTTCCCAGTCGTACCGTTGCCGAAGCCCAGGGTTATGGCGTCTGCTCCGATTTCCTGCTTTAGCTCCGCGGGAGAGCCTTTCGCCACAATCTCGCCATGGTCTAGAATTGCAAGCCTCCGGCAGAGGCGGTCAACCTCTTCAAGATACTGGGTTGTGATGAAGATCGTGATTCCCTGTTCTTGGTTGAGCTGTTTCAGATAGCTCCACACCGTTGCCCTGGTTTGTGGGTCCAACCCGGTCGTTGGCTCATCGAGGAAGAGAAGCCTTGGTTGGTGAACCAGGGTGGATGCCAGGTCAAGTCGCTTCTTCATACCACCCGAATAATATGCCGCGCGTTTGTTCGCGGCCTCTTCCAAGTCAACGATCTTTAGGAGTTCATTGACGCGAGTCCTCAGGTCTTCTCCGTGCAAGCTTTGAAGATGGCCTTGAAGCATGAGGTTCTCTCTTCCAGTCAGGTCCTCATCGATTACGGTATCTTGCATCTGGACGCCGATGAGCTTCCTTATCGTCTGCGCGTCATGCTCGACGTCGTGCCCAGCCACCTTGACCGAGCCTGAGGTTTTCCGGAGAAGAGTTGTTAGTATCTTGATGGTGGTACTCTTTCCAGCACCATTGGGTCCCAAGAACCCGAAAAATTCACCTTCGTCAACTCCGAACGAAATCCCCTTGACGGCTTTTGTTCCGTCTCCATAGGTCATGACGAGATTCTCAACCTGAATTGCGACCATTTTGCTTACACTATCGTATTGGATATATCGCATTAGATATGATGCGATATAAAGTATTGGACATTAGAGAGACTGTACGAGCGAGCCTTATTAGCAGACAGCACCTCAGATCATGGTGAGCATGCCCCGCTCGAAAGCTATCCCGGACAAGAAGCCCCCGCAGCATGGCTTGCTGGGCCCACAAGGCGCTCCACGAGGTCTCTTACGTCACTACATCCTACATAGGATAGCAGAGAAACCCGCACATGGTTACGATATCCTTCGTGAGATCGCCAGCAAGACGGAGGGCTCCTGGCGACCTGGGGCAGGATCCGTCTATCCAATCTTGAAAGAACTCCTCGCTGAAAGTTACATCAAGACAGAACCGCATCGGCGAGGCGAGACCTCTCAGCGGGTGTACCACATCACCCCCAAAGGTGCAAGGCGCGTGCGACAGTCAAGCGATATGTTTCGGAAAGCAGGCGAGAACTGGGGGGCGATGAGACGCTTATTCATCGAACTCGTGGAGCCCGAGCAGCTGCCAAATCTGTTCACCCACATGGTATCAGGGCAGTTTAGTTTTGTACGCGACGTTCTCGAGCTGAAACGGGACAAGATACCGTCGAAGCAAATAGGCTTCATGCTGAAAGAATACGCGCTGAACCTCCAGCGGCAACTCGAATGGGCAAACCGTACGCTAAAGCAACTGTAAAGCAGACGGGAGACCGCATAAAGCTCCCTGTCCTAAAAGGAATAAGAAGAGACGGGTCGGTTTCGAGGGGTCGGGCATGAATATTCCTCGGGCCGATGAGAGGTCTAAGGAGGCGTTCAGGTCGTTCTTGCCTGACGACCCAAGGGTTACGGTTCGGCCAATGTTCGACAACGTGTCAGCATTCATGAACGGCAACATGTTCTTCGGAGTGTTCGGAAACGACTTGTTTGTACGACTGTCTGACAATCATCGGAAAGAGCTTCTCAAGAAAGGCGCTTCGTTGTTAGAGCCTGTGCAGAGTAGACCGATGAAGGAATACGTGATGATTCCTCGCGCTTGGTGGAAGGACCCAGAGACAATCCGTTCATGGGTCGGGCGGTCACTAGAATGGGCTAGCAAGCTGCCTGCAAAGACATCAAGAAAGTAGAACCTCAAAAAGACCGGTGGTCAAATGCCTGAAGAACCTCGACCCAATGAAGAGCCAACTGTGTCAGCAGCGGGTTACAAGCGGATTCGCGACTATGGCGTCGTCGGAAACTTGCATACGGGAGCCCTCGTTGGAATTGACGGGTCTGTCGACTGGTATTGCGTTCCAAGATTTGATTCTCCAAGTGTTTTCGCATCCATATTGGATACGAGGAAAGGTGGAAAATTCCAGATCGCTCCCACGGGTCGGTTCAGCTCTCACCAGAACTACCGAGAAGAAACAAATGTTCTCCAGACTACTTTCCAAACGACTACTGGCAGGGCCGTACTGACTGATTTCATGCCTTGCTTCATGGAGAAGGGAAAGCTCCGGGTCCTTGATGAGTTTCACCGGCTCGTTGAGTGCGTGAGTGGGGAGGTTATGCTCCGAGTGACGTTTCAACCGCGGCTGAACTATTCGCGCGGGAAGACAGTTCTCGTAAAGACATCCCGGGGCTGTTATGCCAAGAACGCGAAACACTTGCTCTCCCTATCATCGCCGTCTGGGCTTCAAGTCAGGAGAGAAGGGGCTGGCCAAAGAATAAGGTTGGAAGAGGGGAGAAGAGCCTCCTTCTTTGTCGAATACGGCACCGCACGAACCAAACCTGCGTCTCCCTATCGAACGAGCACCAAACTCTCAAAGACACTGAAGTATTGGAAGAACTGGGCGAGACATGTGAAGTATGAAGGACCATACCGGTCTCACGTCGTCAGGTCCTGCCTTGTACTGAAGCTACTCCAGTACGCCCCCACAGGCGCGATCGTGGCAGCTATCACCACGTCTCTCCCTGAGTGCTTGGGAGGGACGAGAAACTGGGACTACCGATACTCGTGGGTCCGAGACGCTGCATTCTCCATCTGGGCATTGACCTCGGTCGGTGTTACAGGCGAGGCATTGGACTATGCAAGGTGGTTGGTTAGCCTTCACAAGTACTCGAACGAGAGAATGCAGATCATGAGAACTGTCACCGGCGACAAAGTTGGCCCGGAATATTCGTTGGACCATCTTGAAGGATACGAGGGCTCAAGGCCGGTCAGATTGGGCAATTCTGCCCACGCACAGCTTCAGCTCGACATACACGGGGTGTTGATAGATTCCTTGTTCTTCCTCCACCGTGTGTCGGGCCATACTACAAAGCAGGTTTACGAGACTCTTGTGAGACCCTCCGCTGACCAAGTAATCGAGGCTTGGAGAAAGCCTGATAGTGGGATTTGGGAGATGCGAGGAGAGCGAAAGCTCTTCGTAGAATCTCGAATGTGGTGCTACATTGCCCTCGACCGGGCTGCAAAACTAGCTCGGGAACTCGGTTACCATGAAGATTGTTCCAGATGGGACCCGATTAAGAGGAGAATAAAGAGTGAGATTCTGACGAGAGGATGGTCTGCCCGGAAGAGAGCGTTCACAATGACGTTTGACGGAGACGACTTGGACGCGGCGAACCTACTTATGCCGCTGGCGAAATTTCTGCCTGCGAAGCATCCAAAGGTAGAGTCCACAATCCGACGCATTATGGAGGAACTCGGCTCGGGCGACCTGGTGCGCCGATACTCAGCAAATGATGGCCTACCAGGAAGAGAAGGAGCGTTCACAGTGTGCAGTTTCTGGCTCGTCGACTGTCTAGCTCGGCTTGGCAGAGTGGAAGACGCAGAGAGACTTATGAGCCAACTGCTTGGGCGTGGGAACCATCTTGGACTCTACTCGGAAGAGATAGACACAGAGACGGGTGAGGCGCTGGGGAACTTCCCCCAAGCCTACACGCATATGGGACTTATCAACGCGGCTGTTCGTCTCAAGTACGCGCGCCAGCGAAGCAGCTCGAAGCGATACGTATCAGCGCTGTCACGCGAAGTCAAAGGCGCTAGAAAGGTCTCCGCCGCTGGCGATCAGCCGGGTTCGTTTGGGCCGGGAAAAGATGGGATTATGCAGGTTCCCGGACGGGTTGGAGTAGGCTAGCGTTCTGAGCGAGTTCTTTCAAGAGTTGAATAACTTCACGGTAGCTTCTCAAGTTGAACTTGGCGTAGGACTTCGTCATGCCAACCTTGATCGAGTACGCCGTGTCTGGAATCGCTTTGAAGAGGTCCTCATCGCTCCAGTCGTCTCCGATGGCGAGTACGAAGCTGGCTTGTCCAAGAAAGTGAGCTGTCGCCGAGCCCTTGTTGACCCCCACCTGTCTCACCTCTACTATTCTGCTGCCCTGTAGGACTTGAAGTTCTGTGTTGGCGAGAAAGTCGGACAATTCGTCTGCAAGTTCTCGGGCCCGCATCGGTCCAAGTTCCGGGTCTGCGCGTCGATAGTGCCAGGCCAGCGAGAACTCTTTCTCTTCTATGAACGACCCTGGCAACCTATCTCTGTACGTTTTGAGAACAGGAAGAACTTTTTCCTTCCAACCAATGGCGGTGGGGACCGAGGGACGCCACTCTCCGCCCTCGTCTCTGACCCAGCCCCCATGTTCGGCAATCATAGCGATGTTTAGCGAGCCGAACCACTGTTGAAGTGTGTCCTTGTGGCGTCCGCTGACGATGACGATTCTGGTTCTTGGCTCTTCGGAGAGCCGTTTGAGAGTCTCGAGTAAGGTATCGCTTGGCACGGCTTTTTCAGGACTATCTGTGAAAGGGGAGAGTGTGCCGTCGTAGTCGAGGAATAGGACCCGCTTATCGGAGATCACGAATTCCTTAACGAGTTTCTCCCTGTTCAGAGGGTCCAGAAGTCTGGCGTTAAACCTCCTCTGTTCGGCTTTGACACCGTTCAGTTTGTTGATAAAGTCCTGGCCCCAGCTGAACACGTCGTAGCGTTTGAGCCGGTCCTGCATCGCCTCGTTACGCCGGATCTGCTCTTCTTCGGGCATCTCGAGAGCCGTCTTGAGTGCCTCCACAATCTCGTTTGTGTCATTTGGGTTTATGACGAGAGCCTCTCCGAGCTCTCTGGCAGCTCCGGCCATCTCGCTTAGAATTAGGACGCCTTTCCTGTCGGTTTTCGAGGCAAGATACTCCTTGGCGACCAAGTTCATCCCGTCACGCAGAGGTGTAATCAAGGCGACATCACTGATGCTGAACAAGCTTAGAAGTTGGTTGAATGGTAGGTACCTGTAGCGGTACACTATGGGTGTCCAGTCGATGGTTCCGAACTTTCCGTTGATGTTGCCGACGAGCCTGTCAACCTCTTCCTTCATCTCCTGGTAGTGCTCTGCTCCAAGCCTAGAAGGGACAATAGAAAGTACGAGAACTGCTTTTTGTCGCCACTGGGGATACTTGTCGAGGAAGATTGAGTACGCTTCAAGTCGATTTTTGATCCCCTTAGTGTAGTCGAGCCGGTCTGTCGAGAGTATTGTTCTCAGCCCGGCCAGCTTCTGCTTTAGTCCACGCTCCTCGCGCCGGGCCTCGACGCTCTGGGCGGATTCGTGGAAGAGCTGGTAGTCTATGCCCATGGGAAAGGTGTCAACCTTCACTATTCGATCTTCTACGGGGAACTGTCCATAGCTGTGTTCGTAGCCGAGAATTCGTAGTGCACACCTGAGGAAGTGTTGAGTGTAGTCTATCGTGTGGAAACCTATGAGGTCCGCCCCGACAACCCCTTCCAGTATTTGTCTGCGCCATTCTGTTGGTAATAGGCGGAAAATGTCGTAGGAGGGGAATGGAGTATGGAGGAAGAAGCCTGTTGAGATGTTGGGAATTTTCTTGCGTAGAAGGTTTGGCAGAAGCATGAGGTGGTAATCGTGGACCCAGACGATATCGTCTTGCTGGACGACCTTCGCCACAGCCTCGCTGAAGGCCTCGTTGACCCGAACGTATTGTTCCCAGAACTCAGCGTCAAATTTGGCATAGGTGGGAAAGTAGTGGAAGAGTGGCCAGAGTGTGCTGTTGCAGAATCCGTGGTAGAACTTGTCCATTGTCTGGCTGTCGATGAAAATGGGAACTGCGTGGTATTTCGAGGCGGCTTTGGACTTCAATGTCTCCCTGAGATCTTCCTCAACATCTATTCCCGGCCAGCCGAGCCAGACATGACTTGCTCCAGGTACGGTTTTCTCGGCCCACTCCAAGTACTCTGTCAGACCTGAGACAAGACCGCCTGTGCTGGACCGCAAGAATAGTCTGTCGCCCCTCTTCACAGCGGCGAAGGGCAACCTGTTAGACACGATCACTAGTCTCATGTCGGCGCAATGCAGGAGCTTTGCCGAGATATACTCTCCGATGATTGACGATAGCCTGTCGCCTCAAATCCCTGAGAGGGGAGTGCTAGAAACGGATAATATGCTACCAGAAAACCTTTAGCAAGATTCTGATTGTCCGAGGAGAAAGCTGCGGAGGTTGATGGCGAGAGCCACCCCTTCTACGATAGTCTTCTCGATGGGCTGGTAGGAACCTGGAGGGTCTCAGGAAAGATTGCAGGTCAGGAAATTAATCAGTACTGTGAATCGGCGTGGGTTCTCAACCATCAATTTCTCCGTGTCAATTTCATTGACTCAGAAACAAAACGGCTTCGCGACAGCGGAGACAGGCAGGAACGCGCCGAGTACGAAGCTTTGGTTTTCATCGGATATGACAATATGAGCGAGCGTTATGTTGTCCACTGGCTTGACGTGTTTGGTGGAAGGTTCTCCGAGACCATCGGGTTTGGCAGGTTGAACAACGAAAATTCCATCAAGTTCGTCTTCGAAGGCCCTGATGGGCCTCTCCACAATACCGTGTCCCGGAACTCTTCCAACGGAACCTGGTCAATAATCATAGAGCAGAAAGATGGACAGGGACGATGGACTACTTTTGCGGTTGAAACGCTCCACCGGATCAACTCGACTGCGCCCATTACCTCATGAACAGGGACCTGGAGGGTCGGCTTGAGTTCTTCAGACTCGGGTAGAGCACGGCCTCAGAGAGACCGATTAGCAGCGGGGCCTTGTGAAGTCCAAGGCTCGACCACCTCCTCCGCTTAAGTAGTAAACAGAGGCGGCATAGCCTCGACCGGAACTTGGAAGATGAGGCAGAGGATGTTGAGTCCACCCGGACGCTCCTCGACATCGCCATCATCCCGTTCGAACCCGTAACGATAGGGAGCGGTAAAGACAAGCCGGAGAAGGAGGGAAAGCTGCGGAAGGCGATTCTGGAAGCGACTACTGGGCAGAATCTTGAACAGCTCAAGTCCAGGATGAAAGGACGACTGGTCAGTATCACCGTCGGTTTCTTCCTGTGGAAAGGTTCTCCCAGCGTCACAAACACGAGACCCGTGAAGGACCTGGATAACCTCATGAAGATCCTGTTCGATGTCTTGGGCCCTGGTCCGCAGGGACTCGGCCTTTTGAAGGAGGACAGTTACATTTGCGAGGTTTACGCGAAGAAAGAGCTAGTTGACGAGAAGACTGACGAGGGGTACAGGGTCCTGGTTGAAGAATATGAGGACCAGGATATGCTTCGTCTTCTGGAAAAGTTTCACGCCAAGAAAAGTGAAATGGCTTGAGAGGTAAACCACAAGCCTCGAATGCCTTCCGAAAAGTATTCCCTTTGACCATTGGATTCGGCAAAGCTGAATAGGCCTCGGCCAGGTAGACGCGCCACTCGGCGATGCTGTCCTATGCCCTGAAGAGGATCGTGCGGTCCTGGAAACTTTTCGTGTCCCTAATACTTGGAATGATGTTGGCCGCAACGTTCTTCGGTGGAATCAATGTCGGAGCCGATACGATTGGGAAACAGGCTCTCGATGCCCAACTAGCCGATACCCCGGTCGACATGCAACTCACCCCCTCGACTGGTTTCCCGCAAGGCTCGATACCAGTTCCACCGGAGACCTTCCAAAACGTTGCCGCAAAGGTCGGACAAGTGGATGGGGTGGCATCTGTGGAGTTATTCGGGAGTGCACCCCAACAAGGCCCGATTTTCAACCCTTCATTTCCCACGGTGAAAGCAATTCAGGACAGTTCTCTTCTCTATAAGCACCTGTCAGTTGTCAACGGTCAAAAGACACTTGAGGCCAATGAGTCTTTTGTTAACGCGGACTCACCGTTTGGGCAGAATTACACCTTTGGTCAAACGGTAGGGTACAGCTTTGGCTCATACCGGCACAGCTACAATGTGACCCTGAGGATTGTAGGGGTGGCGAAACTGGACACTTTGGCTTCAGCCACCTTGGGCGTTAGCTCTCTTGTCAGCAATTTCCGAGGAACGGACATTGTCCAGAGACCGAGCAGTGTTCTTATTGTGAGTTGGGAGCGGACCTTCCTTCCCTTAGTTCGGTGGGAGTACAACGAAACCATTCCTCCCAATAATCGCGGTGGGTACAACATCGCCGCAACTGTAAATGTCTACCTTGACAGGTCGAGGCTTCTAAGCGCGTTCAACATCGAAGGCAGTATTGCCCAAGTACAACAGATCGAGGCCAAGGTTACAAATGAGGCTGCTCGGTACAATTTCAGCTCAAGTGAAAGTCTGACCGGGCCTCTGGCAAGCTTCTCGCAGAGCATTTTCCTCCTCCGATTCACATTCACGATTTTCTCGCTTCCAGTTTTCTTTGTGGCCTGGCTTGTTGGAAGAACTGTTTCCCAAGCCTCGTTCAACCTGCGGAGGAGGGAGATTGGGCTTCTCAAGACCAAGGGCTTCTCCAATGCGCAACTGTTCAGACACTTCATGGTCGAGGCACTGATCGTCGGCCTCGTAGGTGGAGGTCTTGGCTTGGCGGCTGCCGTGACCTTGAATCCTTATTTTATCCAGGTCCTCAGCGGGAGCAACCCAGGAGCCGTGTTCCTCACAAGCAACACCGCAATCATCACAATAGTCTTCACAGTGATTCTGACGCTGCTCTCAATTTTCTCGCCTGCCCGTGCCGCGGCTTCAATGGACCCAGCTAAAGCCTTGAGAGAATACGTCTACTTAGAAGACACACGTTCTAGCAGGAAGACGGGCGCTATCCTAGCTTTCTCTCTCGGCCTCTACAAGATAATCCTCCTAACCCTCGGAATAAACTTCCAGAACATAGGCCGATTCTTTTTCGGCACCAACTTCCTGCTCGCACTTGTTCTCATTATCATGGCTGTCGCAGACTTTGGACTGACCTTCATAGGCCCATTCCTCTTCCTATACGGAGCCACCCAGCTATCTACAGGGCTAGCTCTCCGATTTCACCGGGGATTCGCCTCACTTTCCAAGAGGCTGGTTGGAGACGTTGCAACCCTAGCCTCCAAGAATGTCTTCCGAAACCCTCGCAGGGTCAGCGCAATCGTCTTCCTAGTAGCCCTGATCGCGGGGTACTCGATCTGGGTTGTCGGCGACCAGGCCAGCCAGCAAGACTACAATTTCCGACAAGCCGAGACCCAAGTCGGCTCCGACCTGCGCATAACCGGGTTCAACTCCCTAACGAATGCGTCAATGTTCGCCAGTCAGTTACGCTCCTGGAGCAATATTACAGGGGCGACGGTTGAAGGGGCCACTTCGCTCCAGCTTTCACGGATCCAGTACTTACAGATGAAAGCCATCGACCCGTTGACGTGGAGGCAGGGGGCATACTACGAGGATGGCTGGTTCACCGGAAACATTGACGATATCTTCCGGATCTTGGCACTGGACAATCAGACGATTGTGCTTGATCATGGGGTTGCGTCGTACTACGGGATAAGTTACGTGAACATCAGTAGCACGAAGGCTCTCTCAGTTATCAGCCTCTTCGGACCCGACTATTCCCAAAGGTCCCTTGGCGGTTCGTTCGGCGTTCCAGGCTTCGGTGGGTTTGCGCCCATGGGATGGTCATACGTTCCAATCGGCCTCGTTGTCGAGAACCCGACCATCTTCTCCAGCACCTACTCGGTACTTGCAAAGGCGGACTCAGCTATACCCCTCTCAAACTTAGCCAGCTCGATTCGCAAAGCGTACACATCAGTCAGTGTCGACACAGCTGAGGTCAGCACTCAAGGAGCGACGGGAACCATTTCCAACGGGATACAGAATGTTCTCCGCCTGGGAACAGTCTTCGCCGGGTTAGCCGCGTGCATTGGGGTGGGCGCCGTCTCCTATACCGGCTTTAAGGAACGCGAGAAGGAGACGACTATGATCGCGGTGAGAGGCCTTTCGTACAAGCAAATGCTAGGGTTACTGGTCACCGAGGTACTTCCCCTCCTCATATTTGCGCTAATCCTCGCCACCGCTGTCGGTCTCATTACAGTTCGCGGTGATGCTCTGGCCCAAAGCACCCTTAACCTTAGCTACACGAGCATGTTAGCTCAGAGAAGGGTTGTTTTTCCTCTCTGGGCGACCGAAACTATCCTGGGGACTGTTGGACTGCTGTTCGCCGGTGTTTTTCTCCCGGCAATTACCTCCGCGAGAAAGGACCTTTCTAGGATGAGCCGGACGGTAAGATTTGCTTGACAGCAGTCCCGATTATCGTCGACTCTCTGGTCAAGGCGTACAAGCTCGGAAGCGTTGAGGTCCAGGCACTGCGAGGCCTCAGCATCAAGGTCGAAACCGGTGGGATGGTTTCGATTATTGGCCCAAGCGGGAGTGGAAAAACGACCCTGTTGAATATTCTCGGCGGGCTCGATCGGGCAACGGCCGGGACGGTTCGCGTCGGCGACACCGTGCTGACGGACTTGGAACCAGTAGAACTGGTCTACTACAGACGGGAGGTGGTCGGCCACATATTCCAGACCCTAAACCTGATTCCGACTCTAACCGCGGCTGAGAACGTCGAGCTTCCGATGATGGCCGCTGGGACATCTCGTGGAACTCGTTCAGCGAGAACGAAAGAACTCCTGAACGTGGTGGGATTGTTGGACCGGCAGGATCACAAGCCTGACGAGTTGAGCGGCGGAGAGCAACAAAGGGTGGCAATAGCCGCTGCGTTGGCCAACGACCCCCCGTTGCTGCTGGCCGACGAGCCTACAGGCGAACTTGACAGTGTGAATGCGAAGATGGTCACTGATTTTCTTGTTAAGGTGAACCGTGAGCTTGGGAAAACCGTGATCATGGTCACCCACGACCAGAATGTTGCGAGGGCAGCGGACAACATTATGAGGATCGAGGATGGGACCATCAAATCCTCGCTCACCCCGAGCCAGATTGCCAGCCAGGACACGCCAACATCCTACTTAGACCAGCTGCGAAGGCGAATGTCAGAGCTCGAGAATCAGCTAAAACAGCTCGACGATGATTTCAGGAATGGAAAGCTTTCAGGCGACGACTATGCGGACCACCGTATCAGGCTTAGGCAGATCAGGGCCGGGTTACAGGACGAACTTCAGAGACAGGGAGTCGTAGGATGATATTTCTCTAGGCAGAATCGGACTGTTCACTTAAGAGCCCTCTGGGGTAGCCTAGTGGAGTTTTGACAGGAAGTCGCTGAGGTGGTGATTGAAGTCTTCCGTTTTCTCAAGGTTGCTCAAGTGACCTGCATTTCGGAGCACATGCAAAGTGGAATTTGGAATCTTTGCGTGCATACTCTTTGAGAGCTCTGGTGGAGTGAGGGCATCGTTTTCGCCAACTATAATGAGTGTTTTAACCTTGAGATTGGGAAGAGCCGCTGAGGTGTCCGTGCGTCCGGCCATTGCAAGAAGCGCTCCGCACACACCGATTGGCGAGTTGCCCTGGATTATTCTTCTCACCATTTCAACGGTGGCAGGGTTCTTTGTGACGGTTTGGGAGGCGAGGAGGGCGTGAATTTGTGACTTGATGAAGGGTTTCATGCCTTGTTCCTTGATGAATCTTATGGTGGTGGCCCGTTTCAGTTTGGCCTCGTCGGAATCCGCCTCTGCTTTAGTGTCGCAGAGAATGAGCCCATCGACCCGCTCCTGGCTCTTCTCAGCAGTGCGCAATGCTATGTATCCTCCCATAGACAACCCGCAGAGTACAGCTTTCTCAATTCTCAGACTGTCCAACAGTCCGAGGAGGTCCTCAGCGAAGAGTTCCATCGTGTACTGGCCATCGCCCACATCGCTTTGCCCGTGTCCTCGAATATCATAAGCGACGACTCGAAAGCTTTGTTTCAGGAACTCGACTTGAGGGTTCCACATCTCATGGCTCAACGGGAAGCCGTGAATGAGAACGATCGGCTTGGCCTTAGGGTTTCCAAGCTCTAGAACATTGAGGTTTGCGCCGTTGACCTGGATCTTCAGGGTTTCCCATACACTCCGCGACTAACGACGTTTGTTTGTCCTTATCAGCTTCGCCCAAGCTGCCGGGACGACTTTGCCGGGGAGTTGCGGTCCTCTTGTGGAATACCTTTTGGGGAAGAACTCGTTTTTCGGGGCTAATGCAATCCTCAGGTTTGAAAATCGCCAAGGTTGGCGAGATTAGTCTCGCTTATCGAGAAGCGGGGCAAGGTGATCCCGTGTTCTTCGTGCACGGCATTCCTACGGATTACCGCGCATGGGACGCCCAAGTTGGACTCTTCTCGGCCAACTATCACGTAATTGCTTACAGTAGACGCCTGGCGAACCCGAACCATAACCGGGAAGACTATGCAGGCAGTACCATTGAGAACAACTCGGCTGATCTTGCTGGCTTGATCCATGAACTAGATGTCTCGCCTGTGCATCTTGTTGGCCATTCTTATGGAGGGTTCGCTGCGGCCTACTGTGCTGCAACGAACCCTGGACTTTTCCACACGCTCACGCTTGTAGAACCGGCAGTTTCGACGATACTCTTGACGAATCGGAAGAGCATACCGCAACTCCTTTCGCTCTTACTGAGAAGCCCTTCAACAGCAATGTCTGCTGCGCGGTTTCAGCGAACATCTCTAGACCCATCACTAGCTGCTTTCCAACATGGCGATTTCGACGCCGCTCTAAGACTCAATCTGGATGGGATCATGAACCGGAGAGGAGCCTTTGATCAGCTTCCAGAAGCCGTTCAAAGGATGGTGAAAGAGAACGAGAAGACGATAGGAGAGCTTACTGCCGAGGTTCCGCCTTTCGGCAAAGCGGATGCGTCAAAGATATCCGCTCCTACTCTTCTGGTAAACGGGGAGAACAGCCCGAAAGTCCTACATTCGATAGTCGACCGGCTCGCTGGGGCAATCCCGAGTGCTGAGGTGGCGGTGATTAGGGAATGTGCCCACTTCCCACACATTGAGAATCCAGCAGAGTTCAACAGTGTAGTGTTGGGGTTTCTAGCAAAACACGGCTAGCTGGCCGCGGCCCAAATAGCCTGAGCCACTCGCCTAGGCGAAGGACTCAATGGCCTCTGCGAGTCCCCGGAACCGCTGGCTCATCGGATTCCTCGGCATTTTCAATGTTAGGATGGCTTTGCTGAGAGAGCCGATGACTTCTTCGGAGAAGGGAAGCCATCCGGCCATGTCGACTGTAAAGTGCGCTCCAAGGGTCCTCGCGAACTTTAGCACTTCTGACTCTCTGATGCGCGGTGGAATCATGTTCAAAATTAGATGGACGGGTTTGTCCATCGTGCTTGAAATCTCGACCAGTACTCCTGTCCCGAAAATGTCCTGTTGGTCGACTCGTGAAATTATGACTTGGTGGTCGCAAATTCCCAGCGCGAGTAACGTGTTCTCGACGTCTCAAAATGAGTATTCCGCAACCGAGCCCGACGATTACAAGTACAAGTAGCCAGACGACCCAGCCCAAGTCCGCTGAGGTTTGCGTCCCCTGGGTGTCTACGTTAAGAGAGGCGGTTCCTTGACCGATATTGCCGTAGTTGTCTGACGCGATTATGGTCACGACCCACGTGCCGGTCGGGTCTACCCTGTTGACCTTGTAGCTTCCAGTCCACTTTCCCAGAGACTGGTCGTAGACTAGGCTAATCGGTCCTACGATGGTTCGTCCGGAGCTTATGAAAACGGCGCTAACTGCTCCCTGCGTGAAATTGTAGTTCCCTGGTACCGTGACCTTGGTGTACAGGGGAATGACACTGCCTTGGGCATATGTTCCGCTGGACGATAGAAGCGAAACAGCCAGTGTTGCGCGTTGGATACTGAAACTGGTTTGCTGAACTGTGGAGGGTCCGCTGTTCCCGAAAACGTCAGTGAAGCTTGCCGAGGCGACAGTAGCTGTCCATGTTCCATGTGCATGGGTGAGGCTCGTCGGGTAGGCCGCGTGATAGGTGCCAGAAGACAGGTCATAGATAGCGTTGACAGTGTGAATAGTCACACCATCCCGCTCCATGAGCCGTAGCGGGGCCGAGCCGGTGTTGACAAAAGCTCCGTTGGGGTATGTAGCGTTGAACCAAAAATCAACAGTCTCAGTTCTCTGGACGACGATGCTGCCTGTCCTCAGAGGCGTCAATGTGATGTTGGTCGGATAGACTATGACCTGTTGAATGTAAGGCGGATTTTTGGCAACGGTGTTCGTTCCCGCAAGGCTGACGGTATAGTTTCCAAGGGCAGAGTCCACGGCGGTCTGCCAAGAAAACTGGACGGCCCCCGTAGGATCCGCGTTTTTACTCGATGGGTAGCCAGAGACAGAGGTAGCTCCATAAACTATGTTGATCGTCACGTTGTCGGCGGGCAGGTACCCGCTGGCCTCTACATGCACTGTCGAGGTCCGTTGGTATGATGTGTAGTCTGTTAGCCCGACTGTAAATTGTTCTGTTGCGATGCTGGAGTTTAGCGAGGGGAGGTTCTCGGCAATAATCACATCGTAAGAGCCAACGAGATTAAGAGATGCGCCGAAGTCTGACGGATACTTGGCCCCACAGTCCACGCTGCAGCGGTTGACAAGACCGGCTTGGTCGTACTCGCCGACCCACCAGACGGGTCTGTCACCGTCCAGGTAAAACTGTAGCTTCCTGGATTTGCTGCGTTAGTAACCGAGAGCGTGAGATCGACGCCAGAGGCGTTTCCCTCGCTGGTCCGAGCGGGGAGCGAAGTGAGCGTGAATCCCTCCCCAGCGGCGTTGACTTTGTGGAGGCCGCCCACCGCAACCAGGATTCCTAGAAAGAGGGTTACTGCTAACAGGGCCCCTCGTGATCCTCGCAAGCACTGACCAAGACCCTTGAGCCTTCAGTAATCAGAAATCTGGATTAACAGTCGAGTAGAAGATTATGTAACGAGACCCGTCCCCCTCTTACATCTGGAGAATAATATGCGTTGCACTCGAAGAAGCTCTCAGAACGATCCAGAAAGGAGAAAAGAGGAACAATAGTGTTCGACGCTATTCTGGGATAGAATACTCGACCTTAGATGAATGATTACCGGCAGCTGAAATTTTCCTCCCAATTCTTGGGAGACTTTGGTTTTGTCTCAATCCTCACTGTTCTTCCGAAGTATTCTTTGAGAGGCTCCCAGTACGATGTTCCCCATCCTTCGCTATACTTCGCCACTTGGCTCGCTGGGACCTTTGAGTGCACCATTCGCAGCTCCGTCCCGCCTTTCTTCCGCGTGAAGGTGAGTTCTAGAATCGAGCTTGGATAGTCCTCAGGCCACTCTGAGGTCTTCCATTCCTGAACTATCTTCTTGCCTTTGACCAGCTCTAAGTTCTTGCCTGAGATGTATTTGTCCCAGGCGTTGAACTTTCCACCACGCCTAGGGTCACAGGTGGCCCTGGAACCCGTGAATGCTGAGTGTTTCTTCGGGTCGATTAGAGCGCTGTAGACTTCTTTGGGTGTTACGGAGGCTATGAGGAGTCTTTGCCTAATGGTTCCAGTCTTGACGACCATTGCTTCTGGATGCAGTTGGCTGGTTCTAATAAGCGTGCATCACTCTAGCACCTATGGCGAACGGTCATTACGCCTTGGTCGCGAGCAACTCGCCTCCACGGGATTAGTCCTTAGGACCCCTGAGAGTTTCAGGGTTTCCCAGAGCCGGGATTATCGTCTCCCCAAGGGGAGGACACCCGCTTATGCGTACTGGTCTATCGAAGGTACAATCCAGTTAAATCGAGGAACACACGCCTCCTCTGCCATTACTCCTAGGCTCTTGCAGAGGCATCGGCTTGACAATTTGGTGGACCAAAGGGTATCACTGCCTGACCTGCAGAGCCTTTACCCTGAACGGGTGCAAGGAGCATAGAGCTGGAAACATTCCCGGCAAGGCAATCATTGAAGCCACGCTCGAAGATGTTCGCATCCTGTCAGACGATCTTGCGGGCTTGATAGTTGCAGAGCTAAAGGGGGACAGAGACAACAATTCCAAGGATGCGTCTATCCCCGTGCCTCCAGACATCCCCGGAGGCCCTCCACTGGACAATGATGAAGGAGCAGAAGAGTCGGGCGGAGACGAGACTCTCGCAGAGTCGGAGCACTTCCTAGCTTCAAGAAACCGAAACGAGTTCATCTGCTCGTGCGGGCGAAAGTTCGGTAGCGAACACGTCTTCTCGAGCCATGTTGAATTCGAGAGCCAGCTGAGTTCAGTCGGGGACCAAAGGTCCCGGAACTCTCTTGAAGATTAAAAGCGCCTTGGAAGCTTGGTAGTAAGGTCTGAGAATGGGTCCAGCCTAAACAGTTCTTATTGAATGGGTGTGCCCAAAAGGGTCCGGTCGACTTCAGCGATCGTTCGCCGTCCTGTAAGGGCCATTGCGATGGCGAGGTCTTCTTTCAGCAATGAGAGCAATCGTGCCACTCCCGCTTCCCCACCTGCGGCTAGAGCCCACAATACGGGGCGTCCAACTCCGACAGCTTTGGCTCCCATGGCGAGAGCGATTAGAATGTCGCTTCCCCGACGAATTCCCCCGTCGAGGTAGACGGCGGCTTTGGCTCCGACCGTTTCAACAATTTCCGGGAGGGCGTCTAGGCTGGCTTGTGCTTGGTCGAGCTGGCGTCCGCCGTGGTTGCTGACGATTATTCCCTTTGCACCATGATCTAAGGCCAGCTGAGCGTCTTCACTTGTGAGGATCCCCTTGACTAAGATGGGAAGATGGGCTAGCGTTCGAAGCTGGTCTACTGTGTCCCATGTGGCTGAAGCTTCGCTGCGATTATGATACAGCTGGTCTATCGCAGTGGGGTGTGTGGGAGGAAAAACGTCGGGGCCATTTCCGAGAGGGATGGAACTCACATTGAATCCTCCTAGAATTGTCGTGTCCCTGTTGCCAAAAACGGGAGCATCCACGGTCAGAACTATTGCTGTGTAGCCGGCCTTCTCGGCCCGTTCCACCAAACGTTGAGTCGTTGCCTGTTCTGGTTGGAAATAGAGCTGGAACCATCGAGGACCTTTGGGGGCGGCTCGGGCGATATCCTCCAACGAGCGTGAACTGATGGTGCTGAAGATCGCGAGAATTTCTGCTGAACTGGCTGCCCTAGCAGTGGCTAGCTCAGCGTCGGCATGGAGTAGGCCCTGGTAGGCGGTGGGACTGACGTAGAAAGGAGCGCTCACTTTCTCCCCTAGGAGGGTCGATGTGAGGTCTAGGGTTTCTACGTTGACTAGGGCGCGGGGTCGAAGTGTCCTTCGTTGGAATGCTTCGCGGTTTGCCTTCATCGTCAGCTCTTCGCCGGCGCCGCCTTGAACATAGGCCCAAGCTGGTTCGAGGGCGTTCTTTGAGGCGGCTTCTTCAAGATCGCTGAGTGTGAGGAATCCGCCAGGTGGCTCTTCTGCCATGGCTATTACAGCTCGCCGAAGAACAGGGACTCAGATTTGAACACGATGGGAGGACGGTTTCGGCGACTATCTATCAGGCACTCGCTGCGACCTTTCCACCGAAGAACTGTAAGTACTGAGCAAAACGGAACAACAGAGCAAGGAGCGTTCCTGAAACGCTTCTGCCCTTCTTGCCGCTGGCCTTGTACCGAGCTTGAAACCAACTTGCAGTCTCTTTGTCGCCGTACACGTTCATCAGATGGATTGTCATGTAGTTCTTCTTAGATGCGAGAGTGGCCAGCAGGAGCAGCTGGCCATTGTACGTCTTTGGATAGATCTCGAATGGAATCACGTAGGCTATTGCGTCACTTTTGACCGTTTCCACGTACCTCTTTGGAAGGTTGGCGAGTATCGTCTCTCTCACACTCCGCAGTGCAGTCTCACGCTCTTGGGGAAGGCCGTGAAGATACTCTTCGACCGTCGGCCCATGTTCCGTTTTTCATTTTTGCTTTCTGTCCGGTCGGGATTCTCGTTCAATACACTTTCTAGCTCCTTCACGACGGCCTTACGCGAGCGACATGCCGAGCTCTATCTCGTCCCGCAGCGGAATGCCATCTTTCCCGAACAATGGAATCTGCGGTTTTAGCAGGCGTGAACGGTCAAGAGCATTCAGGTAAAGGGCTGCTAGTCGAAAACCCCTTTTCTGGTAGAATCGCAGGGCGGACATGTTATCGTTAGTCGTAATCAGCCAAAGTCTCCCGCAACCTGCGGAGATGGCAGCCTTCTTCACCGCATCCATCAGGGAGGACCCGATACCTTGTCCCTCCACTAGGCTGTTTAGCGTAACTACCTCACACTCGCCCCTTCTACGTGATAAGTGACTAATCCAACCTTCCTATCGCCTCTGAAGGCTACGAACCCCTCTAGCTCATCTGGATAGATGATTCGCTCCTTGGCGACAACCTTCCTCGCACCCCAGTGCTCCTCGGTGAACTCTGCGACCCACCTCTTGTCATCTTGGGCTAGAGGTCGAACTCGCGGTTTTTCCATTTTCGTGCTAGAGCGGTCTCAGACAGTCCGGAATAAAAGCGGATTCGAATTCCTGGCTTTCTCTCGGGTCGGGCCAACAGGACTGTCTGGAATCAATTAATAACTGTAGGAGAGTGGACGCTGTAATATGCAACTGTCTGAATATTCGGTGTCAAGAGGGCTGAGAGTAGGTGCTTTAGGTGGAGTAGTTGGTTCTGTTGTGCTCGGTGTGTTTGCGGGGCTTGGATCTGTGGCAATGGGCCAGGAAGTCTTCTACGTCACGGTCGCAAAGAAACTCGGGTTTGGAGAAGCGTCTATCGCTGGCGGCTGGGCCCTCCACTTTCTGGTGGGATTAGTCGCTGGAGCAACCTTCGTAGTAGTGACATCGCGCGTGAAAATCCTAACACTTTCAACAGTTCGCAGGGGCCTCTGGGTGGGAGCTTTGGCCGGCGTTGCAGTCTGGGTGTTGGTCTATGTGCCCGTGACGGGGATTCTTGTCCCTACCGACCTGACTGACGCAACTTTCGCGGTTGGGAGTTTCATTCTGCACATCGTTTATGGCGTTGTCACGGCTGTGGTGTCAGTGTCATTGCTGCGACGTAGTGCCAAGACGTCGATCCGCGTCTAACTTACTGCTCTAGAAGTGGAATTTACGTCCGGGCTCACGCGAGACTTATTTCCCTTCGAAGCGTTCTTGAAAAGTTCTACAAATCGGAGGGCAGCTTCAGTGTCTGAGGATGAAGCGGCGGCCTTCCTAGGAAGGCTTGGACTGGCTTTGGAATCTCTTGACAAGACCGAACATTCCAAGGAATAGTGCGACGTTCGCCAGAATGTTAACCAGCTGACTGGCCATTGTAGTGGTGACCCCGACTGATTCTATCAGGGTTCCCAGCTGGTCAGCTGGAAGGGAGAGGGTCAAAGCCAGAGATATGACGTTTCTAACCGTTAGTAGAGCGAATGCGAAAATTATCAGTGTCCAGGCTCTGAAAGACCCCGTTAGCTTTGTGACCTTGAAGGCGTAGTAGGCAACCGCTGCGGTCAGGATGAGCTGCACGACCGCCACGAAGTACAACGTTGGAACGACTACTGGGTCAAGCATTCACTCTTCATCTCGATTTGGTTTTTCCAGAAGCTCCTCGGAACAGTTCAACAAATTTCTCAGATGCCACCTTTCTAGCTGAGCCGGTCATGAGACCTTCATATTCGGAGAAGGCTGACTCTATCTTGAACCCTCCAGGGGTTATCTCGAACTCTCGCAGTCTCTTGTCGTGATCGCTCCCTCGCATTTTTTGGATTAGGATGGCTTTTCGCAGAGAGGATTCGATTTCGATCTGTTTGAGCACAACGATGCAGTCTACGAGAAAACTTAGCCCAATCTCAGTAACAGAAAAAGAGGACCCGCCGGTTTGATTCACTTCCCACAGCAGGAGCGAACTCAGCTCCCGCGTTTTGAGGTGTCTGACCAGTCTGTAAGCTTCCTGCCTCAGCTGATTTTCTTGTACATACATGGCGAGGTGGCTGAGGGAATCTATCGCGATCCTTTTTGCTGGCAATTCTTTGATGACCTCGTCGAGAATGGTCTGTGTGCCTGATTCGAGGAGGAGGTTTGGAGACGTGCATACTAGCTTGAACTTGTTTGCCTCCTCCAAGCTGCGCAGGTCCCAGCCGAAGTTCTTCGCGTCTCGGTAGATTTGGTCAGGCAGCTCTTCGAAGGTTACGTAGATTCCCGGTTCGCCAAACCGGGTAATCCCGGTCACTAGGTACTGGAGAGCGAGCGTTGTCTTCCCGGTTCCCGCGCTTCCTGCAAGCAAAACAGCGTCTCCCTCCATGAATCCTCCTCTCAGCATCTCGTCAAGCTCCATAATTCCAGTCTTCACCCGTGCGCCTTCCCCGACTCGGCCGCCGAGGAGTTGGCCGAACTCGGAATGTGATGTCTTTCCGCCCGAGATGCTCAAAGTGTCTCTCCTTCTCTCGTGTCCTTAATGTGGGCCGCCACGGTCTCTAGAATTTCTCGGTCCCTTTCACGGTCTAGTAGAAGCGCTTGAGACTTGCCGAAGACCCTAGTTTTGAGAACTCCTAGGTTTATCAGATCATTTACGTCCTGTTCTATTGTGGCAGCGGTTCTTCCTATTCTTCGAGCAACACCGTCGAGAGTATCAATTAATCCCGGATTTCTGTGGAATAGGACTAGAAGGTCTCCTCTGATCTCTGAAGCGAGCAGCCTGGCAAGCGTTTCGCTTGCGTTGCTCATATTACTCGGCCCTCTATGAAGAGCAGACCCTTAGCGGTCCTCCGTGTTTCCCTGTGCTCGAAACAACCCTTGCACTCGAATGGAATGTGCAGACTGTGAAACCGCGCCAAGCCTTTCCGCTAGTGGTCGGGGAGTTCCTAGAATTGAGGCTCTTGATACTTGTTCTTGGAAAGCTGGGTTACGAGCACGAGGCAGCTTTCATTTTCCTCTCGGCTTAGGTCGATTCAGATCAGTCATAGGCCGAGTTCTTGTCTCGTTTTCAGGGTTCGCATTATGTCGCCTCTTGAAACAATCCCTAGCAGCTTGTCCTGGTCCATAACGAGGACGCGTCCGACTCCCTTCTGAGCCATCCTCTTAAGGGCGTCTGCCGCTGAGACAGTTGGAGTAACTGTGATAGTCTTCTCGTATGGGACCATTGCTTGACTGACCAGTTCCAAATCTCTCTTCTCTCCAGGAATGGTTCTGACTGAGTCCATGGTAACTAAGCCGACCACCTTGTCGTTTTGAACGACCGGGTATCCTCCGTGGGGGTGTGTTAGGAAGTAGTCGGTGACGAGGGCTTGAACGGTAATGTCTGGGGAAACTGTGAGAAGCTGTTTGGTCATGATGTCACTGACGCTGACCCGGGAGAGTATGTCTGTCATCCGGGTCTGTTTGAGGCTTGTTTCCGCGCCAGACCGTATGAACCAACCGAGGAAGAGAATCCATAGACCGTTGACAATGTTCCCTGTGAAGACAACCAGCAAGAGTCCAACCCCAATCATCAGGGTCGAGAGTCCTTCACTGACGCGCGTCGCGCTTCCGGTGGCCCCGAGCAGATTCCTGGATCTCTTCCAGAGGCTACCCCGCAGGACTCGCCCGCCGTCTAATGGGAAGGCGGGAATGAGATTGAACACTCCTAAAACAGCGTTTATCAGGGCACCATACCCGAGGATCGCGAGAATTGCAACGGGCGCCGAGACTAACATGAACAGAAGCCAAAGCGTGCCCATGACACCCGCGATCGCGAAGCTCGTCAAGGGACCAGCTGCAGCCATACGAACTTCAAGCCGTGCATCCTTAGGCTCCTCGGTCATTTCTGAGACTCCTCCGAAGAAGAATAGAGTGATCCGGGCAATCGGCAACCCATTCTTCTTGGCGATGTAAGAGTGGGATAGCTCATGAAGGAGAACGGAGACGAAGAGGAGCAGGGCTGAGACGATTCCGATAGACCAGTAAGTTGTCGAGTCTAACCCGGGATAAGTTAGGGAAAGGTACCCGCCGGGCGTAGCCAGGGACCAAGCGATGAGCACGAAGACGAGCCATAACGTCCAGTGGATCCTTATCGGAATGCCTAGGATTCTACCAATATTGACCGACATCTGGCAGCCTCAGCCCATTGCGGCTGAGGTAGGACTTAACATATCTCCGGCGTTCGGCGGTTACCGAGCTTGGCTCAACCTGGCACTCCCGCTCACGACAAGATCGTATTCTGAAAAATTGCGACCATGTAAAATGCCGGGGAAAATCTGCTTGAAGCAAAGTGAACCTTGGAATGGAGGCCTCGGTGAGTGCTGGAAAAGCGATTACTTTCAACAGCAGTGCTAAGGACATAATTCAAAAGCTGAAGAAGGCGAAGGCTCAGAATGCGTTGCCGCTGAAGGCCGCGTTGCGGAAGGTGTTGGAGAAGGACGGCATTGGCTATTATTGGATTCTGGAGTAAAACAGAGTAAAAGCTGGCGGGATTTTGGACTCTGAATTGAGAATGACCCTACATAGAAGAGCAAAACCCAAGGTAAGTCTACGGACTAAGCACGAACTCTCTCGATTTCTAATCGAGCGGGAAGAGAAACGCGAAACTGAAGGGAAAAAAGGACAAGACTAAAACATAGCATCGATGTCCAGCTGGAGAAACAATACTGTTTGGGGAGTTTGAACGTAGCTAGTGGGTGAAGACGAAGGTGAAGCACTTCTAATGGGGTTTGCTATGGGTGGAGATGATGGTCTAGCGATAGCAATGATCGGCGAAGATGAATACCAAGGTAGCGGAAAGCATCGGCAATCCATATCTGGAAATGAATCTGGTTCAAGACCGGCCGGGATTATTCGATTCATAGCAATTCTAGTACTACTCGGGATTATTACCTGGCTATCTTTATTGATTATTTTACAGCCTCGCCACGCGTCGTAGGTCTATGCAAATGGGAGAGTAGTGAGCGATCCGGGCCTGAACTGATTGCATGACGGACACAGGGGGAGAGAATAAGAAGGCCACGCAAGGACGTTAGAATTCTCCTGTTAGGTTGACAGTTCTCGGGGCTCGCTCGACAAAGCGTCAATTTCTGACTCTAGGGGTATGAAGGGCAGCTTCTCTATTCTTTCATATCTCGGCCTTTCGAAACTGAACCCTTAGACTTGGCAAGAAGAGTAGGCATCACAGGCCAATTCTTTCGTCCCCTCTGACCAGTTCTTGTTTGCAATCTCGAACTTTACAGCTTCGGCATCGAGAAGATTGACTGTCCTAGTCAAGGTTCGAATAATCTTGGAGTATCTCTTTAGAGTCGCTTCTCTGTATCCTTCCCTCTTCATCCAAAAAGAGAATTCTAAAACGGCTGATTCGGGGGTTTGTCGTTGGTGCGGGGGGTGGGATTTGAACCCACGAACCCCTGCGGGACAGGGTCCTGAGCCCTGCGCCTTTGACCTGGCTTGGCAACCCCCGCCTCAGAAAACCTTCCAAGAAAAGCAGCCTGATAAAACCTTCAAGCATTCGAAATAGGTTTGGAGACGCTTGTGCTTCTGCGAGACGCTTATCGTGAATGTGCCTAGTTCATCTATGTCAAAATCCTACCTGCAGACTTCAAGACCCTGGAAGCGTTCAGGGTTATCATTTCGTTGGGCCCGTTTCTTCCCCAATTGACAACGTCGCTCGATGGGGGTTCCCAGTATTCGTCCTTCGACCTTTTAGCTTCAACTGTGCTATTTGGTCG
>Ga0209761_1000272_pt1 | contig 29782 bp, 21 predicted proteins | sample GraSoi013_1_40cm_4_FD_185818 | JGI IMG/M metagenome (GOLD analysis project Ga0209761, IMG submission 185818) | Grasslands soil microbial communities from the Angelo Coastal Reserve, California, USA - Sample 09_25_2013_1_40cm (SPAdes) (version 2) | ecosystem: Environmental > Terrestrial > Soil >... | reverse complement strand
GGAGGCGCTGGTGCGCGACGTGGCGGCCCGCTACGGAGCGGAGACCGGCCGGGAGGCCGCCGTCTTCGCGAGGTCCGGGCCGGGAGCGGCGGAGACGGGAGTCCTGCTCCTCGAGCCCGACGAGATCAGCGGGGAGACTGGAGACGTCAGACGTCAGACGTCTGACGTCTGAGCGCCAGCATCCAGCTCGTTCCCACGGCGCACCGGTTGGCGGTGTGCGCGACGAATCGTCCCAGGGCACCGAGCCCGTCCTCCCGTAGCCCGAACGGCACGCTCCAGGCGTCCCACAGGTAGACCGGGACCCGCGGCACGTTCATCCCGGTGCCGTTCGCCCGCACTCCTCCGAAGCCGAGCTCGTAGCCCGCGGCGCGCGCCAGCCGCTCGATGCGCTCGTCCGACGACCCGAACGGGTACGCGATCCCCCGCCCCGCCGCGGCCCCCAACCGGCGGACGAGCGCCTCGCGTGAGCGCCCCAACTCCTCCGCCGCGCGGGCGTCGTCGAGCCAGGTGAGCCGCGCGTGCGACGCCGTGTGGGATGCGAAGTCGAACCCCCGAGCCCGCCACTGCTCGACGACGCGCCAGTCCAGATGCGGCAGCCGGCGCCAGGTGTAGCGCACGTCCCAGGTGTTGGTGGCGCCGACGTGGTCTGTGATCAGGAAGGTCGTGGCGGTGAAGCCGAGCTCGCTGAGCACCGGATAGGCGGTATCGACGAGGCTGGCGTAGCCGTCGTCGAAGGTCAGCAAGAATGCGGATTGGCGTGCCCGCGAGCGTTCGGCGAACTCAGCTAGAGTGAGTGTACGCCAGCCGGCGCGCGCGAGGGCCGTCATCTGGCGTGCGAACACCGACCGGGCCACCCGCATGACGCCCAGCTCGAGCGGCCCGCCGATGCGATGATAGCAGAGCACCGGCCCGGGTTTCACACCGTTCCCTGGTTCGGCCGGCTGACTTGCTCCAGCGCCGCGGCGGCGTCGGGCCACCGCTCGGCGGGCTCTGGCGTGAGACAGCGGCGCGCCAGCTCGGCCAGCCACGGCGGTAGCGAGCGCACTTCCTCGAGGGGCTCCGCTTGGATCGCGGGGGGCTGGCCAGTGAGCATCTCGTGCAGCAGCACGCCGACCGCGAAGATGTCGTCACGCGGCCCGGTGGGCGCGCCGCCGTTGCGCCGTTCGGGCGCGACGTATGCTGGTGCGCACAACGCCGCGCTGACGGCGCCCGCGACGCCGCTCGGCAGGGCGCGGGTGAGCGCGTCCACGATCCCTGTATCCGCGACCAGCACCCGTCGGCCGGCGAGCAATACGTTCTCCGGCTTCAGGTCGCCGTGGGCGATGCTCCCGCGGTGCGCGTGGGCCAGGGCGACGAGGACGTCGCGGAGAATGTCGACGGTCCGGCGCAGTGGCAGCTCGCCGTGGTTCGCCAGCCAGGCACGCAGGGTCGTGCCCTCGATGAAGCGCCGCGTATGATAGACGATCGAACCGGCCCGACCCGCACCGCGGGGGGCTACGAGCTGCGCGTGTCCGAGCCGATCGGCGAGCAGGATCAGCTCGCGCTCGAACACCCGGGCGTCCACCGCGAGCGAGAGGTCCCCCGGCAACAGCTTCACCAGCAGCTCGGGATCGGTGAGCGGCCCCACGGCGACGAACAGGCGGCAGTTGCCGACGGGCCGCACTTCGCGCTCGACCCGATACATCGGGCCAAGCGCGTTTTCCAGCGCCGCGCGCAGCTCAGACATGGGCCGCAAGCTTGCGCGCGCGTCCGGGGGTGTCAAGCGCAGGCGTCATGCCGCCGCTACACCCGCGTGGCGCGAAGCTCCGTCCATTCAACCTGCCGGGCCTCGACGGTCTCGCGGACCTGGCGCTCGCGCGCGCTCAACGCGGACCCTCCGGTCTTCACCTCGACGAACACGACGCGCCGCAGCTGGCCCTCGTCCAGGCCGTCGAACACCACGAGGTCGACCGGCGTGCCGAGAAACCGGGCGTCTTTTGGATTGAAGTGGAAGTCAGGCAGGTATGGGACCAGCTGCTCATGCACCTTGCCGACGGTGACGGCGTGACTGCGCTGAATGGCATCCTGTCGGATGGCATCGGTATAGCGGGATTTCCAGGCCTGAAAGTACAGCAGGGCCAGGAGCACCCCGATGCCGATGCCGATGATGAGTGCGACGAAGGCGACGACCAGGTTCACGGTCACCTCGCGGATGGGAGTTCAGCGACGATCGTGTCCTTCGGGGTTGCGGCCGGCTACAGTCGCATTTTCTTGAGCAGCGCGTCCAGACCGGGGTGCCCGCGCAGCGGATCCAGGATCGGATTCACCTTGAGATACGCCAGCCATCCGCGCCGCTCCTGGTAGGCTCGCTCGACCCAGTCGAGCGCCTGCGCCCACTGCTCCAGTCCCAGGTGCAGCAAGGCGAAGGCGACCGGCGACACGTACCCTGTCCGTCGGAGCGCGTCGAGCAACGCCAACTGGTCTTGCGCTTCAGACCGTCTGCCCGTGCGTGCGAGCACGTAGCCCAGCGTGGCGATCGTGTAGGGCCCGCTGCCGGGGAGCGCCATCGCCTCACGGGTCGCCCGCTCCGCCTCGGCCCACTGCCCCTGCTGTGCGAGGGCAAGGGCGAGGAAGCGGTAGGTCTCAAATGCCGTGGGATTCATCGCGAGCGCCCGGGAGAGGTGATAGCGCGCTTGATCGTAGCGCCGCGCGTAATAGTACGCGAACCCCATGCTGCGGCGGATCGAGACCGAGGCGGGATCGAGCTCCAGCGCCGTGTGGCCGGCGACCAGCGCCTCGTCGAGCCGCCCCATCGCCGCGAAGAAGAACGCGAACCACTGGTAGGCGGTGGGATAGCGGGGGTCGAGCTCGATCGCCCGCTGGAATTCCCGTGCCGCTCCGTCCCAGTCCCAGTCGTAGATGAACAGCGCCCAGCCGAGCGAGGCGTGCGCCTCCGCGACGGTCTCGTCCAGCTCGAGCGCCTTGCGCGCGTACTCCTTGGCCCGAGCGAACCCGTCGGCCACCGCCACGCTGCGGTAGTCCAGCTGCAAGGCGTACGAGTCCGCAAGCCCCGCGAACGCCGGGGCGTAGGCCGGATCTTCCACGATCGCCTGCTCGAAATAGCGAATCGCCTCTGCGACGTCCTCTTGCGAGCGCTTGTTCCAGGCGTAGCGACCCTTCAGGTACAGCCCGTAGGCGGCGAGGCTGCGGGTATACCGCTTGGCGACGGGCGCGGCAGGGGGGGCGAGGTCGGCGAACGACGTCACCCGCAACGTGTCGACGATGGTGCGGGCGATCTCCTCCTGAATGGCGAACACGTCCGCGAATGTACGATCGTAGCGCTCCGACCAAAGCAGCTGCCCATCCTCGGTCGAAGTCAGCTGCGCCGAGATCCGCAGCCGCTCTCCCGAGCGGCGCACCGTACCCTCGAGCACCCAGGCGGCGCCGAGCAGGGCGCCGGTGGCGCGGACGTCCTGCGGCTTTCCCTTCAGCGCGAACACGGATGTGCGCGAGGCTACCCGCAGCCCTTCCACACCCGCGAGGGCGGCGATCAGCTCGTCCGTGATGCCGTCGCTCAGGTATTCGTTGTCCGGGTCGGGGCTCGCGTTGACGAAGGGGAGCACGGCGATGCAACGGGCGGCGGTCCACGAGAGCGGACCGCCCGACGCCGGGCCCTGCCCTTGCAGCGCCGCGACGAACGCCCCGGCTGAAGCGAAGCGGTCGGCGGGGTTCTTCGCGAGCGCCCGGCCGAGCGCACGCTCGACGTGGGGCGGCACTTCCGGCCGGAGCATGCGGAGTGGGCGTGGCGTTTCGGTGACCTGCTTGGCCATGGTGGCGCGCGGCCCCGGGCCGAGTAGCGGCGGCTCGCCCGCCAGCATCTCATACACGACACAGCCGAGGCTGTAGACATCGCTCGGGCTTCCCACGTTCTGCTCCCCGGCCGCCTGCTCCGGGCTCATGTACTCGGGCGTCCCCAGGGTGAGTCCGACTTCGGTCACGGCGTCCCGCCCTGCACCCCTCGACGCGCGGGCGATGCCGAAGTCGGCGAGCACCGCGTGGCCGTCGGCGAACAGGATGTTCTCGGGCTTCACGTCGCGGTGGACGAAGCCCTCCCGGTGGGCATAGTCGAGCGCCGCCCCGACATCGCGCGCGATGCGAATCGCCTCCGGCAGGGGGAGCCGGGGCTCACGCGCGAGCCGTTGGCGCAGCGAGCCCTCCGGCACGAGGGGCATGACGTAGTACAGCAGGCCGCCTGCCTCGCCGGAGTCGATGAGCGGTAAGATGTGCGGGTGGGTGAGGCGCGCGGCGATGCGGATCTCGCGCAGAAACCGTGCCGCGCCGAGGGGCGCCACGAGCTCGGCTTGCAACACCTTGATCGCGACCTTGCGACCGTGCTTGCGATCGTCCGCCACATAGACGGCGGCCATACCGCCCCGGGCGAGCTCGCGCTCGATGCCGTAGCGGTCGGCGAGCGTGGAAGCGAGCGCGGCCGGCGTCTCCGCCATCAGGCCCTAGCGCTCTGCGTCGCCGCGAATCATCCGCAGCCCGAAGACCGTCGCGATCTGGCTGCCTTGCTTCGCCTGGAAGCGTACCGTCAGCTTGCTCTTGCCACGGACCAGGTCCTCGGGGAGGCGACACTCGAGGTCGAAGAAGCGGTGCGGGTCGGTCAGGCCGAGCTGTTGGTCGCAGATCCTGCGGCCGTCCACCTGAATCTCGAAATCCGCCGGGGTGCTTCTCCGGTCGCCGCTGAAGTAGGTCGCAATCACAACCATAGGATGGGCGGGCTCCACTGGCAGATCGTAGGAGAACCACGTCCGGCCCCTGCGCCCCGGCCGGCCTAGGATCCGCTGTGGCACGGCGCCCTCGCCGGCCTGATAATTGAATTGCCGCTCGAAGACGACCTCGCCGGGCTGCAGGTAGGCGACGGTAGCCGCCTCGAGCTTCCGCAGCCGTTCCGCCTCCGCTGCGTAGGCGGCCTTCTCCTGATCCCATTCGCCCGGCACAAACAGGTCCCAGTACGTCGAGTAGGTGCGGCGGTGCAACCGGAAGAACGGTTGGAAGTCGACGTCGCGCACCCGGCCCGCCGCGTCCGGTTCGCGGCCCACTCCGTCGGTGCGGAAGTGGCCGGGGGCGCCGGCGATCGGCTTCAACCAGGTCGCTACCGGATCGGCCACCACGAACACCGGCACCTGCGGCGGCGCGGGCCGCTTCCCTTCCCCTGGGCGACCGTCTGGCTCCGGCCCCAGGTCGCCCGCGAGCACCAGCGGGCCCCACATGAGCGAAACGCGGTGCGGGTTGTCGGGCAGGGGCTCCATGTGGAGTGCCTTGGGCAGCGCGACCTCCACCAGGTCGCCGCTCCTCCACAGGCGCTTCAGCTCCACATACGAGCTTGCCTCGTACGCCGGGCGGCGGTATTGGCTCCAGCCGGTCTGGTCGAAGCTGTCGGGCGCCGGCTCCTGACCCGGCGCGACGACCGTCTGGCCGTTGAGCTTCACCAGGAATCCTTGGGCGGACCAATAGGGGCGGCGCAACGCCAGCGTGAATTCCTGCGGCGCCCGGAGCCGCAGCGCCAGCTTCGCGGTCTCCCCCTCGGGGAAGTCCGTTTCCATAACCAGTTGCGCGCCGGCCTTGGCCCACGTCGCGGTGGAAGGCACATACAGGTTCACCCAGAGGCGGTCGCCCGCCTCGTAATAGATGCCATCGCCGTGCAGGGCATGGCTTTCCATGCCGGTTCCCACATCACAGGTAAAGTCCCGGAGCATGTCCTGGTACTCGTGCGTCACCGCCGGGCCCACCGGCACCATATAGCACACCCGGCCGTCCGCGGGGTCGATGGACGCGAGGATGTGATTGAACAGCGCCCGCTCGTGGTAGTCGGCGTAGTGCGGGTCTGGCCAGAAGGAGAACAGCCGGCGGGTCAGCTTGAGCATGTTGTAGACGTTGCACGTCTCGGCCGTACGCCCGTCGATCCAATCGCTCAGCTCGTCCGCCGGGCCGAAGTACTCGTCCTTGCCGTGGCCGCCGCTCGAGAAGCTGTGGTGCTGCACCACGCGATCCCAGAAGAACCCCGCCGCGAGCAGGTCGGCGGGCGTGTCTGTGTACAGGAAGCGGGCTGCCGAGCCGAGGATCTTGGGGATCTGCGTGTTGGCGTGCGTGCCGGCGAGGTCGTCCTGATGGCGCTCGAGCGGCTCGAGGAACGCGCGGTGCTCGAACTTGTACGAGAGAGCCAGCCAGCGCGCGTCGCCCGTGTCGGCGTACAGGTCGCACATCACCTCGTTCATGCCGCCGAATTCGGTGTTCATCATGTGCTGCAACTGAGCGCCGTCGAGCCGGGAGAGGATGCGCTCGGCCCAGGCGGCGAACTTGATTTCGACGTCGAGCGCCGTGCGGTTCCCGGTGTGACGATACGCGTCACGTAGTCCGGCGTACGTCTTGTGCAGTGTGTACCAGGGGGACCACTCCCCGTTCAGGTCGAACGCGGCGGAGCGAATCTCACCCCGGGCCAGCTCGCCGAACGCTTTCCGCCCTCCTTGGAGCGCGCTCAGGTAACCATCACCGTGCGCGTCCTGCACCTCCTTCAGCTCCCCCACGATGTAATCCGCCCGCTGCTTGAACCGTGGGTCGCCCGTGGCGGACCACATCAGGCTCACCGCCGAGAGATAGTGACCCGCGATGTGACCCGTGAGGTTCCGGCCGTCCCCGTCCCAGCCGCCGTAGGGCTCGGCCTTCGGCCGGAGGCCGGCCCGGTCGCGGTAATACGCCAGCATCCGGTCGGGCTCGAGCTCGAGCAGGTAGCGGGCGTCCAGCTCCTGGGCGTGCTTGAGCGGTCCCGCCAGCAGCCGCACGGCGCTCAAGGGGAGCGGCCGGGCTTTGACGACTGCGGCTGCGCGGGCGCGGGGCGCAGCGGTCTCCGCCTCAGCCACGAGGGGTGAGTGGCCCAGTAACGGCAGCGCCCCCGCCCCCAGACCGATCTTGATGGCGCTGCGGCGCGATAGAGTCATCGTCAGTCTCCTCAGCCCGTGAAATACAGGTAGGCGAGCAGGATCAAGAAGAGCACGACGCCCGAGTTGATCACGTCCCAGCGGTTCCAGCTCGCCCGCGACTTTTCGCGGCTTTCGGTCGTCACGGTGGCGAACGTCAAGTTCGTGACCTGTGCTGCCTCGGGCGCCGCCGTCAAGGAGCTCACGACGATCATCGTGAGACACGAGACGATGAAAATGAACAGGCTGTAGTACTGAAAGTAGGTATTGTTGACGATCCACAGAAACGAGCCGGTCGGGTACCCCTGCGCGAATCCTGCCATCCCGAGACTCACTGGCGTATCGACCGCGAGCCGGAAGGCCCCGAGCAGGAAACCGACGATCAACGCGGCGAGGCAGCCTTTCGCGTTCAAACGCCTGAACGTCACGCCGAGAAAGAACACGGCAAAGATCGGCGGTGCCAAATACCCCTGTACACCCTGCAGGTAGTCGTACAGCCCCTTCGAGCCCTGGATCACGGGGATCCACAGCAGACTGATGAGCACCATCGTCACGGTCGCCAACCGACCGACGCGGACGAGCTCGTGCTGGTTCGATTGCGGTTTCAAACGCTGGTAGAAGTCGATCGTGAACAGCGTGGACGAGGCGTTGAACGCTCCCGCCAGCGAGCTCATCAGCGCCGCCAGGAGTCCGGCGACCACCATGCCGCGGATGCCCGCGGGCATCACATTCATGACCATGAGCGGGAACGCGGCCTGCGCCACGCCGGGGATCGCTCGGCCGTCGGGACCCACCATCGCCGCGAGGCCCGGCGCCCGCCCCGTCTTCGCCAGGGCCAGCGCGATCATGCCGGGAATGATGAAGATGAACACCGGGAGGAGTTTCAAGAACGCGGCGCAGATCGACCCACGGCGCGCCTCGCGCTCATCCCGCGCTCCCAGCGCGCGCTGCACGATGTACTGGTCCGTGGTCCAGTACCACAGGCCGATGATCGGCGCGCAGAACAGCATGCCGAGCCAGGGATAGTTCCCGTTGAAGTACCAGGCGATACGCGCCGGCTCCTTCACGGCCGCCCAGGTGCCTGCCACGCCGTGCGGGACGAGCGGCTTCCACAAGTTGAACATGTCCGGGTCGAGGACCGCACGCAGCTCATGCCAACCACCGAGCGCCTTGAGGCCGAAGATGGTGAGGAGCGCGGAGCCCGTGACCAGCAGTATCGTTTGCAGGGCGTCGGTGTACGCCACGGCACGCATCCCTCCCAGTACCGTGTAGAGCCCGGTCAGCAGCACGACCGCCACCGATCCGATCCAGAAGCTGTTGAAGGCTCCGATGCGCAGCTCGGGGAGCAGCACGCCGAACACGACACCACCGGCGAAGATGCCGACCGCCAGCTTGGTCAGCACATAGGCCACGAGCGAAATGATCGAGAGCACGGAGCGGGCCGCGGGGGAGAAGCGCCGCTCGAGGAACTCCGGCATGGTGAACACCATGGTGCGGGCGTAGAACGGCACCATCACCCACCCGAGCACGAGGAGACACCAGGCGTGCAGCTCGTAGTGCGCCAGCGCGACGCCGCTCGTCGCTCCCGCGCCAGCCAGTCCGACCAGGTGCTCGGAGCCGATGTTGGAGGCGAAGATGGACGCGCCCACGACGAACCAACCGAGGTGGCGGCTCGCCAGGAAGTAGTCGTCCGCCGTGTCGCGGCGGCGTTTCAGGACCCAGGACGTGAGCGCCGCGATCGCGGCGAAATAGGCTGCGACGATCAGCCAGTCCAGCGTGCTCATGCGTCTCCGTTGGTGGTGGAAGGTTGCCCGTAGCTGCTAGCGGACGCTCGTCTTGCGGTTCGGATTCCAGACCGCCACGCCGACCCGGGAGTCGGCCGTTCCGTAATACAGGTACCAACGTCCGTTGAACGGAACCAGCCCTTCCACGAACGTCGTTCCCTCGATGTACTGCCCGGTTCGCTCGTAGTCCTCGGATGGTTTGATGAACGGCTCGTCTAAGCGCGCAATCAGCCTGAGCGGATTGCGCCGATCGTAGAGAGCCTGCCCGCCCGTGTATATCCGCGGCGGAAGACCCGGATCCCCGTACGTTCCGCTGTTTGCCGCATTGTACATCACCAGGATGCCGTACTCGGTCATGATGGCCGGCGGGCCGGCCTCGACCAGCCAGGAATCGAAGTACCCCGGGCGAGGAGAAAGGACTTTCACCAGCTTCCCGTTGGCGTCTTCCAGCGGCGTCCAGTCGACGAGGTCGTCGGAAGTCGCGATGAGAATGTCGGGGACGTTGAAGTACATCCAGTACTTCCCATTCACCTTGGTCGCGATGACTCGGTTCCCCTCCACGCGGCTGAGGATCGCTCCGGACTTGGATTCCAGGTTCCGGTACTTCCCGCCGTCGATCTTGGCGAATGCCGGACCGTGCTTCGTCCAGGTGATCAGATCCCGAGAGGTCGCTATGGCGAGGCGGGGGATGTCGCGGTTCCACTGTGTGTAGGTGAGCACATAGGTGCGGTCCTCCATCTCAACGATGCGCGGATCCTCGACTCCGCCGGGCCACTCGAAGCTCGCCTGCGCGTCCTGCTCAGGGTACAGCACGGGCGCGCTGCGGCGCGTGAAGCGCAGGCCATCCTGGCTCTCGGCCAGCCCGATCCGCGAGGTGTGACGGCCGACCTTCATCTCACCTGTCGCGTCTTCGGCGCGGTACAGCACGTAGACCTTGCCGTCCTTCACCACGGCGGCCGGATTGAAGGTGGCGTACTCCTCCCAATGCACGCTGCCGTCAGTCATCGGCGAGCGGAACGTGGAGGCGGGACTCGGGGTGATGGCCGGATTCACCAGTGCGGGCTTTTCAAAGGGACCGAACATCCACTCTCGCCCCTGTCCGCATGCTGGCGCGCCCGTCAAGGAGCTGAGGAGGGAGGCGAGCGCCGCCAGCGCTGTATCGCAGTGCACGCCTACTTCGGCTGCTGCACCGTGCGTAGATAGGGCTTGTGCGTCTTGAAGCCCTGGGGGTACTTCTTGCGTGCGTCGTCGTCCGAGACGGATGTCGGGATGATCACGTCCTGGCCCGGCTTCCAGTTCACCGGCGTCGCCACGGTGTGCTGCGCGGTGAGCTGCACGGAGTCGAGCAGCCGCAGCACCTCGTCGAAGTTGCGGCCGGTGCTCATGGGATAGACGATCATCGCTTTGACCTTCTTATCCGGGCCGATCACGAACACCGAGCGGACGGTCGCGTTCTCCACGGCGGTGCGCTTGCCGCCGGTCGCGTTCGGGTGAATCATGTCGTAGAGCTTGGCCACCTGCAGCTCGGGATCCCCGATGAGCGGATAATTCACCGCGTGGCCCTGGGTCTCCTTGATGTCGCCGACCCACTTCGCGTGGTCGCCCACGGGGTCCGCGCTGAGGCCGACGACTTTCGTGTTGCGTTTGTCGAATTCGGGCTTGAGACCCGCCATGTAGCCAAGCTCCGTCGTGCAGACCGGCGTGAAGTCCTTGGGGTGCGAGAACAGGATCGCCCACTTGTCGCCGATCCACTCATGAAACCGGATGGTGCCCTCGGTCGTCTCGGCGGTGAAATCGGGAGCTTCGTCACCAATGCGGATCGCCATCGTGAGCCTCCTTCCCAACCAGTAGCGGGTTCCGCGCTGTGCGGCGGCGCGGCGGGCCTCGTTTAAGGTGCGGGCCGACGCATCGCTCCGCAACCACGGCGTGCGCCTCGCGGCCGCCCGGTTTATCTTGCCTAACCCACCATACACGGAGCACCGATGACCTGCCGTGCCTGGAGACTCGCCCCCTTCATCGGCCTCGCCCTGGTCGCCGTCGGGTGCCGTCGCGGCGAGCGCCCGAGCGCCGCGACCGGCCGGGCCGACTCGGTGACGGCCGGCAAAGCCGCGTTCTCGAGCCCCGCGAGCGCCGCCCTGCGGGAGCGCGCCCCGGCCACGTTCCGCGCCCGATTCGAGACCAGCAAAGGCGCCTTCGTGATCCAGGTCCAGCGCGACTGGGCCCCGCTCGGCGCCGACCGGTTCTACAACCTCGTGAAGAGCGGCTACTTCGCTGGCGCGCGCTTCTTCCGCGTGATCCCGGGATTCATGGCCCAGTTCGGCATCCACGGCGATCCCCCCGTGGCCGCGGCCTGGCGCGAGGCCACGATTGCGGACGACCCGGTGCGCCAGCACAATACCCGCGGTGCGGTGAGCTTCGCGACGGCGGGGCCTGGCACGCGCACCACGCAGCTCTTCGTCAATTACGGTGACAACAGCCAGCTCGACGGCATGGGGTTCGCCCCGTTCGGCCGAGTGGTAGACGGGATGGACGTCGTGGATCGGCTATATGGGGGCTACGGCGAGGGCGCCCCCCGCGGCCGTGGCCCCGATCAGGGCCTCGTCCAGGCTCAGGGCAACGCGTACCTCGAGCGCGCGTTTCCCCAGCTCGATTATGTCAGAGTAGCGAGCATCGTCACGCCGTGAATCGCCTCATGCGATGACGACGACGCACGTCGCTGCGAGCGTTCCGCTTCCGCCGCCCGTAGCCCGGCCACAGGACGCGCCGCTCCGCCAGGACGTGCGCTGGCTCGCGGCGACGCTGGGCCGAGTGGTCCGGCGGCTGGCAGGTGAAGACACATTCCGGGCGGTCGAGGACTTGCGCCGGGGCAGCCGCGCCCGACGCCTCGGCGTCCCGGGGGCGCCGGACCTGGACGCGCTGCTCGCGCGGACCCGATCCCTCCCACCGGAGACGGCGCGCCTCACGGCGCGCGCCTTTACCGTGTTCTTCATTCTGATCAACGCCGCGGAACAGGCTCATCGGGTCCGGCGATCGCGCCAGGACGATCTGGCGGCGGTGCAACGCGGATCGCTGCGCTGGTCGCTGCGACGCCTGCGCGAGGCCGGCCAGGGAGCCGAGGCAGTGGCGCGCGCCCTGGCAGCGGTGAACGTCCGGCCGGTCCTCACCGCGCATCCCACCGAATCCGCGCGACGCACCATCCTCGACCTCCAGGCACGGCTCGCCGAGGGTCTGCTGGCGCGGGACGGGACAGCGGAGCCCCAGCGTCGCGCGATCGAGCGGCGCCTCGAGGGCGAGGTGGAGCTCCTCTGGCTCACCGAGGAGGTCCGGCGCGACCGGCCGTCCGTCATGGACGAGGTGTCGAATGCCCTCTGGTACTTGGAGGACCGCCTGCTCGAGGCCGCGTCCCGCGTGCACGAGCGACTGGCCCAGGCGTTCGAGGACGAGTTCGGCTGCGGACTCGCCCCGGTGACCCCCCTCACTCTGGGGAGCTGGGTCGGGGGTGACCGGGACGGCAACCCGTTCGTCACTGCGGCGATCACTCTCGCCGCCGCGCGCAGCGCCCGACGGGCGGTGCTCGGCCACTACGCGAGGGCGCTGGCTGACCTCGCGGCGCGGCTGTCCGTGTCCGAGCGGCTCGCCGCGGTCGCGCCCGAGCTGCTGGCCTCGCTCGAGCGTGACCGCGTGGAGCTGCCGGGCGTGTGGGAGCAGAATCGCCGTCGCAATGCCGACGAGCCCCTCCGCTTGAAAGTCAGCTTCATGCGGGCCCGCGTCGAGCGCGATCCGCCAGGTTACGGCTCGCCCGGGGAGCTGGAACGCGATCTGACGCTCGTCGCGGACGCGCTTGATGCCGTCGGTGCGGCTCACGCCAGGCGTACTCTGGTGGAGCCGCTCCTGGCCCAGGTGCGCACCCACGGCTTCCACGGTTACCGCCTGGATGTGCGGGAGGACGCCGCCGTGCACACCCGGGCGCTCCACGACCTCACGGCCGCGGTCGGAATGGGCGAGCTGGACGGCGCGGCCATCCGGCGGGAGCTGACCGGCCGGCGGCCGCTGCACGCCCAGCACGTCGACCTTGCGGAGCCGACTGATGAGGCGCTGCGCGTATTTCGGGCCATGCGGGCGATCCAAGACGAGATCGGGCAGGCCGCGGCCTCGACCTACATCGTCTCGCGCACGCGGTCCGCCGACGACCTGCTGCGCGTGCTGCTGCTGGCGCGGGAGGGAGGGCTCGTGGACCTGGCGCGGGAGCCCGCGCTCTCCCGCATCGACATCGTCCCGTTGTTCGAGACCCTCGAGGATCTGGAGCACGCGCCGCTGGTCGTGGGCTCGCTGCTCGACGATCCGATCTGGCGGCGGCACCTCGCCGCCCGCGGGCGACACCAGGAGGTGATGCTCGGCTACTCTGATTCCGCCAAAGACGCGGGACTCTTCCCATCGGCGTGGGCCCTGTATCGCGTGCAGGAGGACGTGGCGCGGGCCTGCGCCGGCGCCGGAGTCTCGTGGACGCTGTTCCACGGCCGCGGCGGCACCGTGGGCCGCGGGGGAGGCTCGCCGGTGGCGCGGGCGCTCACCGCGCTTCCCCCGGGAACGGTGCACGGGGGGATCAAGATCACCGAGCAAGGTGAGATCGTGTCCCAGAACTTCGGCCTCTTGTCCATCGCCGAGCGCAGCCTCGAGCTGATGCTCTCCGGCGTGTTGTTGCATCGGTTCGAAGACTGGCGCGACGCCCTGGAGGCGGGCGAGGAGGCGCGCTTCCGGGAAATCATGGATCGACTGGCGGCGGAGGCGTTGCCCCGCTACCGCGCGCTGGTCTACGGCAGCGGGGACCTGTTCAGGCTCTTCCTCGACACAACTCCCGTCCGGGAGCTCGCCGACGTGCGCTTCGGGTCGCGGCCGGCCTACCGCGCGCTGGGGGAGGAAACGATGGAGGGAATCCGGGCGATCCCATGGGTCTTCGGGTGGACCCAGACGCGGCTCATGCTCCCGGGATGGTTGGGCGTTGGTCCCGCGCTCGAGGCCGTCGCACGCGAGCCCGGCGGGCTCGCCGTGTTGCGCCGCATGGCTCACGCCTGGCCGTTCTTCGACGACCTCCTCGCCAAGGTGGAGATGGTCTGTGCCAAGGCCGACATGGCGATCGCCCGGATGTACGTGCGCGAGCTCCGCGGCGACGTCGCGCTGTTCGACCGCCTCGAGCAGGAGTTCCGGCTCACGGTCGCTGCGCTGCTGCGAATCCGGGAGAGCGACTACCTGATGCGCGACAATCCCATGCTGCAGACGGCGATCGGCCTCCGCAACCCGTACGTGGATCCGCTCTCGCTGCTCCAGGTCACCTTGTTGCGGCGCAAGCGCGATGGTGCCCCCGGCGACCCCGGGCTGGCGCCGGTCAGCACCGGCCTCGCGTCGACGCTCAACGGCATTGCCCAGGGGCTGCGCAACACCGGCTAGAGCCGCGCTCCGCCGGGGTCACTAGCAGCCTTGCCACCCCCCCGATCTCGCCACACTTTGAGGTGTGCACCGGCGAACGTTCGTCCACGCCCTCGGCGCCTCGCTCGCGAGCGGCCCGTTGGCGTCCCTCCGCGTAGACCGTGCGCGCCGCCTCAGTCGCATCGGGCTCGAGCTCTATTCGGTGCGGGACGCGATGGCCCGGGACCCCGAGCGGACCCTCGCCGCTGTGCGCGCCAGCGGCTACACCGACGTCGAGCTGCTCTGGTCGTTTGGCAACTTCGGCCGCACGACCGAGCAGGTGCGGGCGGTGCTCGACAAGGAAGGGCTGCGCGCGCCCTCGGCCCACGTCTCGCCGACCGTCCTGTTCGTCGGATGGGACCGGAGCCTCGCCATCGCGCACCGGCTCGGGCACGAATACTTGATCGTACCATCCTTCACCGCGGACACGGCGCGCTCGCTCGATGACTGGCGGGAGTGGGCCGACCGCTTCAACGTGGCTGGCGCGGCCGCCCGGCGCGCCGGCATCTGGCTCGCCTTCCATAACGAGGCCGATCACATGGCGCCGATCGACGGCACGGTGCCGTACGACCTGTTCGTGCAGCGAACCGACCCGACCGTGGTCCGCCACCAGCTCGACGTCGGCAACATGGTAATGGGCGGTGGCGACCCGTTCGGTTACCTCGAGCGGTACCGCGATCGTTATTGGAGCTTCCATCTGAAGGACGTCGTCGCCGATCGCTCGCGAGACACCGAGCTCGGCACCGGAACGATCGATTTCCGCCGCCTGTTGGCGGGCATTCCAGACATCGATCACAAGCCCTGTTACGTCGAGCAGGAGGGCGTCGAGCATCCCCTCGTCAGCGCGCGCCAGAACTGCGAGTTTCTGAAGAAGCTCGAGTTCTAGGGCAACCGCCGCAGGTCGCTATTGCTGACGAACGCCACCCGCCGGCTGTCGGGCGACCAGGAAGGCACGTTGATCGTCCCCTGGCCGCCGTACACATAGCCGATCACCCGGGCGCTGCTCCCCCCGCCGCTCCCGGCGGGCATCAGGCGCAGGTATACGTGCTTGTAGAACGGGTGGTCATCGGGCGCAACGTCCTGCATGAATGACAGGAACACGACCCACTGACCATCCGGGGATAGGTGCGGGAACCAATTATTGTACTGGTCGCTCGTGACCTGCTCCTGGGCGCTGCCGTCGGCTCGCATCCGCCAAATTTGCATCGTCCCGCTCCGGGCGGAGTTAAAGTAGATGTACTTCCCGTCGGGCGAGTACTCCGGCCCGTCATCCAACCCCGGAGCGCTCGTGAGCCGCGTCTCGTCCCCCCCGTCTACCGAGATACGGTAGACGTCGAACTCCCCGCCCCGCTCTCCGGTGTAAACGAGAAACCTCCCGTCGGGCGACCAGCCGTGTAGGTACGACGGGCCCCGGTTCGTGACCCGCCGCGGCGTCCCACCCCCGAACGGCACGGTGTACACGATTGACGCGTCGTGATCTTCCGAGCTGTGGTGGCTGATCCCGAGCGTTCGGCCGTCGAACGACAGGACGTGGTCGTTGTTGTTGCGGGTGGCGAACTCCGTGTTCACGGCGACCGGTCGCCGATCCACGAGGTCGAAGCGATACACGTGGCCCTGGCTGTTGTAAATCAGCGCTGTGCCGTCCTTGGTCCAGTTGGGCGCCTGGAGGGACTCCGGAGAGCGGTACACGATCGTGCGGTCCCCGCTTGCAACGTCGAGGATTTCCAGATTGCTCCCGATATAGTCCTGGTACGGCACGAACCCGTCACGAGCTGGTGCGGTGATCCGGACGTCGCGGAAGGTGGCGCGCTCGACCACGGTGTCGTTGTGCGCGCAGACAAACAGCCCCACGTAGACCTGGTCGCCGAGCGGCAGATCCGCTAGCCGCACCGCCGTCAGGCTGTCGCCGAAGCGGGCCACGGACAGGATGTAGCGGTCGCCCTCGCGCTCGAGTTGCACAACGTCCGCGCCTGGGACCGGCGATCGGACCTCTTCGGTCGCGCCCCCGGCCGAGCGGCGGAACTGCAACGCGACGAGCCCGTCTCCATGGACGGCCGCCGTCACGTGCGGCGAGCCGCTCTCGAGACCGGCGCGCACGCTCCACCCAAACTTGCGATGCGGCTCCACGCCCGGCCCGTTGAACCGTGCCCGCGCCGTCAGGATAAAGCTCCCCTGGATGCGCTTCCACACGAAGTGGAAGTCGTCGCGGTCGAACCACATGTTCGCGCCAGAGCCGGCGATCGTGTACTGCTCCCGGCCGGCATCGTAAGTGACCGAGCCCCGCTTGGTCACCTGGCCGACGTCGGTTTCGCCTTGGAAGAGACCTAGGGGCGACTGTTGAACGGGCGCCCGAGCGGCTACAACAGCGAGAGACGCGGTGACCGTCGCCAATCTCAGCAAGCTCGAGGCGCGCATGTGCCAGAGAGGCTAGCACCGTTCACACCGGTTCGCCATCCGAGCGGTGGGTGGTCGCGGCGTTCACGCCCCTCGCATGTAGGCGCACCCCGCGTTCTGCGCGCGAATGAGGGCGAAGACTCCCGACGGCACGAGAGTGACGCCGGGTGCGAGGCCATTGCGCACCTCTGCACGGACTTCCTCGACGTCGCGGTGCGCCAGGCTCGCGTGACGCGAGGCCCAGTTGTTGGCGGCGATGTTGCAGAGGAGCAGAATCGTGCCGCGCGCACGCAGCGCCTCGAGCTTCGCTCTGGCAACCTCAGGTGAGGCGCCCGGGGCCGCTCTGAGAAAGGGGTTGCGGCGCGCGGGCTGGCGCGTCGCAGGATCTCGAACCTTGATCTCCTCTCCGATCGCATACCGATCCCACAGGGCGTCGCCGAGCGCCAGGGGCGTTCCGAGCTGTCGCATCACGATGACGGCCCGCGCCTGATCGTCCCGCGTGTCGTAGACCTCGTGGTACTGATCGAGGAACATCACGGTGAGGTCGAGGGCAAAGCCGTCTGCGACATCATTGGCGTCGAACACGACGCGATACGGCACGTCCGTCAGCCGGTCGACCCACGACAAATCCCACGAGGAGCCGTGGCGGGGGACGTGGCGTCTCTCTGATCGGATCGGGGGTGTGAAGAGAGCCGCGGCCGCGGCTCCGAGTTGTCCGAGGAAATCGCGACGCCGGGGGTGAGGGTTCGCGCTGTCCAGCATGATCGCCTCCTGGAGCGGAGTCCGGCTGCTCAGGTGAGGGCCACGACCTCGTAATCGACCACCGACGACACCTCGAAGCGGACCGCGGCCCCGTCCTGCTCGAAGGGGAGCACGCGACCGCTGCGGAGCGCCTCCACGCGCCTGATCGTCCGGCCCGGCGCGACCTCGAACCGCACGCGCTGGGCCCCGATGGCGTAGGAGCGCTCGACCAGGCCCCACGTCAGATTGGGGGTCGTGTAGTTGAGCAGATGCAGCGCGTAGCCCGGCTCCGTCTCCCAGGCGAACGCCTCCAGCAGCCCGTCGCCTTCGATCGCCACCGGTGGCGTCCGGTCGCCCCGCAGCCAGCGGACACTGTTCTGGAGCAGCCGACCCAGGTCCGGACTCCCGGAGCGCCAAAACGTACGGTCCACGTCGCCGGCGAAATACACCACCCGTGAGTTGCCGCGCTGCCGGAGGACGGCGGCTGGCTCGTCGGTGCGCGGCGCGCGCGGGTAGACCATCTCGGGCGGGAAGGCGGGATAGGGCGGGACCACGGTCAAAACCGGCCGACCGGCTTCGCGGAGGCGGACGGGGAGGCGGCTCTCGGGGCCGGGCAGGATGGCCGTGCCTGCGAAGCCTGCGAGCACCGGATGGCGCTCCTCGATCCGCATGTAACTGTTGCCGGCGGGGCCGACGACCTCGCCCGCGGCGGTGACGCCCCAGAGATCGGCGAGGGCCGGCTCGCGGCGCGCGTCGCCCCATTCGTCGTAGCGCGAGGTCTCGAAGGTGGCCAGGAGCGAGCCGCCCGCCTGCACGTACGCGCGGATCTGCCGGCAGGACTCGTCCCCCAGGTGGGCTGCGTTGGGGACGAGGAGGGCGCGGTAACGGCCCAGTGTTTTCTCCGAGAGGTCGCTCTCGTGCACGAAGTCGAAGAGGAAGCGCCCTTGGAGTAGCGCCGCGTAGAGTCCCTGCAGGTACTCGGTCCCCTGCACGCGCTCCGAGCCGCGCCAGGCTCCGGGCCCGCCCGAGCGGTAGAAGGCGATCGTGCTCTGTGGGAACAGCACCGCCAGGTCGGCCACCGAGCGCGTGTTGCGGAAGTGCGGCTCCTGGGCGGCCAGCCAGGCGAAAAACGCGCGCCCCGTGTCCCGCCACCGCTGGTCCTCGGGCGAGCCACCGAGCCAATGGAACCAGGGCACCATGCCGCTGGCCACGGTTTGGGCCATCCACAATGTCGTCTCGGCCGCCGGCTTGGCCACGTGCCGCCAGACCGGGCGGCTGTTGCTGTAGGCGCCGGTCACGTTGGTGATCGTACGCCCCTGCATCACCGAGCGGGCCACGCGGCCTTGCTGCGCGCAGTCCCACAGCGGCGTGTCGCCCGAGCGGCCCTGGTGGTCGGCGTTGAACCAACCCGCCACCTGGCCGATGCGGGCGAGGTCTTTGACCACGCGGATGCCGCCGCCCAGGTTGCCCACGTAGACCGCGTCGGGACGACTCTCCCGCGCCACCGCGTCCCACAGCCGCCACACCTCCAACAGGCGGTCCATGAACGCCGCGTAGTAGCGGCGGTACAGCGGGTTGGTAGCGTCGGTCTGCTCGGGCGGCACGCCGCCCACCTTCTCGCGAAAGACCTTCTGGCAGCTCTCGCAATAGCACACGCTGAGGGCGCCCGTGCTGGGCCAGCCGTTGGTGAAGAACGAGTCGACCGAATAGCGCTTGCCGATCTCGCGGTAGATGGCCGGCATCTGCTCGGTGAAATACGGCGAGAACATGCAGGTCTTGAAGAGCCAGGTGGATTCGTTGTGCCGGCGTGGCTGGCCGTCGCGGTCGCGCTCGAACCACTCCGGGTGCGCCTGCAAGGCCTCCTCCCAGGAGTAGTTGCAGTCCATGCGCGCCACCACCCGGATGCCGCGCGCGCGGGCCGCGGCGGCCATCTCGCCGAACAGGTCGCGCGTGCCCAGGAACGCGCTGCGGTGGTGATACGGGACGTCAGTCGGGTAGAAGGCCATGATCCCGCCGCCGTTGACCAGCAGCGCGTTCACCTGCAGCGAGGCCCAGTACTCGGCCCACGCTCCCACGTCGAGCGTGAGGGGGTCACGCTCGTTGAAGTTGAGCTGTCCGCAGCGGCGCATGCTGGCGTACCAGGGCGCCGGCGCCGCCGCCGCCCGCAGGCGGGGGGCAGGGACCGCGGCCGCTCCCGCGGCCGCGGAGCAAGCCAAGAACTCTCGTCGATCCATAATCTCTGAAAGGGTGGGCTCGACCTAGTTCACCCCCACCCTTCCCTGCACCGACGCAATCAGCTTGCTGGAATCGTACCCTACGCCGTCTTTGAACACGAGCGTCACGTTCCGGATGACCGATGGCTCCGCAGCCAGGTCGCCGCGCAGCACGACGAGGTCGGCGAGCTTCCCGGGCTCGACCGTTCCCAGGCGCTTGTCGACGCCGAGGATCTTCGCCCCGTTCGCGGTCATGATCTTCACTGCCTGCGCCGGCGTGAAGCCCGCCTCGATGAACAGTTCGTAGTTGCGCTGGTCGCCGAACCCCGCCAGCGCGCCGCCGATTCCGGTCGGGTCCACGCCGGCGGCGAGCAATCCTCCAGCGTCCACGAACGCCCTTTCGAACGCCATCGCGCCCTGTAAGCCCTGCTGCGTCACCGGCCCGTGGCCGGTCGAGTCGATCTCGTCTCGGATCTTGCTGTAGCTCGCGCGCACTTCGGGAGCCATCGCCTGGAGGACTCGCGCATCCTTCGTGGGGCGGTTCGCCACAAAGGGCTCGTACACTGCCAAGGTGGAGGTCATCGAGACCTTGTGCTGCACCAGCGCCCGGATCGTGGCCTGCGCGACCTCTCCTCGAGGGTCCGCCTGGTTGAGTCGGCCCAGTAGCGTGACGGGGCAGACGTCCGGCGCCTTTGTCGTATCAAAGTCGGAAGCGGTGAGCATCCCGTGCTCCAGGTTGTCGATGCCGAGCGCCACGGCTTCCCGGAAGCTCACGGAGCACAAGTGCCCGGTCACCTTGATGCCGCGCTTGTGTGCCTCCGCGATGGCCGCGCCCAGCTCGGCGCGGCGGATGTCGGCGTACGCTTTGATCCAGGTCGCCCCCTCCGACGCCCAATACGCCACAAACCGCTTGGCGGCCTCCGGTGAGCTCACGACCGCCATGCTGCCGCCGCCCTGGGGCCCGGTGATGTAGGGCGCGGTGAGATGGATGCGCGGGCCCGGCGTCAGACCTCGGTCGATCTGGTCTTTCAGATTGATCTCGGCATAGGGCGCCCGACTCCCGGTGGTGCGGATAGTCGTGACACCTGAGCCGAGATACAGCCTCGGCCCGGTGTACGACATCTGCACGGCGCGACCGCCGGCGGCTGTATAAAAGAGGTGGTCGTGCAGACCGACCAGGCCCGGAATCACCGTGGACCCGCTCAAGTCCATGGTTAGAGCGCCGGCCGGGACCTGGACTGACGCGGCGGGCCCCACCTCGGCGATGCGGCCATCGCGAATCACGATCGTCTGGTCTGGCTTGGGGGCAGCGCCCGTACCGTCCACGAGGAGCACGTGCGCGAGCGCCACTAAGCCCGAGTCCACGACGACGTACTGGCGGACCTCAGTCGCGAGCGAGTCCGGGCGCTGCGCCGGGAGCGTGACGGGCGCAAGCGTGACGAGAGCGAGGGGGACGAGAGCGAGCGGGCGCATGAGAGACTCCTCGCTATTCCACCGTGAAGGCCATCATCATGCCGGCCGACAGATGTTCGGCGATGTGGCAGTGCAGCATCCAGCGACCGGGGTTGGAAGGGTCGAGCACAATATCCACCACGGAGCCGGCCGGCACCAGCACGGTGTCCTTCCACGCGAGATCGTCGTTCGGCACACCGTTCACGGCCAGGACGAGAAACCGCTGGCCATGCAAGTGAATTGGATGTTGCATCCCGTGGAAGCTCAATCGCTCGTTGACCAGCCGCAGCTTGACCGGTTCGCCCCGCCGGAACCGCCAGTCGATGTCCATGTTCTCCCGGCCCGTGGCAGGGTCGCGCAGAATCCAGCGTACCTGCCGGCCGGTGGATGCCCAATTCATCATCGGCATCGTGCCGCTCCACTCGACGGGAGCGAAGTAAATGGAGTCGAGCTGCATCAACCGTTGCGTCACCGGCGGGAGCCCTCGGGTCTCCAGCGTCAGGATGAGGGACTTGTCCGTGGGACGCTGCAGGAATTGCCGATACGGCTCGAGCTCGCGCGTCGTTGCGGTATCGCGCCGCAGGGCGGCGAAGCTCGCGGCCAGGTCGTGCCCGACCCGCGCTGGGGCGACCGCGACGATGCCGAGCGTATCCACCTCCGGGAGGAAACGGCCGAACAGGTGGTCGAGACCCTCGACTCGATTGACCAGCGCGACCCTTCCCGGCCGGTCGAAGCACACGTGCACGACGTAGCGCTCGGCCGGCGCGATGACCACGCTCTCGACCCACGTCTCGCGCTCGAACGGGCCGGCGTCCGATGCCACGACCTTCATGCGCGCACCGGGAAAGGAGATGTTCATGGTACGCGTGCTGGACGCGTTGGTCAGGAAGAAGCGGATCACCTCCCCGCGCCGCACGGCCAGTCGGTAGTCGGGTTCGCCGTTCACGAGGAACAGGTTGCCGAACCGACCCATGAGCGCGTGCGTCGGCGACTCCCGGCCGAGGGGAATCGGTCCTGATGCGCCGACGAGCAGGTCGTCGAGCATCAGCACCTGTTCCCGGTTACTGGGACCGTACCCCACCCCGTCGGGCGAGCGCACCAGCACGTTGCCGTAGAGGCCGAGCTCCTGCTGGACATCCTCGCGCACGTGCGGGTGATACCAGTAGATGCCCGCGTCGGGGAAGCGGACGCGGTAGACGAAGGCATCGCCCGGTGGCACCGCCGGCTGCGTCAGGCCGGGCGCGCCGTCGAACCGGTTATCGAGTCGGATGCCGTGCCAGTGGACGGTGGTCGATTCGGGCAGGCGGTTGGTGAACGCCACGACCACTTCCGAGCCGCGGGCGACCTCGATCAGCGGCCCCGGATACTGACCGTTGAAACCGTACATCGTGTAGGTCTGTCCCTTGAGGGTGCGGCGCACCAGGCCGGCCTCGAGTCGGAGCGTATCACCATCGGCGAGCCGCATCAGGTCTCGCGGACGCGCAGCCGGTGGCGTCCCGATCGGCAGGTACGGCGTGACTTGGGGCCGGAGCGCCATCTCCGCCGGGAGCATGGTGAGCCCGCGCGGCATCGGCACCATGGGCCAATGCAGGGTGTCCGGAGCGGCGTCCGAGTCACCGTGCTCGTGATGGCCTGTGCCGGGCGGTAGCCCCATCGCGCCGATCGAGAACTCGAGCAGATCCGGAGGGAACAGCCGGGTGCTGGGCGATTGGCCACGCAGGATCACACGGCCGCTCGGCTCGCGGGCTCGCCGGTCGCGCTCAGCCGTGATCAGCACGACGAACTTTTCGAGATCGACCGCGCGCAGCGTGGTGCTGCCGTTCTGCACCTCACCCAGCTTGAGCACGGGATCCATCAGTGGTGGCGCCGCCCAGGCGACGTAGGTGGCAGAGGCCGGAAGACCCTGGAGTGAGACTACCGGGATGAACCGCGGCCGGCCGTCTGCGGTGACTGCGACGGTGAACGGGCCCGGAGGATAGGCAAGCTCGACCCGCCCGGAGACTCCCATGATTCCCGGCGCGGGCACAAGCTCGATGCAGTACAGATCGTGGCTGGGGCCGAGCGGCGTCGGCGGATCGCAGGGGCGCTGTAGCGCGGCGGCCGGCGCGGCAGTGAAGGCGAGCAGAAGTAGGATGCGGCAGCCATCATTAGGTACGAAAGGCGGCAGGCAGTGCACGTCCCATCCCTCCACGGCCGAGCTCGCGCTCAATCAAACCGCGACCCCCTGAGCTCGTCCAGGGGGTCGCGGCAACTCCGGCCTTCCCGCCTCGCTCAATGCGACGCGGCCATCTGTTGCGCGAAGCCACGCGGTCCCGCGGGCATCGCCTTCCCCTCCACGACGTCGCAGTAGACCATCGTCTGGTTGAGTAGTTGGAACGCGATCTCGCCGAAAGTGAATGGCCCCGCCAGACCTGCGTGGGTTCCCTCGAGCTTGCCGTACAGGAAGTTGAGGACGCAGTTGCAAGCGAAGGGGACTTCGTGACTCATGCCTACCGTGGCCGACTTGAACGCCTCTACATAGTCCGGCACCGGCTTCGACATGCGGTACGTCCTCCCCTTGAACACCGGGGCGTACAACGCGACCTTGCCGGCTTCCCGGTCCACGCTCTGGATGCTCACGTTGATCAGCGCGCCGTCATGATCGTCGATCAGCGGCAATTGCGTGTCCACCCGGTTGTCCGTCAGCCAGCGCGCGAAGTTGGTCTGCTTCCCGTCGATCGAGCAGTCGGTGACGGCGAAGCCATCCGTTTCGAAGCGGATATCTGGGCCTGCGGAGCGCTCGAAAATGTTCACGATCTCGACGTCGGCGGCCGCTCCCACGGGGAGCGGTACGTGGCAGGCAAGCGCCTTGTCGGCGAAGACCTCGCCCGTCTTGCCGTTGAACACCTTGGGCTTCTCCCTGCCAAGATCATTGAGATGAATGCCCGTGACCCAGCCCACGATCGGGTGACTGAAGAGGTTTGGGAAATTGGGCGCGTCTTTCCCGTAGGCGAGATGCACGTCGGAAAACGCCGGGATCATGAGGAAGGTGTAGCCATTCCCCGGCGCGTCCTCGGTGATGCGCGCAATCGTCTTGGCATCGTACACCGAAATCTTCGGCGCGGCGCCCTCGTCGGTCGGCAACTGCTGCACCAACAACTGGTCGCGGGTGGTGAGGCCGCCCTGTTCGTCGGTCATGAGGTAGGGGGTGGTGCCCCCGACCCAGTTGCCCCTAGGCAGCTGCGCGAGCAGCCGCTCGTCGCCAGAGACTGCGTACAGGTTCTTAGGAGCCTTGGTGAGTTGAGTCTGGAGGTCGGTCACGCTCATCGGTGTTCCATGGGAGCTCTTCATCGGCAGACCCTCCATCACGAAAAGGTTCACCTCCAAAGAAAAAGCGACCGCCGAGCCAACCGGTGCGGTAGCTCGGCGGTCGTGGGTCCTTCGTGGCGTCGCCTACTGCGGCGTCGCGGAGGAGGCGAGGACCCGTGGCTTTGTGCCCCCGGCTTTCGCCGGGTTTGCCTTGTCGCGGCGGTGTTGCGGAGACTGAAATACGCCCCCGTCAAGGGGGCGTCAAGGAGCCGGTCGTGGGCGTGTCGAACATCGTATGGTAGGCCTCTCCGAAATAACGTAAGATCCCGAGGCCATACTTTTGCGCGATGCGCTCGACGACCGCTGGCAACTGCGGGGTCGCCACGGCGGTCCCCATGTGGTAATCGACGTAGGAGATCTTGAGACCGGACTTGAGCGCCCGCTCGACCTGGGCACTCAGCTCGCGCTCCACCTCGCCGAGGTCGTACTTCCGCGCGAGGAACTGCTCCGTCGACGGGGTGAAGTACCCGACGCTGTCGACCAGCGTCGGCACGGCTTCTTTCCCGAGCACCGGTCCCCAGCGGTACCCTTTCCACTCTGAGTTGAGCGCGAGGTGCACGCCCACCGCGATCTACGGATTGCGTCGGAGGATCTCGACGGCCTCCTGGTACCAGGGGCAGACGAACAGCACCGACGCGGAGAGCGGCATGTGCGTGGCGGCGAGCTGCTCGAGCGCCAGGTTGACGGAGTGGTTCATCCCCATGTCGTCGATGCGGATGAGTAGCTCGGTGTGTGGTGGGGCTTGCGCGGAGGCGCGCGGTGGCAGCGAGAGGGCGGCCGCAGCGAGGAAACACCTTGCCAGGGGGCTCATCGCTCAGCCTGCGCGCGCGACTTCGTACAGGTATTCGACATAGGAGCGCACCGCCCCGTCGAAGCCTTGGACCTTGGGCGTCGTCGACTCGATGAGGTAGTACTCGTCGGGGGCGTGCGCGCCGCTGCCGTGGCCCAGGCCGAAGTGGCCCGCGGGGAGTCGCAGCGGATCGCCGGTGAAGACGTAGCCCGGCCAGGAGCCGGCGTTGCGCGGCAGCACGATCGGGTCGATCCGCGAGCGCCGGTACACCGCCTCCTGTACCCGGATGAGCGTGGCGTCAGCGGGCGTGCTGGTGGGGTCGTAGCCGCCCGTCATGTTCACCTCGATATCCCCGAACCCCCGCTTCGTCAGGTGTGCCTTGAGCGCAGCCAGCGACTCGGCGGCGGTCATGTCAGGCACCAGCCGCAGGTCGAGCTTGGCCACGGCCTTGTGCGGAAGGATGGTCTTTCCGCCGGGGCCGGTGTACCCGCCGACCAGGCCCTCGATGTTGACGGTGGGGCGCGACACCAGTCGCTCCAGCGCTTCCGGCCAGCTCACGTCGCGCACCCAGTGCTCCACGCCCAGCTGCTTCTTCGCGGCGGCTTCGTCGAGGCGACGGGCCGCTTCCGCGACCATCGCCTGCTCCGCCGGCGAGATCGGACGTGCCTTGTCGGTGTAGCCCTCGATCGCGGGTTCGTTCCCGTCGGGCGAGACCAGCGTCGCGAGGGCCTGTACCAGGTGCCACGCCGGGCTGTCCACGCGGGCCTTGTTGCTCGAGTGGATGTCTTGCCGCGGCCCGCGACCCCAGCGCTCGCCGCTCGACACCAGCTCGCACTCGATCACGCCCTTGGCGCCGAGCGTGATGGTCACCTGTCCGTCGAGCCCCTGCGCGGCGGCCGGCATGAAGATGCCCACCGCGCGGCGCAGCGCAGCGAGCACTTCGGGCCGGCGCACGATCTGCGGGAAGTGCGGCGAGCCGATCTCCTCCTCGCCCTCGGCGACGAGCACGAAGTTCACTGGGGGCTTGCGGCCGGCCCCGCGGATGGCGTGGAGTGCCGCGAGAAACGCCGCCTCCGGGCCCTTCTGGTTCACGGCGCCACGGCCGACGACGATCTTTCCCAAGCCGGGCTTGTCGACCAGGGCGGCCGCCCACGGCGGGGAGGTCCACTCGGCCGGATCCGCCTGCTTCACGTCGTACATGAAGTAGAGACCCAGCGTGCGAGGCGCGCCGGCGTCGAGCGTGGCGAAAATGCCGGGCTGGCCGTCGCTGGGCACCTTCGTGACCGCACCGAATCCCGCCTCGCGCAGCATCCGCATGGTGAGCTCGCACCCCTCGTCCACGCCCCGGTGCTCGGCCGCAATCGACGGCTGCCGGATCCACTCCTGCAGGCGCTGCACCGCCGCATCATGCTGCTTTTCGATCTGCGCGAACACCGGAGCCAGGTCGGGCTCGGCGCTCCGGCGCTGACCCGGCAGCGCGATGGCCACTGCCGTTGCCGCGGCGTCCTGGAGGAACACTCTGCGATCGATGGGCATACACCACCTCCGAGTACTACGTGTAGGTATCGTTGATTCAGACTATCGCGGAGGCAACCGGCACACAACGGCCGTCCCTCAGGCGCGGCTTATGACGATGACGCAAAAGACGTGAATCGCCCTGCGGTCATTCGTGGAACGGGCCCGACACGGCAGCATATACCAGCCGCTGAAACTGCGCGTCCAGCGACCAGTGCTCCGTGACCGGCAGGTACTGGGTCCATACCATCGCGATGAGATCGGCCTTGGGATCGATCCAGAAGAACGTCGTTCCGTACCCCGCCCAGCGGAACATCCCCGGTGACCCGGGGACGGCGCTGTCCGAATCCACGCGCACCGCCCCGCCGTACCCGAACCCGGAGCGCCCGGGCGGCCAATCACGGGTGATCGTGATCGGTGTCAGCCCGGGCGGCAAGTGATTCTGCATCATGAGCGCCACCGTCTCACGCTTCAGGACGCGGTGCCCGTCCAACTCGCCGCCGTTCAACAGCATCTGGGCGAACCGGAGGTAGTCGCCGGCGGTCGACAAGAGCCCGCCACCGCCGGAGAGCAGCCTGCCTTCCGCGGTGTACTCCGGCCACAGCAGGGGTGACATCGCCTGCAGCTTGCCATCGGCGCCCCGGGAATACGCCGGCATGATGTGCCCGTCCATCGCCTGCGTCGCGTGGAAGGCGGTCATACGCATGCCGAGCGGCCGGAACAGCGCGCTGTCGAGGTAGCGATCGAGCGTCGTGCCCGAGACGACTTCGACGACACGACCGAGGACGTCCGTGGCATAGCTGTAATTCCACTTGGAGCCAGGTGAGAACACCAGCGGCAGCCGTGCCAGGCTGTCCGCGAGCTGCCCGGTGGTCCAGCGAGGGTTGTAGAGGCCGGCTCGGCGATAGATCGTGTCCACCGCCGTGCTGTCGAATACGCCGTAGGTGAGGCCTGCGGTGTGGGTCAGCAGGTCGCCGACCGTCACCGGCCGGTCGGGATCGCGCAGCACAGGCTGCGCCGCGCTCCCCCCGGCGTATACCTTGACACCCGCGAAGGCGGGAATGTACTTGGACACCGGATCATCGAGGCGTAGTTTGCCGCGCTCGTACAGCTGCATGATGGCGGTGCTGGTGATCGGCTTGGTCATGGAGAAGAGGCGGAACACAGCGTCCGGCTTCATGGGGTGCCGGTGTTCCATATCCATCGAGCCGACGGACGCGACGTACGCGAGTTTGCCGTGCCGGGCGATGACCGCCAGGAGGCCTGGGAGCTTTCCTGAATCGACATAGGCCTGCAGCGCGGGAGCGATCCGCTCGAGGGCGGCGACTGAGAGGCCGACGTCTGCGGGACGAGCGCGCGGCAGGCCCTGCGGAAGCGCAGATGCCTGCCAGATGCAGGACAACAGGAATGTGAAGCAGGCGCGTCTCATGCCGGACCTCCGTGCGCTAGTTTCGGTCCCCCATCACCCAGCGCTGGAACCACTGCAGGTTCCGGCGCATTACGTCGAGCTGGAGCTTGGGCTCGTCGACTGCGTGCCCCTGGCGTGGGTACACCACCATCGTGACCGGCACATTCCGCCGCTTGAGCGCGGTGTAGAGCTCGTAGCCCTGCGAGATCGGCACGCGTAGGTCGTTCTCACCGTGTTGGATGAGGGTCGGCGTCGTCACGGCCTTCACGTTAAGCATCGCGGAGCGATCCTGCCACAGCTCGGGTGCGTCCCAGAACTCGCCGCCGAAGTAGGACCCGATGAACCCCGGGATGTCTGCCGTCCCAACGTATGAGATCAGGTCTGTGATGCCGGCACCCACCGACGCCGCACGAAACCGGGTGGTCTGTGTAATCGCGAAGGCTGTGAGGTACCCGCCGTAACTCCACCCCATCACGCCGAGCCGGTCGGCGTCTACGACGCCTCGCTGGACCAGTGCATCGATCCCGGCCAGCGCGTCCCGAAGGTCGCCGCCACCCCAGTCGCGGAGGTTCGCGTAGCGGAACTCGCGGCCGTAGCCCGAGCTCCCGCGGACGTTCGGGCGGAGCACCGCAAAGCCGGCGGAAGCGAAAGCGGCGATCGGGTACGCGCTCACACCGCCGGTGAAGGTCCGCGTGAAGCTCGCAGGCGGGCCGCCGTGCAGGATCGTGAGCAGCGGCACTCGCGACCCCGGCCGGTAGCCCACCGGGTAGGTCAGGAGGCCCTCGATTTCGCGACCGTCGAACGAGCGCCACCGGATCGCCTCCGTCTTTCCGAACGGGATCGCGGGGAGCGCTTGCAGCGCCGTCACCCGTAGCGGCGCGAATGGCGTGAGCCGGCTCACATACGGCTCCGGCGCGCGGTCCGGCGCCTCGGCAACGAACCCGACGTACGTGCCCGCCGGATTCACCGCCGGCGCGGACACCATGAGGGTGTCCGGCGACAGGTCCACGGCGGCGCCGCCATCCGCCGGCAGGGCGCTGAGCCGTGAGACGGTCCCGCGCGCCTCGCTGATGACTACGGCGCGCGCATCGCCCGTCCAGCCGACGATCGCCGGCCGCTGGTCGAAGCTGTCCGCCAACGGACGGGCCGTGCCGTCAGCCGGTGAGACGAGGACGACCCGGAAGGTGAGGGCGTACGTCGCGGGCGCGTCCGAGACCGTCACTGCAATCCAGCGGCCGTCGGGCGACCACGCCACCCCGCCCTCCGCCGCTGGTGTCGCTGCCAGCGGCCGCACCCGGCCCGTCGCGACGTCCACCACGGACACGTCGGCCCGCACCCAATCGTCCCCCAACGGCGAGGGCGAGTGCGAGAAGGCGATCGCGGAACCGTCGGGCGACCAGTCGAACGCGGCGCCGCTCAGCCCGGCGCCCCGATGCCCGCCCACCTGCAGGTGGGGCGGCGTGAGCGCGCGCCCGGCCCTGCCAGCTCCAGCCCACAGGTCGAGGCTGTATAGGCGCGCGAAGCGGTACGCCTCCCCGACCACGCGCGCGTCCCGCTTCTCCCGCACCTGGCGCAACTCCTCCTCCGCCGGCGGGTCCGTTACCACGTACGCCAGGCGCCGCCCGTCCGGCGACCAGCGGAACTCGCCCAGCTCCCCGACGACGTCGGTGAGCTGCTCCGCTGGCGCGCCGTCGAGCCCCACACGCCACACGTTC
>Ga0209761_1000270_pt1 | contig 29842 bp, 20 predicted proteins | sample GraSoi013_1_40cm_4_FD_185818 | JGI IMG/M metagenome (GOLD analysis project Ga0209761, IMG submission 185818) | Grasslands soil microbial communities from the Angelo Coastal Reserve, California, USA - Sample 09_25_2013_1_40cm (SPAdes) (version 2) | ecosystem: Environmental > Terrestrial > Soil >... | reverse complement strand
GCTCGGCGTCCCCGGCATCGCGGCTCGCGCCTTCGCGGCGGTGCACCACGAAGGGATCTCGATCTCGCTCATCAGCCAGGCGTCGTCCGAGCAGTCCATCTGCTTCAGCGTCCCCGAGGAGCACGCGGAGCGGGCGCGCAAGGGCCTGGCGGCGACGTTTCGGCGCGAGATCGCGCGGCAGGAGATCGACCGCGTGGAGGTGCGCGCCGGCGCCGCGACGCTCGTCGTGGTGGGTCTCGGGATGGCGGGGACGCCCGGCATCGCTGCCCGCATTTTCTCGGCCCTGGCGGACGCGAAGATCAACGTGATCGCGATCGCCCAGGGCTCTTCGGAGCTGAACCTGTCGCTCGTGGTGGACGGCGGGGACGCCGCTCGCGCCCTGCGCGCGGTGCACGCCGCGTTCCAGCTCAGCAAGATCGGCGGCGGCATGGGCGCGCATCCGGAGCGCAGCGACGTCGTGCTGTTGGGCTTCGGTCAGATCGGCCGCACCCTCGCTCCCCTCATCGCCAAGGTGAAGCAGCACGCGCTCCGGCTGCAGGTCGTCGGGTTGGTCGATCGCAGCGGCTTCGTGTTCGATCCGCGGGGCTTGTCGCCGCGGCGGCTCGCCGCGCTCGCCGCCGCCAAGGCGAAGGCCACGCCGCTCGCCAAGCTGGCCGGCGGCCACCGCGCGTCCGCGACCGAAGCGGTCACGTTCGTGGCGAGCCACGCGCTCTCGAACCCGATTCTGGTGGACGTCACCGCGGCCGACACGACCGAGACGCTCAAGACGGCGCTGGCGGCGGGCATGCACGTCGTGCTCGCGAACAAGCGCCCGATCACGGTGAGCAGGAAGCACTACGACGAGCTGCAGGCCGCCGCGGAGACGCGCGGGCGGCAGCTCCTGCGCGAGGCGACCGTCGGCGCCGGGCTGCCGATCATCGACACCTTCGCGAAGCTGGTGGAGTCGGGCGATCGCGTGCAGCGGATCGAAGGGTGCCCGTCGGGCACGCTCGGCTACCTGTTCGGCGAGCTGGGACGCGGCCGCCGCTTCTCGGAGGCGCTGCGCGGCGCCATTGCCAAGGGCTACCCGGAGCCGGACCCGCGGGAGGATCTGTCCGGCATGGACGTCGCCCGCAAGGCGTTGATTCTCGGCCGACTGCTGGGCTTCCCCGGGGAGCTGCGCGACGTCGCGGTGGAATCGCTCGTCCCGAAGGGGGCCGAGCGCCTGCCGCTCGCGGAGTTCCTCGCCCGGCTCGACCAGTACGACGCGCCGTGGACGCGGCGCGTCGCGCTCGCGCGCCAGCGCGGCGGTGTGGTCCGCTACCGCGCCATCGTGACTCGGCGGCGCATCCGCGTCGGGCTCGTCGTGGTGGACGCGTCGAGCCCGATGGCCTCGCTCAACGGGACCGACAACCAGTTTATCTTCACGACCATGCGGTACCGGAAAAACCCGCTCGTGATCACGGGGCCGGGGGCGGGGCCCGCGGTGACCGCCGGCGGAATCCTGAACGATGTGCTGAAGCTCGCCAGCGCATGAGCGGTTCGCGGCAGCGCTGCGCGAGCTGCGGCCACGAGCTCTCCGAGACCGACCCGCAGCTGCGTTGCCCCGCGTGCCAGGGGCTCTTGGAGATCCACCACGCCCGCCCCACGCTGAGCGGCGCCGCGCTGCGGGCCCGGTTCGACGAGCGCCGTAGCGTGAGTCGCGGCGCGCTCGCGTCCGGGGTGTGGCGGTTCCGCGAGGCGGTCCTGCCGACGGCGGCTGACGCTGTCGTGACCTATCCCGAAGGCAACACCCCGCTGCTCGACGGCCCCGCCGTCGCCCGCTGGACCGGGCTCTCCCAGCTGCTCCTCAAGCACGAGGGCCATAACCCCACCGGGTCGTTCAAGGACCGCGGCATGACGGTGGCGGTCACGCAAGCGCGCCGCGTCGGCGCGCCGGCCCTCGCGTGCGCCTCGACCGGCAACACCGGTGCGGCGCTCGCGGCGTACGCCAGTCTCGCGGGTCTCCCGGCCCTGGTCATGGTCCCTCGCGGGCAGGTCGCGCTCGGCAAGCTGGCTCAGACGCTGGCATACGGTGCGCGGACCCTGCTCGTGCGCGGCAACTTCGATGAGTGCCTCGAGCTCGCCGAGCAGGCGCGCGCGAAGCTCGGCCTGTACCTGGTCAACTCCATCAATCCCTTCCGGATCGAGGGACAGAAGACGATCGTGCTCGAGCTGCTGCAGCAGCTCAACTGGAGCCCGCCGGAGTGGATCGTGTTGCCGGCGGGGAACCTCGGCAACACCGCCGCCTTCGGCAAGGCGCTCGGTGAGGCCCGCGCCTGGGGGCTCATCACGCGCATGCCGCGGCTCGCCGCTGTCCAGGCCGCGGGCGCAGCCCCGTTCGCCGCGAGCTTCCGGGAGGGCTTCGCACGGCGGCACCGGGTCGACCCGCACACCGCCGCAACGGCGATCAACATCGGCAATCCGGCGTCGTATGAGCGGGCGGTACGGGCGATCCGCGAGACCAACGGCGTGGTCACGGCCGTCAGCGACGAGGAGATTTTCGAGGCCAAGGCAGTGGTCGACGCCGCGGGCGTCGGGTGCGAGCCGGCCAGCGCGGCGAGCGTCGCCGGCGTTCGACAGCTGCTGCACAGCGGGGTGATCGACCCGGGCCAGCTCGTCGTCGCAGTGCTCACCGGACACCTGCTCAAGGATCCCGACAGCGTGACGCGCTACCACCAGGCGGCGGATCCCCGGCCGCCCGGTGCCAATCCGCCGGTCGAGATCGGACCGACGCTCAGCGACGTCGAGCGGGAGCTCCGGGCGTGTGGCGCCGTGTGATGCGGCGCGCCGGCCCACCTGGGGGGACGCTTGACACCGTGTCGAGGCGCCGCAAGCTTTCGCGTGCACTCGAGCCCTCACGACATGGACCTGCGTTCCACAGCCTCTCGCCTTGGCCCCAGCGGCGGTCAGGATCTCCCGGCCCGCCGAAAGCGGGCGTGCTTCCCGCGACCCTAGTCGCGTCGTTCGACTCACTTCCAGACAATTGAAATCCTGAAGCACCACGCGCACCGAGGTGTTCCGTGCGTGCGAGACGGCTTCCTTGAGGTCTACGCCTTGAGTGATTGCACGGTACTCAAATTCGGCGGTACATCGGTCGCAGACGCGGCGGCGTGTGCGCGCGTGTCGACCGTCGTTCGCGAACATGGTGGATCACGGCCGGTGATCGTGGTGTCCGCGCTCGCTGGAATGACGGACGCGCTGTTCGCCTGCGCGGCCGCCGCGGCCGACGGTGACGTCGCACGCGCCCGGCGCAGCCTGGACGACCAACTCGATCGGCACGACGGCATCGCGCGCTCGCTGCTGCAGCGGCCCGGGGCGGCGCTGTTCCAGGACGAGCTCGAGCGCGCCCGGAACGCCATCGCCGGTCTCCTCGAGCGCTTCGGCAGTCGGTCGGAGGAGCACCCAGCGCTGCGGGACGAGCTGGTGTCCTACGGCGAGCGCCTCTCCGCCGCGTTGCTCGCGGCGACGCTGGCGGCGGCAGACCTGCCGACGCGCTGCGTAGACGCGCGCCGCTGCATCGTCACCGAAGCGACCCACGGCGCCGCCACCCCCCTGTGGCCCGACACGGAGCACCAGACGCGCGCCGAGCTCATCCCCCTGCTCGACGCGGCGCGGGTCCCCGTGCTCGGCGGCTACATCGCCGCCACGCGGGACGGGCGGACCACGACGCTCGGCCGCGGCGGCTCCGATTATACGGCCGCGCTCGTGGGGGCGGCCCTCGGAGCCCGAGAAATCCAGATCTGGACTGATGTGAGCGGTGTCCTCACCGCCGATCCGCGCGTCGTGCCGGGCGCGCGACGTATTCCCCGCCTGTCGTACGCCGAGGCCGCCGAGCTCGCCTACTTTGGGGCCAAGGTGCTGCACCCCAATACGATCCAGCCGGCGACGGATCGCCACATCCCGGTCCGCATCTGCAACTCCCAAGCGCCGGAGAGCCCTGGGACCATCGTCGCGACGGAAGCAGACGTCTGGCCCGGGACCGTCAAGGCCATCGCGCACAAGACCGGGATCACGGTGCTGCACATCGCGTCCAGCCGCATGCTCGGGGCGTACGGCTTCCTGCGCGCGCTGTTCGAGGTGTTCGACCGACATCGTGCCGTGGTGGACGTCGTGACGACGTCGGAGGTCAGCGTCTCCCTCACCCTGGAGGACGCCCGGTCGCTGCCCGCGATCGTGAGCGAGCTGCGCTCGCTGGGCGAGGTGAGTGTCGAGCCGCACCGGGCGATCGTCTGCGTGGTCGGCGAGGGGCTGCGCACCACACCCGGGATCGCCGCCCGGGTCTTCGCCACGGTGCGCGACATCAACGTATCGCTGATCTCCCAGGGCGCGTCTCGCGTCAACTTGACGTTCGTGATCGAAGAGGGCCGGGTGCGCGAGGCCGTGCAGCGGCTGCACGCGGCGCTCTTCGAGCGCGAGCCGGTGCCGGCCGACGTCGCGACCGGCGGGGCGGCCTGATGAGAGACCCGGTCGCGCTGGCGCATCGGCTCGTGGACATCCCGTCCGTGTCGGGTGAGGAGGCCGCGGCCGCGCGCTTCGTGGCGGGGCACCTCGCGGACCTCGGCTACCAAGTGGAAGTGTTCGAGGCGGCGCCGGGCCGGCCGAACGTCCTGGCCACGACCGACCGCTCGCCTCGGGTCGTGCTGTCCACGCACCTCGACACCGTGCCGCCTCATCTGCCGGCGCGGGAGGAGGCCGGTTTCCTGCAGGGGCGGGGCGCGTGCGATGCGAAGGGCATCATCGCGGCCCAGATCACGGCGGCGGAGCGGCTGCGCGCCGCCGGCGTGAACGAGATCGGCCTGCTGTTCGTCGTGGACGAGGAGATGGGGAGCGCCGGCGCGCGGGCCGCGAACGCGCATCCGCGCGCCGGCGAGTGCCAGTGGCTGATCGACGGCGAGCCCACCGACAACAAGCTCGCCGCCGGCTGCAAGGGCTCGCTGCGCCTCACGCTGCGGACCGAGGGCGTCACCGCCCACTCGGCATATCCCGAGCAGGGGCGATCGGCGATCGATCTGCTGCTCGACGTGCTCGCGGACGTGCGTCGCAGTGCGTGGCCGACGGACCCGTTCTTCGGCGATACCACCGTGAACATCGGGGTTATCGCGGGCGGGTCGCGACCCAACGTCGTGGCGGGGGAGGCGCGGGCTGACCTGCAGATCCGACTCGTGACGGACGCCGAGCCCGTGAAACGGCTGCTCGGGCAGGTGGTCGGGGGGCGGGCGCGGATCGAGTACCTCACGGCCGTGAACCCCTTGCACCTCACGACGGTGCCGGGATTCGAGACATGCGTCGTCCGGTTCACGACCGACCTCCCCCATCTCACGAACTGGGGCACGCCCCTCCTGATCGGGCCGGGCTCGATCCTCGACGCCCACACCGCTCACGAGCGAATTGCGCTGGCGGAGCTCGCGGCCGGCACCGATGCCTACATGCGCCTGGTCCGGACGCTGCTGCAGGGGCGAGTCGCCGCATGAAGCTCGCGCTGTTCGGATTCGGTCAGATGGCCCGCGTGGTCGAGGCGCATGCCCGCGGGGCGGGCCATCAGATCGGTGCCGTCTTCACCTCACGGAACGCGGGCGACGCCGCACGACTGCTCCCGGGTCATGATGCGGCCATCGATTTTTCGGTGCCGGGCGCCGTGCTCGCTCACGTGGAGCTGTGCGCGGGGGCCGGGGTGCCGCTCGTCGAGGGCACCACCGGGTGGCACGGCCAGGAGAGCGCGGTGCGACGGCTGATCGAAGCGCGGGGCGGCGCGCTCGTCCACGCGGCGAACTTCTCGGTCGGGGTCAACGTCTTCTATCGCATCGTGGCGCGGGCCGCCGAGCTGTTCCGGGGCCTCGACGCCTACGACGCGTTCATCGAGGAAGCGCATCACGCCCGCAAGCGCGACGCCCCGTCGGGCACGGCGCTCGTGCTGAAGGACATCCTGCTGCAGGGGCTGGTGCGGGGTGACGTGCCGGTGGCGAGCACTCGGGCCGGGCAGATTCCGGGCACGCACCGCGTCGGCTTCGATTCGGCCGGCGACCAGATCCTCCTGGTGCACACCGCGCGCAGCCGCGAGGCGTTCGCCGCGGGTGCCGTGCTCGCGGCCCGCTGGTTGGCGGGCCGACAGGGCATGTACGCCTTCGCGGACGTGTTGGACAACGTACTGGCGTCGGAGAGGAGTGCCGTATGACCACACGCGTCGATTGGCTGCGCGGCTGCGGGACCGCGCTCGTGACCCCGTTCGCCGCCACCGGCGACGTTGACGAGCCACGGTTTCGCGCCCTCATCGAGCGGCAGATCGCGGGCGGCGTGCCGCTGCTCGTGCCCTGCGGCACGACGGGCGAGGCGGCGACGCTCGATCCCCCGGAGCAGCGGCGGCTCATCGCGCTCACCGTCGAGGTGGCGCACGGGCGTGCGCGGGTAATCGCCGGCGTGGGGAGTAACGCCACCGCGGTCACGATCGAGCGGGCGCGGGAGGCCCGCGCCGCGGGCGCGGACGCGATCCTGGTGGTGGCGCCGTACTACAACAAGCCGACCCAAGCGGGCCTCGTGGCGCACTTCCGAGCGGTCGCCGAAGCGGTGGACGACCTGCCGGTCCTGCTGTACAACGTGCCGGGTCGCACGGCGTCGAACATCTCGGCCGCGACGACCCTGACTCTCGCCCGGGAGCGCGACAACATCGTCGGCACGAAGGAGGCCTCGGGAGATCTCCAGCAGATCATGGCCATCCTCCGCGACCGGCCCTCGAACTTTCGCGTGCTTTCGGGCGACGACGCCGTGACGTTGCCGCTCATCGCGCTGGGCGCCGACGGTGTGGTGTCGGTCGTGTCGAACGAGGCGCCCGACTCGATGGCGCGCCTCACCGAGCTCGCGCTCCGAGGCGAGTGGGCGGCCGCGCGCGCGCTCCACTACCGGCTGCTGCCTCTGATGGAAGCGAACTTCATCGAGTCGAATCCGGGGCCCGTGAAGGCCGCGCTGGCGGCGCTGGGGCTGCTCGAGGAGCACTATCGCCTGCCCCTCGTGCCCGTCCAAGAGCAGACCCGCGCCCGCCTGCGCGCGGCGCTCTCGGAGCTTGGCCTCGTGCCTGGCGCGGCGCATGTCGCTGCGTGATCGCATCGAGGCTCTCACCGCGGCGGCGCACCACAGCTACAGCGACGCCGACCGGGCCCTGTTCGCCGAGTTTCGGGCCGGCCTCGCCCGCGGCGAGATTCGCGCGGCCGAACGGACCGCGGACGGGACGTGGTGCGTCAACGCCTGGGTGAAGCGCGGCATCCTCGCCGGCTTTCGGATGGGGGCGCTGGTCGATATGTCGCCGCACCCCGGCGTGCGCTTCTTTGACAAGGACACGTATCCCGTGCGGCCCACCACGCTCGCCGACCGGGTGCGCATCGTACCAGGTGGCTCCAGCGTCCGCGACGGGGCCTACCTGGCGCCCGGCGTGGTGTGCATGCCGCCGATGTACGTAAACGTGGGGGCCTACGTCGACGAAGCCACCATGATCGACAGTCACGCCCTGGTCGGCTCGTGCGCGCAGATCGGGAAGCGCGTGCATCTGTCGGCGGCCGCGCAGATCGGCGGCGTGCTGGAGCCGGTCGGTGCGCTGCCTGTGATCATCGAGGACGATGTGCTGGTAGGGGGAGGGTGCGGCGTCTACGAGGGCACGATCGTGCGCGACCGAGCCGTGCTCGCCGCGGGAACGATCCTCACCGGCTCGACTGCCGTGTATGACCTGGTGCGCGAGCAAGTATATCGGGGCACCGCGGAACGCTCGCTCGAGATTCCGAGCGGCGCCGTGGTGGTGCCCGGCGCGCGCGCCGCGCCGGGATCGGTCGCCGGTCGCTGGGGTGTCTCGCTCTACACTCCGGTGATCGTCAAGTACCGTGACGAGAAGACCGACGCGGCGACGCTGCTCGAAGACGACCTGCGATGAGGTGGCTATGACGAACCAACGCGTGGCGGTGCTGGGATTGGGGAAGATCGGAACCATCCTGCTCCAGGGCCTGTTGAAGGCCGGCGTCTCCCCGGGCAGCGCCTGCGCCACCGTGCGCCACGTCGAACGGGCCCGCGCGCTGAGCGCGCACCTGCCGGTGACGGTCGGCACGGACAACCGCGCCGCGGCGCGTGCGGGGGACATCATCCTGATCGCAGTCAAGCCCCAGAACGTGGGCGAGCTGCTCGACGAGATCCGCGCCGACGTCACGCCGGCGAAGCTGATCGTGTCCGCGGCGGCCTCGGTGCCCACCAGCTACATCGAGGGTCGACTCGAGCGAGGAGTGCCGGTGGTGCGCGCGATGCCGAACACCCCGTGCCAGGTGGGCGCCGGCATGACGGGAATCTGCCGGGGCAGTCACGCGACCGACGCCCACCTCCAGGCGGCCCGCCAGCTGTTCGACACTGTGGGGCGAACCGTGGTGGTGGACGAGAAGCACATGGATGCGGTGACCGGACTCTCCGCCAGCGGACCGGCGTTCGTTTACATCATTCTCGAGTCGCTGGCGGAAGCCGGCGTGAAGGTCGGTCTGCCCCGGGACGTGGCGACCCTGTTAGCGGCGCAGACGCTGCTCGGCGCCGCCAAGGTCGCGCTCGAAACCGGTGATCACCCTGCCCTGCTCAAGGATGCCGTCACCACGCCGGCGGGCTGCACCATCGACGGCATCCTCGAGCTGGAGGAGGGGAAGCTGCGCGTGACCCTGATCAAGGCCGTCGTGAAGGCGACCCAGCGGGCGAAGGAGCTGATGTTCGAGAAGTAGCCGACGGTTCAGCCGCACTCCGAGAAGCCGCACACGTGGCACTTCGCGCAGCCTTCGATGAACGCGAGCTGCGAGCCGCAGTCCGGGCAGGCCCCGATGAAGTCCTGCGGGGGCGCTCCGCCCCGCAGCGCCACTGTGCCGCCCTCCTGCGGGATCCCCTCGCGCCCCCCCCCCGGTCCCGCCGATCCACCCCCGACGGCGGTCGCCAGCAGGTCCTGCTGCACGCCCAGCTTGTCCTGCATCCACTTTTCGATCGCGATGCCGATCGCGTCGGGGACGGAGAGCACCTTGTTCGGGCCCAGACCGACGGCGCGGTCCGAGGAGATGCCGCGGAGCTGGCGGTAGATCTCCCGCATCGGGATGCCGGAGCGCAGCGCGAGCGAGATCAGGCGCCCGATCGCCTCCACGTCCGCCATCAGCGCACCCCCGGCCTTGCCGAGCGAGATGAACACCTCGAACGGCTGGCCCTTGTCGTCCTCCGTGATGGTCACGTACATCGTGCCCAGCGGGGTCTCGACCCGCCGGGTGGACCCCTTGAGCAGGTCGGGACGCGAGCGCTTGGCGCGGCGCTGGAGGTTCTCCGCCTCGGCGTCGTGCAGCCGCGTGCGCGTGCGCTCCAGCTCCGCGTCGAGCTCGGCGACCCGACCCAAGGCCTCGGCGAGCTGGGGCGGGGCGTCGTCCGCGACCGCACCCGCCGCCTGCTCCTTGACCTTCTTGGCGGTGGCGCCGGTGGAGAGCACCTGCATCTCGCGCGACGCGTCCCGGTACACCGTCACGCCCTTGCAGCCGAGCTTGTAGGCGTAGCGGTAGATCTTCTCGACATACTCTTCGGTCGCGTCGTTCGCGAAGTTGCAGGTCTTGGAGATCGCCGAGTCGGTGAACTCCTGGAAGGCAGCCTGCATCTGGATGTGCCACTCGGGGGTCACGTCGTGCGCCGTCACGAACACCCGCTGCCATTTCGCGGGCACCTCGTCGAAGTGGATGTGGCCCGCCGCGGCGATCCGCTGCATGAGGGCGTCCGAGTACCAGCCTTCGTGCTGCGCGAGGCGCACGAAATCCTCGTTGACGTCGGGCATCAGCACGCCGGCCTGGTTGCGCATGAACGCGACCGCGAACAGCGGCTCGATCCCCGAAGAGCACCCCGCGATGATCGAGATCGTCCCCGTGGGCGCCACCGTGGTGAGGTTGCAGTTGCGGAGCCGGCGCATGGGGCGCACCCGCTCGCCCTGCGGGCCGCGGGCGCAGGTCGCGTCCGGCCCCCAGATCGATTGCTCCCACTCCGCAAAGACTCCCCGCTGCTCGGCCAGCTTCTCCGACGCCACCTTGGCCTCTTCGTCCACGAACTCCATGAGCCGGCGGCCGAGCGCCACGCCTTCGTCCGAGTCGTAGGGCAGCCCGAGCCGCACCAGCAGGTCCGCCCACCCCATCACGCCGAGCCCGATGCGCCGGATGCGCTTGGCGAGGTCGTCGATCTCCGCGAGCGGATAGCGGTTCGCGTCGATCACATTGTCGAGAAAGTGGGTGCAGAGGTGCACCGCCGTGCGCAGGCGGTCCCAATCCACATCCCCGTCTCGCGCGAACACGCCGACGTTGATGGACCCCAGGTTGCACACATCGTAGGGGAGCAGCGGCTGCTCGCCGCAGGGGTTCGTCGCCTCGTAGCTGCCGAGACGAGGGACCGGGTTGTAGTGGTTGGCGCGGTCGATGAAGTACACCCCCGGCTCGCCCGTCTTCCAGGCGCCGTGGACGATCTTGCGAAACACGTCACGGGCGTCGAGCTGACCCACCACCGCGCCATGACGAGGGTGGATCAAGTCGTAGCTCGTGCCCTCCTCGACCGCCCGCATGAACGCGTCCGTGACGGCGACCGAGATGTTGAAGTTCGTCACCTGGGTGAGGTCGTCCTTGCAGGCGATGAACTCGAGGATGTCGGGATGGTCCACCCGCAGGATGCCCATGTTCGCGCCGCGGCGGGTGCCGCCCTGCTTGACCACGTCGGTCGACGCGTCGTACAGCTTCATGAACGACACCGGGCCCGAGGCCACTCCCATCGTCGAGCGCACCACGTCGTTCTTGGGGCGCAGGCGCGAGAACGAAAAGCCGGTCCCGCCCCCTGACTGGTGCACCAGGGCCATGGCGCGGAGCGTGTCGTAGATGCCGCTCTGGCCGTTCGAGAGGGAATCGTCCACCGGCAGCACGAAGCAGGCGGACAGCTGCCCCAACGGTCGACCGGCGTTCATGAGCGTGGGTGAGTTCGGCATCCACACGCGCGTCGCCATCAGCTCGAAGAACGTCTCGGCGAGGCCCTCGACGGCCTTGTCGGAGGCGCCGTAGCGGCCGTCCGGCTCGGCGACGGTGCGGGCCACCCGCCAGAACAGGTCTTCGGGTTGCTCGACCGGCCTGCCCTGGTCGTCCTTCACCAGGTAGCGCCGCTCGAGCACGGTGATGGCGTTGGGGCTCAGATCGAGCGTCCCCTTGCGGGTGGAAGCGGTCATGCCGGCTCGTTCCTCTGCGGTGTGAGCGTGCTCACAAAGCGCGTGCTATGCGTGAATTTAACAGCGCGCGAGACAAAAAACGCGGAGCAGCAAGGTAGGCCGGGCAGCACGTCGAGGCAACACTCGCGAGAGCGCTGCCCGTACAACGCTTTTCAGCAATTCACATCACAAACCTGCTCGCACGATCGGGAACCGGCCCGCGCGATGACGCTCCGCTTCCGCCACGTAGTGCTCCCACGTGAGCCGGATCCGCTCCCGTAGGGCGTCGTCCACGCGCCGCGCCATGCGGGCAGGCACACCGACCATCAACGACCCGGGCGGCACCCGGGTTCCCTCCGGCACCACCGCACCGGCGGCCACCACGCTCCCGGTGCCGACGTGCACGTCGTTCAGGAGAATGCTGCCCATGCCGATCAGGCAGTCGTCCTCCACGGTGCAGCCGTGCAGGATGGCCCGGTGGCCCACCCCGACCCGGGCGCCGATCCGCGCGGGCTTCCCCTCGTCCACATGGACGATGGTGCCGTCCTGCAGGTTCGTCGCCTCGCCCACCACGATCGCTGCCATGTCGCCGCGCAGCACGGCGCCGTACCAGACGCTGGCGCGCGCGCCCAGTGTCACGTCCCCCAGCACTACGGCGCCCGGGGCGATGAATGCGGTCGCGTGGATGTGGATTACTGCCTCACCGGCTGGAACGGCCACTGCACCCACGCGTCGACCGGCTCACCGTTCTTCTGTGCGGGGTTCCAACGGAGGTTCCTCGCCATGTCCATCGCTTGATCGTTGAAGGTAGCGAGGTTGGAGGGGCCGAACACGCGGGCCTCGAGCGTGGCGCCGTCGCGCGAGACACGGATCAGGAGGATGGCTTGCCGTGGCAGCATCGGCGCGTCGGCGGGGATCGGGATGCGCGTGACGGAGAGCGGGACGGGCGGCGTGTCGAAGCAGATCTTGCCGTGATTGTACTCCGGCCCGGGGGCGTCGCACGGGCCCGTCCCACTTTCCCCACCGCCGATCGTGGCCGGGTCGAGTTCGACCTGGACGCTCAACGGCGCGCCCGGCGTGATCACAACCGGCCGCTCGTACGGCGCGAACCCCGCGGCCCGCACGACGAGCGCGTACGTGCCGGGGGGCACGTCACCCTGCACGGAACGGCTGCCCGTTGAGCGTGACGCGGGCGCCCGCCGGCAGGCCCTGCAGCGTGAGCCGCCCCGGCGTCCCCGGCGCGACGGGCGGGTGCGTCGTCTCGCCCACTGCGGGCCGCGTGGCAGCCGTGTCCGGAGCGGCGCCGGACGCGCCGGTGTCCCCCAGCAGCCGCTGCGCGAGCGTGTCCCGGAGGGTGGCGGACACCGAGTCGGGCACCGCGGCGCGCGCGAAGAAGAGCAGGCCCTTCTTGTAGGCATAGAGGCCCGGGGCACCGAGCGCCACGACGACGACGACGACCCAGAGGGCGATCCCCGCGCCCACGGAGCGGTGGTGCTCGACGGAGGCAGCGAGCCGCGCCCCCATCGGCGCGCCCGGCAGCGGCGTGGTGGGCGCGCCGGCGATGCGGGCGCCCGCGAGCGACGGGATCGCGCGGGTCGGCGCGGTCGCGAGCCCGACGGCCGCGAATCCGCCGCCCGCTTCGAGCGCCTGGACCAGATCGTCGGCAGTCTGGAAGCGATCGTCTGGGACCTTGGCCATCATCTTCCGGACGATCTCGAACAGGGTGCGCTGGTCGTAGGTCTCGAGCGGCGGCGTAGGCACCTCCTCCATGATGTGCTTGTAGCCGATGGAGAAAGAGTCCTCGCCGTCGAACGGCACGCTGCCGGTGAGGCATTGGTAGGCGACGACGCCGAGCGAGTAGACGTCGCTGCGCCCGTCGAGCTGCTGCGCCCGGGCCTGTTCGGGGCTCATGTAGTGCGGGGTGCCGATCGACATGCCCGTGCCCGTGAGCTTTCCGCCGGTCGCCGCCTTGGCGATGCCGAAGTCCGTCACGACGGCCTGGCCGTGCTCGTCGAACATGATGTTGTCGGGCTTGATGTCGCGATGCACGATGCCGCTCTTGTGCGCGTAGGCGAGCGCGCGCGCGACCTGCACGAGGACCTGGCGGATCTCGGCGGGGGGGAGCGAGCCGCGCGCCGCGAGGACGGATGCGAGCGGCTTGCCGCGCAAAAACTTCATGACGAAGTAGATCACCCGGCCGGACTTGCCGACCCGGTAGATCGGGATGATGCTGGGGTGCTCGAGCTTCGCCGAGGTGCGGGCCTCACGCTGAAACCGCTCGACGAATTCTTTGTCGAACGCGAGCGAGAACGGCAGGACCTTGATGGCGACCTCGCGCTCCAGCTGTTTCTCGCGCGCCTTGAAGACGATGGCCATGCCGCCCCGACCGAGCTCGTCGAGGATCTCGTACTCGTCCTTGAGCTGCTCCCGCACGAGCTCGAGCTCGGTCAGCTCTTGCGTATTCTGGATCGGCGTTGCCGCGAGATCCAGGCCGCAGGAGCGGCAGAACTTACTGGCGTCGTCGTTCTGAGTGCCGCAGCGGGAGCAATACATCCATTATTTCCGAGGAGTCGCGGAAACTTACGGGCGCGTCGGAGCGGGTGTCAACCGACTAGCGCGACACAATGACGAACTGGCGACGGCGAACGAGCGACGTGGCGGTCGCGGGGTCGCGGATCTCGACGGCGAGAACGTAGCTCCCCTGGGACGCGTCGCGCAGATCGAGCGCGCGACGCACCCGCGTGACGGGACCGTCGGCGGGCGCGTCGAACTCGAACAAGACCGGCGCTTGTCCCCCACCGAACAGCCGGTGAAACAACGAGCGACGCCGTTCGCGCTCGAGCCGGACGATGGTGTGGTAAGACGCCCCCGACGGCAGCCCGTACACCTCGTAATACAGCTCGGCCGAGCCGCCCTCGGCGAAGCGGCCCAGTGGGTTCAGCGGCACCGTGTCCGACCCGGTCGTCCACGCGAGCCCCGAGCCCTGGCGGCCGAGTACGAGGTCGCTCGCGGCGAAGCGTGCGCCGTCGAGCGTGCCGACGGCGATCGAGTCACGGATCACGAGGTCTCCCGCGTCGCTGCCCGGCTGTTGGACCAGCAACCGATAGCGGTACGCCCCCGGCGGGACCGCCAGCGCGAGCCGCCCGGTGAGATACGCGCCCTGACGGAGCGGCGCCGCAGCGGCGAACACCCGGGTCGTATCGAGTCGCGCCACCAGGTTGTCGAGGCTGTCCGAGACGACCAATCGGAAGGCGACGGGATAGAGGACGCGCGTCGAGTCCCCGGCCGGCGTCAGGCGGTGGCCCGGAATGGCGAACACGACGTGCAGCTCCTGTCCGGCGTGACCGCGCGCGCCGACGACGAAGTCCGACGCCAGCACCTCGAGCGGCGTGGCGAACGCCCGGCGGTAGCTATCGGTGGTCGTGCCCACGGTGATGCTGCGCTGGCCCAGGCTACGCTCGGTGGCGAGCACGCCCGCCGCGTTCGCCGAGCCGAGGGTGTTTCCCAATCGGGCGTACAGCGGATTGATGTCCGCCCGCGAGGCGAACAAGTCGCTGGTGAGGGGATCGAGGCCGCGCCGGCCCGCGAGCGCCAGCGCGCCACGGAAGCCCGAAGACAGCGCGTCGGCCAGACTCTCCACCAGCTTGTAGTCCTGGACGTCCTCGCGCGCGACGAAGTGAAAGATCAGATCGCCGTCGGGCCGCCGGTACAGCCACGTCTCGTTCGGCTCGAGGCGGTCCAGCACACGGGGGTACGTCGCACGCTTGTCGGGCGAGCCGTGGCGCAGGTAGATGACGCCGCGGTCGTCGAAGTCGAGCTGATCGGTGCGGTAGCGCTCGGTGATGTCGTAGTGCCGATGCCGGCTCACGAGCCGGAAGTTGTGCCAGGCGTAGAACCAGCGGCGGTAGTGCTCGGCCAGCCGCTCGCCCGGCTCCCGCGCTTCGGCCACGTCGCGCTGCAGCCAAAACCGCTCGAGCCACGCCGCCCGCGGGCCGGGGGAAGTGAAGCCGTCGAACGGCGCCAACTCGTCACGGTGCGCCACGACGCCCAGGTCGGCGCGATACAGCGCCAGCGCCTCCGGCTGCCGCGCCAGGCGCGCCCCGGCGAAATAGCTCCGCCACCCGTCGGTCGGTCGCTGCGCGTAGTAGTAGCTCCGCGCGAGCTCGAGCAGACCGAGCCCGGAGTCGCCACCGACGCCGAGGTAGGCCTGGAACGCCGCGAGCGCCGAGTCCGCTTCGCCGACCTCCCGCTCCACCCGGCCCCGCGCCAGCTGGACCTGCGCGTTCCCCCCCGCGGGTGACGCCGCCGCGAGCCGCACCGCCTGCAGCGCCACCTCGAGCCGTGGCTGGATGCGCTGGGCCAGCGCCGCGTTGGCGAGGTCGATGCTGGCCTGCGCGAAGCTCGCGTCGGCTTGCGTGGCCCGCGCCAGCGCCCGCGCCGCTTTGCTCAAATAGTCCTTGCCGAGCTGCTGGCGCAGGTTTTCGATCGCGATCACGGCGTGCTCGCCCTGCGCCAGCTCGGCGAGTCCCAGCCCATACCAGGGGTAGGGCCAGTCGGGCCGGAGCTCCGCGGCCCATTCGAACTCCCCGGCGGCGGCGTCGTAATGTGACTTGGTGTTGGCGATCTCTCCCAGCCGGTGGGCGATGAACCCGAGCCGGACGTGGACGAGCGGGTCGGCGCGGTGTTGCTTCGCCACCTGGATCGTCGCGGCCTCGAGACGCTGCAACGACAGCGAGTCGGTCACGCGCGCGAGCGAGTCCCGCAGCGTCTCGATCGCGGCGCGCTCGGTTGGTGACTGGGCGGACAGACGCTCGGCAGGCGAGACGGACAAGGCGAGCAGGACGATCAAGGGGCGCCGCATAGGTCAATTATATCCCGCAGCTGGGACCACGTTCAGGAGGGCTATTCCCAGCGCCGTTCCCAGGCTAAAGCCTGGGCTCGGCACGACACGGTGCTGAAGCACGCCACTTCAGAAATCCGATGCAAACGCGATGTACAGCTGCGGGCGCCGCGCCGCCCCGGAGGGAGGATCGGCGAGCGGTGCGGCGACGCCGAGCCGGAGCTGCACCAGGAAGTCGTAGTTCAACGTCAGGTCGCCGGCGAGCTCGGCGCCGGCCGAGCGAAGCCGCGTGAGCCGCGGCGCCGCGCCCGGGTCCCAGGCATCCCCGGCGTCGCCGAATATGTTGAGCCACAGCTTGTCGGCGCCGAACGGGAGGTGGCCGAGCGGCGCGCCGACGAGCGCGAGCGGCAGGCGGTACTCCACGGTCGCGGTCGCGGCGCGCCGCCCCCGCAGCTCGCCGCCGCGATAGCCCCGCACCGGAAAATCGCGCGTCGCGCCGAGCGCCTGGCCGAACGTGAGACCCAGGGCGCCCGACGACACACCGCCCGCCTTGAACAGCTCGCCCAGCGGCCCGCCGGTGGCCCCGGCGGCGAGACGGACGGCCAGCACATGGTGCGCGAACCCCCCGACGCCCGGGACATGAGCATACAGGCCGAGCCGCGAGCGGGCTTCGCTCGACCACCGGGCGCCCCCCTGCTCCGCGCGCCGCCGATACAGCGCCGACCAGCTGAACCCGTCCTGCCGCGATACGGCGAGCGGTGCGGACACGACGTGCGTCAGCGCGAGCGTCACCGACCCCCCCACCAGATCGTGACCGGCGCACCCCGGGCAGACGTCGCTGAGCGACGTGTCGGGGATCGTGACGAAGCGCGTGTCCTTGAACTCCGCGGCCAGACGCACGCTCGCGACGGTGCGCCACCGCCGCGCGACGAGCGACATGCCGAGGGCGGCCTCCCGCGTCCGCTCAGAAAGGGTGACTGCGGCGAGCACATCGTCCCAGGTGCTCGACGCCGAGGCGTCGAGCGTCGGGTTTCCCAGGCCGCTCCATACGGCCGCGAACGACCCGAGCGCGCGGAACGGCTGCGGCGCGACGAGGCCGGTGGCGAGGTAGGTGAACCGGCCGACGACATCGGTGCCGGCGGTAGCGGCGCCCCAGAACCGCCCGCTCGGCCCGGCGTCGAGGAACAGGGGCACCCAGAAATGCGGCCGGAGCGAGGGCCATGCCGCGTAGCCCGTCTCACGCGTTGCAACCGCCGGCGCGGAGTCGAACGCGACGGGCCGGTCAGCCGCCAGAGGTGGCCCGGCCGCTCCGCCCGGCGCGCGCCGTAGCTCCCAGCCGCCGTCCGCGAGCGTGGCGTACACCAGCGTGCCGTCGGCGAGCGCCGTGGGCGCCCGGGCGCCCAGCGGCTCTGCCGTGAGGGGCTCGGCGCCGGTCGCGTCGCGCCAGCGGTACACTTGCGGGAATCCGGTCGGGTCGGTGACGAACAACAGGTCGCCTCCAGGCGTCCATGTCGGGTCGGTGATCACGCCGGCCGACTCCCGCAACGCCGTGCCGGCCTCGGGTGAATCGGCCGGCCAGCGCAGCAGCGCCCAGTGCCCGTTCGCGTTCCGCGTGCCCGCCACCCAGTGCCCGTCGGGAGAGGGCACGACCTCGCCCCACGTCACGTTCCCACCGGCGGGCCCGGGCGGAACGGGCAGCGCCGGGCGATTGCCGGCCGGGAGGAGCGCGATCACGGACAAGCGGCCCCCACCGGCGCGGGGCGAGACGAGCCTCGCCCCGTGCGTCACGCGGCGCCACTGCCCGCCGGGGAGCCAGCGGTACAGGTCGCTGCGCGCCCGCCAGCGGGATGTCCAGTCGAGCTGCGCCACGACGAGCGTGTCGCCGAGCCAGTCGTAGCTGACCTCGGCGTTCACGCGGTGCGAGCGCAGGACGTGGAACCCCGGCGCGTCGAGCACCCGCAGTTCGCTCGGCCCCTTACCGTCGTCGCGCAGGTACGCGACGTACCGGCCGTCGGGTGACGCTTGTGGCACCGGCTCGGTGCGGAGTGCGCGGTCGATGACGCGGGCGGCGGTGGCGGTCGCCCCCGCCTGGGACGGAGGTCGAGTCGCCCGGGGCCATTCCGCCTGCAGCGAGCGACCGGGAGCGACGCGCGCGAGCTGCCGCCCCACCCGATACGGGATCAGCTGGGCAGACGTCGCCTCCACGAACCGCGGCACGACGGAATCTCCCGTTTGGCCCGCGAGGTAATGGAAGAAGCGGCTGCCGTACGCGTACGGCACGAGTCCGTTCGCCCACCGGGTGAAGAACACGGCGTTCCATGGCGAACGCGACGCGCCCGCGGCGCGATCGGCCGCGAGCAGCTGCGTGTGCAAGCTTCCCGTCACCCGCCCGCCGTTGGTGAACTTCGACTCGTAGTAGACCGCCAGGCCTTCCGTCACCCAGCTGGGCTGGTAGTCGTTGGGAAACAGACCGGGGACTCGGCCGAAGACCGCCTGCAAACCGCGCCAGAAGCCCCGCACCCGGTCGAGGTGAAAGACGTGGGTGAGCTCGTGCGTCGTGACGAGCCGGAGCCAGCTGTCGTAGTGCTGCAACCCGGGCTCCGTGGCCGGGGGCGGGAGGAAGAGATAGATGCGGTCGGACGGGAAGACGAGCGTCGCGCCGTTCGCCGCGTCGATGTCGTCCACGAGGGTCAGGTCGACCACTTGGCGCGGCGGGTGAAGCTCCGACGCGAGCAGCCGGTACGCACGTTCGGCCTCCCGCGCGGCGACATCAGCTACGTCTCGGTAAGCCGGGCGGAAGTGGACGCGGAAATGCGGCGCGTGGAGGGTGCGCCAGGGGCCCGAGGGATCCTGAGCCTCGGCGCGGGCAGCGAGCATGGTCAAGAGAAGAATGCGGAATGCGGAATGCCGAATGCGGAATTTCAGGGAAGGTTCGAGGCGCGGGCTCGACCTCCCACTTACATTCCGCATTCCGCATTCCACATTCCGCATTCTCACGGCTCTCGCGCCCGTTCCCGCAGGAAGTTCTCGATCCCGCGAACCAGCCCCCGCGCATAGCGCGCTCGTCCCTCCTCGCTCAGCAACATCGCTTCCTGCTCGGGGACCATGATGAAGAGGCCCTCGGTGAGCGCCGCGGGCATCCACGTCGGACGCACGAGCGCATAGTCGCCCCGGCCCATGCCGAGGTCCCGCAGCCCGAGCTCAGCGACCAGGGCGCGCTCGAGCGCGCGCGCCAGCGGGGCGCTGCGAGGATGGAAGTAGTAGACGCTCGTGCCGTTATTCACGAACGGATTCACGCCATCCGGGAGCGCGTTGGCGTGAATCGAGACGAGCACGTCCGCATCGTGCACCTCCGCGAAGTGGGTACGCGGGAACAGCTCGACGGGCGTCGAGTCGGTACGCGTGAGCAGCACGGTCGCGCCTGCCCGCTCGAGCAGCGCCTTTGCGTTGTACGCGACCGCGAGGGTCGCCACCGGCTCCCACAGACCGGTCGGACCCTTGGCTCCGACCGGAGGATGGCCTGGGTCGAGCACGATCAGGCGCCCCGTGAGGGGTCGGTCCCGATCGATCTCCGGCGGACGCCGTACCTCGAGCAGCAGGTCCCGCCCGTCGAACCGCGTCCGGTACCCCCAGACGCGACGCGCCAACTCGACGGTGATCGTCACCTCGTCCGCCGCGGGCTGGGCATAGCTCATACGGGTGACGAGCGGATCGGTTCCGCCGTACTGCATCCAGTTGATGTCCGACGCCACGCCATAGAGCCGGAGCGTCAGGCTCCGCTCCTGCTCTGTGACCTGGAACGGCACCTTCCCGGGGAGTGGCACGCGCAGGGTCACCGACGCCGGGCCGGGCTGGAGCCGCACCGAGCCGACCACGCCCCCCGGCGGCGGGGTGCCCGCCGGAAGCGGTATCACGTCGGCCGCGTTCACCCATACGGCCGAGCTCTTCGAGAGCTGGAGGCGCACCTGGTCGTTCCAGCGCCCCGAAAGCACGGCCGTGGTCCCGGTGGGGAAGAACCAGTTGTACGTCCCCGCCGGCACCGCCTTCCCTGGCGTCATGCTGTCCGTCGTGCCGGTGTGCAGCGTGTCGTCGTTGAGCGCGATGACGGTGGGAAACGTCATGTCCACGAGGCCGACCGTGAGCGGCCAGCGAGCGGTCGCGCTGTCTCGTCCCACCGCCACGTCCAGGGTCGCACAGGCGCTCTTGCCGTCCCGGCACAACGCCGCGGCCGGGAGCCACGCGACGTAGCGGTCGGCCGCGGGGGGGAGGCGGTACGCCGCCGTGGTCGTGGCGAACGCCCGCACACCCCACGCGGGGTCCGCGGGAAGGGTGTCGGCAACGAACGGGATGGTAGCGCCCCACGGCAGCCGCAGCTGCACCGCGGCGCCGGGCGCCGCGCGCACGGCGACCCGGATCCCCTCGCTCAGCGGCAGCGCGAGCGTGCCCGAGGGTGCGAAGCTCGTCGTATCGATCCACGCGGCGCGGCCGGCCGGCGGGCGGTAGCGGGGCGCGATCCGCGCGATCACATCCTGCATTGCAGAATCGCCTCGGGCGCGGGCCACGAGTCGGAAGGCGGCGATCGTGTCGTCGGGGAGTGGCACCCAGGCGAGCCACGCGCCGGTCGCGAGGACGGGCACCGGCGTCCCGTCGACGGTCAGGCTCGCCGGTCCCGCGCCGCCACGCACCGCGCCGAACAGGAATGCCGAGTCGTGCGTTTGGATGATGTCCGTCGGGCCGGGGTACACGACGCTGACGTGCAGCGATTCCCTCGCGGGCGCCGGCGTGGCGCCCGGGCGTGCGGGCGCGACGCCGGGGCGCGCGCTCGCGCACCCGGCGATGCACAGCACCAGTGCTCCACCGAGCCATCGCACGGCGCGCAAGCTAGCATTGACCCTTTCGACGCGTCAATTTGCCCAATAGATTGGCAGGCCGTGCTTTTGCGCCATGTGGAGCAGCTCCACCAGTGACCGTCTGTGCCTACTGCGGCCGCGAAAACGACGCCGGCGCGCAGTTCTGCATAGACTGCGGCAAGCCTATGCGTACGTCCACGGGCGTGAAGGCCGCGGCGGCGGGTTCGGGGGTACCCGGGACGCGGGTCGTGGCCCCGCCGGTTGTCGCCCCGACGCGCCCTGAGGCCCTCACGTGTCACTTCTGCGGGGGCCGCGCGAGCGGCCTGCTGCCTTTCTGTCCCCACTGCGGACGCCGCCTCACCGCTCCGGGGTCGGGCCCGAGCTGCGCGCGCTGCGGGTCGCCGGTCGCCGCCGGGACGAAGTTCTGCCCCACGTGTGGGGCACCGCTCGTCGGGCCGGCGCCCGCGCGGCGCTCGCCGGCAGCGGGAGGGGAGCCGCGGCCCGGAGCGACGATCGTGCTCGTGCTGCTCGATGACAGCGGCGCCGCCGTCCAGCGCTTCGAGCGCCGCAGCCCCGACACCACGATCGGCCGCCAGGACGGTGATATCCGCTTCCCCGATGACGTGTTCCTCTCGCCGCTGCACGCGAAGATCTCCTGGGAGCAGGACGCGCTCGTGGTCCGCGACTTGGGCAGCCGCAACGGCACGTGGGTGTTCCTCGAATCGGCGCATCGCCTCGCCGACGGCGACCTGCTGCTGATCGGCTCACAGGTGATCCGGTTCCGACGACTCGGGTATCCGGGACCGCACCCGCCGGATGCCGACGCGACGCGCCGCATGGGGAGCCTGATTCCGAGCGCGGACATCGCGAGCCTGACCCAGCTGCGCTCCGACAGCAGCGCGCGCGACGTGATTCAGCTCTCCCCCGGGCGGGACGTGGCCATCGGCCGCGAACAGGGCGACTGGATCTTCCCTTACGATCCTTCGATGAGCGCGCGCCACGCGACGATCCGCTCGGAAGATGCCGACTTCGTCGTGGTAGACGCCAACAGTCGCAACGGCGTTGCGCTCGCCGCCCGGGGCGATATCCCGCTGCGCCACAACTCGCGCGTCCTGGTCGGCGACAAGCTGCTACGCATCGAGCTTCCGACGTGAAGACCTGTCCCGTCTGCTCGACCGAATACCCCGACGACGTGCGGTTCTGTCCGAACGACGGGCAGACGCTGCGGTCGTCGTCGCCAGGGCAGGATCTCGTCGGGCAGGTCGTGGCCGACCGCTACCACGTCCTCAAGAAGCTCGGCGAGGGGGGCATGGGACAGGTGTATCTCGCCGAGCACGTGAAGATGGGGCGGAAGAGCGCCATCAAGGTGCTGAACCCCACGATGGTCTATGACCCCGACGCCGTGGCGCGCTTCAATCGCGAAGCAGCCAACGCGAGCCGCATCAGCCACCCCAGCGTCTGTGCCATCTACGACTTCGGCGAGACGGTCGAGGGCCTGATCTACCTCGCGATGGAGTTCGTCGAGGGAGAGCCGCTCACCGACGTGCTCGAGCGGGAGGGCGCCCTCCCCGTGGCCCGGGCGGTGAACATCTTCGTCCAAGTGGCGGACGCGCTGCAGGCCGCGCACGACATCGGCATCGTGCATCGCGACCTGAAGCCCGACAACATCATGCTCGCCCGGGGGCGCGACCGCTCGGACGTGGTGAAGGTCGTGGATTTCGGCATCGCGAAGGCCGTGGCGGGCGACGACAGCCAGAAGGTGACGAAGACCGGGCTGGTCATCGGCACGCCCGAGTTCATGAGCCCCGAGCAGCTGTCGGGGGACACGCTGGACGGCCGCAGCGACATCTACTCGCTCGCTCTCGTGCTGTTCAAGATGGTGACGGGGAAACTGCCCTTCGCGGCGAGCACCGTGCAGGAGACGATGATCCAGCGGCTCACCGACGAGCCGCTCAAACTCGCGGCCGCGCGACCCGACCTGCGCTTCCCGCCCGGCCTGCAGGCGACGCTCGATGCCGCGCTCACCCGCAACCCCGTAGATCGGTACCGGTCGGCCGCGAAGTTCGCGTCCGACGTGGCGGGCGTGACAGGGCTGACGCGTGGCAGCTCCGGCATCCCCCTCCCGGTGACCCGGGGGGACGCCGACGAACGCACCAAGCTCCTTGTCTCCCTGTCCGCGGCGGCGCTCCAGGGACCCCCGCCGACACCGGTGTCTCTGCCAAAGAAGCGCTCCCTCGTACCAGTCATCGTGGGCGCCGTTGTCGTCCTGGCTGGGGGCGGGGCCGCGATGCTGGTGTTCGGCGGCGGCCGCCGAGCCGACAACGCCGCGCCCCTGGACACCGTGACGCGGGTCGCCGCGCCCTCCCCCGTGGACACCACCCCGCGCCAGCCGGTGCAGCCCGCGCGACGCACCCCGGCCAGAATCCCGCGGGTCATCCGTCGAAAGCCTACGATCGACGTCGCCCGCGCGCGCGAGCTGCTCGACGACCTCCTGTTCAAGCGGCTGGAGCCTCGGACCGCCGCGATGGTCTTGGACTCCGCGCGACACATCTACAATGCGCCCGACGTCACTCTCACGGACAAAGCGCTCGCCGCGTTCGTCGTCGGCAATGCGTATTTCCAGGCGAATGAGCGCGAGAAGGGATGCGACTGGGTAAGGACCGCGGTGCAGCTCGATCCAACATCGCGGTCGTATCGCAACGTCCTTGCCCAGTGCCAAGGCTGACCATGTTCGGACGCTCTCCCAAGCCCGTCAAGATCCAGGTCTTCGCCAAGACCGACTTGGGGAAGACGCGCGACCACAACGAGGACCGCTTCCTCGTCGCCGACCTCACGCGTGGGGAGGCGTCGCTCCAGCCGGCGGTGCGCGAGCACGAGGTGGGCGAGCGCGGTTCGCTGTTCATCGTCGCCGACGGGATGGGCGGCGCCGCCGCGGGCGAGCTCGCCAGCGAAATGGCCACCGAGACCATCTACGAACAGATGACCCGGATGTGGGGGAACGAGAAGGACGTCACGCCGCAGCGGTTCGCCTACCGGCTGAAGGAAGCGGTCGAGGTCGCCAACAGCCACATCCACTCGTACGCCAAGGCGCACCCCGAAGTCCGCGGGATGGGCACCACCACCACGGCCGTCGGCATCCTGAACGACCACGTCTACCTCACGCAAGTCGGCGACAGCCGGGCCTACTTGGTCCGCGATGGGCAAGCCGTGCAACTCACGCGGGACCAGTCGCTGATGCAGCGACTCGTGGAAGCGGGTGAGCTCACCGAAGAAGAAGCCGCGCGCAGCGAGCGACGCAACATCATCCTCCAGGCACTCGGCCCGGATCCCAAGGTGAAGGTGGACCTCACCTACCAGGAAGTCCGCAAGGGCGACATCCTTGTGCTCTGCTCAGACGGTCTCTCGGGCCAGGTCAAGAAAGACGAGATCGCCGAGATCGTGACCCGGGAACGGGATCTCCAGGCGGCGTGCGACCGGCTGATCGCGCTCGCCAACGAGCGGGGCGGGCCGGACAACGTCACCGTGGTCATCGCGCGGTTCGACGGCGACGGATTGCGCTCGGCGGCGGCCGGCGAGGAGGTCGGCCACCAGGTCTACCCGCTGATCGACACCGAGACGAGCACCGAGCCCGTGCCCGTCTACCGGGGCAGCCGGCCGCCGGTGCCCGCGCGCGAGAATCGCTGGCGCGTCGTCGCGGCGGCCGTGCTCGCGGCGGCTGCGGTGGCCGTCGCCCTGTATCTCGCCACGCGGAGCCAGTGACCGCTCAGTTCAAGTTCCTCTCGGGCGCGCGCGCCGGGCAGGTCGAGACCTTCCGCAAGGCCTACATCGGGCTCGGCCGACACCCGCTGTCGGACGTTCGCTTCGACGCCGAGCGCGACCTCGACGTCTCCTCGCGCCACGCCGCCATCGTGCGCCACGGCGCGACGTTCCGCGTGCGCGACCTGGGCTCAAAGAACGGCACCTTCGTCAACGGCGCGCGCGTCACGGACGACGCGGTCCTGCAGGACGGCGATGTGATCGGCTTCGGGCCGAAGGGGCCGGCGGTGGAGTTCCGGGTGCTCGCGGCGGCCGGTGGGGCAGGCGGGTCAGGCGCGGATGAGGTCTCGGCGAGCGCGCGCGCGCCGGCGGAGCGCAGCGCCGCGTCACGCGATCAGGTCCAGGCGGTCTCGCCCGCAGGGGCCGAGCGCCGGTCGAGCGCTGCCGTGCGCATCGTGGCGGAGGTGGCGCGCCTGCGGCGCACGACCAAGGTGCTGATCGGCCTGCTGGCGCTAGTGGTGACGGGGTTCGGGTGGAGCCAGTGGACGGCCGCGCGCGACGCCCGCGAGCTCGCCGGGCTCCAGGCCCGCGCCGACAGTCTGAACCAGGAAGCCCAGCGCCTGCTCTCGCGCTTCCAGTCCGAGCTGCAGAGCGTCAAGGACGCGCTGCGCGAGTCGCACGCCGAGGTAGCGCGGTTGCGGGGCGAGCTCGCCGCGGCGAGCTCCGGCGGCGACGTGCACTCGGTCGCGCGGCTGCGTGCCCAGCTCGACACGGCGGCCGCGCGCCAGCGCGGCATCGCGGGCGCAGCGGCGGTCGATTACCGCGCCATCTCGCGGAACAATCAGGACGCCGTCGCGCTGCTCGTCGTCAAATACTCCGACGTCGAGTTGTTCACCGGGACCGCGTTCGCCGTGGACTCCCAGGGCACGCTGGTCACCAACAAGCACGTGCTCGTGGGCGAAGCGGGCGACCGCCGGCCGCTGATGATCGCCGTCAAGTTCTCGGGCTCGAAGCAGTGGTTCCCGGGGCGGGTCATCGGCGTCGCCGATACGGCGGATGTCGGGGTGCTGAAAGTCGACGTGCGCGGCGGCACGCCGCGCGTGCTCGGCTTCGCCCGCGACGCGAGCAGCCCGCAGCGGGGCGACCCCGTCGCCATCATGGGCTATCCGCTGGGCGAGGACCTGCCCATGGAGCACCAGGGCCCGAGCGCCGTGGTGGCGGACCCCACGCTCACCGTGGGCACGGTGAGCAAGGTGCTGTCGAACGTCGTGCAGGTGGACGGCTACGGTGCGCCGGGCTCGTCGGGGAGCCCGATCTTCGATCGTGAGGGCCGCGTCGTCGCGGTGCTGTACGGGGGCAATCGCGAGTCGCAGGGAAAAATCATTTATGGGGTTCCTGCGGCCGCGGTCATCGCTTACCTGAACCAGGTCACTACAAGATAAAAGGCGTCGCGCAGAGACGTCGCGCAGGAACGTGGCGCAGAACCGTAAGGACGTCTTTGCGTGACGGCTCTGTGTGACGCCTCTGCGTGACGCTCTTCTCATCTCAACCAGCTCAAGACCCGCCGCGCTGCCGCCCGTTGCATAAGCGGCTGCCCGTGCCAGCAGCACGCGACGGGCGCCCGGCCGGGGATCTGGCGCGCGAGCCGCGGATGCCCGAACAGCACCACCAGCTGGGCACTGGGAGCCAGCCGCCGGAGCGCGGCAAGCGAGCGGCGGCCGAGATCGGCGCGCCCCTTCCACGAACGCGGTTCTGCATACACCAGGATGATACGTTGCCCGTTGCCCGTTGCCCGTTGCCCGACGGGCACCCCCGCGTCACGCAGGCTCTGCGTGAACACATCTCGCGGCCCCACGGCGTAAGGACCGCCCACGTCGTCGTCCACGATCGACACGGTGACGGGTGTGCGGATGCGGGGCGCGTCCCCGCGCAGCGGATAGATCACCCGGTCGGCGAGCCCGTCGGCGAACGCGCCATGCGCCGCGACATCGGGCAGCCCCTGGTCGGCGCCCGCGTCCCACGTCGCGACGGCGGCTTGGTAGCGCGCCAGCGCCTCGTCCGCGCGGGCCGTGGGGATGTCGGACCCGATCGCTCGGTCCAGCGCCGCGATCACGCTGCGGACGTCCTCCACGTACAGGAGCGCGTCGCACCCGGCCGCGACCGCCGTGACAGTGGCAGCGGGGATCGGCTGCGCCGCACTGGCGCCGGCCATGATCAGCGCATCCGTCACGACCAGCCCGGCAAAGTTGAGCGGGTCGCGGAGATAGCCGAGTATGTCGGGCGAGAAGCTCGCCGCCCGACCCGATGCGTCCCACGCGGGGAACGCCACGAACGCGGTCATCACGCTCCCCACGCCTGCCCGGATCGCGTACTCGAAGGGCGTGACGTCGAACTGCTGCAGCACGGCAGCGGGCGTCGTGACCAGTGGCAGGGTCTCGTGTGAATCTCGCGTCGTGCGGCCGTGGCCCGGGTAGTGCTTTGCGCAGCCCAACACACCGTGCTCTTGCAGCCCGCGGATCCAGACGGCCGCGTGTTCGCCGGCGCGCATCGGATCCGCGCCGAACGAGCGGGTCTGCACGATTGGGTTCTTGGCCTCCAAGTCCAGGTCGCACACGGGCGCGAACGCCCAGTTGATCCCGACCGACCGCGCCTCGGATCCGGTGATCACGCCGCAGCCGCGCGTCGCGTCGAGGTCGGCCAGGTAGCCGAGCGCGGCGGGTGGCGGCAGCTCGGTGAGCCCCTGCACCTGCTGGGCGACCCCCCGCTCGAGATCAGCGCCGAGCAACAGCGGGCGCCCCGCCTGGCGCCGCAGCTCACCCGTGAGCGCGGTGACCGTCGCGCGCGTCCCGCCGAAGATGATGAACCCGCCGACCCCGGCGGCGAGAGCGGCGTCGATCTTTGCCTGCTCGTGGTCGAAGCTCTGGTGCCGCCACCGCAGGGCCGGGAAGACGAGCCGGGCGAGCGAGCCGCTCACGCGGGGGTGATGTGGCCGAGCACTCGCGGGCCGCGGGCTCCGGTAGCAGCCGGGAGGTTGCCCGGCTTCCCGCAGACGGTCAGGAACCCGAGGAAGGCGAACGCCAGCGCCTCCTTCGCCTCACCGTCGAAGAAGAGCCGATCGAACGGCAGCACCGGCCGCGGGCGCACGCGGGTGGCGAGCAGCTCGACGAGCACGGGGTTGCGGGCGCCGCCGCCCGAAATCACGAGCTCGATCTCCGGGCCGGTGGGGGGAGGCGTCCACCGCTCGAGCGCGCTGGCAATCGTTTCGGCGGTGAGCGCCGTGGCGGTGGCCACGGCGTCGTTGTCGGAGCCGCCCGCCTGCCGCACCAGCCCGATCAGGCGGTCGGCGAACTCGATCCCGAAGCGCTCGCGCCCCGTGCTCTTGGGCGGCGGCTGAGCGAAGTAGGCATCGGCGAGCAGCGCGTCGAGCACCTTACGGCGGGGCTTGCCGCGGCGTGCGCGCGCGCCGTCCCGGTCGAACGGCGTGTCGGGGTCGAGGCGGCGGGTCACGGCGTCGATCACCGCCACTCCTGGCCCCGTGTCGAACGCGAGGGCACCGTCGGCCATGCCCCGGCGTGGCACCCAGGTGACGTTGGCAATCCCGCCGATGTTGAGCAGCAATCGGCCGCGCTCGGGATGCCCGAACAGCATCACGTCCGCAAGCGGCACGAGCGGTGCGCCCTGCCCGCCCGCGGCCACGTCGCGCGAGCGAAAGTCGCTCACCACCCGTACACCCACGCGCTCGGCGATCACCGCCGGATCTCCGAGCTGCAGCGTGGCGCGGCCGGGCTCGTGCCAGATCGTCTGACCATGCGAGGCGACGAACGCCAGGTCCTTGGGTGTGGTCTTGGTTCCGGCGAGGAGCTGGAGGATCGCGCCGGCGAAGCGCTCGCCGAGCGCGACATGGAGCAGCGCGAGATCCTTCGAGCCGCCGCGCGCGATGGCGTCGACGATCTGGCCGCGCTCCGGCGCGGCGTAGGGCTCCTGGCGGAAGGCGACCAGCTGGGCCTCGAGGGGAGCGTCGCTCAGCCGCACGAGCGCCGTGGAGACGCCGTCGAGCGACGTGCCCGACATCACTCCGACGGCGAGGCAGCTCGTCACCGCGGGCGCACGGCCGGCGGGTCGCCGGCCGCCCGGCGCACGAACCCACCCGCCTGCTCGAGCAGCCGTTCGGCCTCGGCCTTGCCCACGCGCCGCTTCACCATCACGATCGCCAGCTTGACGCTGCCCTCGGCGGCCTCGATCGCGCGGCGCGCCGCCGGGCGGTCGACGCCGCCGCATTCCATGACGATGCGCTCCCCGCGGTCCCGCAGCTTGTCGCTCCACGCCATCAAGTCCACCATCAGGTTGCCGTACGCACGCCCCTGTCGGATCATCGCGGCGGTCGAGAGAGTATTGAGCACGAGCTTGGTCGCGGTCCCCGCCTTCATGCGGGTGGACCCCGTGAGCGCCTCGGGGCCGACCTTGGGGAGGATCAGCACGTCGCAGGTTTCCGCCAGCACCTGCGGCGGATCGGAGCACGAGAGGAGCCCGGTCGCCGCGCCGATGGTTTGGGCGCGGGACAGTGCGGCGCGGACGAACGGTGTCGTGCCGCTCGCCGCGATGCCGAGGACGAAGTCCGCGGGCGCCACCCGCGCCTGGTCCATCGCCGCCATCCCCGCGTTTACGTCGTCCTCGGCGCCTTCACTGCTCTTCACCAACGCCGGGGAGCCCCCGGCGATCACCCCCACCACCATGTCGGGCGGCGTACCGAACGTCGGCGGGCATTCACTCGCGTCGAGCACGCCGAGCCGGCCCGATGTGCCCGCCCCCACGTAGACCAACCGCCCACCGTGCTTGAATGCCTCGACCACGAGGTCGATCGCCCGCGCGATCTCGGCGCGCACGGCGCGCACCGCCGCCGCAACCGTGGCGTCCTCGGCGTTGATCAGGTCGACGATCTCCAGGGTCGCGGCGACGTCGATGCGCTCGGTGCGGGGGTTCCGCTGCTCGGTGAGACGCGGGTCGAGGAAGTCGGGGGCGGTCATGAGGGTGTCGGGTGGCCCCCAAGTTAGGCGTTGACCCAAACTCGGGTCAACGTGCACAATTCAGCATGCGCCAGATCCCGCTTGCTGCCCCCGCCGCCCTCGCCCTGCTCGCCGCCTGCGGCGGCACGCGGCCGCCCGAGACGAT
>Ga0209761_1000269_pt1 | contig 29861 bp, 31 predicted proteins | sample GraSoi013_1_40cm_4_FD_185818 | JGI IMG/M metagenome (GOLD analysis project Ga0209761, IMG submission 185818) | Grasslands soil microbial communities from the Angelo Coastal Reserve, California, USA - Sample 09_25_2013_1_40cm (SPAdes) (version 2) | ecosystem: Environmental > Terrestrial > Soil >... | reverse complement strand
TGGAAGTGCCGCCGCAGGCGCAATATGTCTTCAATTTGGTTGCAAGATCTGGGAGGTTGACGCTCTTTCCGTCAATGCCTTCGACAATGGTGGCTGGTTTGCCCCATTTGCGCATTTCCATTCGGACTTTTACGGTCTGCTGCTCCATGCTGATGGTGCTGCAAACGCATAGGTCTTTAGGCAGGCCGCAGGTCGAACAAACATCGGCCATTCTAGAAGCCTGAGACTCCTTTGTGGTCGTCCACGGGTAATCATGATGTTCTTGCGTATTTAAGAGTGCCTTCAAGCCTCTCGGATCAGATTCCTATCGAAAGGAAGAGCACAAACCAGAATAACCAAGTTCCGACGAGCATAAGGAAAATAGTTTGCCTTTCTTGCATCCTGACTTCTGATGGATGTTCCTATTGTCAGGGCTAAAATCGAGCTTGTTACTAACGAGGGGTGGCGCAAAGCACGAGCCGGAGCGTAAGTTTGGGTATTCTACGTGAACGGGAATACGGAATCCACGGAGTTCCGGAGATTGCCGCAGGCTTCCAGAGTTTGCTGAAACAAGGAGGAGTGTCGGTTCCAAGGTATAGTCATAAATATTCAAGACTAGCGTACTCAGAGATGCTTTAAAGTGGGAGAATGAGCGAACGCATCTCCGTTTCGATTGAGCTGGAGTTCTTCAACAAGTATCTGTTCAACGCACTGAAAAGGAGCCTTTCAAATGCAACGCCTAAGAGGAAGTTGGACATTATCTACTACTACTCGCGCGATCCTCGAGTTAAGTTCTCTATAGCTCTCAACGGGTTTAGCAGCGGAGGGGTTGCTGCGCATCCGCAGTGGAGCACTGTCTTCAACAACGTTCAGAACATGCGTCAGTATCTTCGCTAAGCCTACTTTCCATCAGGCGGGCAGTCCAAGGGAGTCCTTTAGGCCCTTGTACCGATTTCGTACTGTGACCTCAGTCACATTTGCTATCTCCGCGATTTCCTTCTGAGTCTTCTTCTCATTCTCTAGAACGCAAGCGACGTACAACGCAGCCGCGGCCAGGCCCATCGGGTCCTTGCCCGCCACGACGCCCTTCCTTCTCGCATCTTTCAAGACTCTGATCGCTGATTGCTGAGTCTGCATTGAAATTTCGGCTCTACTCGCGATCTTCGAAATGCATCGAATCGGATCTTCGACAGGCATGGACATTTCGAGTTCTCGCAAAAGCAGCCTGTAGCATCTGGCAACATCCTTCTTCTTGATTCTGCTGGCGGCAGCTACCTCCTTTAATGTCCGAGGGGTTTCGGACGATCTACAGGCGGCGTAGAGAGACGCTGCAGCAATGGCGGCAATAGATCTGCCTCTTACTAGTCCATTATCCAAGGCCTTCCGGTACACAACAGCTGAGCTCTCCTTCACGTTGGCGGGCACGTGTAGCTTGTCGGTAAGGCGATCCAGCTCGGCCATCGCTTGCGCTAGATTTCTGTCAGACGACGAATGTACTCGAGTACGGATCTGCCATTTGCGAAGCCTGAGCATCTCCATCCTGGTCTCCATGGGAAGTTGCCGGCCAAACGCGTCCCTATTGACACGGTCTATGACCGTGGAGAGACCTTTGTCGTGAATAGAAAATGAAGTGGGTATACCTACACGTCCTCTCTCGTCCTTCTCCTCTTTTGTGAATGCACGCCACTCTGGCCCGCGACTCATCAGATTCTGAGACAGCACGAGCCCACAGTCTTGACAGATCGTCTCCCCTTGGTCGAAATCCTCGATGAGATTTACACTACCACATTCCGGGCAGACGTGAATTCTCGAAGGGTTTCTACCAGGAACAGTTGGCGTGGTCGTGAAGTTCGCTCTCCAACTTTCCCAAGCCTCGGTCAGAGAGTCGAACCGCGTAAGTCTGTCGCGCCGAAGGCTCACGTTAGGAAAGTGAAAGCGTGGACGGCGCATGTCATATAAGCCTTTCGACAAGTATATAGGGAACCTCTGGTTCTCACGCGGAAACCCCTTATGAATACCGGGCTAGAGCCGAGCCTTCGTAGCCCGGTGGTGTAGTGGTCTAGCATAGCATGGACGTTACGGGCCAGACATGCAAGCGTCCCTAGTGGGCTCTGGATCCCCTCATGGATGGGTTAGGAGTCACCTGCTGACGGGAGTTCGAATCTCCCCCGGGCTACCTGCGATGCGAAAGAGGGTTGATCTTTGTGGCTCTAGTGGATTTTGCATACACGCAACTTAAACATGTGAGAATGAACGTGAGCGTACCCTTCGTCCTGGGCGAGAGGCAAGAAGTGCAATGATGAGTGCCGAAAACGCGATGGGTGTGATTATCTGCCAGTCTGTGGATTCCACGCTCGATATGGTTTGCTGTAGTGTTGTTGAAGTCCGCAGATTGAGCGACTCCGATGGTCTGGAATAGATCCGATGAAAGGTCAGTCCTCCGATAGGCATCGCACCGAAGGCGTACTTTCCCAGGTTTCCCGTTTTCAGCGGGTTTTGAACATTCGGGCTGCCTCAAGTTGTTGAGGGGCCTTTGGGTTTCGGCTGGTCACTTGCCTTTGAATCCAAAACGATATCTTGAGCCAGGAGGCCGACTAGATGATCCCATCGCTCTTCGCATTCTCGAGTCTCTAGGCTGCATATGGGTATTGGAGCACTATCTGCCTTCCGACCAAGACAAAGTAGAGGACCCGGCACCGACGTTTAACGCGAATCTTTAGTTGACTTCCTACCGGGAGTTCGGAAAACTGGAGGGATTAACCATGGGCAGCTATGTTTTATTCCAAAATTCCTTTGATAGTGACACTTGGACGGGTGTCGCTCTGTCAAAAACGAGGTTTCGATATCGAGCAGTCGCGGTGGGAGGCACGTTCGACATTCTGCATATTGGTCACGAGAAATTGCTGGCTAAGGCCTTCGAGCTTGGGGAACTGGTTTTCGTCGGCGTGACGGGAGATCGGCTGGTTTCCAAGCTTAGCAAGGATCATCCCGTGAGGACATTCGCTGTTAGAAGACGAAATCTCCGGCAGTTATTGAAAGCGTACGGCTGGCTTGAGCGAGCTAGGATCACAGAGCTGAAGGATTCGTTCGGACCCGCGATCCGAAGGAGACGACTCGAGGCTGTTGTGGTCAGCGAAGAAACTCGAGAGAACGGGTTACGGCTAAACCAGTTAAGGCGAAACCGGGGATTGAAGCCTCTTCGTCTCTATGTGGTCCGGATGGTTAGGGCTGATGATGGTAAGGTGGTCTCTGACAGCAGAATTCGACGCGGCGAGGTTAATCCGCGAGGCAGACTAAAGAAGAGAGTCCGTACGAGGATTCGGTAATCCGTTTTGGCTGGTCAAGTTGCAAGTTAAGCTAATTGATATCTTAGTCCGCTTTCCGTCGAGTATACGGTGAGCATCTGTTCGAGTTCTCGGAGGAAGCCTCCGCTTAGATGCCACCTCGAATCCTTCTTCTCGATGAACCCGGCCCCGACTAGTCCGTGGATCATGTTGTAGAACTGACCCACGCTCATCCCACGCTTGCTGATCCAGTCTTTCCACGCCTGGATTGGCAAGCCTGCTGGTTCAGCCTTCTTGACCTCTCGCCAGAAGTTGTGGGCCTCCCCAGCTAGAAAGTCACTCTTCCAGAAGACTCGACGAAAGAGCTCGTCCGGGTTAGCTGGAAGATTGCCCGCCTTGAACAGAATGGTTGTCTTCTGTTTCGGCGGCCCACGAGCAGCTCTGCGTGGCATCGAAGATTCACTTGAATTCGCGAGAACTTTGGTTCTGCCTTTAATCCTTATGGTGGGTCAGTGCGCTGTCTAACTACGGGTTTTTCACGGTGACGCCGCCAAGGATATTACGTAAGTAAAATCGTAGTTGAATGGCGATCAGATCGCGATGATGACTACGGCGACATTCGCTTATGGCGTCTCGGGGCACAAGAACCTGCTTTTCAGTACTGCCCATTGCATGGGACCTCGTTCGGGACTGTCTAGGTGCCATCGAGGAGCTGTTTCTTCTCTTCAAGAGAGAGTTCCTCAACGTAGACTGCCGTGGCCCTTAGGTCTTTGTGTCCCATGAGGCTCTGAACCTTCCAATAGTCCCGGCCGGTTTTCCTAGCCCAATAAGTCCCGAAATAGGCCCGTTGCCGGTGATTATGCAGACGATCCCAGTTAGGAACGCCTGCGAGTTTGGCGTATTTTCGTAGAATGTTTGTGCCATGTTGTTCTGTGAGAGGAATGACCCTCTCGCCTTTGCGAACCTTCGATGCTAGATCCTGTGCAAGTCGAAGCCATTTCTCTCCAGGATAGTCGGGCTCTGTTTTTCCTCCCTTGAAATGAATCATGATCGTTTCGTGGCCGACATCCTCTTTCCTTATTCCGGGCAGGTTCACTATGCAGATGGCTTTCTCTCCTGTCCTCTTCCTCGTGTACGAGACTTTATTGTGGCAGCCAACTATGCTTCCAATTCGCCATCCTCGCTCAAGCTGTAGTCCTAAGAGTAGGTGATCTCGTGGCACAGGCTCTGCCAACTCCAGTATCCGATTCTTGTGCAAGTCGCTTAGCCGGGTTTCTCCCCGTCCATCTCTGATGCGCAATTGTGAAGTCAACCCAAGATAACTGGTAACTGTTGCATAAGCTTGGAAGGAATTTGTGTAATATGGCTACGTTGGCAGTGTTGTCCACGCCCGATGGAGGGGCAGAGCGTGTTAGCACGAAGATGCCGAACTGGCATAGCCTCGGGACCAGATGTTGATTTCTAATTGAACAGTATGCCTGTTGATTGACCAACATTGGAATATCGGCGAAGATACTTAGTACGTTCCCGAAATTTAGTCCATTTGTCGCTCTTGCTAAAAGTGCAGTTTTAGCAAATGCACGTGCGTATTAATGCTGGACCTGAAATGCCGTTGCAGATGAACGTCTAGAGCCCGTGCAGAAGTCCAACCATACTAACAGGCTTTTAGAATAATCGGTGCCTTGGATCCTCTCCCAAAGATCACTTTTGTGTCGGCAGAACAATTTGTTTTCGACATTCTTGGGCTGGTAACGTATTCGGTAACCGTTGATGGTAACAGAATGGTGGGGAAAAGGCTGGTTTTTCGGCCCAAGATGAGTTTGAACGGCTGGGAAGTCAAGCGCTCCAATTTATTGGAGGGATTCAGTCTCTCCAATTTATTGGAGACCGTCTGTTATTGGAGATCTCAGGTCGTATATCTTGGTTCTTTCCTTTGGATGGGCTGGGTTGGAGGTGTTTCTGAGGGGAGGCCGATTGGGGGCAGTGGAGGTGGGATTCCGAGGCTCTTGGACATGATGATAACCTCTGCCATGGCGATGTTTGAGACTGCCTGGATTACTGTCTGTGGTGGTGGTCTGTTCTTCTTGTGTTCCTCAGTCATCTGGACAACTTCGGATCGGTCACCAGTTACCTGAGCTTTGCCCTTGACGCTGAGCTGCGCAATCGAGGGGGTGTAGCTTACAGTGAAAACGAAGGGAGCTTCGACCGTAGACTCAGTTTTCTGGTCGAGGCCAACTATATTGATGTTCACGGCGATCTGCACTTGGGACGGTAGGGGTGTATCATAGGCCCAGTAGCGCTCCCCGGTCAGATTTGTGACTTGAATCGCAACTCTTAGCACCATACAATCAGCCGAGGAGAAGGTTGTTCCCCTTCTAATATCATTACTTCTTGCCAGGTTCGCCAGCGCCATCTGGTTGGCCGATTGATCTCCGCACCCTTTGTATCAAGACTTTGCGACCATCAACCCTCACCGAGAGAATGTCTCCCTCTTTGAACGGGAAACTGGAATCATCAGTCAACTTCGTAGGGAGATAGATTCTGGGCGATCTGTACACGGTATCTCCGTTGCTGGCCGCCTTCTTGGCTACGGCGAACCTAGTTAGAATCTTCTTGACCAATCCCGACCGCTCGCTGAGGCATCTTTGCGAGGAAGTATATCTGCGTTTACTTAAGTAAAGCTTTTAGAATTTACTTGCGTCGAACTCCATCGAGCAGGTTGGATTCTCTCGTCAGATTTTGGCAGTACGCATCAGAACTCAAGAGCGAGCAAAGGAAGGGATGGCAGAAGAAAGTTGATGAGCGAGTGGAGTCCGTAGCAGATCATTCCTATGCTGTGGCTTTGCTGGCCTTGTACGAGGGAGAGCGTCGGGGCTATGATCTGGAGAGAATTCTGAAACTTGCGCTAATTCACGATCTTGAGGAGGCGATCATGGGGGATCTCACGCCTCAAGACAAGGCGCGTCTCGGGCCGACTAGGGTGGAGAAGGATCGAGAAACAGCGATCCGAGAATTGTTGTCGAAACTACCAAGCAAGAGTCGTGCATCATATCACAAACTATGGACAGATCTAAAAGAAAAGCAGAGTAAGGAAGCTCGCCTGGTCCACCAGCTAGACAAAGTCGAGATGGCGTTTCAAGCCCACAAATATGGAAAGAGAACAGGGCAGAGAAAAATGCTAGACTTTTACGAGTCCGCGACTAAGGAGACAAACGATCCGATATTGAAGCGCGCACTAGCAACAATTGTCAAGAACTAGACCAGAGGAGCCAAGGCGACCCGTTCTTTAGCAGATTTCGCCAGCTCATCCTTATGAAACACATTCTTGAAATCACGAGTGAGGATGGTGACGTAGTCAGCGATCTCCTCCTCGCTCATAAACTGGAACATGTACCCACCGTTGTAGGGAGAAGGCTCCCCCTCCCTCTTCAGGAATTCGATGTGCATCAACGGCTCTCCACGCTTGATTGTAATCGGCTGCCGTTCGTTACTCAGGTTGACGAGCTCTAAGGCGAGTCTGCCAACGTAGCCGCTGTGTACCTTCGCGGCGTTCAGAAACGAGAGCCCCATCCTTCCGTACTTGCTCTTGGCAGTGAGATGCGCGACAAATTGCGGGGGAGTGAAGACTACCTCGTTCGACACTAGGTTCTGGTGCTCCAAGTAGTGGAGTGTTCGCTCCTCCTTGACGGTCAGAATGTACCCATCCCCATCCAAGAGACTGTAGTCAAACGGGTGAATGCACTTGTAGCTCCGTATGAGCTCAGTGAGCTCGTTCTTACCGATCACGCACATACTCTCGACCCGCTAATAGGCTAAATTTGATGGTTTCGGTCAAGGAGGTCGGATCCAATCTATGCAGTTGACGTGCGGATTAGAACGAAAGAGAGCGATCGCGTGCTTGAGAAAAGTGTCGAATAATCGAAAGCAACGACAAGCAAAACGTCTCCTATCCCGCTCGGAGGAACTGGCAAGGTCACGTTGCTGCTGATCATAGAAGGCGCCGAAATTGGAAAAGGGCTCCCCGCAATAACCACCGTGCAGTTTGAGAAAGTGAGACGAATCTCGTCGTAACGTCCGGAATGGATTGGCGCCGAAGCGACGGTTGGAGGAATCGTCTGATCTGATAATAGATCGATTTTGGGAAAGCTCTGGGAGATTACGATCCAGCCAGTAGAATTGACGAATCCGGCTTGGTGGAGTGCGATTTGGGTAAACCCTACGTAGATATGGTTGACAGCGGTGGAAGAAGACAGGCTGGAGAATCGTAGGAATATCGTTCCCTGGGTTGTAGCTGGCGTGAAGGCAATTACGATTATGACGACCAGCACAGCGACGAACAGGATCCTCCTCCAAGCGGCATATGGGTAATTCATCGTCTGGCGATGATGCAATGATCGCATCTATTTAACAACAAGACTTGGAGATGACCGACTCAGACCTTGTGGAGGTATGACGATGCTCTACTCACGCTTGGTTGAGACCTATCAGAAGATCGAGGGAACGACCAAGCGCCTTGAGATCACCAAACTACTCGTCGATCTTCTCAAAGAGACACCTTCCGAGATTATCGACAAAGTCGTTTACCTCACCCAAGGCAAACTCTACCCTGACTACCTCGGAATTGAGATCGGTATCGCAGAGAAACTAGCCATCAAAACCCTCGCAATCGTTACTGCGGCCACAGAGGCGAGAATAGCCGACGAGTACAAACGAAGAGGCGATCTCGGGGATGCCGCCGAGGCCCTACTCGCGGGCAAGACCCAAGTCGGCTTGAGAAATGAACGACTCACAGTGGAAGAGGTCTACGGAATCCTAGACCGGATCGCAAAGTCAAGTGGACCCGGATCTGTCGAGTCCAAGATTCGACAACTAACATCGCTGGTAAGCAAAGCCTCGTCGATAGAGGCGAAATACGTCATCAGAACAGCGCTAGGCCGACTCAGATTAGGCGTGGCTGAGATGACACTACTCGACGCTCTTGCTCATGCCTTAGCAGGCGGAAAGGAGTCGAAGGCTCTTTTGGAACAGGCCTACAACCGCTCCTCCGATCTAGGATTCGTAGCAAGAGCGCTCGCAAGCGGCGGAACCGAGGCGATAAGGTCGTTCAAAGTGACTGTAGGCAGGCCCATCAGACCCATGCTGGCTGAAAGACTCTCCGATCCCCAAGAAATTCTGGAGAAGATGAACGGTAGAGCAGCGGCAGAGTACAAGTATGACGGGCTAAGAATCCAAGCACACATTTCAAAGCGAAACGTAACTCTCTTCTCAAGACGACTCGAGAATATCACTGACCAGTTCCCCGACCTCCGCACTCTTCTGAAAAAGGGAATCGCCGGTGACGAACTCATCCTTGAAGGGGAGGCTGTTCCCGTGGACCCTTCAACAGGCGAGTTACTACCATTCCAGCTCGTCTCGCAGCGACGCGGACGCAAATACGAGTTGGAGAAGACGATTCAGGAAATACCTGTAGCACTCTTCGCCTTCGACCTGCTGTACAATAATGGGGTCGATTACACTCAGCTAGGGTTTCCGCGCAGGCGAGAGGCCTTGGCAAAGATAATTCAGCACAATGAAAAGCTCGACCTCTCACGGCAGATCATCGTCACCAAGCCAGAGCAGCTTGATGACTTCATGCAACAAGCGGTGGCAGACGGATGCGAGGGATTGATGATAAAGTCAATCGGACCCGATTCAATCTACAAAGCAGGGGCAAGAGGATGGGGTTGGATCAAGTACAAACGGGAATACAAGTCTGAGATGCAAGACACTGTAGATCTAGTCGTTGTAGGAGCCTTCGCTGGAAGAGGAAGACGGGGAGGAACTTATGGCGCGCTTCTCTTGGCCGCATACGATGGGAAAGACGATGTGTTCAGAACCACGTGCAAGTGCGGGTCCGGCTTCAAGGATGAAGATCTCGCAAAGCTTCCGGAAATGTTGGAGAAGTACAAGATCGACCATCGGCACGCACGGGTAGATTCCAAAATCATGGCTGACACTTGGTTCGTGCCTGGCCTGGTGTTGGAGGTTATCGGAGCCGAAATAACTCTGAGTCCGATACACACATGCGGGCTAAACTCGATTAGGCCTGGAGCCGGGTTGGCTATCAGGTTTCCGCGATTTACGGGAAATTATAGGACTGAAAAGTCACCAGAGGATGCGACGACAACTAGGGAAATCGTAGAAATGTACAGAAGCCAGCTCAAACAACTGAGCCAGACACAGCCCGTGGAAGCGGCCTAGACACTGAGAATTGCGAAGTACCGGTTTCCAGATGGAATGCGGATTTCTTCGCTTAGTGAGAGGAGAGAATTCTACTCACAGGAGTTTAGCCTCACCAAGATACGAGACTGGTTCCGCGTATGGCGATCACCTATTGTTTTCGCGGTCGTGATTGGAAGGCACACTGGTATTTCTCCTATGAAGTATCGTCGCGAACGTGGCCGGACTATAGTCATCGACGAGTACGAGAGCCTATCCGAAATGAGAAATTATTTGATTGATTTCATGCCAGAATCAGCATATTATGATCGCAATGTCTACAAGGATTGGGATCAGGCAAGACACCTCGAGAACGATCCCACACAACTGGGCAGCTCATTTGGCCAAGAGCTAGTATTCGACATTGATCCTGAGAATTTCACCTGCCCGATTCACGGAACTCTTGAAGAGAAGATGCGCAGACATCAAGGATTGTCGTTCTGTCGGCTGGAATTTCAATTGGCCCAACAAGAGGCTGCTCAGCTCATAGAGATTCTGTCTAGAAATTTCTCCGAGATCAGTCTCGTTTATTCGGGTCGAGGATTTCACATCCACATCAGAGATCAAGAGACCGCTTTCTGGAACCGAAAGAAACCTTTAGCCCTCGTTCGGTCGCTCACAAAGCGAGGGTTCGTGATGGATGAATGGGTCCCTTCCGGCGGAATGCGGCTGATTCGCCTACCCTACTCGCTAAACGGCCTGGTAAGCAGAGCCGTGATCCCATTGGCTAAGAATCAACTTGGAGTCTTCGATCCAATAACCGACGAACGCACAATACCGAGATTCTTGTAGGCTAGACTGCTATTTCTTGCGCTTCTTCGCCTGAGGCTTAGTCTTCTTGGTCTTTGAGGACTTTTTCGCGACCTTCTTTGCCTTCGATTCCTTCCCAGCGTAGTAATAATAGGCCTTCCGCTTCTTGGCTTTGGTTGAGATCTTCCTAGGTGCCATTTGGGGTTCTAGGTTGCAATCTGTGCGGTCTTAACGCTTCCGATTGCCGGATCTGTCTTAGCAATTGCAGAAATTGGACGAGAGACTAACAGTTGTCGAGTGCAGATAGAATCCGGCTGTTGGTTCCTTCCACAGTTTCGATGCCTGTGTTCAAGAGTATGCAATTGACCTTGAACGAAGAGATCATTCTACGGAAGAATTCCTCCTGACGGGCGTGGTCAAGGTGGAGCAGGTACGGGTTGAACCAAGGTTCGTTGCTTATTTTTCCCCATAGTTCCTTGGGTCCGGCTCCGGGACGGATCATGTACTCGCCCTTCCGGAGGACCTGGATTGCCTCATCCGAGTTCAACTTGACCTCCTCCGGGCTCCTCTCATCACGTCGTAGCAAGACCAAGAGCCGGATTTTGGCCTCATCGGCCACTTTGTCTTTGCCGAACAATTGTTCTCTCGGAACGAGGGCTCTGCTGTTACCGAACGCATAGTAGCACCACTGATATCCATCGTCGAAGACGCAGCGCTGATTGGTGAGTTTGCATCCTGTCGGACCCTGTGTGAACTCGCAGTTCTTCTTGCTCATTACGACGTTCTCGCATTTGCTCTCGTCGAAGATTTCTCTCAGCCAGGGCTTGTTGAGCTGTGTCTCGGTCCGCATGTAGAGACTCTTCTCAGGCTGTTTGCCCACTAAGTAGCCAAGGTGTTCGCCTTCAGTGTGGTCGATGTTGACCCAGTCGTCTCCGACTATCCTGCCTTCCTGCCGTTCCATGAGTTTGAATGCCTGAGTCGTTTTGCCTGTGCCGGTCGGGGCTACTATGATGACTCCCTTGCCCCCAACATCCACACACGCGCCGTGTATCGAGTGCGTGTTCTTCGTCTCTTCGAGGATTGCGGCCGCCATTCCGAGCGCCCAGCTCTTGCATTGGCCATAGTATTCAGTGTTGAAGAAGAGGGACTCGTGGGTCTCGGGGCAGTAGAACGCCGAAGGCTCCTGACCTTCGACGCCGATTGCAGAAATGACCCTTGAATGAATAGGCGAAGATTGTGATGCTTGATGCCAGTTGAGGGTCCAGAAATCGTACTGATGCTTGCTGTTGCCCTGGAATTCAATGTTGACTCCGTTCAGGTTCGCCGTTGACCGGAAAGAATGCAAGCTGAGTTTCTTCTCTGCGGCTTCTCTTAGACGGTCGAACTTGTCCTTGGGGACATTCTTGTCGCCCTTGACTCGCGTCGTTGAAGCGGTGATGTAGTTGTCTAGGGTCACTTCGTAGGGCTCCGAGAAGATAGTGCTGCTATCGCCTCGAATATGACCTTTGCACCCACGGCCGCTGTCTGTCCACAATCCAGCTGGGGAGAGACTTCGACGAGATCGAAACCCCTGGTGTTACGGTTCATCGCGGCTTGAACGAGGGTCAGTAGCTCATCGGTCGTGATGCCATCCGGTTCTGGATTCCCGACTCCGGGGGCGTACGCTGGGTCGAGGACGTCAATGTCAACGGTGAGGTAGCTGTGGGTGAATCCTGAGAGGAATGTCCGAATTCTCTGCGCCGTCTTATCAAGTGGATTTTTCCTGATGTCTTGTGGAGTGATGATTTGGAGGCCGAAATCGTGGCAGTAATCGAGCTCGGGTTTCGAAAAGGCTCGGATCCCTACTTCCATGATATGGCTCGGATCTATCCGCTCCGCGACTCGTCGCATAAAGGTAGCGTGGGATAGCTTCTCCCCCAGAAACTCATCTCTCAAATCAAGATGGGCGTCCAGATTTACAAGTCCAATGTCGGTTGGGAGCGCGTCGATGGCGGCCTTTGTCACCGTATGCTCGCCGCCTGCCATGATAGGAATCTTGCCCGTGGCGCTTAGTTCTTTCCAGACAGCAGTAATTCTCCGAAGGGTTTCATTGAGATCTTCTACTGTGTCGATGTCTCCCGCGTCGTGGACGAGGATTTTCTCGAGGTCCACGTTGGATCGGATGCTGTAGAGTTCTAGGTTGGCTGATACGTCGCGGAGGGCAGATGGAGCAAATCGGGATCCTGGTTTGTAGGTGCTTGTCCGGTCGAATGGGACGCCGAAGAAGACAAAACGGGACTTTTCCAGAGGGGATGATATTCCTGTGAAAGCCGGTCGACTGGACAGATAGAGTTGGGACTGACTCATGGCTCTCCGACTCGATATTGATACCGAATGTAAGCCTTATTTTGGGAGGTTACGAGGCTTGCGCCAGATTCAAGAGATGTCTAGGCAGACGCCTAAGCAACAGGCAAAGGAGGAGACTGCTGACACGGCGAGTTTCAGGCCGGTTGGACTCTCTATCTCATCCTTCTTCTACGCATTATCGGGAATCTACTATCTGGCTTTTCCGATTGTTGCACAGGATACTCTCGCGTATCACTTGTATGCAATCGGGGCCGCATCGCTTCTGGGAAGTCTTGGGGTGTTCATGATGACACGATGGGGTCTCTGGTTGGGGCTCCTTCTGTTTCCTCTACAGATCGTCGCTCCAGCGTCTACGCTGTTGACAGTGGTATCATACCCCGGACTCTGGCAGCAACCGATCGACATTGCCTTCGTAGCATCCTTGTTCGTGCTGATGTTCTTCGCTTCTCTGACCTTTCTACTGGTCCTTGACAAGCGACGCAGCTTCAACTAAGTCATCCGTAGCCTGCCGAGAAGTCGACGGTGCGGCTGGGGTAGAGGATTCTGTCGCATTCGCTCTTGTCTTGTTAGAGTAGCATCGGGCGCAAAAGATCATGGGTCTCCGACCCTTCGTTCTTGCTTGGACGAGTTGGAATCCGCAGATCTTACAACTGGTGCCGGTTATGGAGAGATTTCCGAATTGGGGAAGAGGCAAGGTGAATCTACATCCTTTCTCATATCCCCTGCAGCCGATGAATCTCTTGCCGGAGGATCGGCTTCGAATAATCTTCAATTTTGATCCGCATTGGGGACATGGATAGTCGAAGGTGAGGCCGGCGATTCTCTGGGATACCACAACTTCTGCCAGCTGGGCCCCTATCTCGTCCTCTCTGGCGATCAGATCGAGCATTATTGGTCGAAGATGGTCCAGAGTCTCGGCTATGACGTGGCTTCTAGTGGTCTGGAGTGTCCGAATGTTGTCCATCGAGGTTTCAAGTCTGGCTGTGAATGCAGGGTCGATTATGAGCGGACAGTACTTGTTGAGGAGGTTTATGATCTTCAGCGCGAGGGGAGTTGCTTCGATCCGGATGTCCTTGATGTAGCCTCGTCGATATAGAATCTCGATGATCTCAGCCCTTGTAGCCTTGGTCCCGATGTTTTCCTCCTCCATTCTTCGGAGGAGAGTGCTAGGATTGTATCGTGGCGGAGGCTCGGTGAACTTCTGCATGGCTTGGATTCTTGTGATCGGTATCTTGTCGCCGACTTTGAGGTCCGGGAGTTTTTGGAACTCGTCTGAAGCGTAGGGCTTGTAGAATTGGATCCAGCCCTCACGTAGAAGATGGGTTCCTCGGAGGAAGAATCGGTGCAGCTCTTTCTTGAGAGTTAGCTTTGAACTTTCTCGGAGGCTAGGCTCGACGAAGGATGACATAAACCGTCTGATGATTAGGTCGAGGAGATTTGCTTCGGGCTGGATGAGGACTTGCTTGGGCGGTTCTCCGGTGGGATAGACTGCTGGGTGTGCGGGATCCTCCTTTGGACCTTGATTGGGGCGGAGTGAATTGTTGAGGGTTAGCTTTGAGGCGAGATATCTGTAATGAGGCATGTTCGCGATGCCGCGGAGAATCTCTGAATATCCGATGTCGGGAGGCAGCTTCTGGCTCGAAGTACGTGGATAGGAGATCAACGCCCCTAGGTACAGCTTCTCGGCTAGGGCTAGGGTTCTGGATGGGGTGTATCCGAAGTGCCTGAATGCTTCTGACTGTAGATTGGAGAGATCGAATGGATAGGGCGGGCTCTGTTGTATGTTTCGAGAGTCCGCACTCTCAACTTCGAGAACTGCATTCTTGCAGTCTCTTACGACTTGCTCCGCTTCGGTGATGGTGGGGATTTTTTCCTTCTGGTATTCGAGTGTGTAGGTTTGTCCGTCTCGCGCAACCGTTGCGTCAACTGTCCAGAACGGTGTCGGGGTAAAAGATTGGATCTCTTCTTCTCTGTCAGCGACGAACTTGAGTGTCGGACCTTGGACTCTGCCTGTAGAGAGGGTTGAGTAGCCGCGGTTCTGTTTGAGGGCTGATTCTGTTAGGAGCCGGGAGAGATTGATTCCGTAGAGCCAGTCGAGTTCGTGTCGAGTGCGGCCGGCCTCGACTATTGGTTTGTCGAGTTGGGGTGCGAGGTTCCTGTAGGCGGATTTGAGTTCTTTCTCGGTCATAGTGCTGAACTTCATCCGCTGAGCCTTCGAGTCGGCACCATGACAGGCGTATCGTAGGAGTGTATATCCGATAAGCGAGCCTTCGACATCATAGTCGCAGGCGTTAATGTAACGGTCAGCCTTGTTCGCGAGTGAGCTGATAACCTGTATCCATTGGCCTAGTCGGGCAGATTTCTTGTCGATGAGGTGCTTGGGCTTCCAAGCGAAATCCCAGACGGGGTAGAAGCGTCGGCTGGTGTGGGTCTTCGAGTCGACCGCGTAGAGATGGCCTAGGGCGGAACAGACGAGGATTGTTTCCTTTCGGTTCCTAGACTCATAAATGGGGACGCCTTGAGTCTCTGTTCTCCGCGGATCTCCGTCCTCGTCGAGCGCTCGTGCAACACGCGCGGCTGCATCCGGCTTCTCGCATATGATGAGTGTCTGCATCACTTCCACTTCTCGGGACGCTGCTGAAGGAACTCAACGATTTCCCTAGCATTCTTGCCTGTTCCTTGCTGTTTGGCAACGCGCTTGAGAAAGTCAGCTCGGGCGATACTGCCGAACGCGTTGGCCCAAGCTTCGTAGGCCTGCCTTACGCTGTCGAGCGCTCGAGCATGGATTAAGCAAAGATCGGAGTTGGCTTGTTCAGTCACCTGACCGCATACGGAACAATCCAAAGGTGATGCGTGTTTCTTGATGACAATCCGCTATGTTTCACGCTTTCGCTCTGGGTTCACGGTCTCAATTGGCGCTGTTCTGTTTTCCCTTGTGGGTCTTCGGGACTTCGAACACAATGCCTTTGCTTGGATGGATTCGGGTTTTTACCGGCCGATTATCAAACTTGCGTCCGCGCATCTTCTTGACTGTGAGCTGGGTGAACGGTCGTCCAGATTGGAGTGCTGTAGAAAGCTCCAGGACACAGTCTACTGCTCCCTCAAGTTCGGCCAATACTTGTTTCGGTGCACCTCTGTTAACCGCAAGGAAGAATCTGCCTTTCTCCTCTCTCAGGTTCGCGGCGATTTCTTGAATCAGATTCGTTAGGCCGCGTGTGCTTGCTCTCTCGACAAGTTGGTGAGAGGAATCGACAATAAGCGTGGGTTTGCCAACGGTCACCTCTGCAAGTCCGGAGGATATTGCCATATCCAGTACGGTCGTGTCGTAGAAGTTTTCTAGGACCCCGTGGCTGTTGTCCATTCTTGGCGTCTTCGTTATCTCGCAACCGATGAGCTGGAAGAATCCCTGCGCTTCGTCCTTTGAGGTGTCAAAGTGCATGCTCTTCATTGCTTGCTTGACGGAGTCTGGGTTGTCATAAGTCAAGAATAGAACCGGACGGGCTGACTGGAGGGACTTGTAGGCTACCTCTTCGCAGAATGTCGTCTTGCCTGATCCAGTATCGCCTTCGATGAGAACGCTGTCGCCGTCCCTGAAGCCTCCTGAAGCTAGTTTGTCCAAGTACTCGAAGGGTTCCTCGCGGAATGGATGCTTGATCCTGTAGAACTCTCCGTACCCCAATGCTCCTCCAACGGCTACACCGAGGAGGATCCAGCCGAGAGACTGGGTGACCCATGATGTGGATGCAGGGTTGAGCTGGATGTTGTTGCTGGAGTTCTGGGACAGGTCGAGAGTGCTCCTGATCGTCTGTGATTGGCTATTGACAATCACGATATACTGACCCTTGGGGAGCGAGCGGAAGACTAGGATTCCGCTATTTCCGGTTGTGTTTTGAGTGAATGTTTGGCCTGCTAGCGTTAGGGTGACTGCTGCTCCGGAGACTGGTTGGCCGTTCTGGTCCTCGACCGTAACTGTGAGGTCGTATATCTGAAGCTTGACGGGTGCGAGTCCATTCCTCGGGTTGAAGGGGATCGACGACGCGGCTACGTTGACTCCTCTCCACGTAACGGTAGATATTGAGTATGTTCCGGCAGGAAGTAGGTAGGTGCCCCCTGGGTTGAGGCTTCCGATAGTGCCGTTTGGATAGGAGAGTTGGATGGTTGACGGCGGCTGGGGCAACTGGTTGGCGTTACCATCCATGAACTTGTTGCTAAAGTCTAGCTGATAGACTGAGAGGTAGAGTGGAATTGTCAGAGAGGAGCTCGGCGTGTAGGGGGCTGTCTGGTTGACGATGGTTCCCTGCAGGTAGGCGTTGATGCTGTATGAAGCGTTGTCAAGTAGCATAATGTTCTGGGGTGCGACCCAGCCTGAACTGTTGGAGACCCCGTTGTAGGTCGCGACGGCTCCGTTGAATAATGTGATTGAGGCTCCGGGGACCGAGACGGGTGTTGGATCGAGACTGACGGCATGAAGGTTGAGAAGCCATGACGCGATGACTTTGAAGGTTAGGGTCGGGGTCAAAGAGATTCCGTTATTGTCTGTAACCGCTAATTTTGAGTTGTAGCTTCCGCTGGGAGTGTTTGTTGTATATGTCCAGTTGATCGCCCATGTCCCGGTATAGTTTTGCCCGGTACCTTGGACACGCGTAAGTGGAGAGTTGGATAGAACCGTAGACCCGCTCGGCGAGGTGAGGTTTGACCGTGCGGAGGCTATGTCGTAGAGGCCTAGAGCGTCGAATACTGAGGCTCTGAGGGTGACCTGCCGTCCCGGGCCGGTCCAGTTTCTGCTGAAGAAGTTCGTCTGAAGTCCGGTCTGGTTGAAGCTTGAGTAGAAGTTGATTCCAATTCTCTGCTGGAATGTAGCGGCAACTTGGCTGGGCCAGGCCGCTCCGTCATATAGAAGACTGATGGTTCGGGTTGTTGTTCCGGTGATGGTGATGGTGATCTGGAAATTGAGGATTGCACCCTGTTCGATCTGGTAGCTGCTGCTCGTTAGGCTAATCGTGTATGCTGTGAGAGTCGTCGAAATTGATGTTCCTGACAGGCTGCCGACAGCCAGAGGGACGACTGTACCAGCAGAGGTGATCTTGTTGACGTTTCCAGTTATCACGGTGCCTCCTCCCGTGCCCGAAGAGGAGATTAGGTACAGAACGAAGGTCACGGGTCCAGTGAAGGTTACGTTGCCAGCCATCGCTGGCTGGGAGTAGTAGTTCCAGACTCCAGGGGTACCGCTGACCACATTTCGTGATTCAAACTGTGCCCCGCTCGACCAAGTTTGGCTTGTATTCGACCAGAGATATGTCGAAACCGTGTTCAGAGTCTTAGTAGCCTGGTTGTGAAAGTAGAAAGTGGACGGCTGTAGGCTGCCGGAAGCTACTGCATTGGGGAGGTGGTTCGGGACCAGGACTATGGCGAGTGCTAGGAGTGTGATCAGTGCTGCTTTTGATCCCGAGCTTCCTCGCATCCCTGAAAGTTTCGGCTCTCACAGACTCGGCTGGAAACGCGTACCAAAGCATACCGTCACCAAAACCCAGACTACTAGGTAGCGGGAATCGCTTGGTGAAGTAATCACGAGAGCCAGTGACCCTTTATCTCTAAGAGAGTTGTGCCAGATCTGAGGTAGTTTGGTTTAAGGAACCTTTTGCGGATGTTGCCAAGATCGCAGATCATGAGGCTCCGTCAGCGAGTGCAGACAGTCTACGTAAGAATGTGTCCGCTCTGATTTCAAGAGGTCCCCCCTAGGGAGGGGGGTCGGAGAGGGGATTATTCTGATTCAGGCTTTGTTTAGAGTTTTAGGGCATTTTGAATCTAAAAAGAGCATTTTCAGGTTCCGGGAACGAGCAGGAGCCGCAAGGATAACGAGCAATTAGCGGACGCTCGTCCCTAGCCCAAGGGCGGATTTGAACCTGTAATCTTGCCTTTGCTAAGTTCGATGGCGAACCCGGCGTTAATCTACTCTACGCGGACGAGTTCTCGTACATCAAAGATAACAAGGAATTCTATGAGGCTGCGATCTTCTCTGTGGCTACTACAAACGGCAGGTTTCTCGCAACGAGCACTCCTGGCTCGCGAAAGCATGTTCTACGCCATGTGCACAGACGACGTAAACTTCTTCGACTTCTCAAGACACCGCGTAAGTTACCTGGACGTGCTCGAACCAAACGGGCCCCTTAAGCTCGAGATTCTTGAGAAGCTCAGGCGACAGTTCGCCACCGATCCATGGAGGTGGAGGAGAGAGATGGAAGCAGAGTTCGCCGACGACGAAGATAGCTGGTTCAGTATGGCTTTAATCACTAGATGCGTGGATCAGAACCTTGAATACATCAGAGAAGGCACCATCCTCACCAGCTCCTAAGTTCTTTGTCGCAGGCGTGGATCTGGGACAGAAACTGGACCATTCAGCCGTAGCCGTTGTAGGCAAACGCGACAAGGAATTCGATCTTATTCTACTGAAGCAGTTCGAGCTGGGTACAGAGTACGCGTCCGTGCTCGGATATCTAAAGCTCCTCAGCGAGAATCTCCACGACCTGCGTTGGATAATGATCGACCAGACTGGCGTGGGAGAGACGTTTATGTCGATGGTGATCAGCTCGGGATTGAAGAACGCACGAGGCATCGTCCTGTCTCAGCCGAAGAAGCAGGACGTCATGACCTTCCTGAAGCACTGCATGGAAGACGGACTCGTCCACACACCCTACGACAGGGAATTCATGAACGAGCTGAAAGTCGAACGCTTCGGACTAGAGGCGACAGGCAAGCTCAAGTTCTCACATCCGCCAGAGACTCATGATGACCGCCTATGGGCATTCACACTGGCAGTATACTACGCGAGACTTCAACCGACCGAATACCATCCAATCGCCTCCGTCAACAAATACCCGAGACCAGGCAACCTTTGCCCCCAACTTCCGCGCAGCCTCTGGAAAACATAATCCGTCTGGACCCTCACCCAGCCATGCGCTCTCTACCTACTCTAGGCTCTCTTAGGGTCCGACCGGGTGGCTAGTCCTTCCCTCAGAGGGAAATGCCACATATGGGAACCTGCTCGAAGCACGGTAAAACGATTAGTCGCCACCTGAGGAATGGAAAGGAAATGGGCCTTTCACGAGGTTGCACAACATCCGCAGGCGCACTGCAACGAAAACCCCAAACGTTTCCGGGAATGGCAGTATATTTCCGCCAAAAAAAACGAATCATATTTCAATGAGCAGAAATCACTGTAATCGGTTGAAGCCCGAGCATGCCATCAGTACAGGAGATCCGAGCTCTTCAAAGGGCTCGTAAGAAGGCAAGACGACGAAGAATGTATTTGCTTGGAACCGTTCTCCTAGTAGCAATCATAGCGGTCGCCGTAGTCGTTTATGCTTACATCCAACCAGGAGGTACGAACACCGGATTACAGGCGGTTGTCTATGCCAAGCTCAACACTTCGCAGGGAGTAGTAGAAATTGAGCTCTATCAGAACGCAACTCCCAAGACAGTGACTAACTTCGTGAATCTCGCCAACTCTGGATTCTACAACAACCTCGTGTGGCACAGAATTGCGAAGAATTTCGTAATCCAGACGGGGAATTCGAACTCTAGAAATGGGCTGAACAATTCCACATGGTCGCAAGCCGGAACGGGTCAGGCGATTCCGTTTGAGTATGACAATTCTCTGCACAATGCAGTGGGCTACGTCGGCATGGCTAGTACTGGGACTCAAGTCGGTGGCACTACTCAATTCTACATCAATATCAACAATAACTCTGCGACTCTAGACGGAAAGTATGCCGTTTTCGGAAAGGTAATCGCCGGGATGGATGTTGCGTATGCCATTGGAAACCTTCCGATTTATAATTCTCCAGACGGCCAACCAATTAATCCCTCAGACGCAATGCTCACGAGCGTCGCAATTTCGAACAGCCCTTAACTCGTAGGAATTGGCTCCCCGGTCTTCGCAACCGAAGAGTCTATAATTTTGATTGACACTACTCTTATCAGTCACAAGCGCTCAAACAGACGTGGTCTTGTGAATGACTCCGGTCCAAACTGTTGAGCAAGCCACCCAAGCAGCCGTCGATTTCATCAGAAAGTACTACTCGTTCGTCTATCCTATCGCCGCTAGAAAGGAGAATTCTCGCTGGATAGTAGACTTGGACGTTTCATACTTCAGACCTAGCTATGTCAGAGTTAGAATCTTAGCAGAAACCGGGAGTCTTGAGGACTTCAATGTGACTCTGGGACCACTTTTGTAGTTTGGTCGCCGCGACCCGGAGTCGATCCATCAACTATCTTTTTGTAGAGATTTCTATCAAGGAGGGTCACAAACACAGATGGGCGAATTTCCGCGAGAGGCTGACTTTGTTGCTCCTTTTGATCAATTCCCAGCATTCTTAGTTGTGATCGAGCACTTGTATTGACATCTTCTTTCTTCCCCGAAAAACAGATTGACACGCAGGGCCATTCCAGAAACTCTAGCTCAATTTCGCAGCGCCGCAGAAATCAATTTCTTCACGCTTGTGGGATTCATGGGAAAGCGTTTTAACCCTATTACCGTAAAAATGTCAGCTACGCGGTTTCAGAAATGGCTGACAAGAGAGCAGTATTGATCGTCGTCGATGGAATGGGCGATCGACCACTCATCGACCACGACTACAAGACACCCCTGGAATATGCAAAGACACCTAACATGGACCGACTTGCCAAAGGCGGACTAGTCGGACTACTAGATCCCATTTCTCCAGGTGTAAGACCTGGTAGCGACGTCGCAAACCTAGCACTTCTCGGCTACGACCCCGCCAAATACTACACCGGACGAGGACCACTAGAGGCGCTGGGCGCAGGCATAGACTTGGGACCCAACGACATTGCGTTCAGAGCCAACTTCGCAACCGTAGACGATGACTTCCGCGTCGAAGATAGACGCGCGGGAAGAATCCGCAAAGGCGCGTCGAAACTCGCGAAATCTGTGAGCGAGATCAAGGTCGAGAGCGTTCCTGGAATCAAGACGATCTTCAAGCCGACCGTCGAGCACAGAGCTGTGCTAGTTCTAAGGGGAGAGAAACTGTCGAAGAATGTTACCGATACTGATCCTCACGAAGAAGGGTTGAAACTCGTGATATCCAGAGCTACCGACGGTTCAGAGGAGGCGAAGAGGACGTCTGCCGCAGTCAACGAGTTTGTAAAGAGATCACACGAGGCTCTGAGAGAGCATCCGCTTAATCAGGAACGCGCAAACGATGGCGAGAAACCTGCAAATATCATATTGACAAGAGGCGCAGGGACGCGTCCCTCGCTGCCGAGCTTCAAGTCGATGTTTGATCTTCGAGGCGCCTGTATCTCCGGAACAGCCCTGATCAAGGGTATCGCAAACGCCGCTGGCATCGATGTGGTCGACGTTAGAGGAGCGACAGGGAGCATTAAGACGGACTATGAGGCTAAGGCGAAGGCCGTAATCGAGGGAGCAAAGGACAAGAACTTCGTCGTTGTACACGTCAAGGCCCCAGACATCGCCGGCCACGACGCTGACTTCAAGGGGAAAGTCCGAGCCCTCGAGGAGGTCGACACCCTAGTGGGACACGTTATCGATGAGGTAGATATTGGAGCCAACTATGTTGCGCTCGCATCGGACCACGCGACACCCGTTGGATACGGATTCCACACCGGCGACCCCGTCCCAGTAGTAATCGCAGGACCAGACGTTCCAGCGAGCAGGGTTCTCAAACTCAGCGAGGCGAGCGCCAGCCGCGGAAACCTCGGACGAATACGTGGTTTAGACCTTATGCCCATCCTCACCGACCTGATGGGACGAAGCAGACTGTACGGGTCCTAGACCCTCACCCGAACTAGTGAATGGCCTCGTCTGACATTCAGGCCAGGCGCGTTAAATGGCCAATCGGATCCTCTTAGTCTTCGATTCATGGCGGCCTAGACGGCGGATTCAGATGCCTGCGCCTAGAGGTCAGAGCAATTACCTGCTCGTCTTTCTTTTCTTTGGCCCATCTCTGGGAGAGCCTTGCGCTTTCGGCGTTTTCCGAGTTGAGCGCTTCGCATACTTTGGCTGGTAGAGTTCGATGTCCAAGTTTCCCGGCACTCGGAAGTGAGTCAGCAGTCCCCACCCTTCATCAGTTATCCCTGAAGAAAATTCGACCCCACGTGATTTCAGATCCTCAACAGTCTTGTGAATGTCGTCGCAGTAGAAAGAGATCGAATGGTACGTCTTGTCAGAAGGATGAACTCCCAGATCGGCCTTTGGCAGGTCGAAGATAAGCCAGCCCTCGCCTATGTCATGATGAGTAAGTCCCAGCTTATCCCGAATAAACGCTCGCACTTCTTCGGGATTCGGCGTATAGAACAAGCCATGCATTCCTTTGATCATTTGACCTCGGAACATCGTTAGTGTTACGCTGAATGTTTAAGCCTAGAGATGAAGTCCGGGAGCGACTAGGTTGCCTGCGAAGCGGCCCTGTACGCTGTCAAGGGCCTGACTCTTCGGTAGACGAATCTGACGAATAAGTAGAAGCTGAAAACTAATGTTGTTATGTAGAAACTCACTGGATACGGGGGGCCGTAATAGGCAATAGAGAGGCCCAGCCAGGTAGCCAACAGAGCAATAGTTACGGAGATCATTATGGCTGTGCGAGGTCGCTTGGCTAGTTGTTGTGAGATTGCCGCCGGAGTAACCATCAGCGAGAATATGAGTAGTACGCCAACTACTTGCACTGCGATGGATGTCGCTACTGCAACTAGAAGCATGAAGATTACGCCAAGCAAGAATGTGGGCATCCCCTTTGCTTCTGCTACGTCCTCATCTAAGGAGGAGAATAGGAGTGGTCTATACACAACCGCGACAACGGCCAAGATTGTCACGCCGGCGGCAAGAGTCAGAAGCACATCGCCACTGCTAATGCCAAGTATTTGGCCGAACAGAATCGAATATGTTTGGCTCGAATTCCCGGCATAGAGACTGATGAACAATACTCCTAAGCCCAGCATGAACGCAAGAACTGTGCCGATGTGAACATCACGATGCGCGGCTCGAGGGCTGAGAACGGCCATCGCCGAGCCACCGACCCCCGTAAACAGCAACAGACCATAAACTGGACTAACCGCAAACAACACAGCTCCGGCCGCCCCAGCGAATCCGATGTGTGAGAGTGCATGGGCCGCAAAAGACGACCGACGCAACACAACAAAGTAGCCAACAATGCCTGCGATGACTGCGACGATCGTGCCAGCTTCAATTGCATGTTGCATGAATGGATACCGAAAGAGTTCCTGAATATCGGTGACAAAATTTACGCTGAAGGTCATGTTATTCGTCACCGTGGTGTTGTTCAATCCCTACTATCGCAACATTTCCCCTAGAATCACGCAGAACCTCAACGGGGACCCCATAAAGGGCAGTGAGAGACTCTGAGGTCAAGACTTCTTCCGGCTTTCCAGTTGCAACTTTGCCATTCGCGATAAATATGACCTTATCGAGAAAAGGGAGAAGGGGATTGATGTTGTGGGCAATCAGCAGCGCTGTTACGTTTCGTGATCGGACGACCTTATTCACAAGCTGAACCAAGTCCTTCTCATGCCTCAGATCGAGATTCGACAACGGCTCATCGAGCAGTAACAGTTCGGGGCCGCTCACCAAGGCCTCCGCAAGAAATATCCTCTGCAATTCTCCTCCTGACAAGACGCTTAGAGATCGGTGGGCTAGTTCTTGTGCCCCTACATCTTTCATAGCACCAAGAGCTGCTTGGCGGTCCCGTCCTGAGAGACTGACTCCCCAATTTCTGCCCGAAAACGCCAGTCGGACTAATTCGAGAGACTCAATATTTGTCTCGCTGTCGATCCCATGACGCTGAGGAACATAGCCAATCAGAGGGTTGCCACGCCTTGGCTCGGCATTGAATATCTCGATATTCCCGCCCAGAGGTTGTTGCAATCCGAGAATCAGGCGAAAGAGCGTGGTCTTCCCTGCCCCGTTGGGGCCGATAATCGCTACAAACTCGCCACGATTGACGGTGAAACTGCCCTCTCGCCAGACTGTGTTATTCGAGTAACCTGCTGTTAGGTTTCTAGCAGAGATAATTTCGGGAGCTATCGTGTTCACTCATCAATGTCCATAGGCTTGTGAATCGAGAGCGCGCTGAAGGTCGATCAACTCTGCGTTCATCCAATCTTGGAAGCGAACATCGGTCGGTTGCACGGTTTCCGTTACGCCAACAATTGGAATCAAATGTGCAACAGCTTCAGCCTTGAGCATTAAAGTAAGTTGTGTCGCAGTTTGCTCATTGAATACCAGCACTGTTGCGTTTCTGGGTTGAGTGCCGTTGATAATCTGTTGTTCAAATAGGATTCTGTCAGGAGTCGTCGGATCGTTTCCTTCGGACACTGCTTTCATGAATTCGGGCGGGGAGATGAGATTAAGCTGAGTCGCTTCGGCTAGATAGACGAAGATGCTTTCTGTCGACGCTACAGGCCTCCCTGCATACTTTGCGGCAATCTCGTTGATCCGACTATTATATTGTCCAAGGGACGCGTTTAGACTGGCGTATTGCTGTCCGTAGTACGCAGCATTGGTGCTATCGACGGAAACAAGATCTGAATACATCGCATGTGTGGTTTGATTCACGTAACTCGGGCTATACCAGAAGTGCGGGTTGTCCCCAGCCTGTTTCCCAAGGAGATTTGCCACGTTCAAAACTTTCTGACTCGGGTTATTGTTTACTGAAAGAAGTCTTAGGGCCCAGTCATCATAGCCAGCGCCGTTAACGATGACTAAGTTTGCGTTCGCAATCGCCCGAGCGTTCGCTGCATTGCTTTCGTATTCGTGAGGGTCGGCGTTTGGATCGGAAACGATACTCAGCACCTGTGTGTGGGTTCCGCCGAGTTGCGACACCAGGCTGCCCCAGAAGTTTTCGGCGGCGACTACTTGCACCTGGGTTGAGCTCGCTTGGGATGCGGGCCGGTTGAAGTACAATCCAGCTGCTGTCGCCACTACGAGGATGACGGCTAGGACCGCGGCGATGACATATCTTCTTTGCATTCCCTTACTTCTCCATGAGCTGTGAGCCTAACAGTGGGGAAAGAGGCTATTAAGTATTCGTCAGACATTATTAACTTCCGCAAGTAACGTCGCATATCAAATACTGAACTGGGCTATCTGATCATCATAACTCTCCTAATCCTTGATGAGTTTGTGCGCAGGAGGATCGACTTAAGAGCTGAATTAATAACAATTGGTTGGAAGCTTTATAACGATTGTTAATCATCTCAACGGTGTCGAAAAATGGCCATTGTCAGCTTATCCTTTCCCGACCAAATGATAAGGGAGATGGACCAGATCCAGAGATCAGGAGGATTTGCCGGTCGCTCAGAACTCGTGAGATCAGCAATTAGATTGTTGCTGGAAGACTCCAGGGAAAAGAACGCACTCTCGGGACACATGAACGCCATCATAGTTGTAACTCACGACGAGTCCAACGAAGCGCCGATAACAAAGCTCAAGCACGAATTCGATGACATCGTGAAGACACACATCCACAACAAGATCAGCCAAACCAACTGTGTCGAGCTCTTCCTCCTAGAAGGCGACGCAAAGAAGGTGGGATCAATGACGCACGAATTCCAAAAGGAGGACAAGTTGAAGAGTGTCAGGCTCGTCGTGATCGAGTAAATGTTGACCGTTGGATTCGTCTACGGTTCGGAAGTTTTAGGATCCTGCCTAGGCGTCGCCAGGCTGTTCAACTCGTCAAAGGCGTTCGCACCGTCAACTAGGTTCTGATAGGTTCCTTTCTCCAACACCTCCTTGGAGGCACGCTTCAAGAGACCCATCGCCGCATACGAAGCACTTGGGCCAAAGCTCACACGAGCAACGCCGAGCCTCTCAAGTTCATTGACCCCAGGCAATCCCTTCCTAACCATAACATTGATGGGGAAATCAAGCTCTTTCACAAAGCGTTTGATGGAAACTGCCTCAGTCAGACCCATAGGATAGACGCAATCGGCTCCAGCATCTCTGTAGGCAATGGCGCGGCGAACAGCTTCATCGAATTTAGCCTCATCGTCGCCGGATGCAAATCGTAGCGCGTCGGTTCGAGCATTGATTACAAGAGGAACGCCCACAGTATCACCAAGTCTTCTGATCGCTTTGACGTTCTCGACCTGTCTCTCGGCGGGAAACAGCTTCTTCGATGAATGAGCGAAGTCTTCTATGTTTACCCCAATTCCTCCCGCTCTCAAAATTGCCTTGACCGTGGCTACTACTTCTTCAGTGGTCTTACCGAATCCTGCGACGATGTCCACCGAGAGTGGGACCGAGACGACCTTAGCGATTCTTTCGACAGCCGAGACGAATTCATTACGACCAATCACCTCGCCATCAGGGTAGCCGAGAGATACCATCAGTCCCGCGCTAGAGGTTGCAACCGCTGGGAACCCTTCATTCTCAAAGACGCGTGCGCTTGGGACATCCCATGCGTTCGGAAGAATTAGAATCCGTTTTCCATGGTGGAGTCCACGAAAATCTTGAGCCTTATCCTTCTGGGATCGCATCTTGGATTCCGACAGGAGGTCGGTCATCTTTCGAGCCACCTATTTTCCTTTGCATCAAGAATTGGTTGAGATCTCGCATAGCCAAGTTGTCAAACTTCCGCTCACGTGCATCATCAGGGGGGCCAAGAGGTTTGCCAATCTTCTCGGACTTCAAGTCGTCTACCATGTGAGCAAACTCATGTCCCAGAGTCAGTAGCGGGTCCCTAGCCGCTTCGAAGACCGTTATGAGAAATTCGACTCGCCCATCTTTTTTCCGGTACGAGAGGAGCCCGTCGTAGTAACCAGGTCGACCTCCCTTTATTGGAGGAGGAGGTTTTGAACTGTATTCGATGAACACTCGACTCCTATCTACATCATACTTTCCACACATGAATTCTAGAAAATCGGTGAAGCCTTCCGGGTAATGCTTCTCTGTCATTATCCTATACTAACCTGTTCGTATGGAACCATTCGGCCGAGACTCTGGCCGAGAGGGCCTTATGAAACAGGCACATGAAGCTGATTTTGGCACGACCAAATTTGATCTCTTGGGAGGACGCGTACAAGACCAGACCGCCATGGGACATCGGCCGTCCACAGCCGTCATTTGTAGAATTGGTCCAGGCTGGGGAACTCAATAAGGGCAGGGTACTCGACGTTGGCTGTGGGACCGGCGAGAACGCACTCTACCTCGCAGATAGGGGGTTTTCAGTTGTTGGGGTCGACCTTTCGTCCCGCGCCATCGACGCAGCGAAAACGAAAGGCAGCGAGAGGAAGCTGAAAGTGGATTTCAGACTCGCAAACGCGCTGTCACTAGATTTCAAGAACGCGTATTTCGACAACGCTATCGATTCGGGACTATTCCACACCTTCAATGACAATGACAGAGTCGTCTTCGCGCGTGAAATTGCCCGCGTCCTAAAGATTGATGGAAGATACTTCATGCTCTGCTTCAGCGACAAAGAGCCTACCAGTTGGGGTGGACCACGAAGAGTTTCCAGGGAAGAAATCGAAGCAACGTTCTCTCCACTATTCAATGTCGACTACATCAAAGACGCGTATTTCGCTACTAGAATCGACAACAACGGTGGGAGAGCGTACCTGACATCGGCAACAAAGAAGTCCCTGTAGCCCTGCTTGATACTTCGCGGAAGAGTTGTCCGGAGGAAGGCCTAGTCTTCTTTTTCCTTCCTTACCTGATCCTTCACTGATTTGAAGAAGTCTGAACTCTCTATCCGCCCAGCTTCGGAGTGCACCGCATCAAGATCAATTTTCAGCCTAGCGTGTGTCACTCGATGTCTTTTGAAGACGAGGAATACGGCTATGAGTAGTCCCGCGATTAGTGCGGCTATGATTCCGAAGTAGTAGAGTGGGAAACTGGCCGGCGGATTATTCTGGATGTTTATTGCCCTCGTTGCCGTGCCAGTGTTTGCAGGTGAGGGAGAATCTGATGCTTTGACGACCAGAGACCATAGTCCTCCAGCATCTGTTGAACGGGCAGTGTAGCTGCCTATCCACAATCCGAGAGTAGTGTCGAAGACCATAGGGACAGAATCGTTGATTGCGGGTGTCCCGCTGTAGAACAAGTAAGCGCTAACCGTGCCAGACTGGAGAGTTGTTCCATCGGGATATTCTATAGTTGCGTTGAATCGGAGCTGTTGGCCAACTCCGATGTTAGTGTTAGTCGTCACATCGACGGTTAGGGCTGCAGGAGCTAGTTGTGGAGTGTTCATTATGGCTATCCCAGGGCCGGTGTTTCCAAAAGCATCGCTGAAGGCGCGTGGTCCGAGCGTGACCGTCCAGACTCCTGTCTGATTAGTCAACGAGGTGGTATAATCGGCGTTGAACGTTTGGGCATTGCTGTTGTACGTAGCCGTGAGGGTGATTTTGGAACCGCTAGGTGTTGCTAATGTTAGAAGGCCGACGCCCGTCGAGGGAAGCGACGCGTCGGGATAAGTTGGCTGGAAGGAAAACCGCATAGTTTCAGTCCTCTGGTAGATCGGTTTGAATATCGTGATAGTGGCGACGGACATCGTCGCTGCATTCACAGCGAAATGCTGGACGTCAAGGGGAGTCTTGAAAGTGCTGGTTCCGGAAACCGTCACCACATAGGAGTCTATAGTCGCGTTCACGGGTATCTTCCAACTAGCAGTTACAACTCCCACAAGCGAGGCTGGAGAGGTTTGCGAGAACACAAGAGTTGAAGTAGTCTGTGTCCTAATGCTTACACTCACTCTCTCCGAGGCATTGTACCCGCTAGCCTGAATCGTCACGGTTTGAGTTCTCTCATGCTCCGAACTATCGACAATATTCACGAAGAAAGAACTTGAAGCCACATTTGGGGATGCGATCGGGCTTACCAGATCGACCGAAGCAGCGTATTGGCCGAGCAGTGAGTCGGACCCTGCAAAAGACGTACTCGGGAATGCGACCGACTTACTGAACTGGGACTGCCCGATGAGAGTCGTGTAGTTCTCCAACGGCGACTGAAAAATCACACTCGCGGGGTTCTTTACTAAGAATCTGAACTGATAGAGGGTCCCACCGCTTGCACTTGTAACTGTAAGAACCAGGTTTACAGTATTGCCTTCTTGGGTTGATGCCGGAACAGATGTCAGGGAGTAGTAACCGCCACCTGGAGTAGGGCAACAAGCATTGACTCTTGAAACCAGATCGATGGATAAGACCGGAGACAATGTAACGAGGGCGAGTAGGAGGGCGAGGCGGTTACTACTC
>Ga0209761_1000268_pt1 | contig 29881 bp, 28 predicted proteins | sample GraSoi013_1_40cm_4_FD_185818 | JGI IMG/M metagenome (GOLD analysis project Ga0209761, IMG submission 185818) | Grasslands soil microbial communities from the Angelo Coastal Reserve, California, USA - Sample 09_25_2013_1_40cm (SPAdes) (version 2) | ecosystem: Environmental > Terrestrial > Soil >... | reverse complement strand
TCCTGACCAGTAACAGACTGCGAGAGCGGACCCGGCTGCGCCGCGCGACTCAGCCCAAGGGCGGTCGAGCCGCGGATCAGCGAATCCGGAGCATCGCGTAGCCGATCGAACGGAGCTGGGCGGCCACGAAGTCCCTGATGCGGCGCTCGCCGGTGCGCCGGTCGTCCATCGTCTCGCCCATCGGGCCCAGGGGAGCGATACGATCGAACGCGGAGCGCCGGTCACGCCCGAGGCGGCGGTCCAGGATCACCTCCACGTTCGTTTCGCTGGCGAACTCGCGCCGGAGGTACTCCCAGAGGCTCGCCTGGTCGCGCGCGATGATGAAGAGATGACGCTCCGCCAGCTCACGGTCCTCCAGGCTCCGGTCTTCCATAGGTAGTTGCGCGGAGTTATTTCATACGCGGCGCCCGGAGTCAAGGCCCACGGAGGCGGCGGAGCGCCCGCTCGGCCGCGCGTGCGTCCTTCGACAGGCGCCGCGGGTTTCCGGATTTTCGAGCGGGGTCCGCGAGCTCGTCTTTGTCTGTTGTAGCGGGGTCCGTGAGGTCGCCTTCGTCCGTGGGTGGCCTGCCGTAGGTGCCGCGTGGCTCCGATTCGGCGGACAACGCCTCAAGAAATTGCTCGGCGCCGATGACGGCGCAGCCGGCGCGGCCCGCTGCGTCCCTCACCGCCCGGTCGGAGGTCACGACCGCCGAGCCCGCGCCCAGCTGGCGCGCGAGCCGTGCCAGCACGTCGTCGGCTTTTTCGGGCGGGCGCGAGAAGATCACCTCCAGCTGGCCTCCCGCCGGCGCCGGGCGGGAGGCCGGAGCGCCGTCGAAGACGACCGTGAACCGGTCGCCCCCTGCCCGCGCGATTCGCGCGACGAGGCGGAGCAGCGCCGTCCGCCCGGCCTCGAGGCTCTCCGCCTCGTGGGCCCGGAGGTCAGGGTCGCGACGGATGACGTTATAGCCGTCGATGAGCCAGCGCATCAGCGCGTGACGGCGGAACCTTTGTGCCAGGAGGGTGGGGGGGTAACATCACGAGAGCGTGGAAACGATTCTCTTTTACTTTCGGTTTTTTCTGTATTCCTTGCTTGGCCTTCTCCTTGACCCGCGGCGCCTGGTGATTCTGGCGACCGCGGTGGTGCTGTTTTATGCCTTCGTCTTTCCCTTCTACCAGTTCTGCCCTCATTGTCGGCGCATCGTGCGCCGAGCCCGCCAGACGTGGCTCCGCTGTCCCCGCTGTGGCCGTGAATACCACCGAACAATCCGATTCCGGTCCTAGACCGACCTACGAGCCCACACGAGGGATCGTATCGCTCAATTTCTGAGGTCGTCATCCTTCGCCCGCGTGGTCTTGGCGGATCGTGGTCATCAGTCACCTCCAACGTACTGAAACGGCTGACTCTTTCAAGGCTCGATGCGGTCTAACCCGGAGAAATAGACCAGGTAAATCACCAGTCGCTGTTAGAGGGTATTGCCGGTCTATGTATCCGGAATCTTCCCAATCGGCTAGACCCGGGGTGCCCCTCATTGTAAGGCGTGCGCTTCCCGTAGAACGCCATCGGGGCTTCTCCGGAGCGCGGCGAGGAACGCTTTTCAAGGAGGTCACGATGCACCGTAACGGTTCGCCGCTGTCAGTCGCGCAGCGTCCGAACTCCGAGACAGGCCAGCTGCTGAGGCCCCCCTGCCGTAAGCCTGAGGTGGGGCCTCCGCCCAGGTCCGCGGTTGGCTTCCTCCTGCTGGACTCCTCACTGCGTCCCGTCGCGTTCAACGCCGAGGCGATCCGGGTTCTCAGCTATCCAAACCATCTCGCGAACGTCCGGCCCGCCGACGCCTTCCTCACCGAAAAGATACGTGAAAGTCTACTCAATCGGGAGCCCGCGCGCGAATCACCCCTCGTGGCCGAGTTCCGGTCGGGTCGGAGGCGTTATTTCTGCAGAACCTTCTTCGTGGATTCGGACGGCAAAGGTCCCTCTCATGCCAGCATCGCCGTCCTGCTGGAAAGAGCTCCCTCCGGACTGGTTCCCTTATCGCCCGTCTCTGAGCAATTCAACCTCACGCGACGCGAGCGCGATGCGTTGGAGTCTTTGCTGCAAGGACTGAGCAACAAGGAGATCGCGAATCGGATGAACGTCAGCCCCAACACGGTGAAGGCCTTTCTGCGACTGATCATGCTCAAGATGGAGGTCTCCTCGCGTGCGGCCGTTGTCGCGAAGATCATGATGACCAGCCCGTAACGGCTAATTCCTTCGGACGAACCCTCCTTGGGAATAGACGGGATCGATTGGATCGCCAATGATTCCCGTCAGGAGCTCACTCCATTCCGCCGCCGAGGCGAGCGCCCCGCGCGGCAAACCCACAAGGAGGGTCTCATGAGACTACGGTGGTCTTGTCGCGCCACTGTCATTGCTTTGGTGGCGTTGCTCGGCTTGTCGGTCTGGCCCAGCCGCGCACAGGCGCTCAGTTTCGGTGGTGAGGCGACGGGGGTGCAGCTCACCGTGCCGGCCGCCGGTATCACCATCAAGGCCGCCACCGGTCAGCTCCCCGCAACTGGCGGCGGGGTCGAGGCGTCGCTTCTCTCAGGGGACATTCCCGGCAGTGCCACAGGCGGCGCGGCCTCGCTCGCTGCCGACTCGCTCCATAGCGTCGCCGTCGGCTTGCAGGCGACCGACGCCGCGGCCTCGATGGGCACCGTGAGCCTGACCGTCTCGGGCAACGGGATCACCACCGACTTTCTGATGGCCCGGAGTGCGGCAAGCTGCGGGCCAGGGCCGGCGGTCGCGGGCAGCTCGGAGCTCCCGAACCTCGTTATCAACGGTCAGGCAGTGACCGTCACGGGCGCGCCGAACCAGACCGTGTCGCTGCCGAACGGCACCGCGACCATCAACGAGCAAACGTCAGCCGTCGCGGGCAGTAGCGGCGAGCTCAGGGTGGTCGCGTTGCACGTGACCACGATCGACGCGATCACCCAACAGGTACTCGCCGACGTCATGCTCGGCATCACAGACGCGATGATCGACTGCCAGCCGGGCTCGCCTCCGAGTGGGAGCTTCGGGACCGGGGGTGGAAATATCGTAGGAAACAACGGAACAGCGTTCGCGAATTTCGGAGTCGTCGGCGGGATTCAGCCAGACGAGTCGAGGAGGGGCCACGTGGTCTTCGACGACCACAGTATGTCGTTCAGCATGAAGAGCACGGCGATTACGAGCGTCGACAACAGCGTCCCTTGCCAGACCACGATCAATGGTGACGGCGACGCGAGTGGCGTCCCTGTGACGTTCATCGTCACGATCAGGGACAATGGAGAGCCGGGAGGCGGTAGGGACACCTTCTCGATTCAAGTGTTCGGGGTGCCATACACCAACAGCAATACGGTCCTACGCAACGGGAATATCCAAAAGCACGGCGAGACCTGTCCGTAGCTGGTGCGCCAATCCTCGCGGCCGGGAGCTCCCGGCCGCGAGGCCCATCTACTTCCTATTTGCGGGGACTAGCCCCCGACGCCTCGAAGAGCGAGTCAAATTCCGCTTTCCCCTGCCGAACCGCCACGACGCTCCTGGCTGATAAGCCCTTCGTCGCCAGCGTCCACAATATACTCGCGTGACCCGACCAGGAAGGAGCGGAACGCTCCAATTCCCCCAGTGCCATCCCCCAGCCTTCGAGGAGGGCCCCTTGATAGGCAAGAGGGAAGCGCTCAAGCTCGGCTGGCGCGGCCCAGGCCGTGTAGTAGACGAGGTGAGCGATCAGCAGGTATTCCCCGACGCCCTGGAGGAACGGTCGCCGCACCGAAGGATCGAGCCGTGACACGAACAGCTGCACGTGGGCGTTGACCTGGCTCAATGACCGCTCCCTGTCGTACCAAGACCGGCCCGCGAAACGGCCGAGGGCTCGCCAGTAATGACGTGCTAATTCGGGAGCCACGCTGACCGGTGCGTCAACAACCGCCTCGAGGCTTCCGTCGAGAGAAGCCCCGTCGAGCCAAGACCGGTAAACGCCGACCAGGGCCAGGTGATGCGCCGCGGGAGAGCGGTGACGCAAAAAGTCCACCGCCGCGGCCGCCCGGGCGAAATCCCCACGATGCCGGTCCATCGCCACCCCTCCCACCTGATAATAGAAGAATGTCTCGAACCCGGGAGGAACCAACCGCTCGATCGGGGTAAATTCCTCAGCCAACCCGTTCAACGGGGTCACATCAGCGAGCAGCAGCGTGATCGCGCCCGAAAGCTCCCGCTGATCATCGTGAGACAGCCTGGGGAGGATGTCGGAGAAGAACGGCCTGTGCACCAGGGCGAGAACGAACTCGCGGAACTCGCGCTCGTCCGCGCCTTCCGCTGCGTGAGTGAAGGTATACGTCGCTGGCATCATGGCGTAGGCGTATCCCTTAACGGAGAAAGCCCCGCCTGGCCGGTCCAGAGACAACAGGGGCGCGTGCGTCCCAAGTCCCAACACGACCGCGCTGGCCAGGAAGACGGTCTGGATCTGCCGCTGGATGAGTGGGACCAGGCGCTGACAGCCCGCAAGCGAGTAGGCGACGAGAAAGAACAGGAAGGAATAGGCCGGGAGATGGTACCGCTCGGCCTTGAAATCGCTGAATTGCATGGCCAGGGCGAACACAACGAGGTACAGGATCCCGAACTCCACGAGCGAGGGTCGGGCCGGGTTAGGTCCGGCCGGTGCGGAGCCCGTCTTGAGACGCACGACGCCAGCGGTCAGGATGGGAACTAGATAGAGGAGGGCATAGAGCAGGTTCACGGCCCGCCGCGGCAGATTCCGCGTTTCGTCGGACGCAATATCGGCGAAAAATTCATAGGGAGAGAGTCTGCGGGGATGGGCCAAGCCAACCCACAGATGGTCGAGTCCGAAGTGCTCCCACACGTGTCTACTGCGGACCACGAGGCCGGCAAAGTGAGTCTGCGCATTGATGATAATCCAGGGGGAAAAGCCCGCGGCAAAGCCCAGCGCGAACCACAGCACGCGCGGCCGCCTGAACATGCCTGTGTCGTGCCAGAACCAGAACACCAGCAGGGCCAAGAGGGTGAGCCCATAGATGTAGGCGAACCAGAGCCCGATCCCCGCGGTGAGTCCCAGGAGCACGGGATACGCCCGCGAGGGCTTGTCCTCTGAGAGCATGCCGAAGAGGAGAAACGCGGTCAGCGCAGAAAACACGATCGATTCCGAATGAAACCCCATCGCGGTCACAGAGTGGCCGGTAAACAGTGGGGGCGAGAAACAGAAGAGCATGGCGAAGTAGCCTGCCACCCGCTCGCCCGCATACCGCTGGATGGTCCAGTACCAGAAGAGCAACGCGAGCGTGAACAGGAAGAGCGGAGCCAGCTTCAGGGCGAACAGGGTCGGCCCGAACAGCCGGAAGAAGCCGGCGGCGAGGGCCCCGATCACCAACGAGCCCCCCGAATAGTTGTCCGCACGGTACTCGGGGAAGCGCATGGTGAGGCCCGTCGCGAGTTCCTGAGCGATGGTACCCCGATACAGCTCTTCCCCGCTGAGCAGGCGGGCCGGATCGATCAGCGCCACGTAGAGGAGGCGGCTCGCGACGAACAGCAGCACGAATCCACCGAGCGATACGGTTTGAAACGTCAACTTCCCGTGCACAGCCCCCGCATCATCTCGCAAGTCACGCCCGTCCGCCGAGCGCCAATCGCACAATCCTCAGAAAGAGTCTCCCGGCTTGGGACAGCAGATAGAACGGCCTCGAGAGGCGTGTCCAAAGCGCGTGAGCTTCCCATCGGTTGCCGTATCGACATTTGAGAAACGCGGCGGATGGGAAAAAGGCGTCCTGCAGCCAGCGCCACTTCTTCGACCCGGGACGCGTCAGAAACAATAGGAGATGACCGAGTCCGCCAACCTGCTTGTCGGTCACCAGCCTCTCGAACACCAGATGCCAGAACCTCTCAATGACGGTTGAGGGAGCAAACCTCCGGAGGACAGAATCCGAAATGGGAACTCGTGGGTACCGCGTCACCACAAAGGAAAGGCCGTGATACATGGGAATTTTGAGCCGGCATCGACACACCTCCTCCACGACGAAGTCCCAATCGATGGCTTCCTTTTCTACGAGGAACGCGATGTCTCGCGCAAAGGAAGCGGACAGATACCCTCGGTGGATGACGTTGTACGCCGTCAGATAAATGAGGAGATCACTCGCTCCCAGGCCTTTGACCTGGACATCCTGTAGGTCTCTCGGCACCGACCGTTGCCAGAGGAGAGTCTGGTCTTCCACGTACCACACACTGGTGATGATATCCAACGCAAGGATGTGGTCAGGATCCACGTACGCCGGGTTGCCGTCTATTTGGGGGCGGTAGCCCAATCGCGTCAGGACCTGATCGAGTGCCGGCAGGTCGGCTTCATGAACCAGGAGATCAGCATCGCCAAGCGGTCGCACGCCCAGGACGCCGTAGAGACGGGGGATCAGATCCGCGCCCTTGAGCAGGATGCAGTCGATCCCCGCCTTCCGCATCGGACTCAGCACCGCGCGTAACTTTTCGAATCTGATCTTGTTCCCTGAACTGATACTGGAATAGTCCACGAGGTATCGCTCGATTTCAGCGATCTTCATCGGTTTCGCTCCGGCTGAGACGTCTTTCGGTCCAGAAAGCGCTCTCGTAGCTTCCAGCCCAGGAGGACGGCGCCAGAGATCAGGAATCTCCCGGATAGATAGACTCCGAACTCGGCGGCCCTGGGTTCGCCGAGGACCGGCACGCGCTTGAGTCGGTAGGGATCGTCCCCAACCTTCACCCCGCCAAGGTCCACGGTGAAAGCGACGTCGAAGCCTGCGTCTTGGACAACCTTTCGGACACGGGCGTCATAGGCCCCATATGGGTAGCAGAACGCGCTCACCCGCTGGCCCAGCGCGTCTTCGAGCGCCAGCTTCGAGCGCAGCACCTCCTGCCGAACGTCGGTTGTGGATAACCTGGTAAGGATGGGATGGTTGTGCGTGTGGCAGCCAATGGTGTGGCCTGCCTTCGTGAGCTCGAGAAGTGTCTTGCGCCAGTGGGCCGCCACACCCGGACGCTCGCGGGCGAGGCCCGCAGAGGCCGGGAAAAAGGTGGCGGGGAATGTCAACTCGTCGAGTACCGGAAGGGCGCTTTCGAGTTGCTCAGCATAACAGTGGTCGAAGGTCAGCAACGCGGCGGAGCGCGAGGGCAACTGAGAGCCGTTCAGCCATTCTGTGAATTGCGGCATCGAAAGGACGGAGTACCCACGCTCCGAGAGAGCGGCCATCTGGTCGGCGAACCGCTCACGACTTCGAATCCGGTGATAACAGAGGACGACAACGTGCGCCGATCTAAAATTCCCCGCCAATTCGGTCAGTGCTCGTAACATGCCCATCCGAGCCCGCAGCCAGCTTCCCTAGAGCTCTCGCCGAAGGGAAACCTGGTTGCCACGGAGGCCTCCGGTGTGGCGAAACCCTGCCTTTGTGAACAGGCGAAGGGCGGCCGTGTTGGCGGGTTCGATCGACGCCAGGAGCACGGAAGGCCTGCTCCTGCTTGCCGCAGTCGCCGCCACGGCGAGCAGATGTGAACCCACGCCGAGGCCACGGTATCGAAGTCGGACATAGAAGTCGTCGATCCTGTAACCTTCCCCGCTCGCCGTTACTCGCACGCTTCCCACCCAGATTCCGGCGAGCTTGGCCACGAGGTGGTAACGGTGGTGACCCACCAGCGGCCCAGGGGGTCTGATCCGCTGATAGCGAAACCACCGTTTCCCCTCTGGGATTCCAACATAATAGGCAACGCAGCGAGACAGCAGGGCCCGCATTATCCAGCGGTAAGAGCGCACCGTTTGGATGGATTGGAGCCATTGGACGAGGAGGAGCGTGAGCCGCTCCGTTGCCTGATCAACCCGCCTGGCCAGGGCACCGACCCAGAGACCGCTGCGCGACCAGGGCCACCGCCGCGTGACGGTCACGACCCTTCCTAGCACCTGGTCTGGTCGGATGACCTCGCCACATCCGGTCGCCGCGTCACCTTTTGTGATGACCCGTGTTCCAGGCCCCGCCGTGTCGAGCGCGACTACGCGGTGACAGATCAGTTGTCCGCACTGGTGAAAAAGGATGACATCTCCCGCCTGAAGGCTCGTCGGGGAAGCGGGCTCCACCGTGAGCTGATCTCCCTTCCACACCGCGGGATACATGCTCCAACTGGCCACCCGGAAACAAAAGAGCCCAGACCGAAGCAGAAGGTCACTGATCTCGTGGAGATCAGGTAGGCCGAGCCGATCACTGGCGGTCGCCTGGGTCAATTCCTGGTTCATCCTTGTCTCTCGTGTAGCTTCGGTGTCTCACCCCTTGGTGAGCACGGCGTAGCACTGCTCCCACAGCCACTCTTTGACGAGGAACCGTGCTTCTTGGAACTCTTGGGCCAACTCCTCGGAGGGTTCATACTCCCGACAGTCGCCACAACATACCCGCCCCACCCACCTTCAAAGAGGCGAATTCGCACCTCGTCAAAACCGGCCTCATGGCACTCAGCCTTCACTTCTTCCACACTGGCAAACGGGTGAGTAAATCCGATGGGTATGACCGGGCGGTCCCCCACTTGGTACTGGCGGTTCCCCCACGTTATCCACGCCAATCCCAGCAGCAAATAGAACAATTCCCGTTCCTCCGGTGTCGGCAGCGATAGATGAAAATGAAAAATCACGCGCCCTTTCGGTCGCAGGATCGTCCGTAGCGTCCCGAGCGCCTGAATACGCAGCACGCGCGATGGTACTTGCTCGTAGAGCCATAACGTAAACAATGCGCAGTCATGTGAGTTCGGCGCTAACCTCAGCTGAGTAATATCCTGACACTCAAATGTGGCCGGCAGTTGATGCCTCGTAGCATAGGCCTTCGCTTCTTCGACCAATCGCGGAATGATGTCCACGCCCTTTACACGGAAGCCGTGTTTTGCGAGCGCAATGGTCTCGCGGCCACTGCCGCAACCGAGGATAAGGAGATCGCAAGGTGGGAACAGCTCATTATCAAGCAGTGCCCCCTCAAACTCATTGAGGCCCTGTGAGATTTCGGTTTCACTGTGTTCCCGTGAACTTGCACGTTCGTAGTGCTCGTAGGCCAGCTGGAGGATTTCACGCGGCGGGAGGATGGCCAGAACAGCGTATCGCAATGCGGTTGAGAACTTAAAGATTCCTTTCGAGAGCCAGAACCGGAGAGTCATCAAGCACTTCCTACGAGGATCTCCTATGACGCGGTCGCCTGGGTCAATTCCTGGTTCATCCTCGTCTCTCGTGCAGCTTCGGTGTCTCACCCCTTGGTGAGCACGGCGTAGCACTGCTCCCACAGCCACTCTTTGACGAGGAACCGTGCTTCTTGGAACTCTTGGGCCAGCTCCTCGAAGCGGAAGATATGGACGAATCCATCCCCTGCAAAGCGATCGCCGGGTTCGTACTCCCGATTGAAGGAGGCCCATCGTCTCAGGCGCATGAACAGCCATTCCAACAGTCCTGCCGGAATTCTTGACTCGCCACTCGCGGTGGCGAACGAAATGATGAAGACACCGTCGGGTTTCAGAAGCGAATGCGCTTGCCTCAAGAAACGAACCCGGCGCCACCTCGGGAAGATATAGCTATAGGCGATATTGGTCAGGAACAGATAGTCAAAGGCCTTCTCGGGGTAGGGGAGGTCATGTGTCAAGTCGGCCACGGCAAACCGCACCGGCAAATTCGCCTCCTGGGCTCGACGCCGGGCCTCCGCGATCATCCGGGGGCTCCAATCACAGGCCGTTACCCTCAACCTCCGCCTGGCGAGCATCAACGCCTCTCGTCCTGCACCGCACGCCACGTTCAGGAGCTCTCCGTCTTTCATGCAATAGCTCTCGACGAGAGTTTTTTCCGCCGCATCGAGCCAATCGTCCCTGCGTGAATAATGCCGAACGACAGGGCAGCTATTCCAACCGGCTCTCGCGAATCGATCGATCTCGCTCGAGGTCCAGATGATCAGTGCGAATTGTTCGGGGAGTGCGACCACACGCCGGATTTGGTCGAGGACTCGACGCAACAAACGACTGAGAGCAACGAGGCTACGTCCGACATAGTATCGAAGAGAGATCCGACCGGGGTCCTTACAGCTTGACCAATACCGCATAACCCTCGTCCCACAGCCACTCTTTGACAAGGAATTCTGCTTCTTGGAACTCTCCAGCCAGTTCCGCCGAGCGAAAGTAGTGGACGAGCGTCCCGCCGACGCAGCGATCGCCGGGTTCATAGGCGCGATTGAAGGGAGCCCATCGTCTCAGGCGCATGAACAGCCATTCCGACGGCCCCGCCGGAATCCCGGGGTCTTCCCTCGCCGGGGGAAAGGCAATGATGAACACGCCGCCAGGTTTCAGAACCAAATACGCCTGCCTCAAGAACCGCACGCGGCGCCACCTCGGAAAGAGGTAGCCATAACCCGACAGGTAGAGATAGTCGAAGGCGTTCTCGGCGTAGGGGAGGTCTTGCATCAGGTCGGCCACCGCAAACCGGGCGGGCAGCTTCGCATCCTGGGCTCGGCGCCGGGCCTCCGCGATCATTCCGGGGCTCCAATCACAGGCGATCACGCTCATTCCTCGTCGGCCGAGCAGCAGGACCTCCCGCCCGGCGCCGCACGCCAGATTGAGCACCGATCCACTTTTTGAAAAATATCTCTCGACGAGCGCAAATTCCCTCGCATCGAGCCACTGGTCCAGGCGTGCATAGCCCCGTACGTACGAGCAGCTATCCCAGTTGGCCTTCGAGGACCGAGCGATCTCGCGCGGGGTCCAAATGATCAGTGCAAGTTGTTCGGGGAGTGCGACCACACGCCGGATTTGGTCGAGGACTCGACGCAACAGACGAGTGAGAGCAACGAGGCTACATCCGACATAGTATCGAAAGGGAATCTGACGTGCGCTTGATGTCACGTCGTTTGGTACCTGAACAATCGGAAGAGCTCCCCCAAGACGATCTCTCCTCCAGGGGAGAAGTGATGCCGCAAAAGCTCGGCCTGGACCAACAGCGGGATCAGATAACTCCTTTTGCGCTTAAGCCTTCGTTTAAAGAAATCCTGTTCCTCAGAGCGGAGTCGCTGGGTGCGAAGGAGATGCTCCAGAAACATGATTTCAGAACCCAGCGACACAGCCAGGTTGAAGAAGTCGTTCAAGCCACGACGTTCACCCCACGTACAGGTGATCTGCGCCTGACGAGACTGAGGCCGAGTAAGACCGCATGGGCCCTCGCTGATCGGGTTCGTATCTTCACAGCTGTTCAGGTAAAAATGTTTCTGATGGAGCCCTTCGTGGATGATCTGGGCGGCGACCAGCATCATCACGACAGGATCGCTCGTCTTCTCGATCTTCATGCCTTCCCGTTTGCCGAGCAGATAGGGCGTCATCTGGACGAGCCCTGGCTGCCATCTCAAACTGGAATAGAACACCTTTCCTTCGCCTTCTCGAGCGGTATCCATCGCAAATGCCCGGACGAAGAATCGCAGTTCCTTCAACAGGCGTGGGTCGTACGCCTCGATATAGGCTTCGGCTAGCTCGATCATCTCCGCAATTTCCTCGAAGCGCTCGCCACGATATTCAATTTCGTACGACGGGCTGTCCTCAGATAGAAACTCCTCCGAGTCCGTTATGTTGTTCGTCGAGTACACGAAATAATCGGCCGGATTGCGCAGCAGGAATGGCGCCTGCCATGCGACGGGTCGAAGAAGACACACAGACTCGTCCCAGATGAACTCGGGGGAGCTCCAGTCGGCTGGTACTCGCCCTGCGTCGTTTGACAATGTGACGAGGAATTCGTCCAGGGCAAATTCCCGAAGATCCAGAATCAAATTCGTATAGCTTATTGGAACTGGTTTGAGGAGAAATCGTTTGCGAAAAGCCATCGTGAAGGGAACTCGCGACACCCCAAAAGGGGCGAGGCAGATGAGTTTCACACGCTCTTCCAAGTACTCGCGATCCTCCCGTTGCCGGTCGCGGTCCTGATCCAGTTGCGTCAGAAGAAACTCCAACGAAGAGTGAATCAACATGAAGCGAGCAGCAAGAGATTGAGAAGTTACAACGGCCTCCAGGGCTTCCAGGAGATCCAGAGAAGACAGCAGCGCACGGTGCCGCCCCAGAAGCCGCTGCAACCGCTCCGTCGCGCCTAACGAAGAGGCGGCCAGAATTGTTTGAGGGGAGGTCACCTCCCACAGGCAGTTGGCAAGCTTGAGGCGCGGCTCAGAAACCGGTGTTGGCGCGGAAGAATCTAAGATGCCTGGCATGCTCCCCCACCGAACACGAAGTCTCCAGCTTCTTCCAAGAAACTCATCCCCAAAAGAGGAGGCTATATTCAGTGAAGTAGCGAAGGGACATCAAGTGGTTTGGTATCCAAACAATCGGCTGAGCTCGCCCAAGACGATCTGCCCTTCAGCGGAGAAGCAATGCCGCAAGAGCTCGGCCTGGACCAGAAGAGCGAGGACATATCTTCTTTTACGCTTAAGCCTTCTTTTGAAGAAATCCTGTTCGTCGGAGCGAAGTCTCTGGGTATGAAGAAGATGCTCCAAAAACAGGACCTCAAAACCCACCGACAGCGCCAAGGTAAAAAAGAGGTGCAGACAGCGCGTTTGATTCTGCGTCCACGGGCATGCTATCTGAACCTCGCTAAACTCAGGCCGAATAAAGCCGTGCTGCCTTTCGTTCGCCGGCTCCGTGTCTCCGCAACGGTTGAGATAGTAATGTTTCTGATGGAGCCCTTCATGGATGATCTGGGCCGCGACCAGCATGGCCAGTAGAGGATCGCCCCTCTTCTCTACCTTCATTCCTTCTGGTGCGCCGAGAAGATAGGGTGCCATCTGGACCAGTCCCGGCTGTGTCAGCGTACTGCAATAGAGTGTTTTCGCGTTCCCTTCCAATGAGGTGTCCATCCCGAAAGCCCGGACGAAGAATCGGAGTTCCGTCAAAAGAGCTGGCTGATACGCCTGGATGAGTGCCTGCGCTTTCTCAACGATCCCCACAACCTCCTCAAACACCTCCCCCTGATATTGAATCGCATACGTCGAGCTGTCTTCAGACAGAATTTTCTCCGCCTTAATGACATTCTTCGACGAGTACACGACGTAGTCCGCAGGATTGCGCAGCAGGAATGGCGCGTGCCCCATGGAGAACCGGAGAAGGCACAGAGACTCATCCCAGGCGAAATCGTGGGGGCTCGATTCGCCCGGAAATCGTACCGCGCCGTTTGAGGATGCGACGCCGAACTCGTTCCGAGAAAATTCCCGAAGATCCAGAATCAGATTCGTATAGTGGATCGGGACTGGTTTGAGAAGACACCGCTTGCGGAGCGTCATCGTAAAGGGAGCTCGCGACGCCCAACAGGGGGTTAGGCAGATCAGTTTCACGCGCTCTTCCAGATAGTCGTGGTCTTCCCTTTCCCGTTGGCGGTCTTCATCCAATTGCGCCAGAAGGAACTCAAACGGAGAGTGGATCAACATGAATCGCGCAACAAGAGATTGAGAACTTACAACGGCCTCCAGAGATTCCAGAAGGCCCAGGGAAGCCAGGAGCGTGCGATACCGCTCGAGAAGCCGCTGAAGCCGCTCCGTCGCGCCTAACGAAGAGGCGGCTAGGATTGTTTGAGGAGAGGTGACCTCCCAAAGACAGTTGGCAAGCCTGAGGCGCGGCTCAGAAACCGCTGTTGGCGCGGAAGAATCTAGAATGCCTGGCATGCTCTCCCCTCGAACATTAAGTCTCCAGCTATGAGCGAACACCGTCACGATCCGCCGCCGTGTTCTTCTCGCGTCCCCTGGTCCGTTCGGTTCACCGCCTCAGAGACCTGCTTCTCCAAGGTCGCCAGCTCTTTGAAGTAGGCCAGACAGGGTTCGAGCCTGCGCCTTTCCAGCCAGGCATTCATCGGACCCTGTCGGCAATGGCTCTGGACGGGGCAATCGGGACACTCATAGGCCTCGCCTGGGGCTGTATTGGCTTGGTCCACAAAGTCCACCAAGGTCTTCCAGCCGTCGGCAACGGTGCCGCTCCGGAGATCGTATTGCGGGGTGGGCAGGGACACGCAGAGGTTCATCCGCCCGTACGGCGTCACCGCGAGCGAGCTCTTGCCGCATTTGCAGGTGAACAGACCTTCGTGTGCCTGACAGGTTTCGCCCTTTCTCACACCGCCCCCAGCACGCCACCTGCGAGGCCCCAAAATGCTCTCATCGATGTGCACCACCTCGTGAGGGGCGAGGCGGTACTCCAGCGGCTCGATCGAACCATCGACGCGGGGGAAGATCTCTGTCGAGTAGATAAACTTGATTCCCCACCCTTCGACCAGCCTCTTCGCCGGCTGGACCTCATGTTGGTTGAGGGTCATCACGGGCATCTTGATGAGCAGGGGGACCGCTCTTTCCCGAAGCAATCGGACTCCCGTCATGAAGCGCGTGAAGGAGCCGGGGATCCGGGTCACGCGTTCATAGGTCGCCTGGGTCACGCCGTAGATGGAAATCTCGACACACTGGGGGTGGAGCGCCTGGATCCGGTCCGCTCGTCGAGGCGTGATCAACGTGGCATTCGTGAGGAGGGTGATCAGGCAGCCCTTCGCGGCAGCATACGCGAGTATCTCGAACAGATCCCTGCGCGTGAAGATCTCCCCACCCGTAAACGCAAGATCGAGGCCGCCGGCCTCGACCAGTTGGTCGATCAGTGCCTTGATCTGTGCGGTACCCAGCTCATCCTTGGCTTGATGGGTTGGGTTATAGCAGTGGACGCAGCGCAAGTTGCATCCATAGGTGAGCTCGATCATGGCTTGGACGGGAACCCGTTGGCGGGCAGCTTTGTCGGATAGTCGCGTCCAGAGCTGCCGCGGTGACGATTCTTCGATCTTCACGTCGACCTATGAGCCTGAGCCACTGTCGGCGCCCTGGAACCTGTTCGACTGCCGGCACCCGCCTACAACGCATGCTCGTCCGGCGCCACCTTGCGACAGACTCGACCCGCTGGCGGCGCAGGTTCCGAGCACGGCCTGCTCGGGGTTGAGCTTCACTCTCACGATCGCCGGTCGCGAGTAAGCTTTCTTCTCTGTCTTCTCAACCTTCTCCATAGTTCTACTCCCCTTCATTTTGGACGTTGATAGCTGGTCGCCGACCACGATTCTTCACCGATGGGCTCGGAGGAATTCGACTGCCGTTCGATCATTGACGAAGGCCAGGCGATGCGCCGGGAGCGCGGCGATCAGTTCATGCGCGAAGTTCACGGCAAATCCGAGCGCCTCGCCATGCCAGAACGGTAGGAAGAGCTGCTGGAACAGAAGGCCGTAGTGGGTCAGGCGGGCGTCACCGATCAGGGCGTTGCACGAGCCATGCTCGAGGAAGAAGATCTTCCGAAGCGGCACACGGTGACCGGACACCCTAAAGGCGCCTCCAGGCCAGGGGGTGCCGGATAGCCAGAACCGGCCCTCCTCCTTGGTTGCGATCACCCGTTCATCACCCAGGATGGTCACGCCCTTGTAACGCTTGTACAGGTTGGCTAAGGTGCTCTTCCCAGCGCCGGAGCGGCCGATGAACACCAAGCCCTCTCCCTGATCGGACACGCCCAGTGCGTGAAGGAGGACGCCTCGACCATGGCTGAGGTGCTGAATCAAGAGCAGCTCACCGAAGGGCCGCATCACGCGCAGAAGCGACCACGTCGGCCTCCGGCCGGTCTTCCGAGGTCGGACATACACGTCGCCAGAACTGAAATCGGGAGCCATCATAGAGACTTGCATGAGCGGATGTGGGGGCAGGGTGTGGAACATCTCGAAGACAGCGTGACCATTCGATCGAAACAGCCGCCAGTGATTAGCAACCGCATCAAAGATCGAGGTCTCGCGTTCTAAGTTGGGGAGTTCGCCACAATGTACCCGAAGACGGACGTTGATCTCGTTCTCCCCTGACGAATGATCTCTATCGGAGAGAAACTCCCGATAGAATTTCAACGAGCGCTCTTGCGCGGGTGGGGCGCCCGCCCATGCCAGCTCGAAGCCGATTCCCGCGATGCTCAGGCACAGCCGCTCGTAACGATCGGTCGCCGCTTCAGACACAGGCGGGAGTGCCGTCACACGGACGTCGCCATTCATCCCGGTCGAGCCTCACGCTCCACCGGACGGGCAGCTCTGATCCCATGCCACGCGACCCGCTTGTAGGCCACCTCGCAGAAGTGCGCGACCGGCTGTTCGGGATCGCCCGACTCGGCGGCGGCATTCGCAGGCATCTTGTCGCAGAAGGTATGGACCGTGCAGGTGCGACAGGGTGTCTGGCTTTGGTACTGGGCGCCTCGGATCTTCGGAAACACCCCGGCGATCGCGTCGGCCACGGACTGCTGCCTGAGATCACCCCGCTCAGTGACCCACGTACAGGTCCCCAGTTGCCCCCAGGCGTTGATATGAACCGCGGTCGTTCCGCAGCCACAGCGAAACAGCCGGTCATCCGCTGGCGGGCCGATTTGGCTCTCAGCCTCGGTGCAGCGTTCCTCCGGTTCCCCCGCCTGACACTCGAGCGCCACGATCTCGTCGGGAGATAGCCGGTACGTCGCCGGCGTCAGATCGCCGTTGAGACGGGGATAGATCACGGTGCTAAGCCTGAATTGCGTCCCCAGTCCCTCGACAAACGCTTTGATCTGGTCCAGCTCGTGCCGATTCACGGTCATGGCCTTGGTCTTGATTTTGATGGGTAAGCCGCGCTCCGCCAGGAGTCGAATCCCCTTGAGGAACCGTTGAAAGGAACCTTTGACCTGCGTGATCCGGTCGAAGGTCTCCTCGGTGGCGCCGTGGCAACTGATTTCGATGCAAAACGGGGGGTACTGCTGCAGGTGATCGGCGATCGCTTCAGTGAACAGCGTGCCGTTGGTGAACAGCGTGATCAGGAAGCCTTTCTGCGTGGCATAGGCATAGATATCGAGAAAATCCTTCCGCATGAAGATCTCGCCGCCGGTGAAGCAGACCCAGAGGCAGCCCTCCCCGGCCAGTTGATCGAGGATGTGCGTGACCTCCTCGTAGCGCAGTTCCCGCTTGATCAGGTCCGGCCGGTTATAGCAGTCGGTGTAGCAGTGCACGCAGTGGAGATTGCACCCGTAGGTCAGTTCAATCTGGGCATTCACGACCGTCCGCGTGCGCACCGCCTGGTTATGTACGTTCAGGCTGAAGTCCTTGTACTCGATCATCGGTAGCGGTGAGCCGCCTCCCATATCAGGCCACCTCCTTCGTGTTCGCTCGAGCGACAGGGGCGTTGATGCTCAGCAACGTCTCCTGCCCCGAAGGCTGGCGGGCGGGACAAGGAAACTGCGGCAAGACCTCGTAGAAGCCTTCCCGGAAGGAACCGCGACGGAGGTCGTAGCTCCGTCGCCGATTTCTGGAGCAGAGCTGGAGCTGACCGTAGGCATCGATGTGGAACTTGTAGAGGCCGCCTCCACACAGTGACTTTCCCTGCCGGAGCGTTTCCTCTTTCTGACCATCTTGCCGGCATCGCTCGGCGCGGAATTCGGGATCCGCTTGCTCGATGGCGGTCACATCCTGCTCCGAAAGTTGATACGCGTAAACATCCTCCGAGCTATCCAGTCTGGGACGGATGTCCGAGCCGAACTTGTACTGCACCTTCTCGGAATACTCGTAGCCCAGACCAGCCACGTACTCTTTAATGCGGAAGACCTCATCCCGATTCAGCGTCATTCCGGTTGTTTTGAGCGTGAGGGGCAACTTTCGTTCGAGGATCAGCCGGATCCCCTCCCGGCAGCGGTCATAGGACCCGAGACCTTGGGTGATTCGCTCAAAAGACTGCTTGGTCAGGCCATGGAAGCTGATCTCGATCATCGCGGGCGGATACTGCGTCCAGAACTCGACGAGGCGTTCGGTGACCATCGTCCCGTTGGTGAACACTGTGATCAAGAAGCCTTTCTGCTTCGCATAGGCGTAGATGTCCAAAAAATCCTTCCGAGCCAGCGGCTCGCCGCCGGTGAGGGTGATCTCCAAGCACCCGGCCTCCTGGATCTCGTCCATGATCCGGACGATTTCGTGAAAGCTGAGTTCCTCTCGGAGCCTGTCGGGAGTATTGAAGCAGTCCGTGTAACACATGACGCAGCGCAGATTACAGCGACAGGTCAGCTCCCATTGCCCGGACACCGGGAAACGCCGTCCATCCAGCTTCGTCATGAGCTCGTGGCCAAACTCTTTCTCCTGCACGGTGGTGATTGAACGATGCTCCATATCAGGCTGACTCCGTTGAGACGCTGAGACGTTCCTCAACCAGAGCGTGGCGGAGGAGCTGCTTGAGGAACCGGTGCACGTCCCTTCTGGCTGTCCAGTGGCTTACCTCAAACGTGCGACGGATATGGGCGACGATCTCCTCCACCGTGTGCCGCCCATCAATGGCACTCCAGATCTCGGCCCCCACTGGGTTGAGGCGCAGGACTTCCCCCTCATCGAGATCGAGGAGAATCGCCTCTTCCTCGATGAGGCGCCAGGGGATCTTCTCGTTCTTGGCGAGCCGGATGTCTACAGTGAGCACGACTGCCGCTCCCGTGAAAGCCTTTTGAAAAGCGTTCTGGAACGCGATCGTATCCAGATCAGCGTGCGCCATCCCCACGCACGAAGTCCCATCCGGTATTGCTTCAAAGCTTTGTGGAAGTTTCGCCTCCTCAAGTAGAGCCGTCCCAGCCTTCGACGAGTCGTGACAGTGCGAACGCCGCATCTCAGCGCAACCCTATAGGCCTCGATGGCCTCGTCCCAACGTCGCTGGTGGAAATACGCCTCCCCCAGCCAGAAATGCGCAAATCCGGAATAAGGCTGGAGAGCGATCACTCGGTCGAGCTGACTGATCGCCTCATCCCACAGGCCACGCTTCGCATACACGTACCCGAGGCCCCGATGCGCTTTCGCATGATCCGGACGTGACTCGATGACCGTCCGATACAGGCTGCTCGCGGCCTCCCACCTCTCGTGTTGAGCGAGCAGCTCGGCCAGCCCATACTGGGCGTCCGCGTTCTGAGGATCCCATCGTAGGATCCGCTGGTACTCTTCCTGCGCGTGATCGTCAATTCCCAACGACTGGTAGACAGGACCGAAGTTGTTATAGGCCGTGGCGTAGGTGGGGTCGAGCTGGACTGCCTGGCAGTATCGGGCCGCGCCCCGATCGGAGAATCCTTTTTTGTCATAGAGGTAGGCCAGAGCAAAGTGACTCGACGCATCCTCCGGCGCGAGAACGACCGCCATCTCGTGTTCCGCAATCGCTTTCTCGGGTTCGTTGTCGTGCAGGTAGAAGGCCCCTCTCCGTTTGTGTCCCAGCCGCTCACGGTGGCGCTCCGGCAATTCCGGATGCTTCAAGCGCAGCGCCAGCTCGTCGCCCAGGTATTTATAGGGAAGCGGGGTGAACCCCCCTTCGACCGAATAAGCGATCGTGACGAAGTCGGTCCTGACGCCCTTGTCTTTCAACCTCGCGACCAATTCATCCGGCCAGATCCAGGGCAGCTGCTTCCAGAGGTCATCCCCGGCACGGGCGCTCACGCCGGGCTCCGGCATGAGGAAATCGGTGTCAATGTCGAGCAGCATCGCCTCTTGGACCTCGGGCAGATGCGACAGGGTGCACGCTATCACCTTGGTGTTGTCCATCTCGGCGACTAGCCGGTGGTCCGTGATCGTAATCGTCTTCATGGCCCGGGGATTGGCGCTGTTGAGGATCTGGAACTGCCGGACAAGGTTCTTCCGCTGAGCCGGGCTCTTCATGAAGCTGTCGGGAACGATCCAGTAGAACTCTTTGACGATCCCTTCTTTGAGCGCGGGATAAATGTAATTGCCAATATGAATAAGGTCGTCGGGCCTTCGATCGCTGAGGTTCCAGAGGCAACGTTCTCTCAGCAACGATTCGACCTCGGCGAGGCTCCGCGCTTCTAAAAGGTCTCGCGGGTCTCTATCGCCGATCCAGGCCCAGTCGATGTGGGCATCGATGTGGAGTAAGATCCTTCCGCGGACCCCCGCCTGTTTCCACGCATAATAGGCACCGTCGTGATCTTCCATCATCACGACGTTGTCGATGGGATCACGCCCGACTAAGGCAGCATCTCGGATGCCGTCTCGTCGAAGGCCATCGTGCAGGTGGAGCGGGGAGCGGAGCTGGACTGCCGGCGACGCGGTCTCGCCCATCCGGTCAACGACCTCCTACGAAACTTCCTTGATCGCCCCGATCTCCTTCAGTTGCTCAATCAACTCGATGAGATCTTCTTGTGCTTGCTCTTCCCTCACTTCGAATTCCTCGACGATCGTATCCCGGACCTCCTTGAGCGATCGACGGTCAATAAGGTCCCATACGCGGGCCCCAACTTCGTTCAGCGCGTAGAGACAGTCAATCTCCCCGACCTTCCGGCTGATGGGGACCAGGACGACCTCGTCGGCGATACGGCGAGAGACCATACTCGGATCCTTCTCGTACGATGCGTTTAGCATAGGATACTCGCCCTCCAGGAAACACGATCCACGAGCGACCGACGCACCAGCGAGGTCCTGTTCCCCTGCGACTTCTTCATCGTGATCGAAGACCACCCCGCTTTGTCAAGAAAAATCGCCAGGATGGGCGGGAAACTAACAGATACCCCGGTCACGTACGCTATAGTCGCGAAGGGAGGCGTGCTCGTGGAAACAGTCGCCCAACCCAGCGCTCTGCGGCCGGCAATACCCATGCGGTCCGACGACGCGATCGTGATCCGCGGGCTGACGAAGGTGTTCCATCCGATCGAGCTTCGGCTTCGATCGCTCCACCCCCTCCGCCGAAGGCCCCCGATCTCCGCGCTGCAAGATCTGACCTTGACAGTTCGCTGCAGCGAGGTCCTCGGCCTACTCGGAACCAATGGCGCCGGAAAGACGACATTGCTCAAGATCCTGGCGACGCTCGTCTTGCCGAACGCTGGGCAGGCGGCCGTGCACGGATGGGACGTCGTGCGGGACGCCGACCAGGTGAGGCGCATCGTAGGACTGGTGACCAGCGAAGAGAGGAGTTTCTACTGGCAGTTGACCGGCTTGGAGAACCTGGAATTCTTCGCCGCCTTCCAGGGCCTCGCCGCGCGGGCCACAGTGGCCCGCATCGAAGAGCTGCGCTGGACGCTTGGTTTGGAGGCTCTGGATCGGCGCTTTGGTCTGTACTCGACCGGTATGCGCCACCGGCTGGCCATCGCCCGCGCGCTGTTACCGCAGCCCACTGTTCTGCTCCTGGATGAACCGACGCGTAGCCTGGATCCATTGGCGACGGCCGCGCTCCATCGGCTCATCCGCGCCACGCTCGTAGCAAAGCTGGGCTGCACGATCGTGATTGCAACGCACAGCCTGGCTGAGGCAGAGGCGCTGTGCGACCGGCTCGCCATCCTGCATCAAGGCCGGCTGTTGGCCTACGGGACCGTGCTGGAGCTTCGGCGAGGTGCAGGGGCCCAGGCCTTGCCAGCGCTGTTCGAGCAGATCGTCACGCGGGAAGACGGGGTGTGACCGCACCCTCTATCCTCTCGGTCGAGGTCACGCCGTCTCTGGGCAGTGAAGTTCGACGCATCCGGGCCTATCTCAGAAAGGAATGGCTCCTCCAGCTGAGCTATGGGTTCCCCCTTCTGTCCGCGACCTTCGGAGTCTTCACGACCCTTGCCACGTATTTCTTCATCGACCGGCTGTTCGGCCGTCAGCTCACGCCTGAGCTGGCTCCGTTCGCGGCGCCCTATTTCGCTTATGCGGTCGTGGGAAATGCCTTCCTGGCCTACGTCGGCACAGCCATCGGTGGACTGTCGCGACGGGTCGGCGTGGAGCAGTCGCTGGGAACGCTGGAGGTCTTGCTGGCGACCCCGACGAGGCTCTGGGTGCTCATCCTTGCCATTGCCGTCTGGAACACGATCTATGCCTCCGCCGAAGTTGTGCTGTTCTTCCTCGTTGGTGGGGTTGGCTTCGGCGTGGACTGGGGTCGTATCAACTGGTCGGCGCTCGGCCCCGTGCTTGGCCTCGTGGTCGTGGTCTTCAACAGTCTTGGCCTGGCGGAAGCCGGCTGTCTCATCCTCTTCAAACGCGGCGTCGTGGGGGCATGGGCTCTCAACGGGATGTGCGCGCTGCTCGGCGGTGTTTTCTTCCCGGTGGCCGTGCTGCCCGACTGGGTGCAGTGGGTCGCTGAGCTGAACCCGATCACACACGCCGTCCGCAGCCTGCAATTGGCGATCTTCCAGGGTGTGCCTCTGCGAGGTCTCGGGAAAGAACTCGCTGCGCTGACCCTGTTCGCGGTGCTGCTCGTACCGCTATCGCTCGGAACCTGGCGCTGGGCTTTCCGCCGCGCGCGGTTGGACGGAAGCCTGAGCCTCCACTGAGAGGTCGGTGCCTCTGACCAGGCGCACCAGGTTGGTGCAACTGCACCATGTTGGTGCAACACAAAACGGTTGTTACCGAGGCTGAGCGGCAGGCTTTCTGAGGAGAAACCAATAGTTACTCAAAAGGGCGTCACGTTCCGTTCCTTGGCATAGGGTGTGCGGTGCGCCAGCGGGAAGAACGGAGGCGCACCATGAGGATCCCAGCCTACTCTCGAAATGTCCTCCACACCGGACTAGTAGGTCCGTTCGTCATGGCTCTCGCAGTTCTGTTGGGAGCCGATAGGCCCATGGCTGACAATGCCTCCGTAGCGAAAGCCCAGGTGCAGGAGAACTACGGGAAACTGCCCTTAAGGTTCGAGGCTAATCGAGGCCAGACCGATAGTCGGGTCAAGTTTCTGAACCGGGGCAAGGGCTACACCCTCTTTCTCTCGCCGTCCGAGGCGGTGCTCGCGCTTCGCGGACGTGAACATGTTATCCGCATGCGGTTCCAGGGCGCAAATCCCGACGCCAAGATCACCGGCCTGGAGAAGCTCCCCGGCATCGTCAATTACTTCATCGGCCAGGACCGCAAGAAGTGGCGTACGAACATCCCTGCCTACGCCCGAGTGAAGCACAAAGATGTGTATCCGGGGATAGACATCGCCTACTACGGCAACCAGCGGCAGTTAGAATTTGACTTTATTGTCGCGCCCGGGGCCAACCCCAACGTGATCAAACTGGCGGTAGAAGGGGCCGACCGCCTTGACGTGGATGCTCAGGGTGATCTTGTGCTGCACGTGGGCGATGGGCAACTCCGACTGCAAAAACCGCTGGTCTACCAGGCCATGAAGGGGATCAGGCAGGAAGTTTCAGGCAGTTACGTCCTCACCAGCCCTAACCAAGTCAGGTTTCAGGTGGCCGCCTATGACGCCAGCAGGCCGCTGATTATTGACCCCGTGCTCTTCTACTCCACCTACCTCGGCGGCAGTGGCGACGATATCGGCAACAGCATCGCGGTGGACGCGGCCGGCAACGCCTATGTGACGGGCCAAATCCAATCCACCAACTTCCCGACGACCCTGGGGGCTTTCCAGACCACCTCCAGCGGCGGTGGAGACATCTTCGTGACCAAGCTCGATCCCACCGGCTCCGGGCTCGTCTATTCCACCTACCTCGGCGGCAGCGGCTTTGACGCGGGCTTAGGCATCGCAGTCGATGCCGCCGGCAACGCCTACGTGACGGGCGGGACCTTCTCTACCGACTTCCCCACGACTCTGGGGGCCTTCCAGACGACCTCCAGCGGAGGCAACGACGCCTTCGTGACCAAGCTCAATCCCACAGGCTCTGCTCTCTTGTACTCCACCTACCTCCGCGGGGCCTTTGGCGAGAGCATCGCCGTGGACGCCGCCGGCAACGCGTACGTCGCCGGCATCGCTCGCCCGACGGACTTCCCGACGACCCTGGGGGCTTTCCAGACGGCCAGTGGCGGCGGCGGCGACGCCTTCGTGACCAAGCTGAATCTGACGGGCTCAGCGCTTGTCTACTCCACCTACCTCGGCGGCAGTGACTTTGATGTAGCCAGAGGCATCGCGATCGACGCCGCTGGCAACGCCTACGTCAGTGGCTTTACCGCCTCGACGAACTTCCCGACGACCCTGGGGGCCTTTCAGACCACCTACGGTGGGGGCGCGTTGGACGCCTTCGTGGCGAAGGTTGATCCCACTGGCTCCGTTCTCGTCTACTCCACGTACCTCGGCGGCAGTGACATTGACGGAAGCGTCGGTATCGCCGTGGATGCCGCCGGGAACGCGTATGTCACCGGCGGCACGAGCTCGACGAACTTCCCGACGACCCCGGGGGCCTTCCAGACGGCCGGTGGCGGCGCTTTCGTGACGAAGGTCAGTCCCACCGGTACTGGCCTCGCCTACTCCACCCGCCTCGGCGGCGTCAGTGGCGGCGATGGAGGCCAAGGCGTGGCCGTGGATGCCGCCGGTAACGCGTACGTGACTGGCGGTACCGATTCGACTGACTTCCCGACGACGGCAAATGCCTTCCAGCCTGCGTACGGCGGCGGCCCGGAGGACGCCTTCGTGGCCAAGCTGAACCCCACCGGCTCCGCTCTTATCTATTCCACGTACCTCGGCGGCAGTGGGGATGATATCGGCTTCGGCATCGCACTGGACACTCTGCCGAACCCGAATGCCTACGTCACTGGGTCCACCAGTTCGGCTAACTTCGCCACGACCCCGGGGGCCTTCCAGGCTGTGTTTGGCGGCGGCCCCGAGGACGCCTTCGTGGCGAAGATCGCCGAAGGGGCGGTCGCGCATGGGCCGTTCACCGCCCGGGTCACCGGCGGGGGCACGATCGATATCGCTGGAGGCATCGGGACGTTCAGCTTCATCATCCAGCGCGCGGCGACGGGAGAGCTGAGCGGCAGGCTGCAGTACATCAACCACGCGAGCGGCAACCAGGTGCAAAGCCAGACCTACACCTCGCTGGTGATTGTGGCGAATGCGGCCACGTTCGATGGGACCTGCACCGTGAACGGTGTACCATGCACCTTCACTGTCAACGTGACTGATAACGGCGAGCCCGGCACGACTGACACATTCACCATTTCCGTGTCGGGCGGCCCGACTGAAGGGGGCATACTTCGGAGCGGCAACATTCTGATTAACCAGTAGCGGCCGGTCCAGGAGAGCGGGGGGCTGAGCGGCGTGCTCAGCCCCCTCTATCGCGGGCCTCGAGCTGCTGAGCGTGGACGAACGGCTGCAAGGGCCACCGGCGCGCTCTAGCTCGTCGAAAGGCGCGTTCGGACCGTATACTCGGCATCATGTCGGTCCGGAGCGTGTCTTAGATCCGAGAGGTGGTGGACTGGGGGGCGGGCGAGCGTCGCCGGCGACGGCTCCAGGCAGAGCTCGAGCGCATCGTGTCGGCACTGCCGGGACTCGGCGTGAGGCGGGCACTGCTCTTCGGCTCCCTCGCCCGAGGCGACGTGCGTGGCCAGAGCGATCTCGACCTCATCTCTATCGTCGACACGGGCGAGCCCTTCATCGAGCGCTGCGGCCGGTTCTATTAGGCGCTCGCACCCGCGGTCGGAATGGATCTCGTCGTCTAGGAAGCCTGACGCGGGCGCCGGAGGACGTCGGCGGCTGGCTCAGGCCGAAAACGACCTCGCTTTTGCGGAACTGGCCTCGCGTGAGGCCTTCTTCGCTCAGGCGTGCTTCCACGGCCAGCAGGCGGCCGAGAAAGCGCTCAAGGCCTTTCTTTACGCTCGTGGAGCCGAACAGGTTCTCGGACATTCGGGTCGCCGATCCCGCTGCCGAATGCGCGAAGCTCGACGATGCGTTCATGCTGCTCTCGTCGCGGGCGGTGCCTCTCGACCAGTTTTACCTGCCCACTCACTACCCGAACACCTTGCCGGGTGGCATCCCCGCCGACGCCTTCGCTGGCTCGGACGCCGATCGCGCCGGTTCAGCGGCGGCGCTCTGGCGCCCCGCCGCTGCAACCGGTTGTTGGCCCGCGTCCGCCCGGGATGGGTATAATACGTCCAATGACCCGCGCACTGGACACCGCCATCGCGAAACTCACGACGCTGCCTGCCGACGAGCAGGACCGAATCGCCCAGTGGCTGCTCGAGGAATTTCGGGACGAAGAGCATTGGGCACGCCAGTTTGCAGCTTCACAGAGCGCGCTGAGCAAGCTCGCGGCCGAGGCCCGAGCCGAGCGCGCAGCCGGCAGAGCGACGGAACTCGACCCCGACAAACTGTGAGATCACGCGCGACGCCGCGCTTTTGGGCGGCGTATCGCGACCTGCCACCTGAGATCCGAAACCTTGCCCAGAAAGCGTATCGGCTGTTCCGGGAGAACCCAGGGCACCCCAGCCCCACTTCAAGAAGGTTCACGATCGCGACCCCATCTACTCCGCCCGCGTGACCCTCGGATATCGCGCCGTCGGTCTTCTGGAGGACGACGAAATCACCTGGTTCTGGATCGGGTCGCACGCTGCGTATGATCGTCTTCTCGACAAGCTTTAGCTTCCGTGCTGTCGGCCCAACGCGCGCTCGACATGGCCCGCGAGGTCATTGCGGTCGTGAAGCGCCGCCTCCAGTGACGTGACGGGTGCGGCGGGCGATCAGGTCAACGGGATCTCGCGCTCGAATACCGTGAATAACGAGCGGCGGGTGGCGGCGAGCGCCTCGCGAATCTGCGCCTCGCCGCGTCCCCCGCCCTGCTCGAGCAGGCTCTCGAAGAAGCGCGTATAGAACTCGTCCGGGTAGACCACGACGGAAAGTCGCGCGCGCAGTCCCGAGCGATCGACGCGCCGGCGGTAGTGCAGCAACGCCTTCTTCCCAGGCAGGAGCCGCGTGTCGGCGATCTCGCGTTCGAGGTCGAGCGTCACCTCCCGCGAGATTACTTTCTCTTCGCGGCTCCCATCGACGACCTGCCCCGTCTGATCCACGAGCTCGGCGCTCAGTACGACGCGCGGCGTGACGTACGTTGGGAAGGCATGGCCGACGCGCGTATTCTCGACGGTCAGGGTGACGGACACGATCTCCCCCGGGCGGTAACGCGAAGCGCCGGCGCCCGCGTCGATCGTGAGTCCCAAGCGCACCATCTCGGGGTCGTGAATGCCGCGCCACAGGTGGCGGCGGTCGGGCATGTGGCAGTCCTGGCACTGGACGCCCTCGCGCGCGAAGCGGCTCGCCTTCCACTCGTTGTAGGTGTTCTCGAGGAGCTTGCCGTTCAGCGCGAAGCCGTCGGGCGTGAACTGGTGGCAGCTCTGGCAGAACTCCGAACGCAGGAACGCGGGGGCGCGCGTCACGCCGTTGTGCGGGAGCGTCTCGCTCGGCGCGGCCGGGGTGAGCGACCCGTCGCGGCGCGGCGGGCCGAATCGCTGGTGTCCACGCACGTGGCAGCCGGCGCAGACTAGCCCCTTGGCAACGAGTGTGTCGTTGTAGAGCGGGTTCGAGCGCGCGCCGTCGGCAACGCGCGGCGCCTGCTCGGCCAATGGCGCGTGACACGCGAAGCAGGCGAGCGCCGACCCCGGGTCGCTCTGGAGCATCTCCACGAGCTGGCCTGTAACCCCCGGCCCCATCGATTTGGAGTGGAGGCTCGTCTTCCAGTCAGCGAACTGCGCGGGATGACAGGTGCCGCACGCCTCGGGCTGGAGCGAGGCTTCGAGCGGCGAGAAGCGCGCCGGTGGCGGGCCCTGAGGCGCAAGCGGGCGGCGCCAGTGGCGATCGAGGAACTCCCGGATCGCGTCGGCGCCGGAGGCGTTGACAAAGCCGAGCGTCGCCAGCGCGGCGATCGCTGCCGCTACGTCGCGAAGCCGCATGATGTAGAGCGTAGCAGCGCGGGGTCGCGTGGACGCGTGATCCCGCTGATGAACGAACTTGATAAGGGTTGCTACCCCTTCTTGCGGACGAGGTCCCAAAACAGTCGAGGAAAACCTTCAAGAGACGTCGCGAGCGACATCCTCATCCCTCAGGTACCCGCGCGCCTCAGCGAACGGAAGGGCTCTACGTCGGAGCCGTTCAAACCTCAGCAGGCTCAGCTGCCGCCGGAGGGCATCACGAACAAGTTCGCTACGGGTCCTACCGGTCTGTTTGCAGAGCCGGTCAAGAAGCTTTTCCAGGTCGGGGTCCAGCCGGATGGTGACGGCAGATCGCATGTCGTACAGGATCAGGTCAGATAGCTTCGGACCGGAACGAGGCGTTTCGCGACTGGATCGACGGAGAGCGCGAACTCCTCCAGGGTCACCGCGCCCAGGAGGGCGGGCCCGCCATTCGGACCGATGAGGCAGACGGTGGGCAGTTCCTGATTCTCCAGCGTCATCATGACGAGGCCGATCGGCCACTCCTCCTCACGGCCGTTAGCGAGCAACACACGTCGCGTCCCGATCGGTGAGCAGCCGAGCGACTCAGCCACTGTGCGCGGCAGCGTGGTGTAGGTTGCCCCGGTGTCCACGAGAAGTGACAGAGTCTGGCGGCGGGCCGACTCGTGGATGTTCTTGAGCGTCACCTCGACTCGGAACGTTCCCATCGCAATCTGACCCCGCAACCGTAGCCCATTCTAGCAGCAGCACGTCGTAGTGTGGGCGGGTGATTCCGGTTAGCGAGCTCGGCTGGAAGCCACAGGCGGCGCTGGAGCGGCCGGATCAGGCCGGCATCACGCGCAGCCCGAGCGCACGACCGGAGGCGCGAACCTTTTCATCGAGACTGAGAAAGGCGAGATCCGCGACCGCCGCTCGGGCGACCACGGCGCTGGCCAAGTGAAGCGCGTCGAGGGTCCGAATCGGCTCACCAGGGAAGGGGCTGCGGGCGCGGGCGACGACCTCACGCTCGATCCGCATGAGATTCCAGTGCAGAGCCCTCGGCTCGCCGAGGAGCCAGCCGAGGATCGCGCTGGATTCGGCGTAGAGGTTCAGCGCTCGCCCCGCTCCTCGTCGAGAAGCCGCTGGAGCTCGGCGGGCTTGAGCCGATCGTCTTACTGTCGGGGTCCTTGTTGATGCGGACAAGGTACCGCAGCCTTTTCACGGTCTGTCTCCTTTAAGCCCCGCCTGGCGCTTGCTTGAACTGACGATGGCTACCTCTTGTAACCACCAGCGTCCAGCCATCGTCTTGCAGCATCCAAATCACTTCACGAACCTTCACCCGGTTACAGTATCAAATGCACAATCCTCGGCCCCTATTCGGTGCCGCCGAACCCGAATGTAGCCTCATGAAGCCACATCGTCAATGTCGCGCCTTCGAGACACGTCGCGCCTTCGAGACACCCGAGGCACCGGGCCAGGGGGGCGGACTGGCCGACACGCTTCGCCTTAACGCCACCGGGTAGTTGGGGTACAGTAAGGGCTCGTCGCTGTCACTCTGCTCTCCGGAGAGAACACCGTGGACGCATATCGGTTGCCGACGCATGTGGTACCGAGCCGATACGACCTCAGGCTCGAACCCGACCTGGCGACGCTCACCTTCCGTGGCGAGGAGACCGTCGCCGTCACCATCGCCGAGGCGACCGACGAGGTCGTCCTGAACGCGGTCGAGCTCGCGATCACCGAGGCGACGATCGCGAACGACCGCGGCGAGTCCCTGCGAGGCGTGCCGACGATGGATGAGGCGGCGGAGCGCTGCCGCATCGCGTTCCCCAGGCACCTGGCGCCAGGCGCCTGGCGTCTCCGCCTCGTCTTCACCGGCCACTTGAACGACAAGCTCCGCGGTTTCTACCGGTCGAGCTACAAGGACGCGAGTGGCGCCACGCACCTCCTGGCCGCCACCCAGTTCGAGTCGACGGACGCGCGACGCGCGTTCCCGTGCTGGGACGAGCCCGCGTTCAAGGCGGTATTCACCGTCACGCTCGCGATCGACCCGGCGCTCGCCGCCGTCTCCAACACGCGCGCCGTCGCCGAGCGGCGGGAGGGCGGCAAGAAGGTCGTCGCGTTCGCGGACACGATCAAGATGTCCACCTATCTCGTCGCGTTCGTCGTCGGCGAGCTTGAGGCGACCGACCCCGTGCGCGTCGGCGCGGCCCCGGTCCGCGTCTGGTGCGTTCCCGCCAAGCTCCGCCTCGCCGCCTTCGGCCACGCGATCGCCGTCGCCTCACTCCGCTTCTTCGAGGAGTATT
>Ga0209761_1000266_pt1 | contig 30064 bp, 21 predicted proteins | sample GraSoi013_1_40cm_4_FD_185818 | JGI IMG/M metagenome (GOLD analysis project Ga0209761, IMG submission 185818) | Grasslands soil microbial communities from the Angelo Coastal Reserve, California, USA - Sample 09_25_2013_1_40cm (SPAdes) (version 2) | ecosystem: Environmental > Terrestrial > Soil >... | reverse complement strand
GCCGTCTCCAGGCGGCTCCGCGGCCCGAATTCCCTATATTGCGACCCCGACTTTCGGACACCACATGACGCTGCCCGACCCACTGCCGGACGACTCCTGGTCGGTCGACGAACGCTCCCTGAAGCTGTTCGTCGCTGCGCTCAAGCAACCGCCGGCCGAGCGCGCCTGGTACGAGCTGCGGCGCGAGGCGGAGCGGATCGCCCTGGTCCCCGGCTTCGACCGTCTGATCACCCTCGACGCTAACGCGATCAAGGAGCTGCCTCACCAGATCGACGTGGCCCAACGGGTGCTGCGCGATATGGGCGGCCGCGCCATTCTCGCCGACGAGGTGGGCCTCGGCAAGACGATCGAGGCGAGCATCATCTACAAGGAGCTCGCGATCCGCGGGCTCGCCCGCCGCGCTCTGATCCTCACCCCCGCTTCGCTCGTGGGCCAGTGGCAGGGGGAGCTGGAGGAGAAGTTCTTCGAGCGGTTCGAGACCCCGACCGACCCCGACGACTGGCAGCGCGTGACTAAGGCGATCGTCTCCCACGACCGGGCGCGCTCGCGCCGCCACGCCGAGGAAATCTTGAGACATCGCTGGGACCTGGTGATCGTGGACGAGGCGCACAAGGTCAAGAGCGAGCGCGGCGCGACCTACCGGTTCATCGAGAGGATCGAACGGGACTTCATCCTGCTGCTCACCGCCACGCCGCTCCAGAACGACCTGCGCGAGCTGTATAACTTGGTGACGCTGCTCCGTCCGGGGCAGCTCGGGACCTGGCAGGAATTCAAGGGCGAGCACCTGGTTGCCGGCGACCACCGCCAGCCGCGCGATCCCGATGGCCTCCGCGCGCTGACGCACGAGGTGATGATCCGCACCCGGCGCGCGAGCGTCGCCCTCGACCTGGACCTGCCGCCGCGCCGGCCACGACACCCCGAGGTTCGCCTCACGCGCGCCGAGGCGGATCTGTACGAGCGTACCACCGAGTTCCTGCGCCGGCTCTACCGCGAAGGCTTCATTCAGCCGGCCGAGCGGGAAGAGGTGGACGATGGGACGCGACGCAAGCAGCCCACCAAAAAGGGGATCCTGCAGCTCGCGGTCATCCACCTGCGCCAGCGGCTGTGCTCCTCGTCGCGCGCGCTCGCTGAATCGCTCGAGCACCTGGCGCTGGGCGAGCACGTCAGTCCCGAGTACCGCACGATCGCGCGACAGCTCGCCAAGCGTGCGCAGGGCATCAAGACGCACGCCAAGCTGGACGTGTTGACGACGGTACTAAAGGAAACGCCGGACCGCGTCGTGGTCTTCAGCGATCATCGCCCGACGATTCAGCTGATCGAAGAGCGCGTCAGGAAGCTCGGCCGGCAGCCGATCGTCTATTGGGGCTCTCACTCGACGGCCGACCGGGACAAGCGCATCCGCGCCTTCCACGCGGACGAGACGAGCGTGCTGATCGCCACGCGCGCCGGCAGTGAAGGACGCAACCTCCAGTTCTGCAACGTGCTCGTGAACTACGACCTCCCCTGGAACCCGATGGTGGTAGAGCAGCGCATCGGCCGGCTGCACCGCATCGGGCAGAAGCGCGAGGTCCACATCGTGAACCTCGCCGCGGCGGGGACGATCGAGTCCTACATCCTCCAGCTGCTCGACCAGAAGATCAAGCTGTTCGAGCTGGTGGTGGGCGAGCTGGACCTGATCCTAGGGCGTTTCGGCGGCGCCCAGAAGTTCGAGGGCCGGCTGGCGGAAGAGTGGCTCGCTGCCGAGAGCGAAGCAGACTTTGCTCGCCGGGTGGAAACGATGGGCGCCGACATCGAGAAGAGCAGCGCGGCGGGCAAGGAGCAAGAAGCGCTCAACTCCCTCATCGCGCCGGACGACAACGCCATGCGCCTCGAGCGCCGGTTCGAGGCGCTGTCGGTCCCGGGCCGCTTGCGACTCGGGCTTGGCACGAGCCAGGTCGTCAAAGCCGCTGGCTGGGACGCGAAGCGCCACAAGCTCGGCGTGCACGTGACGGAAGTGCTCGAAGCGCTCGAGTCGATTGAGCCGATCGGGGGCGTCACGACCCAGCTGCCGGCCGGCAGTCATCCCGAATACGGAGAGCTGGTGCGGCTCACCGGCGTGAGCAGCACCGGACGCGCGATCACGCTCGTGGCGCAGGTGGACCGCCTGCCCCTCGCGCTCGTGGACATCGAGGCGGACGCCGCGTGAAACGCCGCCGCAAGCCCCAGCGCCAGCCTCGCCCACAGCCTCCACCGCCGGCGCCCCAGGCGGTCGGCGACGCCGATCCGCTCGCCGACGCGCGCATCCGGCCGCTGCTCGAGCGCTACTGCGGGCTCGCAGGCGTGAAGCAAGCTGCGCTCGGCCCCGATCACGCCGAGCTGAGCGTGCCCCAGGCCGAACGCTCGTTTTTCCGAGACCGCGCATCGCTGCGGGTGGCGTTCTCGCTCGACGCACTCGAGCGCGACCCGGACGCCGAGATCGCGGTGCTCGGCAGCCCCTTCCTCGCCCAGCTGCTCGAGGCGATTCGCGCGCGGGCGGCGCGCCTCTCGCTGGGTCTGATCGCGCCAGCCGCCGCGAGCGATCCGAAGAGCGTCGAGCTGACGATTCCCGTACGAGACGGCACGGCAGAACGGAGCGCGACGCGACTGGCCGTGCATCCGGTGGGGCGGCTCGTCGCGCGCGTCGTGCTGCGCGCCGGGGCCGGGGTCGAAGAAGCGGTGGTGGAAAGCGACGTGTACGACCTGTCGGCCGGCGCCAGGTTGGATGACGACCTCGCAGGCGTGTTCCAGGAGCTCGAGGCTGGCCGGGTCGAGCCCGCAGATGCATCGCTTGCCGGCGCCGCGAAACCGGTCCCTGCCCGGGAGCCCACGGAGCTGCTCAAGCTGCTGCTCAGCCACCTGCAAGAGAAGTCGGCGGAGCGGGTCACCGCCCGCCGCGCCGCGGCGGAGCAGGAGCTTGCCGCCGAGCTCGGCAGGTTGGACCGGTACTTCGAATCGATCTTGAAAGAGCAATCCGACCCGGAGTCGATCGCAACCGTCACGGCGCTCGCCGAGCGTCGCCGCACCGAAGAGGTCCGGCGCGGCCAGGTGAAGGCCATCGTGCATCCCCTACAGCTCATCGAAGCCGCGCTCCTGGTGCAGCGCGCCGAGTGGCGGCTCGAGTCGGCTCGGGGGCGTCGCGCGACCTTCAGCGCGCAGCGGCCCCTAAGCTCGACCGGTGCGGCCGCCTGGATCATGACCTGTCCGCATTGCGGCCGACCGCCGGCGGCCCTGGTCGTCTGCAGGCACGACCACTGCAGCTGTGAGGCCTGCTCGTATCGCTGCTCGGTCTGCGCCGAGGACTTCTGCGCGGACCACGGTATCGCCCAGTGTCGCGTGGACAGCCAGCCGGCGTGTGAGGAGCACGTGCACGTGTGCCCTTCGTGCCGACTGCAGCACTGCACGGCCCACGAGGGCGTCTGCACCGAGGGGGGGGACGGGGGGGACGGACACACAGCCTGTTCGACCTGCCTCGGACTGTGCGGCAGCTGTGGCCGGCTCGTCTGCAATCGGCACGCGGAGCAGAGCGACGCCGCGGCGCCGAAGGGAAGCCGCCGCCTGTGCGCGGCGTGCCTGCGGTACTGTGAGGGCGGGACCAACGAGCCGGTGGGCGTGGATGAGGTGGCGCGGTGCGCCAGCTGCGGCAAGTCGGTCTGCACGGCGCATCAGGCCGTGTGCGCCGTGGACGGACAGGTGCACTGCTCGCAACACCTGCGCCGCACCGACCGGTCGCGGCGCCTAGTCTGCGGGCAGCACCGGGCCGCCTGCGCGCAGGAGCCGGCGGCGATGTTCGCGTCCGATGAGGTGGGGGCGTGCGCTTCCTGCGGGAAGCTCGTCTGCGCCGGCCACTCGGCCGAGTGCGTAGCGGACAAGCTGCGCCATTGCGTCACCCACCTCGAGCCGCTGGTCGACGCAAACGGCTCGTACGGCTGTGCGGAGCACCGCAAGCAGTGTCACGTGGACGGCCGGGCGTTCTCGCTCGAGGGTGTGAGCGAATGTCCCATCTGCGGCGAGGGCGCGTGCGCGGCGCATCGGGCGGCATGCGCCTACTGCGGCCGACGCGTGTGCACCACGGATCTGAGTCGGGAGTCGCGGCGCTGCGCCACCTGCGCGCAGTTGGCCGCCGTCAACGATCCCCCGGACGCGGTCGTCACCGCCGCGCGAGCGGCGACGGGTGGTGAGCCGAAGGCGTCCCGCAGCTGGCGGATGGCCCGCGACCGGAGTCACCTGGTGGTGGAGGTCGATCTCGGGTTGAGGCGGAAAGCGGTGTTCACAGTCCGGCACGGAGACACCGTGCCGGACAGCGTCGTAAAGCATTCGCTGCTGGGATCGAAGCGGCGGAAGTAGGGCGGTGCCGTGAGGGCAAAACCGAACGCCGCTAGGGTTGCTTGCCCCAGTGCGTGTACGAGATCGAGCTGACGCCGTAAGCAATCTCGGTATTCGACGGGAATGAGCTCCGCACGAACACGTTCTCGAGCGTGAAACGCTTGGCGGGGCTGGGCAGGTTCGTGAGGCTGATTGTGAAGTAACCGAAGCCGGAGTTCGCGGGATCGCCGAAGTCCTGGGTCACGGTGACGGCGGTCGTGGCCAGCAGCTCGCCGGACGCCGCGAATACGCTCAACGTGTACGTGGCGGTGCCTTGTGCTCGCGGCGCGACGCGCAGCGAAACATCCGAGATCGGCCGTGTGAAGGTCGCCTGCACCGGACCGCGACTGGGCTCGCCGTCCAGTGCGACGTCGCCCTGAGTGAATCCGACGAACCACGTATCGCAACCCGCAGAGCCGCACCGCTCGGCCGGAAACACAATGCCGTCCGAGCGATAGAAGTCGGGCTGAAAGACCTTGCCTTCCCCGTACGACGTGAAATCGATAGTCACGGCTGAGGCGCCTACGCTGAACGACGGTCGGTCGGCCGAACCCGTGGCGGACCACTCGCCGCATCCCGAGAGCGCGGCGGCTGCCGATGCGAGCAGTATGGCGAAGGGAAGCCAGCGCATGACACCTCCTGTTGCGTTTCAATATGCACCGCCGGCGGCGGCCCGCAAGGCTCGCCGCTAACCCACGCGGTGGCGTTGCGCAACCAGTAACATTGTGAGCCAGGAGGTGCGCACGTATGAAACCGTCGCCCGAGCAGTTGACGCGTCTCAAGGCCTACTACGAAGCCAAGCTTTTCAGCGAAGTCGAAATCAACGCAGTCAAGCACAAGGTGCAGGACGGACGAGGGGTGTTTGTGTTGCTTGACGCCCGGCCCCGCGACGCCTTTCTCACCGGCCACATCCCCGGCGCCCTGAGCGTTCCCCTCGATCAGGCTGCCGAGGCGGCGAAGCGCCTCGCCGCCGATCGGCAGTACGTCACCTACTGCTGGAGTCATACCTGACACCTCTCGGCCCGGCTGGCTCTACAGTTGGTAGAGCACGGATTGTTCGCGCGCGAGATGAACGCCGGCTGGGAGGAGTGGGTCGCGGCCAAGATGCCCACCCACTCGACCGCGACGGTCACAGACTATCGGTGCAGCTGCTCGGACCAGGTCGAGCCGGTCGGGGCGGGCGCATGATCCCGTTGGCAGACGCACCCAGGTACTTCACCGTCGCCACGTTCCGCTTTTTCCGCGGGCTGGCGCGTCACAACGCGAAGCCCTGGTTTGAGGCCCATCGCCCCGATTACGAGCGTGACGTGCGCGCGCCGATGCAGGCGCTCATCGAGGAGATGGACGTGCGCCTGGCCCGGCAGGCGCCGGAGATCACGGGCGACCCCAAACGCTCCATGTTTCGCATCTACCGGGATATCCGGTTCTCCAAGGACAAATCACCCTACAAGACGCACGCGGCGTGCTGGTTTCGTCACCGCGACGCGGACGCCCGAGTCGGGGGCGACGGGGGAGGGGGTGGCGCGGGGTTCTACCTGCACATTGCGCCCGGCGGTTCGTTTGTCGGTGCCGGAATCTGGATGCCCCCGCGCCCGATCCTGAACCGCCTGCGCGACGCGATCGCGCAGGACCGCAAGCGGTTTGAACGTATCGTCCGGGACTCGAGCATCATACGGCGATACGGCGGCCTGGATGACGAGGCGACCCTGAAGCGCATGCCTCGGGGATTTCCGGAGATCCACCCGGCGGCGCGCTGGCTCAAGTACCAGTCATACACCGCGGGCCGGCGGCTCGGTGACACCCAGGTGACTAGTGCTCGGTTGCCCATTCTGCTCGAGGCGGATTTCGCGCGGCTGCTGCCGCTGGTCCGGTGGCTGAACGGCGCGCTGGGACTCCGCGCGGCGCAGCGACGGTGACCCCGTGCGCCACCGCCTGTTCGCAGCCGCCGCCGCGCTGCTCGCCTGTCTGCCCTCTACCGTCCCGGCTCAGATAGCCGGCCCGATCCCCGAAAGCGCGTATGCCGCGCTCCACTGGCGCCTCATCGGGCCGCACCGCGGCGGTCGCGTCCTCGCCGTCGCGGGCGTCCCGGGCGACCCCGCGAGCTTCTACTTCGGCGCCGTGGACGGCGGCGTGTGGCGCACCACCAACGCCGGAGTCACGTGGGACCCGCTGTTCGACGGCCAGCCGATCGCCTCGATCGGGGCGCTCGCCGTCGCCCCGTCCGATCCGCGGATCATCTACGTCGGCACCGGCGAGGCCTCTATCCGCTCGGACATCACCTTCGGTGCCGGGGTCTACAGGTCCAGCGACGGCGGCGCGACGTGGCACGCCCTCGGCCTCGAGGACACGCGCCACATCGGCAAGGTGCTCGTGGATCCCAGGAACCCGGACGTCGTCCTGATCGCGGCGCTGGGCCACGCGTACGGCCCGAACCCCGAACGCGGCGTGTTCCGGTCCTCGGACGGCGGCCGCACCTGGACCCAGGTCCTCTACAAGAACCCCGATACCGGAGCGATCGACCTGGCGGCCGATCCGGGCGACCCGCAGGTCGTCTATGCGGCGCTGTGGCAGGCGCGGCGTACGCCGTGGGAGCAATACCAGCCCGATGAAGGGCCCGGAAGCGGGCTCTACAAATCCAGCGACGGGGGAGTGACCTGGGCGCCCATCGCCGGCCACGGCCTACCGGTGGGGCCGCTGGGCCGGATCGGGCTGGCCGTCGCGCGCGGAGGCCGGGTATACGCGCTGATCGGCGCGGCGCAAGGGGCTGGCCTGTACCGCTCCGACGACGGCGGAGCGACGTGGCAGTTGGCCGGCGGCGACCCCCGCTTGACGAGTCGCAACTGGTACTTCTGCCGTGTCACCGTGGACCCGCAGAACCCCGACGTGGTATACGTGCCCAATGTGGCGCTGCTCAAGTCCGCGGATGCCGGCAAGACCTTCACGGCGCTGAAGGGGCAGCCGGGCGGCGACGACTATCACGAGCTGTGGATCGACCCCAAGAGCCCCGCGCACCTGATCGTGGGCAGCGACCAGGGAGCGGTCATCACGCTGGACGGCGGCCGCACCTGGAGCAGCTGGTACAACCAGCCCACCGCGCAGTTCTACCACGTCGCCGTGGATGACGCCTTCCCCTACCGGGTGTACGGCGCGCAGCAGGATGCGGGCACCGCCGCGGTCGCGAGCCGCAGCGATTTCGGCGAGCTCACCTTCCGTGACTGGGCGCCGGTCGGCGCAGGCGAGAGCGGCTACATCGCGCCCGACCCGCTGAACCCCGACGTGGTCTATGGCGGCGACACCTACGGCGGCGTGCACCGCTTCGACCGCGCCACCGGGCAGTCCCAGGACATCACGCCGTGGCCGGCGCCGAGCTTCGGCCAAGCGATGCCACAGCGACGCTACCGCTTCACCTGGACCTCGCCCATCGTGTTCGATCGCAAGGACCTGCATACCCTCTACATCGGCGCGCAGACGCTCCTCGCCACCCGAGACGGTGGGCTGCACTGGCAGGCCATCAGCCGCGATCTGACCGGTGCCTCCCGTTCCGGCGGAGCCGCCCGGGACAGCGGACCCGTCACGGTCGCGAACGCCGCGGCGCGCGGTTACGGCGTGATTTATACGATCGCACCCTCGCCCCTCGCGGCCGGCATGATCTGGGTCGGCAGCGACGACGGGCTCATCCACCGCACCACGGATGGCGGCAACAGCTGGCAGAACGTCACGCCGGACGGACTGCTGCCCTGGAGCATGATCAGCCTGATCGAGGCGTCGCCGTTCGACACGGCCGCCGCCTACGCCGCCGTGGACCGGCATCGCCTGGACGACTTCGCCCCCTATCTCTACCGCACGCGCGACGGCGGCCGGCACTGGACGCGCATTGATCAGGGGATCGCGCCGCACGCCTACGCGCAGGTCGTCCGCGCCGACCCGGCCCGGCCGGGACTGCTGTACGCCGGGACCGAGCTGGGTGTCTCCATCTCCTTCGACGACGGCGATCACTGGCAGTCGCTGCAGCTCAACCTGCCGGCCGCGTCGGTGCGCGACCTTGCGGTCCACGACAACAACCTCGTCGCCGCTACGCACGGCCGAGCGTTCTGGATCCTCGACGACCTGACGCCGCTCCAGCAACTGCGCGACTCCGTCCTGCGCGCGAGCGCGCACCTGTTCGCGCCCGAGCGGGCTCGCCGGGTACGGCGCAGCGTCAGCAACGACACGCCGCTGCCTCCCGAGGAGCCACATGGCGAGAATCCGCCCGCCGGCGCCGTGATCGACTACTTCTTCCAGACCACGCCATCGGGCCCGGTCACGCTCGAAATCCGGGACGCCGCGGGCCGCCTGGTGCGCCGTTTCTCGAGTGAGGACCGTCCGCACGCGCCCGCGGAGCCGCCCCAGATCGCGACGGAGTGGCTGCCGCGCCAGAACTCCCTATCGCGCCGCGCCGGCCTCAACCGCTTCGTATGGGACCTGCGCTACCCGCCCCCGCCCGCCGACCGTTACGGTTACAGCATCGCCGCGATCGCGGGTCACGGGACGGTGGAAGAGCCGGAGGGGCCGCTCGTCCTGCCTGGTGAGTACCGGCTGCGGCTAAGTGTCGGAGGCCGCACGCTCCCGCAGACGCTGCGCGTGGAGGTGGATCCGCGGGTGCGCGTCACGGATGCGGCCCTCGCCGGGCAACTCCGGCTGGCGCTCGAGATCTGGAACGCGATGGCGGAGCACCAGGCCCTTCGGAACGCCGTGCGCGGCGTACGCGAGCAAATGCGCGCTCTCGCGGGTACCCTGGATGCGCCGACCAAGGCGGCGCTCGCGGCGGTCCAGCGGGCCGCCGACAGCCTGATGCAGGCGACGGGGACCGGCGAGCTGGCGAACCTCGCGACCGTGGTCCAAAGCGCGGATCGGGAGCCACCGCAGCAGGCGCGCGATGTCTTCGCGGAGGCGCGGGGCCAGCTCGCCGCCGCCACGCGACGCTGGCAGGAGCTCCAGGCGAAGGATCTCCCCGCGCTCAACGGACGGCTCACGCGGCAGCGCGTGTCACCGGTGACCGCCGCGGCGACACGGCCCGAGGCGATCGATCTTCCCTGAAGACTTTCAATCGGAGAGCGCCTCAGCGATACGCCGCGGCTTGGATGCGGTACAGCTCCGCGTAGTGCCCGCCCTGCGCCATGAGTGCCTCGTGCGAGCCCGACTCGACCACCCGTGAGCCGTGCAGCACCACAATGAAGTCCGCCATGCGCACGGTGCTGAACCGGTGAGAGACGAGGATGGTGATGCGGCCGTCGGGCGGGCGTGCGGCATGTAGGTGCCCCCCGCGCGCCGCCGCCGCGTAGCGCTCGAACAGGGCGTGCTCGGTTTCGGCGTCGAGCGCCGCGGTGGGCTCGTCCAGCACGAGCAGAAGCGGGCGCTCGCGCATGAAACCCCGGGCGAGCGCGAGCTTCTGCCACTGGCCGAAGCTGAGCTCCACGCCCTCGGGCCAGGTGGCGCCGAGCTGCGTCTCGAGCCCGGCGCCGAGCTGGGTGACGACGTCGGCGGCACCGGCGCGATCGACGGCCGCCGCCACGGCCGGCCGGTCGTCGAGGCGCGGCAGGTCACCCACACCCACCGTGTGACGCACCCTGAACTCGAACCGGAAGAAGTCCTGAAACGCACCCGAGAGGCGCGACCGCCACGTGTCGGGCGGCATACGCGCCAGCTCGCCACCGTCGACGAGGATGCGCCCCTGCGTCGGCTGATACAGCCGGCACAACAGCTTCACCAGCGTCGTCTTGCCAGCGCCGTTCTCTCCCACGATGGCGACCACAGACCCCGGTGTGAGACGGAGGGTCACGTCGTCGAGCACCAACCGGTCCGTGCCCGGATAGGCGAAGGACACGTGCTCGAAGCGGATACCTTCTCCCAGGTGCGCGGGCACCGGGAGGTCGGCGCCGCGCGACTGCGAGGCGGCGTAGTCTTCCAGCCAGGCCAGGCGTCTGGAACCCTCCAGCCAAATGCCGCGCAGGAACCCGATCTCGCCCACCGTGCCGCCGATGTAAGCCGAGAGGCGCGAGCCCGCCGCGAGCACCAGTAGCACGTCGCCGGGCGTTGCCGCGAGCACCGACGCCACGAACACGACGGCGCCCACGTACGCCGCGCCGAATATCGCCCACGCCAGCGTGTGCCACACGGCGCTGCGCCGGCGGGCGCGGGCGACCGGCCCGTACCAGCGCTCCCATGCTGCGCGGCGCTGCGCCACGAGGCGAGCGCCGATGCGAGTCACCCGCACCTCCTTGCCGGGCGGTGCGGTGGTGGCGACGTCGAACAGGTGTCGCGCCAGGCGATTGGCCGACGCGCCCCGCTCCTCCGCGGCCCGCTCGACGCCGGGCCGCCAGGTCGACGTGAGCACCGTGGGGAGGGCAAACGCCGCGAGCAGCGCCAACGCCGGGTGGATCGACACGAGCAGCGCGACCGTCACGCCGAGTCGCAGGATCCAGCCGCAGGTCGTGAACAGCGACATGTACATGTGGTCGAGTACGAAGACCTGGTTGCGCAGCATCGCGAGGCGATCGAGGTACGCGGGGCGCTCGTGGTGCTCGATCGTCGCCACCGACGCCTGCAGCCACGCCACGTGCGACTCGAGGACGATGGTCACCTGATCGCGGAACCGCCGCTGAGTGCGGTCGCTGATCACCCGCAGGAACCACGTGGCCGCCGCCGACACGCCCAGCCCCACGGCGGCGGTCACGACCAGCCCGCGCCTGCCGCCGAGCAAGCCGTCGGCCAGCAGCTTGAACCACAGCGCCAGCAACGCGTCCGGCAGCGCGGCGGCCAGCGCCAAGCCGAACGCCACGCTCAAGAGCAACGGCGCGGCCTCGTAGCCGCGCTTGAGCGCGCGCCACATGGCGGGCAACGCCGGCGGCAGGTCGTCAGTCGAGGACATCGAGGGCCGCTCCTGCCTCGCTATCGTCGCCAAAGCGCGAGGCCTGCAGCTCGAACATCGTCCGGTAGCGGCCGCCCACCGCCATCAGCTCCTCGTGCGTACCGAGCTCGACCACCTTGCCGTGCTCCAGCACGCAGATGCGATCGGCGTGGCGCACCGTCGAGAAACGGTGCGAGATCAGGATCGTCGTGCTGTGTCGAGTGGCGGCGAGGATGCGGTCGAAGATCTCGGCCTCGCCGCGGACGTCGAGCTGAGCCGTCGGCTCGTCGAGCAGCACCAACCCGGCGCCGAGACGCACGGCGCACAGCGCCCGCGCCAGCGCGATGCGTTGCCACTGGCCGCCGGACAGGTCCGTGCCGCCGGGATAGCCGCGCGCGAGCACGGTGTCGAGACCGGCGAGGCCCGCGGCACCGGCCGCGGCGAGCGCCTGCTCGATCACGTCGTCAGGGGCGCCCGCGGGAGCCACGTTGTCACGCAGCGGCAGCTCAAAGCGGACGAAGTCTTGAAATACGGCGCTCAGGCGTGACCGCCACGCGTCCAACTCCAGGGTGCGGAGGTCGACGCCGTCTACTTCGATGGTGCCGTCCTGCGGGTCGTACAGCCGGCACAGCAGCTTCGCGATGGTAGTCTTTCCGGCGCCGTTCTGGCCGACGATCGCGAGCGACGAGCCGGCGGGAATCGTTAGGTCGAAGCCCGCGAGCACCGGCTCGCCCGAGGTCGGGTAGGCGAACGTGACGTGGCGGAACCGGATCTCGCGCGCGGGCATCCCCGCTGCCGGTCGGTCCCCCCGGACCAGCGCGCCTGCGGGGTCCATGGCGTCCTGCAGGCGCAGCACCGCGGCGGCAGGCGCCGCGGCACCGTCCAGCGCCCACGACAGTCCGCCGAACGCGATCATGCCCGTGCTCACCGCGGCGCTCGCGAACGTCACGAGCTTGGCGAGGGCGAGCTGGCCGCTGGTCGCGGCGGCCCCGAGGGACCAGAACACCACGACGTTCGCGGCGAGTACGAGCAGCAGGCTCCAGATCACCGGACGCTCGCGCAGCCGCGTCGCGTGCCAGCGAAGCTCGAACAGGCGGCGGCGCCGCGACCGAAACCGCTCGATGACCCAGTCGGCCAGCCCGAACAGCCGCACCTCCTTGGCGGGCGCGGGTTCCACGGCGAGCCGGTACGCGTAGTCGGCGTGGCGTTGCGCCTCGCGCACCTCCGCCGTCTCTCGGTCGCGCCAGACCGCGCTCTCGCGCAGCAGCCAGTGTGTGGCGAGCCATGCGCCTGCGAGCAGCAGCGGCGCCCACCACGTGTAGGCGGCGAGCACGACCGCCGCGGCGAGACCGCCCACCAGCTCCACCAGTCCCCCGGCGATGAAATCCATCGAGATGAACATCGGCGGGCCGGTAATGCCGAGATCGAAATCCCGGGCCATCGTGAGGTCGTTGGCGAGCTTGGGGTTCTCGAGGTGGCCCATGCCGGGGGGTCGTACGCAGGCGGCGGTGAGCCGGTCGTACAGCCACGCCGCGGTGCGGCTCCCGAGATTGGCGCCGATGGCGTGGTGCATCGGGGAGAGGACCTGCAGCAGTACGAATACGACGCCGACCAGCCCCAGCGGCGCCGCCAGCGCGTCGCCCCGTTGCACCGCGCCGACGAGGCCACCCATGGCGATGGCGAAGAGCGCGGGCAGCAGTCCGCGCAGCACGAGGAGGGTCCACCAGGCGACGGCCAGCGCGCGGTCGGCTTGGAGCAGCACGCCCGCGAACTTCCACTCGTTACGCGCGCGCAGGCGCTCGATCACCGGGTCGCGATCCCCACGCCTGCCCATGTGGTGCCCCGCAGGCTTCGATCAGGATGGGAACGGGCATGAGGCGAAGATTATGGCGCCGGATTGCGGTCCCGCCAGCCTTGCATCGCCCACCGCAAGCAGTCCTGGGCGCGTGCTTATCAGGTGCCGCGGTGACCGGCGCTCGGCAGGTGATCTGACGCTATACTCGACCCGGAGGTTGCCGCTGCTCGTCCTCGTGCTGCGCCCGCACGCCGGCGTCTGTCTCCACCTCACACCGCCACCAGGCCGTCACGATCCCGCACTCCAGCGCCGGGTGAGGGAGAATGATGAAGCAGTCGGCTGCCGCGACGTGTGTCAGCAAGCCTTCCATACGCTGTGTCTGCTCCGTAAGCGTGTAGCCACCGCACAAGGAGGAGGAGGGCGACCAAAACCAGGCCGCCCTCCTCCTGCGCGTGTGGTCAGGCCGTCAACGCCTTCTCTGGCGTGACTTCCACCCTGATGAGATGGGGCTTAGCCGTCTCCGCCTTCGGCAGCGTGATCGTCAGCACGCCGAGGTTGTAAGTCGCCTTGATCTTGTTGGGATCGATCGAGGCCGACAGCCGGAACGTCCGCTCGAAGGCGCCATAGGTCCTTTCATAACGATGGACCTTCTCGGCCTTCTCCTCCGCCACCTGCTCCTTCGTGCCCTTGACCGTCAGCAGGTTGGCCTCTACTGAAATCTTCATGTCCTCGGGCCTCACCCCGGGTACCTCCGCCACCAGGCGGATGACATCGGGCTCCTCGAAGATGTCCACCAGCGGCAGCCAGGCGGTCGTCGCGGCCTCGGGCACGGGCCACTCAAACGCGCGGAGCGGCTCGTTGAAGCTCCGGCCCATCCGCTGCTCCAGCTGATACAGCAGATCCAGCATGGGATCCCTCTTTGTGATGCCTACCATATCGTCCTCTTCTTCCTTGCTGCGAGTCAATTTGCAGGCGTTCCCGGTCTTACAGCTTACTTCGGTGTACCACACTTGTCAAGTTTAACTGATGTATTCATACTAAGCTTGACAAAGTTAGTAAAGCAACGTTACGTTTCGGCAGCTGAGAACGACCAGTAGTTACTCAGGTTCATGTCGGTTGCTAAGAGGGAGTCGATATGTACGCACGTAACGTCACGCTGCACCTCAAGGCCAATGCGGCCCCAGAGTTCACCCGGACGCTGGAAACGGACGTCCTCCCCGTGCTGCGCAAGCAGAACGGCTTCAAGGACGAAATCACGTTCGTCGCGCCCAACGGTGCCGAAGCGGTTGCGATCAGTCTGTGGGACCGCAAAGAGAACGCCGACACCTATAGCCGCGACACCTATCCCGAAGTGTTGAAGTCGCTGGCGAAGGTGATCGAGGGAACGCCTGAGGTTGAGAACTACGAGGTTGCCAACTCGACCTTCCACAAGATCGCGGCGCGCAACTAGGACCGTCGGCGCTCGGCAAGAGCCAGCGGTCTGTTCAGGGGAGGGGGGCGGCCGAGACCGCCCCTCTCTCGTGCCTAACCCCGCACGGTCAAGGAGCCCATATGGCACCGATCACACTCCAGCGCTTCGTAACAGAGCTGGACAACGTCTGATAGTGCTGGGCGCGGACCATCGTGGTAAGGCCCCTGTCAGTCAGTGATCGGACCGTGCGAGGAGACCGTACCGTGGACGTGGCGTTCGTGATCCGGGAGCGATTGGAGGAGCTGGGACTGGAGCAGCGCGACCTCGCCCGCGCGGCCCGGGTGACCGAGTCGTACGTTTCGCAGCTCCTCACCCGGAAAAAGGCCCCCCCCGCACCCAACCGCACCGACATCTACGACCGGATGGACCGGTTCCTCAAGCTGCCGGACGGCGAGCTCGCGAGGGTGGCGGCGCTCGCGCGCAAAGAGGAGCTGAAGAGGGAGCTGGGAGAGACGCCCGAGTCGCTGTTCCCTCGCGTCCGCGACCTGCTCTTGCGCAAGTGCCGCGCCGAGCAGCGGAAGCAAATCCTCGCGATCTTCGAGCGACAGCCTTTTGGCGAGCTCGAGCGGCTCGTCGCGAAGCAGCTGCTCGACGTCGCCAGCCTCGCCACCGACATCTTCCACCTGTCAGCCAGGCACCTCGCATTCCTTGATTCGCTGATCCACTCGTGGGACATCGATCTCGCGACTTTCAGCCTCGAGATCGTGCTGCACCGAGGGGTGGTGGCCGAGCGGGTGAAGCGGTTCGAGTTCGTGGAGCGGGGTTCTGGGCCGGAGCCGGGATTCCAGGAATTCCTGGCGGATCCCTTGTTGAGCGCCAGCGCGACGCCGCAGGAGCTCGAGTTCCTCAAAGACCTGCAGTTCCAGGGCCGGCGCCCCACCGCCCTCTACTATTACCGGGAGTTACAGAACTTGAGAGACCCGCTCCACTTTCAAAGCCCGTAATTATCGACTTGCCTCCCGGCCACCGCCCGCTCTATGCTAGACTCCGCGTGCAACCGACAACCGTGTCTCGCTGGCGCGCGCTACTCGGCGACGCCCACTTCTGGATCCCGGTCGTCGTGCTGCTGGCCGGACTCCTCGTCCTGCGGTGGATCGCCTGACCGACCTCGACCCGGCGCGACTCCGCCGTCTCCAGGGCGTGGGCACCCTCGCCGGGCTCGCCGCCGGCGCTTGGCTCGGCGCCGCCGAAGCGCCCACCAAGCTCGTCACGCTCGGCATCCCGCCCGTGGTCATTTCCTTCATTATGGTGCTCGGCGTGTTCCTGGCGCGCTGGAGCCTGCCCGCGCTGGTGCGCGGCACCGCCGCCGTGCGGGACGACGTGCGTCAAGCGCCGCACCTCGTGATCTGGGCCGCGCTCGCGGGTTGTCTCTGGGCCGTGGCCAACACGCTCACGATTTTCGCGATCCAGCACATCGGGCTCTCCATCGCGTTCCCGCTCTGGAACGCCAACAGCCTGCTCGGCATCCTCTGGGGCACGCTGCTCTTCAACGAGCTGCGCGACGCCGGGCCGGCGCGCTGGCTCGGCGTGCTGGGCGGCGCCGCAGCGATGTTCGCCGGCGCGACGCTCCTCGCGGTCGCGTCATCGGCCCACGCGCCCGGGGGCGACGCCCTCCGGGGCGTCGCGGCCGCGCTCACTGCCGGCGCCCTGTGGGGCACGATGTATATCCCCTACCGCAAGGCGTACCTCACCGGCATGCATCCGCTCTCCTTCGTCGCGTTCTTCACCATCGGCGAGCTCGGCATGATGACGGCGCTCGCCCTGAGCTTTTCGGGCGGGCCGGGCCCGCTGTGGGGCGAGCTCGCCAACAGCCGCGCGGTGCTGTTCTGGCTGCTCCTCGCCGGGTTCGTCTGGGTGGTGGGCGACCTGTTCCAGCAGTACGCGGCCAAGTACGTGGGCATCAGCCGCGGCATCCCGCTCTCGAACACCAACCAGCTGTGGGGGCTCGTGTGGGGGATCGCGGTGTTCGGCGAGCTGGGAGGTGGCAGCCCAGCACTCTACTGGCGGGTGATCGGGGGATCCCTCCTCATGGCCGCGGGCGCGGGCGCGATCGCGCTCGCCTCAGCGCCCAGTCGGGAGCACCGGCGCTGGCAGGAGGCGGGGGCCCGGGAAAGCGCCCGTTACGGCGTGGACCCGGCGTACGTAGCGGCGGGGATGGCGGGCGAAGACGCGAGGGGCCCACGCGCGGCCACCCGGCGGGGCCCGCTCGACTGGTTGCTCGTCGCGGGCGCGACGGCGGTGTTCGTGGGATTCGCCGCGGTCGCCCGGGTGCCCGCGCTCCTGGTCGAGTGGCGCTGGGCGGCGGCGCTCACCCTCGCGCTGCTCGTCTTCCTCGTCGCGGGCGGCGTGGCGCTGTGGCGCGCGACACGGTTCGGATAGTCTGTCCCATTGCCACGAACCCGCCGAGCCGAGCACAATACCCCTCATGACGCCCGCCCGGCCGCTCCTCGCCACGCTCCTCGTCGTGCTCATGGCGCGGGCCGCTCCGGCCCAACGGATTCCGGCGAGCCAGCACGGCTCGGTGACGCAACGCGTCGGCCACACCGATATCGCCGTCTCCTACAACCGCCCCGTGGCGCGCGGGCGAACGCTGTTCGGCGACCTGGTCCGGTGGGGACGCATCTGGCACCCGGGCGCGGACTCGGCCACCACCATCAGCTTTAGTCGCGACGTCACGATCAGCGGCCACGATATCCCGGCGGGCCGCTACACCCTCTGGACCATCCCCGAAGAGCCGCCTAAGCCCTGGACCGTGATCCTGAGCCGCGGCGTGGATGTGTGGCACACCCAGTATCCCGGGGAATCGCTGGACGCGCTGCGCAGCAGCATCGCGCCGCAGCAGGGCACCCACATGGAAGTGCTCGCGTTTTACTTCCCGATCGTCGCCCCCGACTCGACCGTGCTGCACCTGCATTGGGGCACCACGATCGTCCCCATCACCATCCGAACGAAATAGGGACGCCCCGCCGCGAGCCTCCGCGCCGTAGGGCCCTCAGGGGGCGCGCATCGGCCCGCCTGTCGCATTCCCACCCGTCGGTGCCGCAAAAACGCCCTACAATTGAGCGTGCTGGCGTTCCAACTTCATCGCCGTGAACGGCTCATCCGTCTGATGGAGACCCGGATGGTTCCGGATCCAAGCCCCGAGCGCCGACGCGAGGTCTTGCGCCAGGCGAGTGTGGCGCTCCAGGGACGAGTAGTCACCCTGTGGGAGGTCTCGTCGCGCGCGGAAGTGATCCCGGTACTGACGAGTGCACCGACTCCCCAATACCGAGACACACGACTCGACCTCGACAGCACGCTGCATCGCTGGAGTGCCCCGATCATTCAAGGCAGCCGCTGGGTCGGCTGCCGGTTGGACGAGGGCGGGCCTTGGTGCGTGGCGCCCGTGAGAAAGCAGCCGTCCGCACCGCCGCCCGATAGCGTCGAGCGTCGCAGCCGGGAGCGGATCATCCTCGAGCTGGCCGGCCTCTGTCTGGGCCTCGTGGACCAACCGCTGACCACCAGCCGGCCGCGCTCACCGGAGCCGGACGCCCTGGCCGAACTGGTGCGCCAGCCTAGTGTGATCGCCCACGAGGTCGCCAATCCCCTGACCGCGGCGCTCGCAAGCCTCGATCTTTCATTGGACCTGGTGCGGACGGCGGAATCCCTGGACCCTGCGTTCCGAGCGGAGCTGCTCGAGGAGCTCGCGGGCGTGGGCGAAGGCATGGAGCAGGCGATCCAGTTCTTACGCTCGATGCAGGACCGGGCCCGGGGAGGGCTGGCTCGATCGGAGCGGTTCGACGCGGGGCAGGTCGTCCGGTCGTGCGTGGCGCTGGAACGGCCGCTCGCGCGCAAGCGCGGCATCGCGCTCCATGGGGTCATCGCGGTGAGCGGCGTGTTTCTCCATGGTGACCCGAACGCCCTGTATCAAGTGCTCACCAACTTGATCCGCAATGCGGTGGCGGCGTCCCGGGAGCGGAACACGCCCGTCCTGGTCACACTCAAAAAGGTGGGCGAGACGCTGCGCCTGGCAGTCCAGGACGAGGGCGTGGGGATCGCGGCCGAGCATCTCGAGCGGATCTTTGAGCCGGGCTTCACCACCCAGGAGTTCGGATCGGGCTCGGGCACCGGTCTGACGGTCGTCCGTCAGATCACGCAGGAGATGTTCGGCGGAGCGGTCCGAGTGGATTCCGCGCTGCGTCGCGGCGCCACGTTCGAGCTCACTCTCCCGATTCCCGCTCAGCGCACTGTCCGCGAGCGACGCTGAGCGCCGCGAGCTTCGCTGGGCGGGGGACGCCTAGCTCTGCTCGCGGTTCGCCAGGAGTCTCACTACGCTGCGAATCCGCTCCGCGTCCGTCACGCTCCACTCGTACTCGCTCCGTGGCGCCGCGTTGCCAATGACGACCGTCGGCGCTCGAAACGCCATTCCGCTCTGCTGTGTGACGGCACCCGTGAGATGTACCTCCGTTACGCCGGTTGCCTGGACCAGAGCCGCCGCGTTCTCCGCCGTGATGCCGCCGCCCGGGAGAATGCCGATCCGACCAGCCGCCTGACGGACCAGCCGGGCGATCGTTTGCGCCCCCTCGGGGGCGGTCGCCGCCTGGCCCGAAGTGAGCACCCGATCCACCCCGAGCGTGATCAGCGTCTCCAGCGCCGCGGCCGCGTCGCGGCACACGTCGAACGCCCGGTGAAACGTCACCTGGAGCGGCCGCGCGGCGGCGATCAGCTCGCGGGCGCGATCCTCGTCGATCCCGCCGTCGGCCCGCAGCACGCCCGTCACGACGCCGTGCGCACCGGCCTGTTTCGCGCGCCGGATGTCCTCCATCATCACCGCCAACTCGGGCGCCGAGTAGAGGAAGTCGCCGCCGCGCGGCCGGATGAGGACGAAGATGGGGATGTCGAGCCGCGCCCGACACACCGCGAGCGTGCCCGCGCTCGGCGTGGTGCCGCCTTCCACCAGGTTGGCGCACAGCTCGATCCGGTGCGCGCCACCCGCAGCCGCAGCGAGCGCGGATTCGATCGAGTCGACGCAGGCTTCGACCAGGAGGGGAGCGTTCAGCCCGACCACGGCTCTACGAGCGAGGGCATGACGAGCCGCTGCTCGCCCGACCAGGGCGCTGCGCTCGACGACGGGGCGTTTTCGGCCCACCAGGCATGCGCATGCTCTGCCGACCACGGCTGTCCCGGCCCGCACGACACCAGTCGCTCAGCGAGCGCGTCCGTGGTCTGCGGGCGGTGGTCGGGATCCTTCTCGAGGCACGTGAGAACGACGGCGTCCAGCCGCGGCGGAATCGGTCGGTCGGAGCGAGCCGACGGCGCTGTCGGCGGCGTCTCCAGATGGTGGGTCATGATCTTTATGGCGGACGCGCCTTCGAACACCTGCTGGCCCGTCAGGAGCCAATATGCCACGCAGCCGACGCCATAGATGTCGGTCCGGGCATCGAGCGGGCGGTCGCCCGCAATCTGCTCCGGGGCCATGCAGCTCGGCGTTCCGGTGAGGACGCCTCCCTTCGTGGCGCCCAACTCCGTCGGATCCGGCTGCCGCCATGACTTGACGAGCCCGAAATCCAGCACCTTCACGAAGTCCGTCGCGCGGCCGTACCGACATAGGTAGATGTTCGCGGGCTTGATGTCCCGGTGAATCAGCCCCCGCTCGTGCGCCTCGGCCAGCGAATGGCACACCTGCACCAGCAGATGGACAGCCCGCGCGCAGGGCAGGGGCCCGAAACGCTGCACCACCGTCTCCAGATCGTATCCCTCCAATAGCTCCATGACGTAGTAGAAGGTGCCCTCTTCGGTGACGCCAAAATCGTACAGCTGGATCGTGTGCGGCGATCGCAACAGCGCCGTCGCCTGCGCTTCGCGCTCGAACCGTCGTAGCGTGGCGCGACGCCCCTCCTCGTCGGCCGCGCCCAACATGTCCGGGCGAATGAGCTTGATCGCCGCCGGCCGGGCGAGCAACTGGTGCTCGGCGCGCCACACCTCACCCATGCCCCCGTGGCCCAGCGGAGCCACCAGCCGGTAGCTGCCGAACTCGCGCGCCCGGCGCACCATCTTGCCTTGAACGAAGTTGCGCCGGGCCAGCACCTCGAAGAAGTAGGCCGCGAACATCCCGATCACCGTCGCGGACACGAAAAAGAAAAGGTTACTGGTCAGAATGGGCCACGGCGTTTGGCCCACGACGAGCTCGGTAGCGACGTACAGGCCGACCAGCGTCCACCCCACCGCGGTCGCGACGGCGAACCGCAGCTTCAGGAACACGAAGCTGTACATGATCACGAGGATCAGACCGGCGTAGTAGAAGTACCGGCCCGGCGGCGGCGCGATCAGGATCATCGCCAGGATGCCCGCACCGACCACCACCACCATGACCACGAGCGCCCACTCCACATAGCGGAAGGCCCCCGGAACGAAGGTGATGACGAGCACCAGCGCGGCTGTCGGGCAGAGCACGCCGTAGCGAATCAGCCAGAGCTCGTGCCGCACCGCAGGCTGGATGACAGCGTCGAGCACTCCGAACGTCGCTACGAGAAACAGGCCCATCGCCACCGCGAAGCGGATGTGGCGCACGCTCTCGCGCTCGTACTCCTCCTTGAAGGCAAGCTCGAGCTCCGGGGAGGCGAACCGCAGGGTAAGCGGGTGCGTGCGGACGGCGGCGGGATCGGCCGCGGCCTCGAGGACGGCGCGGCGGAGCTTCGGTGCCCGCTGCCCGGCGTCCTCGGATGGCATGTCCACACCGACGTCCAGCAGCGAGGTCCATCGGCGCCAGAGACCGCGCACCTGCGGGTGCGGGCGAGCGGGAAGGTCGCCCATGGGGGGCTAAAATAGGCCGCGCGCTGGTCCGCCGCGAGCCAGGCGACCTGAGACGGTTCCTCGCAGGGGTTCGCTGACCGTCTGCGGATTCCAGGGGTACCAACCCGAGTAGGCCCCCGGTGGGGGTGGTCCGGGGTGGGCAGGTCTTCCGCATGACGCGAACGCGCTCGGCGCTCGCGAGCGGCCGCAGCCCCGGACAATCGGGGTGCGGCCGCTTCGTTCTTGGCGCGCGGGCTGGGCCTGCTCGCACTACCACGAGGAGGGTGCCATGAGTCCGGAAAAAAAGACCTTGCTGACGACCGCCTTCGAAGCGTTGGGGCCTGAGCGCGTGACGCGCGGCCTCAAGGCGACCGGGCACAGTTGGCGCGACTGCTTCCTGGCGGTCGCAATCTACGGCGAGCCTGATGCGTTGGCGCGCCAGCTCGAAAAACGCTGGCGCAAGGAGCACTTCGTGGGCACCCTGCTCGACCTCCGGGTGCATGTGGTCAATGAGGTCGTCAGGGCCTGGGATCACGACGAGGGAATGTTCCGGTCGCTCGCCGTCGAATGGCTGGAGCTGAACCGCGCGGCCGTTGTCACTCAAAACGCCATGGTGAACTGAACGCTCGATTGGAGGGACCTATGGAAGCCCGCGTCACGTCGCAGTCGCAGTCTTTTCGCATCAGGGAGAGGATGGCAGAAGCGAACGTCTCCCACGGCCAGGAGATCAGGGCCGATCTGCCGAATATCAGGGTTCTCGCGCTCGCGGGAGACGGGGAAGCCCAAGCCCTGTTTTGCGCCATGGGCCCGATTCGCGTCAGGGAGATTGTGCATCGGGGAGACGATCTTGCGTTGCCGAGCGACGTCGCTCTGGAAGGACTGCACGTTGCCGCTTCGGGAACGTATGACATTCTCAATGCCCTCGTCACCTCGAACGGCAATCTCCGCCTCGTCGTGGACGATAGGACGAGGGTTGTGCCCGCGGCCAAACCAGTCGGCATGACCCAAGGGTCAGCCCAAGTCGAATGGCCATGACGCCCGAAGCTCGGGGCAAAACCGAACCCGCGGGAGCGCAACTCGTCCCGCGGGTTCTCCGTCTGGCAGTGGGGGCGCGACGCCTTACGGCCGGTACAGCTCTGGAAACCGCTGCTTCAGCACGCCGAGCTTCGGCAAGTCGTTGAACACGATGTACGGCTGATTGAGGTGGCGGGCCAGATAGTTCTGATGATAGGCCTCCGCCGCGTAGAACGCGCGCAGCGGCACCACCTCGGTTACGATCGAGTCGGCGTACGCGCGCTCCCGCTCGAGCGCCGTGATCATGGCCAGCGCCGCGCGATGCTGCTCGGGCGTTGCGTAGAACAGCACGGAGCGATACTGCGTCCCGTCGTCCGGGCCCTGCCGATTGCGCTGGGTGGGGTCGTGCGCCACCGTGAAGAACACCCGCAGCAGCTGCTGATAGGAGACCTGCTCCGGGTCGAAGGTCACTTCCACCGATTCGGCGTGGCCTGTCGTGTCCGTGCTCACCAGCTCGTAGCGCGCCGTCGCCGCGCTCCCCCCGGCATACCCGGACACCACGTGCAGCACCCCGCGGACGTGCCGGAACACCGCGTCCACACCCCAGAAACATCCCCCCGCGAACACGGCTGTGACGCGGCCCTGCGCCAGCACCGGCGCGGCAGCCGCCACGATCCACGCGAGCCCGAGCGGCGCGAGCCTCGTCGCCTTCATTTGACACATCCCTCGCTTGGCTGACGTCCGTAAGTTAACCCGACGATCTGGCGATCCATGAATCACAGCGTCGCCGTCTTGCTGCTGGGACTCTGCTGCTGCCTGGGCCTCGCGCTCGTCCCGCTCGGCCTGCCAGGCCTCTGGCTCATCGTCGTCGCCGCCGTCGGCTATGGCTGGGCCACCGGTTTCCACTCGATCGGCCTGGTCACGATCGCGGTCGTGCTCGGCCTCGCCCTGTTGGGCGAGCTGTTCGAGTTCTGGCTGGGCTACGGCTTAACACGGCGCTACGGAGGGTCGAAGCGCGCGGGGTGGGGCTCCCTGCTCGGCGGCCTCGCCGGCGCGGTCGTCGGTGTTCCCGTTCCTCTCATCGGCAGCGTCATCGGCGCGATCCTCGGCTCGTTCGCGGGCGCCCTGGTGTTCGAATACGCGGGATCCGGGGAGGCCGGGACGGCCGTGCGCGCCGGCTGGGGGGCCCTGGTGGGGCGCGTGGCGGCCGCGGCGGCCAAGACGGCGGTCGGCATCGTGATGGCGGTGGTGGCCCTGGTCGCCGCACTGCGCGGGTGAGAACGGCTGTGCTTCAGCACAGTGCCGTGCCGAGCCCACGCTTGGCGTGGGAATTATCGTCCAGCCGAATTCGCTCGTGCTTCCGCAACCTGCTAGACTCTGTCCCGACATCGACCCTCGCAAGGAGCGGCGCATGGTCGCCAAACGCCCCCTTCGGAAGCGGAGCACTGGGGATCCCCACCACGCGCTGCGTGACCACGTACGCGAGCTGCTGCGCGGCGGCCACGCGCACCTCGTGTTCAAAGACGCCATCGCCGACTGGCCGGTCGCGCTGCGCGGAGCCAAGCCTGCGGGGCAGCCGTTCACCCCCTGGCGCCTGCTCGAGCACATCCGAATCTCGCAATGGGACATTGTCGAGTTCACGCAAAGCGCCAAGCACGTTTCGCCCGAATGGCCGGCGGGCTATTGGCCGCCCGGGGACGCGCCGCCCGACGCCGTCGCGTGGGACAAGAGCGTCGCCCAAGTGGAACGCGACCTCCGGGCAATGGAGGGTCTGGTGACGGACGCCAAGATGGATCTGTTCGGCCGCATTCCGCACGGCACCGGACAAACCGTGCTGCGCGAAGCGCTGCTGCTGGCCGACCACAACTCGTATCATGTGGGGCAGCTGGTCCTGCTGCGACGCCTGCTTGGCCTGTACCGGGAAGGCGATGGCTAGATCACGGCCCGGCGGCGCGGCCCGCTAATTGATATCGAACGGCGTGCTCGTGGCCCCCGTGAGCCCGGCGGTCGCGGCCGAGAGGGTGTAGCCGCTCCCCGCTCGGTCGATGCTAAGGGTCGAGAAGATGGCAACCCCGTTGACCGCCGTCACCGTCGTCGTGCCCAGGAGCGTGGCCCCGCCGGTGCCGGTTCCCGCGGTGATGGCTAGCGTCACATCACCCGCGAACCCCGTCGCCGCGTTGCCCAGCACATCGAACGCCGTGACCCGCACGGCCGGTCTCATCGTCCCCGCCGCCGTCGTGGTCGTCGGCTGTACGGTGAACACCAGGTAAGCGGGCGCCCCTGCCGCGACGATGAACCCACGGCTCGTGTCGGCGCTCAGACCGCTCGCGGTCGCCCGCAAGTTGTAGCCGGTGCCGGTGCGATCGATGCTCAGATCGTTGAAGGTCGCGACGCCGGCGACCGCCGCCACCGTCGTCGTGCCGGAGAGAGAGCCGCCCCCGGGATTGTGCTCGATCGCCACCGTCACGTTGCCGGAGAACGTCTCGACCGCGTTCCCGAGCGCATCCCGCGCCACCACCGGGACCGCCGGCGTGATGGTCGCGCCCGCCGTCGGCCATGGGGCGCTGGGGTCACCGGGGATCCGCTGTGGGGTGAAGGTGACCCGGGTCGGCGCGCCGGCGTTGATGGTGAAGAAGGCGCTGGTGGCCCCGGCGAGACCGGTGGCGGTGGCCGACAGGCTGTACGCGCTGCCGCTCTGGGCGATGCTCAAGTCGGCGAAGGTCGCGACCCCGGCGACCGCCGCCACCGTCGTCGTGCCCGAGAGCGTGGCACCGTTGGTGCCCGTTCCGGCCGTGATCGTCAGCGTCACAGCCCCCGCGAAACCCGTCGCCGTGTGGCCTGAGGCATCGCGCACCGTGACCTGGACAGGCGGATTGATGGTCACGCCCGCCGTCGTACTGCCCGGCTGGGCGGTGAACACCAGCGCCGACGCCAGCGCAGCGGTGATGTCGAATGAGGCACTCGTGGCTCCCGTCAGTCCGGAGGACGTGGCCGACAGGGTGTAGCCGCCGCCCGCCTGGTTGATCCCCAGACCGGGGAAGGCCGCGACGCCGGCGACCGCCGCCACCGTCGTCGTACCGGACAGGCTACCGCCGCCAGGATTGTTCCCGATCGCGACCGTGACGTTGGCCCTGAAGCCGGTCGCCGTGTTGCCCAAAGCATCCCGGGCGATCACTTCCACTTGGGGCGTGATCCTCGCCCCCGCCGTCGCCGTGCTCGGCTGCACTCTGAACAGCAGCTCGGTCGCGGGCCCCGCGAACACTCGGAACGCGGCATTGGTGGACGCCAGGCCGGTCGCGGTAGCCGTCACCGTGTACCAGGCGTCGCCCTTGTCGATCGTGAGATTCGAGAAGGTGGCCACGCCGTTGACCGCCGCCACCGTGGTCGTGCCCGAGAGCGTGGCCCCGCTGATACCGGTCCCGGCCGCGATCGCCAGCGTCACATTCCCTGTAAAGCTCGTGACGGGAGTGCCCGACGCATCCTCCGCGGTCACCTGGAGCGCGGGCGCGATGACAGCCCCGGCCGTTTGTGAGTCGGCCGCCTCCGCCGTGAACACGAGCTGGGTCGCGGTCGAGGGGACGATGTCGAAGGGCGCGCTCGTGGCCCCCGTCAGGCCGACCGCCGTCGTGGACAGCGTGTAGCCGCTCCCCGCCTGGTTGATACTGAGCGAGGGGAAGGTCGCGACGCCGGCGATCGCCGCGAACGTCCGCGTCCCGCCCAAGGTGCCGCCCGCGGGGTTCGTGCCGATCGCCACCGTGACGTTGCCTACGAACCCCGTCGCAGTATTCCCGAGCGCGTCCCGTGCCGTGACCCGCACGGCCGGCTTGATCGTCCCGCCGGCCGTCGCGGTGGTGGGCTGTAGCGTGAACACGAGCTGGGTCGCCGATCCGGGCGTGACCGCAAAGGCCGCGCTTGTGGCGCCGGACAGACCGGTGGCCGTGGCCGCGAGCGTGTAGCCCGTGCCGCTCTTGTCGATGCTGAGCGTGGAGAAGGTTGCCACGCCGGCGACGGCCGCAACCGTCGCCGTGCCGGAGAGGGCACCGCCCGCTGGATTCGTCCCGATCGCCACCGTCACATCACCGGTGAAGCCCGGCACGGGATTACCCGCGGCGTCCGACGCGGTCAGCCGGACCGCCGGCGCAATCGTTGCCCCCGCCGTCGTCGTGCCGGGCTGCACGGTGAAGGCGAGCCGGGTCGCCGCCCCGACGGTGATGGTGAAGGGTGCGCTCGTGGCCCCGGTAAGCCCGCTGGCTGCGGCCGTCAGGGTGTAGCCGCTCCCGCTCTGGTCGACGGCGAGATTCGAGAAGGTGGCGACCCCAGCCACCGCCGCCACCGTCGTCGTCCCGGACAAGGTGCCGCCTGCCGGATTCGCGCCGATGGTCACCGCTACAGCGCCGGTGAAGCCCGGTACGGTGTTTCCTAGGGCGTCCCGCGCCGTCACCTGTACGGCCGGCGTGATGGCCGCCTCGGCAGTGGTGCTGCTGGGCTGCGTCGTGAAGCCGAGCTGGGCCGCCGAGCCGGCGGTGATAGTGAAGGAAGAGCTCGTAGTGCCCGCGAGACCCGTGGCCGTGGCCGAGAGCCTGTAGCCCGTCCCGCTCTTGTCGATGTCGATCGCGGAGAAGGTCGCAACCCCCGCGACCGCCGCCGTCGTGGTCGTGCCCGAGAGCCCGGCGCCGCTCGTGCCCGTGCCGGTCGTGATCGTCAACGTTACGTTGCCGGTGAACCCGGTCACGGTGTTGCCCAACGCGTCCTGCGCCGTGAGCTGCACCGGGGGACTGATCGCCGCCCCCGCCGTCGTGGTACTGGGCTGGACCGTGAAGACCAGCCGGGTCGCCGGCGCGCTGGTGATGTCGAATGGGGCGCTCGTGCTCCCCGCCGGGCCTGCGGCGACGGCCGACAGCGTGTAACCGCTGCCCGCCTTGTCGATGCTCAGCGTGGAGAACGTCGCGACCCCGGCCACCGCCGCCCCGGTCGTCGTGCCGGCGAGGGTGCCGCTTCCCGGATTCGTCCCGATCGACAGCGCGATGTTGCCCGTAAAGCCCGTCGCCGTGTTACCCAGTCCATCCCGGGCGGTCACCTCGACCTGAGGCGTGATGCTCGCCCCAGCGGTGGCCGTGCTGGGCTGCACGGTAAAGACGAGCTGCGCCGCCGTGCTGGGGACGACGCTGAAGGGCTCGCTCGTGGCCCCCGTCAGCCCGGTGGCCGCGGCGGTCAGCGTGTAGCCGCTCCCACTCTTGTTAACGCTCAAGTCGAAGAGGGTGGCGACCCCGCCGACCGCCGCCACGGTCGTCGCACCGGAGAGGGCGCCGCCCGCCGGGTTCGTCCCGATCGCCACCGTCACGTTGCCGGTGAAGTCCGGCACGACGTTCCCCGAGGCATCCTGCACGGTGATCTGGAGCGCGGGCGTGATCGACGCACCCGCCGTCGCGGTGGAGGGTTCGACCGTGAACACGAGCCGGGTTGCTGTCGAGGGGACGATGTCGAACGGCGCGCTCGTGGCTCCCGTGAGACCAGTCGCCCCGGCCGACAACGTGTAGCCCGTTCCCACCTTGTCGATGCCGAGCGAGGAGAAGGTGGCGACCCCGCCGATCGCCGCCAGCGTCGTCGTGCCGGACAGCGTGCCGCCCGCGGGGTTCGTCCCGATCGCCACCGTCACGTTGCTCTGGAAGCCCGTCGCCGTGTTGCCCAGTGCGTCCCGCGCCGTGACCCGCACCGCCGGCGCGATGGTCCCGTTCGCCGCCGCGGTGCTGGGCTGCACGGTGAACACGAGATGGGTCGCTGGCCCGGACGTGATGGTGAACGCCGCGCTCGTCGCGTCGGACAGACCGGTGGCAATGGCGGCGAGTGTGTAGCCCGTCCCGCTCTTGTCGATGCTCAGGTTGGAGAAGGTCGCGACCCCACTCACGGCGGCGACCGTCGTCGTGCCGGAGACGGTTCCGCCCGCCGGGTTCGTCCCGATCGCGACCGTCACGTTGCCGGTGAATCCCGGCACGGTATTGCTCATGGCATCGAGTGCGGCGACCTCGACCGGCGGCGCCACGTGCGCCCCGGCCGTCGCAGTCGTCGGCTGTATGGTGAAGGCGAGCTGCGTCGCCGCGCCAGGGTCGATGTCGAACGGCGCGCTGGTGGCCCCCCCGAGCCCCGTCGCTGTGGCCGACAGCGTGTACCCGGTGCCACCGTTCACAGTGCCGGTCTTGTCGATGCTGAGGCCGGAGAGCGTCGCGACTCCGCCGACGGCGGCGACCGTCTTCGTGCCCGACAGGGTAGCCCCGGCTGCGCCCGTGCCCGGCGTGATCGCCGCGGTCACATTCCCCGCGAAGCCCGCCACGGTGTTGCCCAGCGCGTCCTGCGCGGTGATCTGCACCGCCGGCGTGAGCAACGCCCCCGCCGTCGTGCTCGTCGGCTGCACGGTGAAGACGAGTTGGCTCGGCGTCCCCTCGGCGATGTCGAAGGGCGCGCTCGTCGCTCCGCTCATCCCCGTCGCCGTCGCAGCGAGGGTGTAGCCCGTGCCGCTCTTGTTGAGACTGAGGGTGCTGAAGCTGGCCACGCCGCCGACCGCCGCCACCGTCAAGCTGCCGGAGAGAGTACCGCCCGTTGGGTTCGTCCCGATCGCCACCCTCACGTTGCCGGTGAAGCCCGGCACCGTGTTGCCGAGCGCATCCTGCGCCGTGACCTGGACGGTCGGCGTGATCGTCGCCCCCGCCGTCGCGCTCGTCGGCTGCACGGTGAACGCCAGCCGCGTCGCCGTCCCGCTCGTGATGTTGAAGGTCGCACTGGTGGCGACGCTGAGTCCCGTCGCCGTGGCGGAGAGGGCGTAGCCCGTGCCGCTCTTGTCGACGCGCAGCGTGCCGAAGCTCGCCACTCCCCCGACTGCCGGCACTGTGGTAGTGCCGGACAACGTGCCGCCGGTGGGGTTCACCCCGAGGGCCATCGTCACGCTGCCGGTGAAGCCCGTCGCGACGTTGCCCTGGGCGTCGTGCGCCGTCACCTGCACCGCTGGCGTGATCGCCACACCGGCGGCGGTGTTGCTCGGCTCGACCGTGAACACCAGTGTGGTCGCCGTGCCTGCCGTGATATTGAAAGCGGTGCTGGTACCGGTTGTGAGCCCGGTGCCGGCCGCCGTCAGCGTGTAACCCGTCCCCACCCGGTTGATGCTGAGATTGGCGAACGTCGCCACCCCGCTCACCGCCGCCACTGTCGTCGTTCCCGCCAACGCCCCGCTCCCGGGGTTGCTGCCGAGCGCCACCGTCACGGTGCCGCTGAAGCTGGGATCGGTGTTCCCCAGAGCGTCCTGCGCTGTCACCTGCACGGCCGGCGTAATGGCCACCGCTGCCGTCGCGTTGCTGGGCTGCACCGTGAACACGAGTCGTGTGGCGCCGCCGGCGGTGACGGTGAACGCCGCGCTCGTCGTTCCCGTCACCCCCGTGGCGGCCGCCGTCAGGGTGTAGCCGGTGCCGGCCTTGTTGATGCTCACGTTCGCGAACGTCGCCACCCCGTTTGCCGCCGCCACGGTCGCTGTCCCCGACAGGGTCCCGCCGCCCGGGTTCGTACCCAGCGCCAGCGTCACGTTCCCGGTGAACGCCGTGGCGATGTTCCCGTGGGTGTCTTGCGCCGTGACTTGAACGGCTGGCGCAATCGCCGCCCCCGCCGCGGCGTTGCTTGGCTGCACGGTGAACACCAGCCGGCTAGCTGCCGCCGCGCTCACGTCGAACGGCGTGCTCGTCGACGCCGTGACTCCCCCCACCGT
>Ga0209761_1000264_pt1 | contig 30297 bp, 25 predicted proteins | sample GraSoi013_1_40cm_4_FD_185818 | JGI IMG/M metagenome (GOLD analysis project Ga0209761, IMG submission 185818) | Grasslands soil microbial communities from the Angelo Coastal Reserve, California, USA - Sample 09_25_2013_1_40cm (SPAdes) (version 2) | ecosystem: Environmental > Terrestrial > Soil >... | reverse complement strand
GGCGCGCATCCCCGGCGTGGGCCGGAGCAAGGCCGCGCGGGTGGCGGCGGCGCTCGAGCTCGGCCGGCGCGTCGGCTCGGAGGCAGAGCCGCCGGCGCCGCGGATCCGCGGGCCGGCGGACGTCCAACGCATCTATGGCGCACGGTTGCGGGATCTCGCTGTCGAGGAGTTCCACGTGCTGGCCCTGGGGAGCCAGAGCCAGGTGCTCGGCGACTTGCTGATCACGCGGGGCATCCTCAACAGCTCGCTCGTCCACCCGCGCGAGGTGTTCCGGGCGGCGATCGCGGAGGCGGCGGCAGGGATCATCGTCGTCCACAACCACCCAAGCGGCGACCCGACGCCCTCGGCGGACGACCGGGCGGTGACGCGGCAGCTCGTGGACGCGGGGCGGCTGCTCGACCTGCCAGTGTACGACCACGTGATCGTGGGGGGCGATCGCTATGTGAGCTTCGCTGAGGCGGGATTATTGTAGCGATCCGCGCCCGGCCGTCGTACGGTGGCGGATATCGGGGGAGGCGCGGTCCTGACGGCACCCCGCGCGGCCGGAGTTGCGGCCGGGCGGGGCCTTTCTTGCCCCCGCGTTGACTCCGCCCCTGAGTCTCGCCATCCTCCAGTTGTGACCAGCACCGCCCCGATCCTCGCCCCTGAGCTCGCCCGTGCCGTCGCGGCCCAGGGGGACCGCCTCGACCTAGACCTGCTCGCTCGGGCCTACCGGGTCAGCGCCCAAGCGCACCACGGCCAGAAGCGCCTCTCCGGGGACGACTTCGTCTCGCACAGCGTGGCGGTGGCCACGATTCTCGCCGAGCAGCTGATGGACTCGACGACCATCGCCGCGGCGCTACTGCACGACGTGGTCGAGGATTCGAACACTTCGCTGGACGACATCCGCCGCGACTTCGGCGCCGAAGTGGCGGAGCTGGTGGACGGCCTCACGAAGCTGTCGACGCTGACATTCCGCTCGACGGCGGAGGAGCAGGCGGAGAACTACCGCAAGCTGCTGCTCTCGGTCGCGAAGGACGCGCGCGTCATCATCATCAAGCTGGCCGATCGGTTGCACAACATGCGGACGCTCGAGCATCTCGATGTGGAGAAGCAGCGCCGCATCGCGCTCGAGACGCGCGAGATCTACGCGCCGCTCGCGCACCGCTTCGGGATGGCCGGGGTGAAGGCCGAGCTCGAGGATCTCGCCTTCAAGTTTCTCGAGCACGACGAGTACCGGGCGCTGGCGCGCTCGGTGCGCGCGAAGAAGGCCGAACGCGAGCGCACCATCGAGCGGCTCCGCGACCCGCTGGCCGAGGAGCTGACTCGGGCCGGGCTCGTGGGCTTCGAGATCACCGGGCGGCCGAAGAACCTGTGGTCCATCTACAAGAAGATGAGGAAGCGCGACAAGCCGTTCGAGGAGATCTACGACCTCCTCGCGGTGCGCGTGCTGGTGAACACGATCCCCGAGTGCTACCACGTGCTCGGCATCATCCACCACGAGTGGACGCCGCTGCAGGAGCGCATCAAGGACTACATCGCCAGCCCCAAGTCCAACGGCTACCAGTCGCTCCACACGACCGTCTTCGGGCCCGGGGGCCAGCTGTACGAGATCCAGATCCGCACCCGCGAAATGCACCATACCGCCGAGTACGGCATCGCAGCGCACTGGCTCTTCAAGGAGGGGAAGAGCCCGGACGAGCTCGACCGGCACTTGGCCTGGTTTCGCCAGCTCATTGAGCTGCAGCAGGACGCGCACACGCCCGAGGAGTTTCTCGAGTTCCTGAAGGTCGATCTCTACCAGGACGAGATCTTCGTCTTCACGCCGCGCGGGGACGTGAAGCGGCTGCCGAAGGGGGCGACGCCGATCGACTTCGCCTTCGCCGTGCACACCGAGGTCGGCCAGCACTGCCAGGGCGCTCGCATCAACGGCCGGATCGCGCCGCTGCACCGCCCCCTCAAGAACGGCGACACGGTCGAGGTCATGACGAGCCAGCAGGCGAAACCCTCGCGCGACTGGCTCGCACACGTGCAGACGGCCCGGGCCCGCCATAAGATCCGGCAGTGGATCCGCCAGGAGGAGCATGAGCGGAGCCTCGAGCTGGGGCGCGACATCTTGGCGCGCGAGGTGCGCCGGCGGCGGCTCGAGCCGCCCGACGAGGCCCACCTCGAGCGCGCCGCTGCCACCCTCTCGGTCGGCACGCCCGAGCAGCTGCAGGCCGCGCTTGGCATGGGGGACATCGCGCTCGGCACGATCATGCGTGCGCTGTACCCCGACCTCCCCGCCGACGAGCTCCAACCGCCCAAGCCCACGGTGTTCGGCCGCGTCATCGAGCGGCTGCGGCTCGGTCGGGGCATCAAGATCCAGGGCGTAGACGGTTTGATGGTCCGCTATGCCCAATGCTGCCAGCCGGTTCCGGGGGACGCGGTGGTGGGCTATGTCACGCAAGGGCGCGGCATCTCGATCCACCGCAGCGACTGCCCGAACCTGCTGGTGCTCTCGGCCGAAGCGGAGCGGCGCGTGGAGATCGATTGGCAGGAGTCGGAGGGCGAGACGTTCGTGGTGCGGCTCGCCGTGGGCGGTGAAGACCGGCGCGGTCTGTACGCCGACATCTGCACCGCGATCAGCGAGTCGGGCACCAACATCAAGAGCGCCGAGCTCTCGACCAAGGACGGGGCGGTGTTCGGATCGGTGCTCGTGGAAGTCGAGAACCAAACCCACCTCAACAAGGTGATCCGGGCGATCCGGCGGTTGAAAGGCGTGACCGAGGTGTCGCGTCGCGAGTCGGGTCCTCAGGCACAGCCGATCGTTAGTTAACTTTCAGCGGATGCCTTTCGACCTCGTTGCCCCCTACCCGCCGGCGGGGGATCAGCCGCGCGCCATCGGCGAGCTGGCCCAGGGCCTGACCCGGGGCGACCGCTATCAGACGCTGCTGGGCGTCACGGGCTCCGGGAAGACGTTCACGATGGCGCACGTGCTCGCGAGCTTCGGCCGCCCGACGTTGGTGCTGTCACACAACAAGACGCTCGCGGCGCAGCTCTACGGTGAGCTGAAGGGGTTCTTCCCGAAGAACGCCGTCGAGTTCTTCATCTCCTATTACGACTACTACCAGCCTGAGGCGTACGTCCCCCAGACGGACACCTACATCGCCAAGGACTCCTCGATCAACGACGACATCGACCGCCTGCGGCTGCGCGCGACGTCGAGCTTGATGGAGCGCGACGATGTGATCATCGTGGCCAGCGTCTCGGCGATTTACGGCCTGGGCGACCCCGAGCTGTACCGCCGGCGGCTCGTGACGGCGGCGGTCGGCGAGGAGCAGGGCCGGGACGAGCTGCTCGAGGCGCTCGTGGCGGTGCAGTACCAACGCAACGACGTCGCCTTCGAGCGGGGCACGTTCCGGGTGCGGGGCGACACCGTTGAGGTCTTCCCGGCGTACGACGAGCAGGCGGTGCGGATCGAGTTTTGGGGCGACTCGGTGGAGCGCATCGCGAAGATCGATCCGACGAGCGGCGATACGATCGCCGAGCTGCGGCGCGCCGCGGTGTACCCGGCGACGCACTTCGTCACCGAGCGGCCCACGATCGAGCGCGCCGTCGCGGCCATCCGGCAGGAGCTGAACGCGCGCCTGGCGGAGCTCCGCGCCCAGAACAAGCTGCTCGAGGCGCAGCGGCTCGAGTCGCGCACCAACTTCGACATCGACATGCTGCTCGAGGTCGGGCGTTGCACCGGCATCGAGAACTATTCGCGCCACCTCACCGGCCGGCAGGTGGGGGAGCGCCCCGCGTGCCTGCTCGACTACTTCCCTGACGACTACCTCTGCGTCATCGACGAGTCACACCAGACCATGCCGCAGCTCGGCGGGATGTACGAAGGCGATCGCTCGCGCAAGCAGACCCTCGTCGACTACGGATTCCGCCTGCCGTCGGCGCTCGACAACCGGCCGCTCCGGATCGACGAGTTCATGGGCCTCGTGCCCCGGATCGTGTTCGTGTCTGCGACGCCGGGGGGCGAAGAGCTGAAGCTCTCGGGCGGCATCGTGGTCGAGCAGATCATCCGGCCGACCGGCCTCGTGGACCCGGCCGTCGAGATGCGTCCGGTGAAGGGGCAGGTAGACGACCTGTTGCACGAGATCCGGCTGCGGGAGAAAAAGAATGAGCGCGTCCTCGTCACGACGCTCACGAAACGTATGGCCGAGGACCTCACGGACTACCTGCAGCAGCATGGAGTGCGCGTGCGCTACCTGCACTCCGAGATCGACGCCATCGAGCGCGTGGAGATCATCCGCGGCCTGCGGCTGGGCGAGTTCGATGTCCTCGTGGGGATCAACCTGCTGCGCGAGGGGCTCGACCTCCCCGAGGTGTCCCTCGTCGCCATCCTCGACGCGGACCAGGAGGGGTTCCTGCGCTCCGACCGTTCCCTCATCCAGACGGTCGGCCGAGCGGCCCGAAACCTAAGCGGCAAGGCAATCCTCTACGCCGACCGGGTCACCGGCTCGATGCAGCGCGCGCTCGACGAGATGCAGCGACGGCGTGGGCGGCAGCAGGCCTACAACGAAGCGCACGACATCACGCCGCGCTCGATCGTCAAGTCCGTGGACCAGGTGCGCTTCACGACGCGCGTCGCGGACGCCAAGACGGCCAAGGCGGTGGGCCCCGCGCTGCGGCGCCCGGCGGACGCGCGCGAGCGGGAGGCGCTCATCCGGCTGCTCGAGACGCAGATGCAAGCCGCGGCCGAGGAGCTGGACTTCGAGCTCGCCGCGGTGCTGCGCGACCAGCTCCTCGAGGTCAAGGCCGAAGGGGATGCGGCGCACCATGCGCCTCCGCGCGAACGACCTCAACCGGTTCGGTGAGGAGCTGGGTCGCGACCTCGCCGCGCCGGCGGTGATCGGGCTCTCCGGCGAGCTCGGTTCGGGTAAGACGACCCTCGTGCAGGCGATCTGTCGCGGCCTGGGCGCCCGGGTGTTGGCGACGAGCCCGACGTACGCCCTGGTGCACCACTACGAAGCCGGTGCCACTCCCGTCTACCACGTGGACTGCTATCGTCTCAAAGCTGCCGACGAAGCGCGCGATCTCGGGTTCGAAGACATGATCCGGGAGCGCGCCATCGTGCTCGTGGAATGGCCGGAGCGGGCGGGGGCATGGGCGCCGCCGCTGGATCGGCACTTTCGCCTGAGCTACGGTGACGAGGCGGATATCCGTGTCCTCGAAGAGGTACGGTGAGGAACGTGCGGGCGGTGCGTGAGTGCGGAATGCGGAATGCGGAATGCGGAATTGAAGGGCTGGGTTCGATCCGGGGAGCTTGCCTCGGTTCTGGAACCGTGCGCGATACATTCCGGATTCCGCATTCCACACTCCGCATTCGGGGTAGGGCGGGGCGGGGATGAGCGGCCGCTGGCTGGCGATCGATACCGCCACGGAGATCGCGAGCGTCGCCGTCGGATCGCCGGCTGGCGCCGAGGCGGGAGCGTTTGTGCGGGGAGCGCGGCGTCACGCGGCCGCGATCGTTCAACTCGTCGATCACGTGCTCACGCAGGCGGGACTGCGGCCGGCGGATTTGGAGGGCATCGTAATCGGGGATGGGCCGGGAAGCTTCACAGGCTTGCGGATCGGTTGGGCAGCGGCGAAAGGGCTGGCGCAGGAGGCAGCATTGCCCCTCCGTGCCGTGCCGTCACTCATGGCGGCCGCAGCCACCGTCGCGGGACGGCTGGACTCGGTGCCGGTCGCTGCGTGCTATGACGCCCTGCGGGGACAGGTGTACGGCGCGGTGTACGTGTTCCGCCCCGATGAGGTCGAAACGGCGCTGGCGCCTGCAGTCGCCACCGTCGCTGAGCTGGCGCGCGTCGCGCCTCCCCTGGTCCGCCCGCGGGTCGTCGTCGGCGACGGGGCGATGCGCTATCCGGACGACATCCTCAGGTGGAGCGGTGCCGCGCCAGTACCGCTGGAGAGTTTGATGCCGAACGCCACGACGCTGCTCTCGCTCTTCCCCCGGAAGGGGGCGGCGCGCTCGCTGGATGATCCCCTCGTCGCCGAGCCCGCTTACGGCCGGCCGGCCGAAGCGCAAGCGAAATGGGAGGCCCGCCACGGCCGGCCCCTACCGGATCCGTCCCGCCCAAGCGGCTGACGTGGCGCCCGTCGCCGCGATCGAGCGCGCCGTCTTCTCCGACCCCTGGTCGGCCAACGACTTCACCGAGTGTTTGGCCGCCGGGGCGTCGTTCCTCGTCGCCGTGGTAGGCCGCGCCGTCGCGGGCTATGCTGTCGCGCATTGCGCTGCCGATGAAGGGGAGATTCTCAACTTGGGCGTGGCCCAGCCGCACCGTGGCGGCGGCGTCGGGCGGGCGCTGGTCGAGCAGGTGCTCGAAACGTTGCAGGGTCGTGGCGTGCGGGTCGTCTATCTCGACGTGCGGGAATCGAACGCCGCGGCCCGCCGCCTGTACGAGAGCATGGGCTTCGCGGAGGTCGGGCGGCGGGCGCGCTACTACCGGCGTCCGGTCGAGGATGCCGTGATTCTCCGGGCTGCCATTCCAGCAGCCGGGGTCTCTGCAAAACTTTAGCCCAAGTGGCGTATCTTTGATTGACAGAATAACTTGCGATTCATATACTGTTGTCGCCCTTGGTCCCTGCCCGCCCATCGTTTGGAGGCCTGTTGTGAGTCGCAGCCTGAATAAAGTCATGCTAATCGGGAACTTAGGGGCCGATCCCGAGGTGCGGAGCACGAACAACGGTTCCCGGGTGGCGAATCTCTCCTTGGCGACCAGCCGCCAGTGGACGGGGCAGGGTGGGGAGAAGCAGGAGAAGACCGAGTGGCACCGCGTGATCTGTTGGAACAACAAGGGCGCCCAGCTGGCTGACCTGGCCGAGAAGTACATGAAGAAGGGCGACCGGATCTACGTGGAAGGGCGGATTGAGTACCGCACGTGGGAGGATCGGGAGAAGCAGACCCGCTACGTCACCGAGATCATCGCGCGAGAAGTGATCCTGCTGTCGTCCCGGGGAGGGGGAGGCGGTGAAGGCGCCGGCGAGTTCGCCCGGGCCAAGGCCGCGGCCAAGGTAGCGCCCGAGGGCAAGGCGGAGTCGCTCGACGCGCTCCCGGAGGCGCTGGATGAGGAGGACGACGATCTGCCGTTCTGATCGAGCAGCCCTGCTCGCCCTTGTAGCAGGGCTGCTCGCGGGGGTGGTGGCGCCGCCGCTCGTGGCCCAGGACACGACCCAGGCTCGGGCGGACAGCTCGAAAGCTGCGCAGGACACGTCACAGGTGCCGCCGCCCGCCGCGGCCTTCCAGGAAGGACAGCTTCCCGCCAGCCATACCGTGGTCATGGGCGAGAGTCTCTGGTCCATCGCCCAGCTGTATTTCAGCGATCCGCTGCTGTGGCCCGAGATTTACCGTCTGAACACTGCCGTGATCGAAGACCCGCACTGGATCTATCCGGGTGAGGTGCTGAACATCGGGTCTGTGGTAGCGGTGGCGCAGGCGCCTGAGAGCGCAGCGGTCGCGCCGGCCGACACGGTGCGGGCCCAGGCCCCCGCGGACACCGTGACGGCGATCGCGCCCGACACGTCGACGGCGTTCGACACGGCTGCGGTCGTGGAAGCGCCCCCGCCTGCGGCCACCGACGCCTACGAGACGATCTTCGAGCGGCGCCGCACACCCCGCGAACAGGTGCAGGACGTGCTGCGGGCGTACTCCAACCCGCTGTATCGACCGCTGCGGCGCGGCGAGTTCTACGCGGCGGGCTTCCTGACCGAGAACGAGCGACTGCCGTGGGGCCGGGTGTTGGGGAACACGGCGACTCCAGCCATCCCGCGCCTGACGGAGCGCTCCACCGCGACGCGGTTCGATCAGATCGCGCTCGCGCCGCCCCGCAATGCGTCTTACCACGTCGGCGACTCGCTGCTCATCGCGCGCATCGATCGGGACATCACCGGTTGGGGAGGGGTGGTGGTGCCGGTCGGCGTGGCCCGCGTGACGGAGCTGCAGCGCAAGCAGGTGCTGGCGGACGTGATCATGCAGTTCGGCCGGATTCACGACGGCCATCTGGCGATGCCGCTCGAGCCGTTCAAAGACCCGGGTCTCGCCCGGCCCACGCCCGTGGAGCAAGGCCTCGAGGGGCAGATCGTGGCCGAACGCGACATCCACGGGCTCACGGACCTGCAGCAGATCCTGTTCATCAACCGCGGTCGCGCCGAAGGGGTCACCCCGGGCGACGTGTTCGAGGTGTTCCGACCGGCGTCCGGCGTCCCGGGCACGGCGTCCGAAGAAGTGCGCATGGTGCTCGAGATCGTGCACACCCGGGACCACTCGGCGTCCGGACTGGTGCTCAACATCAATCATCCCGACGTTCGCCCCGGAATGCCGGTCCGTCTCGTCCGGAAGATGCCCTCCTGACCCGCCGCCGGCTCCTGGCGGGGCCGGCGCAACGCGCCCGTGGTTCTCGTACCGCATCTCCTGGCGCTGGGGCTGTATGGCCTGGCCACGGCGCTTGCGCTCGCGCCGTTCGCGGGGCTTCGGCCCGCACCGCGCGCCTTGACGCTGGGCGCCCCCCTCTCGGGCGCTACGGCGCACGTGGTCGGCGTCGCGCAGCTCACACCGGTGGGCGTCGCTCCGGTGCTGTCGATTCTCGCGCTCTTCCTGATGCTGCTGCAGGTCATGAGCGAGCGGGTGTTCCGCGCCTCCGCCGTCGCGCTGTTCACCGGTCCGCTCGCGACCGGTCTCGTGGGGCTGGCGTTGCTGATCGGGCTGGGACCCGGTGCCGAGCCCTCGGGCGGCGGCAACGCCTGGTTTATCTTGCACGTGACGCTCAGCGTGCTCGGGCTCGCGCTGCTGGCGCTCGCCTTCATCACGGCGGCGCTGTACCTGCTGCAGTTCCGCGAGCTCAAGTCGAAACGGTTCGGTCAGGTGTTTCGTCTGTTTCCCCCGCTGGAGCGGCTCGATCGCTTGAACCACGTGGCCCTCGTCGCCGGCTTCCCCACGCTGACGCTAGGCGTCCTGCTGGCGCTGGGCTATGCGGTTCGATATGCCGGTGGCATGCACGTGGACCCGGCACAGATCGTGTGGGGCTCGTTCACCTGGGCGGTGTTGGGGTCGGCCGTGTGGATGCGGGTGGTGCGGCATTGGGCGGGCCGGCGGGCGGCGTTCGCGAGCATCGCGGGCTTCGTGGCGGTGGTGCTCGTGTACCTCGCCCTCAAGCTCGCCGAGCCGGGGACACAACGCTTTCTCTAGGGCGGCAGCGCGCAATGAGCATCGCGGTCGTCGGAGTCAATCACCGGACGGCGCCCCTGGAGGTGCGCGAGCGGTTCGCGCATGCTCCCCGCGAGGTGCCGGCGTCCTTGGAGCGGGTGCTGTCGGCCGGCGCGGGCGGCGGGGTCCTGCTGTCCACGTGCAACCGCACCGAATTTTACCTCGCCGAACCGAGCGACTCGACGGCCGAGACGGTCTGGGCCATCCTGGGCGAGCGCCTGGGTGCCGGTCGCAGTGCCAGCGAGTATGGATACTTCCAGCGCGACCGCGAAGCCGTGCGCCATCTCTACCGCGTCTCGGCGGGTCTCGACTCGATGATCCTCGGCGAGTCACAGATCCAGGGCCAGGTGCGCGAGGCGTGGGAAGCCTCGCGCCCCCAGGCCGGCCCCGTGCTCCATCGCCTGTTCCAGTCCGCTCTGCTTGTCGGGGCGCGCGTCCGCAGCGAAACGGCGCTCGGCACCGGGGCGGCGTCGGCTCCCTCGGCTGCCGTGGCGTTGGCTGGCAAGATCTTCAGCCGGCTCGCGGGACGCTCCGCGCTGGTCCTCGGTGCGGGTGATATGGCCGAGCTCGCCGCGGGCTGCCTCGTGTCCGAAGGCGTGCGCGTCACTATTGTCGCGAACCGCAGCTACGAGCGGGCGCGCGCGATCGCCGAGCAGCTGGGCGCACGGGCGCTCACGTTGGACGAGGTCTGGGAGCACTTCGCCAACGCCGACATCGTGCTCAGCTCCACCGCGGCGCCTCACGCCGTGGTGACATGGGAACGCGTGGCCCCCGCGATCGGGCGGCGCGGTGGACGGCCGCTCTGCATCCTCGACCTCGCGGTGCCCCGGGACGTGGAGCCCGCTGTGGGACAGCTCGAGAACGTGTTTCTGTACGACATCGACGACCTGCAGGCGGTCGCCGCGCACGCGGCCGCAGAGCGGCATCAGGAGGTTCCGGCGGCCGAGCGCATCGTGCGCGACGAGGTCGAGCGGTTCTGGGCCTGGTACGGCGGGCTGGCCGTGGTGCCGGTGCTGAAAGAGTTTCGCGGGCGCCTCGACGACGTGCGCGCGGCCGAGCTGGAGCGCGCCCTCAAGCGCCTCGCGCACTTGTCGCCGGAGGATCGGGCCCAGGTGGAGCAGTTCAGCCACGCGCTGCTCAACAAGTTTCTGCACCACCCCACGATTGCGCTCAAGCAGGCCGCGCAGGCCGGCCGCGGCTACGGTCTCCTCGAGTCGCTGAAGAAGCTGTTCGGCCTGGAGCGGCCGGATGGCTCGTAAAGTCCTCGTCACCGGTGGGGCAGGGTACATCGGCAGCGTGGTCGTCGAGCAGCTGCTGGCGCAGGGCCACGCCGTCGTCGTCCTGGACGACCTGAGTCGGGGTCATCGCGCTGCGCTCGACCCCGGCGCGGACTTCGTGCAGGGCGGGATCGGCGACCGGCGCATCCTGGAGGAGCTGCTCGCGCGCCATTCCTTCGACGCGCTCGTTCACCTCGCGGCGTACGCACTGGTCGCGGAATCGGTCGCCCACCCGGAGATGTACTTCGCGAACAACGTGGCGGCGGGCCGGGTGCTGCTCGATGCCGTGGTCGCGGCGGGCGTGCGCCGGGTGATCTTTTCGTCGTCCTGCTCGGTGTACGGCCACCCGCCCGTGATCCCGATCCCGGAGGACGCGCCCCGCGCGCCCGTCAATCCGTACGGGCAGACGAAGCTCGAGTTCGAGCACCTGCTCGGGGACTACACCCAGCGACACCAGGTCGCGTCTATCAGCCTCCGCTACTTCAACGCGGCCGGCGCCACGGCCCGCTACGGCGAGGACCACGATCCGGAGACGCACCTGCTCCCCAACGTCCTGCAGGTGGCGCTCGGCCGACGGCCAGCCGTGGACGTCTACGGCACCGACTATCGGACCCCGGACGGCAGCGCGGTGCGGGACTACGTGCACATCGCGGACATCGCCGACGCCCACGTCCGGGCACTGGACGCGGACCTGACGGGCGCCCAAGCGGTTAACCTCGGGACCGGAGCAGGCCATTCGGTGCTGGCCGTGGCCGCAGCGGCGCGGCGCGTCACGGGCCGGTCGATCCCCACGGTGGCGTGCCCGCGGCGTCCGGGAGACCCGCCTACGCTCGTCGCCGCCCCGGGCCGCGCGGAGCAGCTGCTCGGCTGGCGCCCGCGGCGCTCGGCGCTGGACGAGATCATCGCGAGCGCGTGGGACTGGCACCGGACGCACCCGTCCGGGTATTCGAACTGACCTGTTTCGGCCGCTTTCTTGGGGGGAGGGCTGACGCGTGCTGCTGCTACAGGTGGGTCGGGCGGTGCCGACGACGCCCTGGGAGCTGGTGCTCACCTCGAGCCGCGAGACGAAGTTCGTGCTCGCGATCTTGGTGGTCTTCTCGGTCGTGTCCTGGTACCTCATCTTCCTCAAGTGGTGGCAATTCCGGAAAATGCGGCGGCAGGCGGACCGTTTCATGGGGGAGATCGAACGGGCGACCCGGCTCGAGGACGCCTATCATGCCGCGATGCGACTGCCGTCCTCGCCCTACAACCGGCTGCTGCGTGAGGGCATCCAGTTCTTCTCCGAGCTCAAGCCCGGCAGCCTGAAAGGCGGCTTGAAGGGCGACGGGCCCGCCACGGTCGGGCCGCCGACCACGCTGACGACCACCCAGCTCGAAGCCCTCCGGATGGTGCTCGCCAAGGAGGTGGCCGCGGAGCGGGACGCGGCCGCGCGGTTCCTCCCCTGGCTCGCCACCTTCGGTTCGGTGAGCCCGCTGCTCGGCCTGCTCGGCACGGTGCTCGGCGTGATGGATGCCTTCATCGGGATCGCGTTGGGGGGGTCTGGGAACATCGCCGCAGTCGCACCGGGCGTCGCGGAGGCGCTCGTCACCACGGTCGCGGGCCTCGCCGTCGCCGTGCCGTCCGTGATGGCGTACAATCTGTTCGTCAACCGCCTCGGCCTGTTCGCCGGCGAGCTCGAAGGGTTTGCCCAGGAGATCATCGGCACGATGGCGCGCGAAGGGAGGCTGTGAGTGGCTGGCTTGCTGGGCGGCGGCGGCGGGCTGCGCGGACACGGTGAGCTGCCGCTCAACGCCGACATCAACGTCACGTCGCTCGTGGACGTGGCCTTCGTGCTCCTCATCATCTTCATGATCACCGCGCCCATCATGCAAGGCGGCGTCGACGTGCGCTTGCCGCGCGCCGCAGCGCGCCCACTCGACCCGAAGCAGGGGCTCATCGTGACCATCGACCGGGAGGGGCACATCTTCATCGAGCAGGCACCGTTGTCCTACGAAGATTTCCGGGCGACCTTCGGCGCCCTGGTGCGGACCAAACGCCCCAGTGGGGTGTACCTTCGGGCCGACGGTCGGGTAGCCTATGCCAGCGTCGTCCAGGTACTCGCGGTCATCCGGGCGTCGGGTGTGAGCGACGTCGGGCTCGTCGCTGAGCCGGAGACGATCGGGCGGTGAGACAGCGGCGCCGGGCGTCCCCGAATGTCGGCCTGGGCCTGGCGGGGACGATGCTGGTGCATGGAATCGCCAGCCTGTTCATCTTTGCCGGCGCGGCCGGCGCGCGCAAACCGGTGCCGCCGACCTACAAGGTGCGGCTGATCGCCGCTCCCGCGCCGACCGACGAAGAGCGCAAAGCGCCCGAAGCCGTCGAGCGGCCGGCCGAGGAGAAGCCCGCTCCGGTGCCCACCAAGAAGCCGCCGCCTAAGAGCACCGCTGCGAAAGAGGCGCCGCCCAAGACGGCGGACGACACGAAACGCGAAGCGGCGCCGCGCACGACACCCAAGACGGCGCCGCTGCCCGGCGAGACGCCCTCGACCGGAAGCGACGTCGCGACCGTCAGCACCGAAGGCGTCGAGTTTCCGTTTCCGGAGTACTTGCAAAACATCGTGGGGCAGGTGCTGCGGCGCTGGCAGCGTCCGCTCCAGAGCACACCACTCGAAGCGGAGGTGTCGTTCCTGGTGCACCGCGACGGTTCGGTGAGCGATCTGCAGTTCATCAAGCGCTCCGGCAACTTTGCCTTCGACCTCGAGGCGCAGGGCGCGGTTGAGGAGGCTGGGCGGTTCAAGGCTTTCGGGCCGTTACCGGATGGATGGACGGCCGACGTGTTGTTCGTGCGGTTTTACTTCTCGGGGAAACGGCAATGATGCAGACGGCTAGGCCGCGAGACGGGTGGACGGTCAGCAGTGCAGTGCTCGCCGTGTCGTTGCTATCCGTCTATCCGTCTATCCGTCTATCCGCCCAGGATACTTCCGCCATCGACCGCGGGGTGCGCATCGGCATCATCTACCGGCCGGGGGTCCGTCCCGGACTGGTGGTGCTGCCGGGGCCCGCGCCAGCGCTCGACTCGGCGCGCGTGATCATCGCTCGGGACTTGGACTACAGCGACCGGTTCGAGCTGATCACGCTGCCGGGCGGAGACTCGATCCGCTTCAGTGGGGCTGCTGCCTCGTCGCTGCTGGGCCGCCCGCCGACCGGCGGGCGGGCCGGGGGGGGCGCCGCGGCAGGTCTGAACTATCCGCTGTACCAGGCCCTGGGGGCCGATTTTGCCGTCGGGATCGCGCTGGCGGCGGACACGACGGTTCTGGCGGTGCACGATGTCGCTGCGGGCGGCGTGCGGCGCGAGTTTCGCGCTGTGCTGCCCCCGCTCAAGGACCCGGGGTTCCGCATGGCGGTGCACCGTTTGGCCGACCATGTCCTCGAAGCCACGTTGGGCACCGGCGGCATCGCGGCCACGCGCATCCTGTTCGTGATGGACGGCAAGGTGTATGTGATCGACCAGGACGGCGCCGACCGGCAGCTCGTCTCCTCGAGCGATCACCAGGCGATGTCTCCCGCGTGGGCGCCGGACGGGCGACGCTTCGCGTACATGGAGTTCTGGGCCGGTCACGGACAGCTATTCACCCAGCCCGTCGGGAGCGGCAAGCGGCAACCGGTGGCCACGACGGGCCAGGCGCTGGACTTCACGCCGGCGTTCGCCCCGGACGGCAAGACCCTGGCGTTCAGCCGCGCGACCGAGGAGGGCACCGACATCTACACGGTTAACGTCAAGGACAACTGCTGCTTACAGCGCTTGACCGTGGGGCGCTTTTCTGACAACTTGTCACCGACCTACAGTCCCGACGGCCAGCGGGTCGCGTTCGTCTCGACGCGCCCGGGGTTGCCGCAGATCTACGTGATGGCGGCGGACGGGACGGACCAGCAACTCTTCGCGCCGTTCGACTACGGCGTTACCGGTTCGTCCAACGCGCCGGACTGGTCACCCGACGGGCAATCCGTCGCCTTCCACCGCGACGTGGGGGGCACCCTGCAAGTCTTCGTCCTCGACGTACGGACGCGGGCGGTGCGGCAACTCACCTCCCTCGGGCGGAACGAAGATCCAACCTGGGCGCGCGACAGCCGTCATCTGGCGTTCGTGTCGGATCGTTCGGGGTACCGGCAGCTCTGGATCATCGACCTAGAAACCGGCCGCATCCGCCCGCTGTTGCAGCAGAGCGGCGCGCGTCTGCCGGCCTGGTCTCCACGGATACCGGAGACCGCCTCGTCCACCCCTTGAATTCGGAGAGGGCGCACACGATGAAACGCCTATCCTTGCTCCTGCTCGGCGGTATCGCGGTAGTGGCAGTGGCCGCGTGCGGCGGTGGGGCGCCGCCGCAGCCCGTGACCCCGCAGCAGAACGTGGACTCGATCGCGCAGGCCGAGAAGGCACGGCAGGATTCGATCGACCGGGCAGCGGCCGACGCCCGGGCGCGCGAGGAGGCCGAGCGGCTCCGCCAGCAACGGATCGCGGACTCGCTCGCGGCGCTGGGAAAAACCACCGAAGCCGTGCGCACGATGCTGGCGACGATGATTCACTTCGACTACGACAAGTCGAACATCCGGCCGGAGGATGCCAGCGTGCTCGACCAGAAGGTGGGGATCCTGCAGGCAAATTCGAATCTGCGCATCCGCATCAGCGGGCATTGCGACGAGCGCGGCTCGGACGAGTACAACCTGGCCCTCGGCAACCGCCGGGCGACCGCGTCGAAGCAGTATCTGGTGAGCCACGGCATCGATGCGGGACGCGTCGAGACCGTGTCCTACGGCGAAGAGCGCCCGCTCGCGCAGGGACACGACGAGTCAGCGTGGGCGCAGAATCGCCGGGACGAGTTCGAGATCATCGCGGGCGGCGACGCCCTGAAGCAGCCGTGAGAAGGGCGTGATGCGTTTGAAACCGACGCTGGTGGTGGCCCTGGGGCTCGCCGCCGGATGCGCCCTAAAAGGGGACGTCCGGAAGGTCGAGCTCCAGGTGGAGGCGGCGCGGGGCGAGCGGGCCCGCGCCGATGCGGAGCGCGCGGCCCAGATCGACTCGCTGCGGCTCCTGCTCGCCGCGGTGCAGCAGGCACTCACGGCGCAGCAAGCGTATCTCGTGCAACTGCGCGGCGACGTGCGCACGGACCTGCTCGCCGTCCAGCAGCAGCTCGTCCAGGTGCAGGAGCTGACCGGGCAGAGCCAGCAGCGCCTCAGCGAGCTGCGGGCGCGCATCGAAGAGCGGGCCCAGCAACCGGTGCCGCCGCTCGACACGGTCCGCGGCGCTGGAGGGGCCGGGGGCGCGGGGCCGGGCGCCGGCCCGCCGGTCGGGCGGTCGGGGAATCCGGCCGGGCCCGGTCCGGACCAGATGTACGATCTGTCCCTGCAGCAGTTCCGCCGTGGCAGCCTCGCCACCGCGCGCATCGGCTTCCGGGAATTCCTCCGCGTGTTCCCCACCCACGAGCACGCCGCTGACGCCCTGTTCTACGTGGGGGAGACGTGGGCGGGCGAAAACGCCGACTCCGCGGCTGCCGTGTATCAACAGGTGGTGAAGACCTACCCCAATTCGTCGCGGGCTCCCGCGGCCCTTTACAAGCTGGGTCTCCTCGCGGAGCAGCGTTCAGATAAGGCGGCGGCCCGCACGTATTACGCCCGGGTGATCGCCGGCTATCCCCGCTCCGACGAGGCCAACCTCGCGCGCGACAAGCTGCAGCGTCTGGGGCGCTAGCAAGCGCCGCGGCGCTCGCCCGGGGGGCCTGGACAGCCCCGGGGGGCCGGCGGGACGGGGGGGTCCGAGGGGGCCGGCGTGCCTGAGAGTCCCAATGCCCGCGCTGAGATGCCGTTCCTCGATCACCTCGAGGAGCTGCGTTGGCGCATCCTCTGGAGCCTGCTCGCTATCGTGCTCGCCACGGTGGCGGGCTGGGTCATCGTCGAGCGTGTGGACGTGATCGGGCTCTTGATCCAGCCCATCAAGCCGCTGCTCCCCGACGGCAAACTCAAGTTCACGCACCCTACCGAGCCGTTCTTCATCACCCTCAAGTTCGCGTTCGTGTTGGGGCTCGTGCTGTCGTCGCCCGTGGTGATCTACCAGGCGTGGGCTTTTCTCGCGCCGGCGCTGTACCCGCGCGAGAAGCGCTTGATCGTGCCGGCGCTGTCGGCGGGCGTGGTGCTGTTTCTCGGCGGGGCGACCGTCGCCTATCTGTGGGTGCTGCCCCGCGCCCTGCGCGTGCTGTTCGGGTTCCAACAGAACGTCTTCGATCCGATCATCACCGCGGAAGGCTACTTCGGATTTGCGGCCCAGATCATGATCGGGTTCGGCGTGGTGACCGAGCTGCCGCTGGTCGTGGTGATCCTCGCCGCGCTCGGCCTCGTCACCCCGCAGCTCCTGGCGAGGAACCGCCGCTACGCGATCGCGCTCTCGGCGGTGGCCGCGGCGCTGCTCACGCCGCCCGACGCGGTGTCGATGCTGATCATGATGGTGCCGCTGCTGCTGCTCTACGAGGTGAGCATCGTCTGCGCCTGGGTCGTCACCAAGCGGCGCGCGCGGCGCGAGCGGGCGGCGAGCGCGGCGGGCATCGTGCTGTTGCTGCTCGTCGCCGCGCCAGGACGGGTGCACGCCCAGGGGCCGCCGCCCCGGCCCGACACCTCCCACGTGCGCGCCGACTCGGCGGGGCAGGGCCGTACCCTCGACACCGCGACCGCGCGCAAGCTCGGGCTGCCGACCGGGCCTACCCGGAGCTTTCCCCCGTCGGACGCGGTGCTGGACTCGCTCCTCAAGCTCAAGGGGTACCGCGTCACGCAGTACGTGGCGGACACGATGCTCGTGGAGGGCGACAGCGCCATCTCGCTGTGGGGTCAGGCGTTCGTCGATCGCGACGGCACCAAGCTCGAGTCCGACTCGATCCGCTACCGGCAGGCGAGCTGCCGGCTCGACGCCACTGGCGATCCGCGTCTGTTCGACCAGGGTACGGTGCTCGTCGGGGAACGGATGCGTTACGACACCTGCATCAGGCGGGGCACCGTGAGCCAGGCCCTGACGCACTTCCAGCAGGGCGGTGCCACGTGGTACATGCGCGGCGACCTGGCCGTGGATTCGGGCTCCACGCGCCTGTACGGGGCGAGCAGCCAGATCACCTCCGACGACAACCCCGTGCCCGACTACCATTTCGGCGCGCACAAGGTGAAGTGGCTCAACAAGACCGTCATGGTGGGTCGCCCGGCGGTGCTGTATGTGCGGGACGTTCCGATCATGTGGCTCCCATTCATCTTTCAGGACATCCGGCCGGGACGCCGCAGCGGTATCCTCGTCCCCCGCTTCGGCCTGAACGACATCGTGCGCCCCACGCGGAGCTACCATCGCCACGTCGCGGGGCTGGGCTACTATTTCGTCATCAACGACTACATGGATTTTCTCGTGTCGGGCGACTGGTACTCGGGCCGGTACCTGGCCCTGCGGGGGCAAACGCACTACCGCTGGCTGGACCGCTTCGTCACGGGCAGCTTCTCGTTCGACTGGTACAACCAGCTCGACGTGACGGCCCACTCGATCCGCGTCGGCTGGCAGCACCAGCAAAGCTTCTCCGCGCGCACCAATTTCAACGCCAGCATCGACTACTCGACCAATACCAGCGTCATCCAGAGCAATACGGCGAATCCGTACCTGGCGACCGCCAGACTCGGGTCGCAGCTGAATTTCACCAAGCAGTTCGACTGGGGCACGCTCAACATCGGAGGCAACCGGTACCAGGACATCGGGAACGGCCTCATCTCGCAGAACTTCCCGAACATCGGCCTCACGCCGTCGCCCGTGAACATCACGTCGTGGATCACGTGGTCTCCCGGATTCTCGCTCAACAACCAGCAGACGTTTCACTCGGATTCGACGTCGCTGCTCGTGGCGGGGCCTGGGGGGGTGCCGGACACCCTGGCCCGCTTCGCCGACTCACGTGAGACCCAGCTCAGTTTTCAGACGCCGCTGCGGATCGGGCCGTGGAACTGGTCGAACAGCTTCCAGGTCACCGACCGGATCAGCGACAAGCGGACGGCGTTCGTGTTCGATTCGACGTCGCCGGGCGGAGCGCGGCGCGTCCTGTACGACCAGACGTTCGAAACCCGGGTCGAGTGGCAAACGGGTATCAACCTGCCGTCGTTGTTCACGGGAACGTGGAAGCTGCAACCGGGCGTGTCGATCGTGAACACCACCACGGCCGGGCCGTACGCGATCCGGAATCAGTTCACCGGGGGCCGCTGGCTGCACCAGGGGAAGCGCCTCGCGTTCACCGCGAGCGTGTCCCCGACGTTCTTCGGCTTCTTTCCGGGCGTGGGCCCGCTGCAGCGCATCCGCCACTCGATCTCACCGCAGCTGAGCTATTTCTACGCGCCCGGCGCCGCGGTCCCGCAAGAGTTCGCGCGGGCCCTCGACCCGACGGGCCGGAACACGCAGGCGCGCACCGATCCCCAGCAGACGATCAGCCTGGGGCTGTCGCAGAACTTCGAAGCGAAGCTGAAGCCGTCGCCCGGGGACACGACGGGCCGCGAGGCGCGCAAGATCCGGTTGCTCAGCATCAACACCACCTCGATCGGCTACAACTTCGAGCAGGCGAAGGATTCGGGGCGGACCGGCTGGACCACGCAGACGCTGGGGAACACCTTCGCCTCCGATCTGCTCCCTGGGTTCAGCCTCGCGCTGACCCACGATCTCTGGCAGGGGACCGTGGGCAGCGATACCGCGAAGTTCTCCCCGTTCCTCACGAGCATCACCGCATCCTTCGCCGTGACTCCGGCAACGATCCGTGGCATCGGGAGCCTGTTCGGCCTGGGCGGGGGAAAGGGCGCGGCGGCGCCTGCTCCCGGCCCCACTCCCGGCGGCCAGCCCGGCGGCCAGCTGCCGGGTCAACTGCCCGGTGGCCCGATTGATCAGCGAGCCTTCGGCGGGCCGCCGCCCCAGTTCGCGGCCGGTGCCGGTGGGCGAGGGTTCAACCTGACCGTCTCCTACTCGGGGACCCGCATCCGGCCGCGCGCCGACTCCGTGGGCGCGCTCAACGCCGCGCAGGGAGGCCAGCAGCAGCTCACGCTGGGACTGTCGTTCAGCCCCACGCAGCACTGGTCGGCGTCGTGGACCTCGACCTACGATGTCGACACCAAACAATTCGGCCAGCACGTCATCCAACTGCAGCGCGACCTGCACCGCTGGCACGCGAGCTTCTCGTTCTTGAAGAGCCCGAACGGCAACTTCGCTTTCTCGTTCTTTGTGAGCCTGCTGGACGAGCCGGACATCAAGTTCGACTACAACCAGCAGAGCTTCGCCCGCTAGCGGTTTCGCAACCGCGTGTCCTCTGCGGGTGACACGCTCCCTACGGCGTGATGTCATAAGCGGCTCCCCAGGGGTCACTTACGTTGGGGCACGCGCCGTGCCTACAACCTTCCCGAATGCTTCCCGAGGGCATCATGCGTCTCCTGTCGCGATACACCGGCCTGGCGGCCGGGCTCTTGAGCTGGGGCTGCCAGTCGAACACCACGAGCCTCGCTTCCACGCTTCCTCCACCGCAAAACCTCGCCTATCAGCTCGACCCGAGCGGCGACCCGGCCCAGCCGGCCGGCATCCTGCTCGTCTGGGATGACGTGCAGAGCTCGGCCTTGGGGAGCTACCGCATTTATTCGAGGGGCAGCACGACCAGCGCGTACGGGCTACGCGGCGAGACGAGCTCCAACACCTTCCACGATAATGGCGTACCCCATCTGCAGTACTACGTGACCGCCGCGGACGTGAATGGCGGCGAGAGCGACCGGAGCAACGTCATCACGGTTGACGAGCGCCTGCAGCTGCCGCAGCCCGCGAGCCTCACCTCGATCTCGCTCAACCGGGCCATTCACCTCCAGTGGGCGGACAACGCCGCTGTGTCCGATCCCGGCCGCTTCAACTGGTACCGCGTGTACAGCATGCCCTACGATCTCGATCACGGCGTGTGCATTACGCAACGGGACTCGATCTTGCTCGAGGGCACTACCGTGTCGGACGAATTCCTTGCCACGCTGCTGGTGAACGGGGTGCCTCGCTGTTTCGGGGTGTCGGCGATCAGCGTCGAGGGCTACGAAAGCCTGTGGTCGCCGCTGTGGCACGACACGCCGCGGCCCGATGCGCGCAACGTGCTGGTCTCGGCGTATGAAGTGAGCCAGTCGCAGTCCGGGTTCCGCTTCTGGAACGATGCGAACGGCAACGGTCGAGGCGATCCCGGTGAGCTGGGGCTGGTGCAGGCCGGTAACCGCACGGACATCGACTTCTGGGTTCACCTGCAGGCCAGCGATTCGACCCTGTGGATCGTGCCCAAGTTCGCGGGGGACAGCATGCAGGTCTACGGCAGCGCGCCGGTGGCGGACCTGACGTCCGTCGATTTCGCGCCGGCGAACGGCTACTCGGACAAGATGTTCCAGGCGGTGCCGGGCTGGGGCTACGTGTTCCAGCGCAATGAAAACGGGCAGTACCACTACGCGGCTCTGCGGGTGACCGCCGTCGGCCGACAGTACATCATTTTCGATTGGAGCGCGCAGACCGATCCCGGGAATCCCGAGCTGGTGGTGATGCAGCCTGGGCTCTCCGCGGGCCGCACAGGGTCCGAGGTGTCGGGGTCGAGGTAGACGCCGAGTCGCCGAGACGGTGAGTGGACACTGAGGGGCGAGTGGTCAGGGCGCACACTCGCCCCTCGCCACTCATATCCACTAGGCGCCTCGGCATCTTGGCGTCTCCCTTGGCGTCCGGTCCCTCCAGGGCATAGCTTCCTCTCGCATGCCAGCCCCCGTCACCTTGGACGGCCGGTCTCTCTCGATTGAGGACGTCGTAGCGGTCGCCCGGCACGGCGCCGCCGTGACCATCGCACCGCGCGCACTCGACGCCGTGCGGGCGTCGCGCCGCACCGTGGAAGAGGCGATCGCGCGCGGCGCGACGATGTACGGGGTGACGACCGGCTTCGGAAAGCTGGCGCACGTACGGATCCCGCCGGAGCGCGCACGCCAACTGCAATTGAACCTGATTCGCAGCCACGCTTCCGGCGTGGGCGACGCACTCTCCGAGGAGGCCGTGCGGGCGATGATGCTGTTGCGCGCCAACGTGCTGGTGCGGGGCACGAGCGGGGTCCGGCCCGCGCTCCCCGAACTCATCGTGGCGATGCTGAACAAGCGCGTGCACCCGCGCGTGCCGTCGCAGGGGAGCGTTGGGGCGTCAGGCGACCTCGCGCCGCTCGCGCACCTCGCGCTCGCGATGATCGGCGAAGGTGAAGACGGCAGCGCCGTGGAGGCGCAGGGCCTGGAGCCGATCGTGCTCGAAGCGAAGGAGGGGCTCGCGTTCGTAAACGGGACGCAGGCCCAAACGGGACTGGCGGCGCTCGTCGTCCACGACGCCTGGGTGCTGTGGCGCACGGCCCACGCCGCCGCGGCGATGAGCCTCGAAGCGACGCGCGGCACGCCCGAGCCGTTCGACCCCCGGATCCACGATGCCCGGCCGCACCCGTTCCAGCAGCGCTCGGCGGCCCTGTTGCGTGACCAGCTCGCAGGGTCTCAGATCCGCGAGTCGCATCGCGAGAACGATCCCCGCGTGCAGGATGCGTATTCGATCCGTTGCTCCCCGCAGGTGTTGGGGGCCGTGGGTGAGGGCATCGCATTCGCGGAGCGGCTGGTCGCGGTGGAGCTGAACGCGGCCACCGACAACCCGCTGGTGTTCGACGGCGCCGTGCTCTCGGGCGGCAACTTCCACGGCCAGCCGATCGCGTTGGCGCTCGACGTCCTGGGGATCGCGCTGGCGACGCTGGCGGGCATCGCCGAGCGGCGCATCGAGCGCATTGTGAACCCCGACCTCTCCTCCGGCCTGCCGGCGTTCCTGGCCCGGGATCCGGGAATGGAGTCAGGGTTCATGACCCCCCAGATCGCCGCCGCGGCGCTCGTCGCCGACTGCCGGGTACTGGCGACGCCGGCCAGCGTGCAGTCGGTGCCGACGGAAGGGAACCAGGAGGACGTCGTGCCCATGGGGATGAGCGCGGCCTGGAAAGCGGACCGGATTCTCGCGAACGCCACTCGGATCGTCGCGATCGAGCTGCTCGCCGCCACGCAGGGGCTCGAGTACCTGAAGCCGCTCACGCCGGGACGGGGCGTCGCGCGTACCTATGGGGCGATCCGGCGTGAGGTGGCGCCGCTGGACGGCGACCGCCCGCTCACGGCCGATATCGAACGGGTGGCGGCGGGTGTGCGGGCGGGGACGTTCGATCCGGAGGCATTATGAGTGCGGAATGCGGAGTGTGGAATGCGGAATGGTCGGGAAAGGTCGTGCGCCGCACGACACTTACCCTTACATTCCGCACTCCGCATTCCGCATTCCGCACTCAGGGTTAGGAACCGTGACCGCCCCCAGAGTCGTCCGCGCGCCTCGAGGACCAAAGCGGTCCTGCAAGGGCTGGATCCAGGAGGCTGCCCTGCGGATGCTCATGAACAACCTCGACCCTGAGGTGGCGGAGCGGCCGCAAGACCTGGTCGTCTACGGCGGAACCGGGAAGGCCGTGCGCGATTGGGCGTCGTTCGACGCAGTGTGCCGCACGTTGCTGGCGCTCGAGGACGACGAGACTTTGCTGGTGCAGTCGGGGAAGCCGGTGGGTGTGTTCACGACCCATGCCGAAGCGCCCCGCGTGTTGATCGCGAATGCGAACCTCGTCGGCCGCTGGGCGACGTGGGAGGTGTTCCGCGAGCTGGAGCGGAAGGGCCTCATCATGTACGGCCAGATGACCGCGGGCTCGTGGATCTACATCGGCACGCAGGGAATCCTGCAGGGCACTTATGAGACGCTCGGAGCCGTCGCGCGGCGCCACTTCGCCGGCTCGCTCACGGGGCGCATCGTGTTGACCGGCGGGCTCGGCGGAATGGGCGGTGCGCAGCCGCTCGCCGTCACGATGAACGACGGGATTTGCCTCGCCGTCGAAGTAGATCCGGCGCGCGTCCAGCGCCGTCTCGACACGCGCTACCTCGATCGCTCGACGGTGTCCCTCGACGAGGCGCTGCGCTGGTGCGACGAGGCGAGGCGCGCGGGACGGACGCTGTCAGTCGGCTTGGTCGGCAACTGCGCCGAGGTGCTGCCGGAGCTGGCGCGTCGCGGCTTCGTCCCCGACGTCCTGACCGACCAGACGTCGGCGCACGATCCGCTGCACGGGTACATCCCGCCGGGACTGTCGGTGGCGCAGGCGGCCGAGCTGCGGCGGCGCGACCCGCAGGAATACCTGCGCCGCTCGGTCGCCGGGATAGCCACGCACGTGCGGGCGATGCTCGACCTGAGGCGGAGCGGCGCGGTGACGTTCGACTACGGCAACAATATCCGTACGGAGGCACGGGACGCAGGGGTTACCGACGCGTTCGACATCCCGGGCTTCGTCCCCGAGTACATCCGGCCGCTGTTCTGCGAGGGCAAGGGGCCGTTCCGCTGGGTGGCGCTGTCGGGCGACGCACAAGACCTGCATCGCACCGATCGCTTGGTGCTCGAGCTGTTCCCCGAAAACGAGCACCTGCGGCGCTGGATCACGCTGGCGCAGCAGCGCGTGGCGTTCCAGGGGTTGCCGGCGCGCATCTGCTGGCTCGGGCAGGGCGAGCGCGCGCGCTTCGGCTGCGCCTTGAACGACCTCGTCAAGCAGGGTGAGGTCGGCGCGCCCGTCGTCATCGGCCGTGACCACCTCGATGCGGGCTCCGTGGCCTCGCCCTTCCGGGAGACGGAGGCGATGAAGGACGGCTCGGACGCCGTCGCCGACTGGGCGATCCTCAACGCACTGCTGAACACCGCCTCCGGCGCCGCCTGGGTGGCGTTCCACCACGGCGGCGGCGTCGGAATCGGGAACTCGTTGCACGCGGGGCAGGTGAGCGTCGCCGACGGGACCGCATCCGCCGGCCGGCGGCTCGAGCGCGTGCTCACGAACGATCCGGGGATCGGGATCGCGCGTCATGCCGACGCGGGCTATGCGGCCGCGATCGAGGCCGCCCGACAACACGCCATCCGCCTGCCCATGCGCGAGGCGAGCGACTGAGGACGCTGCTGGTCGGCGCGCGCCAGGTCGTCACCTGTCGCGGCCCGGCACGGGGACGCCGCGGCCGGGAGATGGCGGAGCTCGAAGTCCTCACGGATGCCGCCGTGCTGATCGACGGAGAGCGTATCGCCGCTCTGGGCCGGTATGCTGACTTGCGGCCTGGAACGGGCAACGTGCCACGGGGGGTGGAGGTTGTGGAGGTCGCCGGGGTTCTCTTCCCCGGGTTCGTCGACTGCCACACGCACGCTGTCTTCGGCGCGCCGCGCCTCGAGGACCACGAGCGACGCGCGCTCGGGATGGACTACAAGGCGATCGCCGCGGAGGGCGGCGGGATCCTGGAGTCGGTCCGCGACGTCCGCGCCCGCTCCGACGCCGAGCTGGCGGCGCTCACACGCGCGCGACTCGGGGCGCTGCTCAGCCACGGCGCCACGACGATCGAGGTGAAGTCGGGCTACGGCCTCGACCGCGAGACCGAGCTGAGACAATTGCGGGTCATCGGGCAGCTCGCGCGGGCGCAGCCCGCCGCCCTCGTCCCTACCTTCCTTGGCGCGCATGAGGTACCCCCCGAATTCCGCGATCGGCGGAGCGACTACCTCCGCCTGGTGTGCGAGGACATGCTTCCAGCGGTCGTGCGCGAGCGGCTCGCCGTCGCGTGCGACGTGTTTTGCGAGCCGGGCGTGTTCAGCGTTGCCGAAGCGCGCACGCTGCTCAGCGCCGCCCGCCGCTCCGGCCTGGCCGTGAAGCTCCACGCCGATGAGCTCGAGGGCTCGGGCGGGGCGGAGCTCGCCGTGGAACTCGGCGCGCTCAGCGCCGACCACCTCGCCGGCGTCTCGGCCACGGGCATCCACGCGCTCGCGGCGAGCGACACGGTCGCGGTTCTGCTCCCGGCGACGCTGGTGTTCTTGGGCGGGCACAGGCAGGCGCCGGCGCGCCGCCTGCTCGACGCCGGTGCGACGATCGCTCTCGCCACCGACTTCAACCCCGGGTCGTCACCGACCGTGAGCGTGCCGCTCGTCATGGCGCTCGCCGTCTCGCAGCTCGGACTCCGCCATGCGGAGGCCGTCAACGCCGTGACGGTGAACGGGGCTGCCGCCCTAGGCATGGCGGCCGATCGGGGCCAAGTCGCGCCCGGCTTCCGAGCCGACCTCGTGCTGTGCGACGTGTCCGAGTGGCGGGAAGTGGCGTACTGGATGGGCGCGAATCCCGTAACCGCCGTGTGGACAGGAGGTTCGCTTGTCCGCTCCCTCCGGGCCCCGTATCTTTAGACCCTCATGTCGAAGCTTGAGAAGCTGAAAGAGAAGGCCAAGGGCCTCGAGGCCAAGGACCCCCGGGGGGCGATCGAGGCCTGGCTGGAAGTTCTCAAGGTCCAGGAGGAAGAGGGGGAGCCCAACCCCGACCTGTCCATCTTCAATCGGGTCGGTGATCTCTATTTGAAGGTGAAGGACCCCGCCCAGGCGGCCGATTACTACGACCGGGCTGTCGACAAGTACGCCGAGCTCGGGTTCCACAACAACGCGATTGCGATGTGCAACAAGGTGCTGCGGAACGCGCCGGGCCGGCAGACGACCTATCTCAAGCTCGCCAAGCTGTACGCGGCCAAGGGATTCATGGCGGAGGCGAAGCAGAACTTCGTCGAGTACGCCGAGCGCATGCAGAAGATCGGCAAGATCCAGCACGCATTCGCTGCACTGAAGGAGTTCACCGACATTTCTCCGGAGAACACCCAGCTGCGGGAGATGTTGGAAGAGCATCTCCAGATGTACGGTGCTGCCGAGCGGCGCCCGCGGGCTCCGGCACCCGCGGCACCCCCTCCGCCGCACGAAGACGTATCGAAATCGGGAAAGCGAAAGACGTCCAGCCTCGTGTTCCTGGATGTGGACGCGCCTCCCGGCCCCAAGGGGAAGCCGGTCGCGCCGCCGCTCCGTCCGCGCGAGCCGGAGCCTGAGGTGGCGCCGCTGGCGCAAAGTCTGGTGGAATCCGTGACCCCCGACCCGGATACGTCGCTCGAGATTGAGTCGACCAGCCTGGCGGAGGAGGTGGAACCGCCTGGGGGCGACGGGACCGGGGGAACGGTGCTGGAGGGGTTCGAGTCGACGAGCGCCGAGTTCGGGCAAGTGCAGCTCGACGCCGGCCGGGGCGATGTGCCATCGTTGCGCGAAGAGGAGACGGCCGACGACGTGCGTCCGATGGCGGAGCTCGAGCCCACAGTGCCGGCCGAGGCGGACGAACCCGAGCTCGATGTCGAGCTCGAGCCCATGCTGGACCACGAAATCGAGATCGAGCCGCCCCCGCCCCCGCCCCGCTCGGCGCCCCCCAAGGTCACGCCGGTCGTGCCGAAGCGACCCGGCGGGCTACCCGGGTCCGCGCCCCCTCCCCCCCCGCCGCCCAGCGCACGGCCTGGGGTCGGGTCGCCGCGCCGCGTCGAGATTCCCGAGACGCCTGGATCCAAGTTGCGGCTGCCGGCGGCGGAGCCGCCGAAAGTCAAGCCGGTCGTGCCGAAGCGCCCGGCGGCCGCAGCGCCGGCGGCGCCCGGTCCACCGAAGCGGAAAACCGTGGTCGAAGTGCCGCCGCTCGAGCTTGAGCCCGACTTTGACACGGCGATCACCGAAGCGGGCCACGATGTGGACGACGAGCCGCTCGCCGTCGAGGACATCCCGCCGACGGGGGGATTCATCCAGACCGAAGATGACACGTCGGTCTCGGAGACGCGGAAGTCGGCGTTCATCGACTTGGGCCTGGACAGCGTGGTCAACCAGGGAGACACGTCGGCCTCTCTGGTGTTCACGAACATCGAGGCCACGCCGACGCCGCCCACCACCGAAGAGCTCGAGGCGCGCGTCGCCGACGACCCGGACGATCCGGAGGCGCACCAAGCGCTCGGCGAGGCCCTGATCGAGGCGGGCGAACGGGATCGCGGGATCGAGGAGCTCGACCACGCGACGGCGGGTTTCGAGAACTTGGGGAACTTGCCGCAGGCACGGCACCTGGTGGAGGAGATCCTCCGGCTCGACCCCAACAGTGTGCGTCACCGGCAACAGCAGGTGGAATACGCGTTCAAGTCGGGTGACAAGGCGAAGCTCATCGAGGCCTATCTCGAGCTGGCGGACACGCTGCTGCGCCAGGACCTGCCGGACAAGGCGCGTGCCGTTTACCAGCGGGTCGCCGAGCACGACCGCACGAACGAGCGGGCGAAGGCGGCGCTCGCCATGCTCGCGCCGGCCGCTCCGCCGCCGCCCCCGCCGAAGCCGCCGGCGCGGGAGGGGCGGACCGCGCCCAAGGACGCGAAGATGAAGGTGCGCGACGAGGTGGTGGAGGCAGGCGACTTCGTCGACCTGAGCGCGATGATCCTCGATGAGGAGGCGCTGGTGCGCGACACCCGCATGAAGGTCGCGGACGAGGAGCCGACCGGGGACGAGGAGAAGGACTTCCAGGAGATGCTCGCCCGATTCAAGCAGGGGATAGACGAGAACATCGACGAAGCGGACTTCCAGTCGCACTACGACCTGGGGGTCGCGTTCAAGGAGATGGGGCTGCTCGACGAGGCGATCGCCGAGCTCCAGAAGGCACTGCGCGCGCCCGAGCGCAAGCTCCGGACGTCCGAGGCGCTGGGCGTCTGCTTCATCGACAAGGGCGCCTATGTCGTGGCCGAGTCGATCCTGCGGCGCGGGCTCGAGCTGCCCGCGTCGGGTGAGCAGGAGCGGCTCGGCGTCCTGTACTGGCTCGGCCGGGCGCTCGAGGAGCAGGGAAAAAAGGCGGAGGCGCGGGAGCTGTACAGCCGGGTGTTCGCCGTGGATATCCGCTTCAAGGATGTCGGCGCGCGAGCCCGGGCGCTCGCCAAGGTGAAGTGACGTGAGCCAACAAGTCGCCCCCGTTGCGCTGGCCGACATCCAGCGGCCTGTGGCGAGCGAGCTGGAGCGCGTGGCGGATGAGCTGCGGCGCATCATCGCCGCGGACTTTCCGGTCATCGCAGACGTCAACGAGCACCTGCTGCGGATGAAGGGCAAATTGTTCCGCCCCACGCTGCTGCTCCTCAGCTGCCGCGCGTCCGGGGCGGACGATGCGCGGGCGGTGACGCTGGCGGCCGTGGTCGAGCTGATCCATCTGGCCACGCTGGTGCACGACGATTCGGTGGACCATTCGGTACTGCGTCGCGGGATGCCGACCATCAACGCCCTGTTCTCGCACCAGGTGGCGGTGATCATGGGCGACTATCTCTACTCCCGCGCCATCATCGAGCTGGTGCGGCTCGATGATCTGGCACCGTTGCGCGTTTTCGCCCGGGTGACGAACGAGATGACAGTCGGCGAGATGCGGCAGCTCGAGGCGCACGACAAGCTCGCCTACGACGAAGCCCAATACGACCAGCTGATCCGCTCGAAGACGGCGTCGCTGCTGTCGGGCGCCTGCGAGGTGGGGGCGCTCGGCGCGCCCGTGCCCTCTCGCGAGGCGCTCGCGCGCTTCGGGATGCGGCTCGGCATGGCGTTCCAGATCACCGACGACCTGCTCGACTACACCGAGCCCGAAGCGGTCACCGGCAAGCCGTCGGGGCTCGACCTCAAAGAGCACAAGGTGACCCTGCCGCTCATCGCCGCACTCGCCGCGATGGGCCCCGCACAGCGGCGGCTGGTGGCCGAGCTGATGGCGACGCCCGATCCTGGGGACGCCGTGGTTACAGAGGTCGTGCGCCTCGTGGAGACGGCCGGCGGGCTCGACTACGCACGGCGCCGCGCGCTCCAGCTCGCCCAGCAGGCCGAAGCAGAGCTCGAGATCCTGCCGCCCTCATCCGCGCGCGACGCCTTGCGCGACAGCATCGCCTATGCCGTGGAACGGCGCAGCTAAGCCCGTGGCGCGCGGACACCGCGGCTCGCTATTTTACGTGGGGTTCCTTGCCGGTGGGTTCGTGCTGGGCGGGTTGCTGCACGCGCTGCTGCGGCGCTTTCTACCGCAGGGCGCGGCCAAGGAGTTCTTCACCACGGCCGTGACGCCGACCTTCGGACCGGTGCATCTCGACCTGCTCGTCGTATCGGTCACGCTCGGTCCGATCGGCTTCGACGTGTCGCTGCTGGCCGTCGTGGGTGTGGCGATCGCGTACTTCGTCGCCCGATCGATCTTCTGAAAACGAGGCGCGTATGTTCGGAGACCTGTCGTTCAGCCACATCCTGATCCTGCTGCTGGTGCTGGTGCTGGTGTTCGGTGCGAAGCGGATCCCGGAGATCGGAAAGTCCATCGGCCAGGGGATCAAGGAGTTCAACCGCAGCCTGAAAGATGCCACCAACGACCAGTCGTCTGCTCCACCGCGCAATCTCTCACCGCCGGGTCCGTCCTCCTCCGTCCCCTCGAGCGGCGATCCGAAGCGGCTGAGCGACTAGGTTCCGGTTTCGGACGCCGTCGGCCGGAACACTTCCTTGCGGCGGTCCACGACGTTCGCCTGGGCCCGCAGGGCGGCGAGATACTGCTGCACGCGCGCCTGTTGCGCCGGCCGCAGGATGGCTTCCCGCTGCTGGTCCCGCTGCTTGAGCCACGCCGCGGAATCCGCCGGCTGGTGGGCGACCCCTTGCAGGATGAAGCAGCCCGTCTGGCTGACGAGCACGCCGGTGCGCTGACCGGGACGCAGTCCGAACGCCGCGCCCAAGACGACGGGGTCACGGGCGATCGCGGCCGGAGGATTGAGGCGCGTGAACGGCCCGAGCTTGTCCACCGGCAGGCCCCGGGCCCGTCCGGCCTGGAGCAAGTCCGGCGTGCCAGCCAAGGCGGCCAGG
>Ga0209761_1000261_pt1 | contig 30376 bp, 28 predicted proteins | sample GraSoi013_1_40cm_4_FD_185818 | JGI IMG/M metagenome (GOLD analysis project Ga0209761, IMG submission 185818) | Grasslands soil microbial communities from the Angelo Coastal Reserve, California, USA - Sample 09_25_2013_1_40cm (SPAdes) (version 2) | ecosystem: Environmental > Terrestrial > Soil >... | reverse complement strand
CCGTGCCGGCCCACTGCTGGAGCTCCTTCGCGTCGTACCCCTCGTCCCGCAGCCGAAGGTAGCCGAAATCGGCGGTCGCGACGAGCGGCGTGTGGCCCGCCTCGGTGTCCGCCACGCACAGTGCCGCGGCCCCGGTGCGAAGCAGCTCGTACACGTCGTCCGAGAACCACGACTCGTGGCGGAACTCCCAGGCGCAACGGATGTCGGGCGGGAACTGCGTGAGCAGGTCCGCGAGGCGCGGCACGTCTTTCTTGAAGTTGGGCGGCAGCTGGAACAGGATCGGCCCGAGCTTGGAGCCGAGCTTGCGCGCCGTCTCGAGAAAGTAGCGCAGCGGGTCGTCGACGTCCTTGAGCCGGGCGATGTGGGTGATGCGCTGCGGCGCCTTGAGCACGAACGTGAAGCCCGCGGGTGTGGCGGCGTCCCAGCCGGCGACGGTCTTCGCGTTCGGCATCCGGTAAAAGGTGTAGTTGATCTCGACGGTCGCGAGCCGCTGGGCGTAGTACTCGAGCATCTGCGACTCGGGCATTTTCGTGGGATAAAACGTCCCTTTCCACTCAGGGAAGTTGTATCCGGAAGTACCGACGTGGACCTTCACCACCGCCACGGCAGCCCGCGCGCATTTCCGATGCATTGCGCGCTTATTGGGTGACGGCCGTCGGCGATCACCTAATACCCTTACCACGCGGCACGGTGGCGCGTGCGCAGCCTCGCGTCTCGGCCTTCGGGCTTACCATGGTATCGCAACCGGTGAGGTGCTGGTGTGGCGAAAATGGTAAACGCAGGAGGGCTCGCAATCTTCCGGGCGCAAGCCCTTGTGGGTTCGAATCCCACCACCAGCACTGCCGCTCCTCGGTACTTGAACCGCAGCCGGCGGGAGAATATACTACGATCACTTGCGAGCCTTCCTGCAGCCGATCTAGTAGCACCGCGACAGCCGAGATCCCGACGGGTTTCGGCTGTCGTCTTTTTGGTCCAGTCATGAGCCCAGCCACACGGTCTTCACGTTGACGAACTCCTTGAGCCCGTACTCCGACAGCTCGCGCCCGTACCCCGAGTGCTTGATGCCTCCGAACGGCAGCCGGGGGTCGGACTTCACGAGCCCGTTGACGAAAACCGAGCCCACCTCGAGCTCGCGCGCCAGCCGCTCGCCCCGTGCCGAATCCCCGGTCCACACGGCGGCGCCGAGGCCGTAGCGGGACGCGTTGGCGACGCGCACGGCCTGCGCCTCGTCCTTCACGCGGATCACCGCCGCCACAGGTCCGAACACCTCCTCGTCGAACGCCGGCATACCCTGCTCCACCGCCGCCAGCACGGTGGGCGCGTAGAAGAAGCCGGGTCCTTCGGGGAGGGTGCCGCCGAGCAGCCGTCGCGCGCCGCGCCGCACCGACTCTTCCACCTGGCGGTGGAGATTGGCGCGCAGGTCGTGGCGCGCCTGCGGGCCGATCTGGGTGTCCGGCGCCAGCGGATCGCCCATGCGCCGCGCGCGCATCGCAGCGACGAACGCGTCGAGGAACCGCTCGGCCACCGGCTCCGCGACGATGAACCGTTTCGCGGCGATACAACTCTGACCGCTGTTCAGGAGCCGCGCTTCCGCGGCGGTGCGAGCCGCCTGCTCGAGGTCGGCGTCCTCCAGCACGATGAACGGATCGCTCCCACCGAGCTCGAGCACCGTCTTCTTCAGGTGCCGTCCGGCCTGCTCCGCCACCTGGCTGCCGGCGCGATCCGAGCCCGTGAGCGTCACCGCTCGCACTCGCGGGTCGGCGATGACCGCGGCAGCAGCTTCGTTAGAGAGGATCAGCGTCCGGAACAGCCCCTCCGGGAAGCCCGCCTCGTGGAAGATTGCCTCGATCTCGAGCGCGCAGCGGGTGACGTTGGGCGCGTGCTTCAAGAGCCCCGCGTTCCCCGCCATCACGGCGGGCGCGGCGAAGCGGAACACCTGCCAGAACGGGAAATTCCACGGCATGATCGCGAGCACGGGACCGATCGGATCGAAGCGCACGAAGGCCTTCGAGGCATCTGTCTCGCGTGGTTGGTCGGCGAGAAACCACTCGGCGTGCTCGGCGTAGTAGTCGCACACCCAGGCGCACTTCTCCGCCTCCGCTTCCCCTTGCTTCAGCGGCTTGCCCATCTCGAGTGCCATGGTGCGTGCGTGGTCGGTCTTGCGCTTCCGCAGGAGCCGTCCGGCCTCCCGCATTGGCTTCGCGCGCTGCGCGTACGAGCAGCGCCGCCAGCTCTGGTAGGCGGCGAGCGCCTGGTCGAGGATCCGCTCGAGCGCTGCGGGCGTGGTCTCGGCGAACGTCTCCAGCGTCGCGCCCGTGGCGGGGTTGATCGAAGCGGCGGTCATGACGTGGCGGCTCCCTCCGAAGAGAAAGACGGGTTCGATCCCGGTGATGCCCGTCACACCAACATTACAGTGTCATTGCGCCGCGCCATGCCCGGGTTGCAATCCGATCGCCTCCCGGCTCCACCGGGTCGTGGTGATCTATCCTCATACCCCCGAGCCACTTGCCGCCGCGCTCTGGAGCGGGCATGGGCTTTGCGCTCAGATCCACTGTCCCCTCACGCAGGGGCGGACGAGGAGTGGCCGCATGCGAGACCCATGGTTGCCCGAGCACGAGCCCGGCGACGACGAGTTGGAGGAGCGGTTGGCGCAGGGCCGCGAGGCCTGGCGCGGCGCCGTCCACGTCGAACGCGAGTCGTGGCGCGGGAGCGATGAGCCCTGGCGGGGCGAGGAGCATCTCGCCGACTGGCCGGAGCACGCGGCTGGGCCGGAGTACTGGATGTTCAAGGAGATGACGGACCCCTCCTAGGTACGCGTCTTGCCATCGCTGCCGCCCGCGGATATGGTGACAGCCATGCACCTCCTCGGCGCGTTGGCGCTCCTGTTCGTCGGGCCGTCGGCCAGCGATACGCTCTCCGGCCGCGTCACCGACCCCGACGGCGCACCCCTTCCCACAGCGGTCATCCTGATCACCGAGCTGCACCGCGTTGCGACCACCGGTGCGGATGGCGGTTTCGCCCTGGCGGATGTCCCGCCCGGTCCGTACACGGTGATCGTCCGTCACGTCGGCTTCGCGCCCTTCGCACGTGAGGTCGTTGTCCGCGGACTGACGACCCTCACCGTCGCGCTCCGACGGGCGCCGGTATGGGTCGAGCCGGTCACCATCACCGCAACGCGCACACCCACGGCAACGCTCGGCTCGCCGCTGTCCGCAGCTGCCCTGTCGGAAGACGGCCTGCGCCGCGAGCAGAGCGTGTCGCTCGCGCACTCCCTGTCACGGTTGCCCGGCGTCAACGCGCTCAGCACCGGCGCGCAGATCGGCAAGCCGGTGATCCGAGGGCTCGCGGGGGCGCGAGTGCTGGTGCTCGCGAACGGAAACCGCCTCGAGGATTACTCGTGGAGCGACGAAGACGGACCGTCGGTGGACGCCCGCCTCGCCCAGCGCGTGGAGGTGATCCGCGGGCCCTCCAGCGTCCTGTACGGGTCTGACGCGCTGGGCGGCGTGGTGAACGTGATCCCCGCGGAGCTACCAGACGCGAACGGCGGTCCCCGCATGATCCGAACCGGGTTTGAGGTCTCGGGCGCGACGAACAACGCCGAAGTGGCAGCGTCTGCCCGGATCGAGGGAGCGAGCGGTGCATGGGCATGGCGCGCGTTCGGCATCGGGCGCGCAGCCGGAAGCCTGCACACGCCCGCGGGTGAGCTCGACAATACCGGTTTCGGGGCACTGAACGGCGAGGCCGCAGTCGGGCGCCGCGGCGCGGGCGGCAGCACGACGCTGCGGTATACGCGGTACGCCGGCGAGTTCAAGCTGCTCGAAGCGAACGAGCCGCCGAGCGGCGCGGAGGAAGGCGGGCCCGAGCGCAAGCTGTCCGACGATCGCGTCCAGCTGGCGGGTGACTATCGCGTGGGATCACTGCGCCTCGAGACCAAGGCGCAGTGGCAGCGCCACTCGCTCATCGAGGTCTCCGACACGGGGACCGGCCCGACGGGTGCGCCGCTGGAAGGGACGGCGTTCGACCTGCTGCTCAACACCACGTCGTTCGACCTCCTGGCGCACCACCGGGCGGGGTCGGCCATCCGCGGCACCGTCGGGATATCGGGACTGCGTCAGACGAACGCGACGCGGGGGCCGATCCCGCTCGTCCCCGACGCGCGGGTGCGTTCGGCGGCGACCTTCGTATTCGAGCAGGGAACGCTCGGCCGCTGGAGCGTGCTCGCCGGCGGTCGCGTCGATCTGCGCCGTCTCACCGCCGACAGCAACGCCACGCTCACCCTGGCGCCGCAGCAGCGCGACTACACGGCGTGGTCGGGGGATGCCGGCCTGGTGTACCGGCCCGTCGAGACGCTCGCCCTCACCGCGAACGTCGGCCGCGCGTGGCGCGCGCCCACGCTGTTCGAGCTGTTCTCGAACGGACCGCACCTGGGCGAGGCCCGTTACGAGATCGGGGATCCCGGCCTGAAGCCGGAGGCGGGGACGAACGTGGACGTCGCCGTGCGCTGGCAGGGCGCGCGGGTCCGCGGCGAGCTCGCGGTGTATCGCAACGCGATCGCGCGCTTCATCTACATCACGCCGACGGGCGCGTTCGTCCATGTCACGCCCGCGGACTCGCTGCGCGTGTACCGATATGCCCAGGCGGATGCGCGGCTCACGGGCGGCGAGGCATCGCTCGGCGTCGATCTCTCCACGCCCGTGTCGCTGCGCGGGCGGTTCGACGCGGTGCGCGGGACCAACCGCGCGACCGACGCGCCGCTCCCGCTCATGCCGCCGGCCCGCGTGGCCCTGGGCGCGGAGCTGCACGGCAGCGCGCTCCGCTGGGCCGATCGGGCGCGGCTCGCGATCGACGGCGAGTTCGTGACCCGGCAGACTCGACTCGAGTCCCTCGACATCCCCACCACCGGCTACGCCCTCCTGAACGTCGAAGCGGGGCTCGAGCGGCCGCTGTGGGGCCGGGAGGTCCGGATCGATGTCGCCGTGCGCAACGTCGCGAACACGGCGTACCGCAGCTTCCTGAGCCGCTACAAGGAGTTCGCGCTCGACCCCGGGCGGAACGTAGTGCTGCGCGTATCGCTCGAATAACACGGGAAGCAGCCGGGGACGAGGGAAGCGTGGACTCGGGTGGCCCTTTCCCCTGTTCCCTTTCCCCGGTGTCACCACTCCACACAGGAAGGGTCGTCGTGAGAATTTCCCTCGTGACCGCGGGACTCGCGATCGCCGCGTCTGCGGCATCCGCCCAGAACTTTCGCCAGAAGGACTTTGACGCCTACGTGAACCGCGGCCTCGAGCGCCTCCAGATCCCGGGCGCGGCGGTCGCCGTCGTGAAGGACGGAAAGCTGCTGTTCGCGAAGGGCTACGGCGTCCGCACGCTCGGCGACACCGCCCGCGTCGACGCCCACACGCTCTTCCAGATCGCGTCCAACACCAAGGCGTTCACCACCGCCGCGCTCGCGATGCTTGTGGACGAGGCGAAGCTCGCTTGGGACGACCCCGTCACGAAGTACCTCCCGGACTTCCAGCTGTACGATCCGTACGTCACGCGCGAGTTCACCATCCGCGACCTGGTGACGCACCGCAGCGGGCTCGGGCTTGGCGCCGGGGACCTCCTGTGGTTTCACTCGAACTCCGACCGGGCGGAGATCATCCACCGCATCCGCGCCGCGAAGCCGGCGTCGAGCTTCCGCAGCCGCTACGCCTACGACAACGTGCTGTACATCGCCGCTGGAGAGATCGTCCCGGCCGTCAGCGGCAAGAGCTGGGACGACTTCATCACGCAGCGCATCCTCGCCCCGCTCGGCATGACCGAGAGCGGGACGCGCGTGGCGGTCTTGAGCTCGACGAGCGACATCGCCGCGCCGCACGGGCTCGAGAAGGGAAAGCTGCAGGTCGTGCCGCGCGATTCGATCGATAACACCGGACCGGCCGGCGGCATCGTGTCGAACGTCAGCGACATGGCGAAGTGGCTGCTCTGCCGGCTCGACTCCGGTCGCTACGCGGGGGGCCGGCTGTTCAGCGAGCGCCAGGCGCGGGTGATGTGGTCGGGGCAGACCATCCTGCCGATCGGCGATCCGCCGCCTCCGCTCGCCGCGCTGCGGGCCAACTTCTCCGAGTATGGGCTCGGCTGGTTCATGCGCGACTACCGGGGACGGAAGCTCGTGGCCCACACCGGCGGGCTCGCCGGGATGACGTCGCAGGTGATGCTCGTGCCGAGCGAGCGGCTCGGGCTCGTCGTTCTCACCAACGGGGAGTCGTCGCTCATGACGGCCCTCGCGTACCGCCTGCTCGACACATTCTTCGGCGCGCCGCCGACCGACTGGGTCGCCACATTCGCCCAGGCCGAGCAGCTGGGACGCGCGGAGGCGGACTCGATTGTGCGGGCCCGAGGAAGCGCGCGCGACTCGCTCGCGGGACCCTCGCTCCCGCTCATCAAGTACGCGGGGGCCTACCACGACGAGTTGTACGGCGACGCGGCCTTGACGGTCGAGAACGGCCGGCTCGTGCTGCGGTTTAGTCACTCGCCGGCCTTCGTAGGCGATCTCGAGCATTGGCAGCACGACACGTTCATCGCGCGCTGGCGCACGGCGCACATCGAAGACGCCTACGTCAGCTTCGCGCTCCGGCCGGACGGGTCCATCGAGCAGTTCAAGATGGAGGCGGTCTCGCCGCTCGCTGATTTCAGCTTCGATTACCAGGACCTCCTCTTCAAGCCCGTGGTCAAGTAGTGCAGATTTCCGTCATGCTCGAGTGGCTGCACCGCCCCTGGCCATGGTACGTGACCGGGCCGCTCCTAGGGCTCGTCGCTACCGGCCTGCTCATGATCGGCAACAAGCAGCTGGGCGTGTCCGGCAATTTCCGCCACCTCTGCGCCGCCGTGTTCCCGCGGAACGTCGCGTTCTTCAAGTACGACTGGACGCGGTCCGGCCTGTGGAACCTGGTGTTCGCGGGCGGCATCGTGGTGGGCGGGTTCATTGGCGGCGCGCTGCTCGCGAGCCGCGAGCCCGTCGCCATCACGGCCCGAGCACATGCCGACCTCGCGAGCCTCGGCGTTCACGACTTTACGGGGCTGGTCCCCCGCCAGCTGTTCCACTGGAGCGCGCTGCTCACCCTCAAGGGCCTGTTGCTCATCGCGGGCGGCGGGTTCCTCATCGGGTTCGGCACGGCGTACGCCGGCGGCTGTACCTCGGGTCACGGGATCACGGGGCTGGCCGATCTCCAGCTCGCGTCCTTGATCGCCGTGGTCGCGTTCTTCGCGGCCGGGGCGCTGGCGAGCCACTTCCTGCTGCCGCTGCTCCTTTCAGGGTGACACGGTGACGATCACCGTTCCCGTCACTCCCGTCGCCCGCGCTCGCGAGCGCCTGCTGCCGGCGTATTTCCTCGCCGGCGTGCTGTTCGGGATCGTGCTGACGAAGGGCGAGCTGGCGTCGTGGTTCCGCATCCAGGAAGCGCTCCGGTTCGACGGCCTGTACCTCTACCAGGTGTTTGCCTCGGCGCTCGCCGTGGCGATCCCGCTGTTTTGGATGCTCGAGCGGCGCCGCGTCCGCTCCCTCGTCGGCGAGCCGATCGTCATCGCACCCAAACCGCTGGGTCGCGGGCGTCGCTACGTCATCGGGGGTACGATCTTCGGACTCGGCTGGGGTGTCACCGGCGCCTGCCCGGGCCCGTTGTTCGCGCTGCTCGGCGCCGGAGTCGGGGTGATCGCAGTGCTGATCCTCGGCGCTACGGCCGGGACGTGGGTATACGGATACCTGCGGCCGACGCTGCCGCACTAGCCCGGCCCAGGATCGTCGCGGCGGCGCTCGTACTGGTCGCCGCCGCGGTGTTGCGTTACTACGAGATCCCGCCGGTCCCCACCTGGCTCTACGTTTTCGCGTGGTATCCGACCCTCCTGATCCTCGATCAAGTGGTCGTGCTGCGCGGGGGCGAATCGCTGCTGGCCGAGCCCCGCGCGCTCGCGACGATGCTGTGGTGGTCCGCGGTGATCTGGTTCTTGTTCGAAGCGATCAACGTCCGGCTGCAGGATTGGTACTACGTGTTTCTCCCGGCGAACCCGGTCGAGCGCTGGGTCGGCATCACGCTGTCGCTCGCGACCGTCGTCCCGGCGGTGCTGCTGCCCGAGCGGCTGCTGGATCGGCTCGGCGTGTGGCAGCGCCTGCAGTCGCGCCCCATCGCCCTGCGCTCCCGGGACCTCCAGGCCGCCTTTTGGCTCGGGTGGGCGACGCTCGCCGCGACGCTCGCATTCCCCCGATATCTCCACCCGCTCACGTGGGGCGCGGTGTGGCTCATCGCGGAGCCCGTGCTGTATCGCACCGATCCCGAGCGCTCGCTGTTCGCCGACATCGCGGCCGGGAGATGGGGTCGTATCGCCCGGCTCATGGCCGCCGGGCTGTTCGCCGGCGCCCTGTGGGAGTCGTTCAACGCCACGGCCCGGGCGAAGTGGATCTACACCGTCCCGTTCCTCGAGCACATGAAAATCTTCGAGATGCCGCCGATCGGATTCCTCGGCTTTGCGTTCTTCGCACTCGAGGTGTGGTCGCTGTATCACCTGCTCGCGCCGCGGACGCGGCCGCGCACGGTGCTGCCGTCGGTGGCCTTTGCGGTACTCGTCCTCGCCGGAATGGACCACTGGACGGTCAGCTCGGTGACGCCGGGGCTCGCGGACCTGCCCGGGATCAGCGACGCGGTGCGGGTCCGGCTGCAAAACGCGGGATGGACGGACGTGTTCCGGCTCGCCCGGGCCCCCGCCGCAGAGCTCGCCTACCGCGCGCGCATCACGCCCGATGAAGCGCAGGCGGCGCGCCAGGCCGCGCGCCTCAGCACGCTCCGGGGGATCGGGGCGCGCCACGCCGCCGCGCTCATCGCAGGCGGCATCGCGACCGTGGAAGCTCTGGCGCAGGCGGACCCCGACTCCGTGTGGCGAGTCGCGCACCACGGCACGCGGCCCACGCCGGCCGAGGTGCGGGTGTGGATCCGAGCGGCACAACGAGAGGCCGGCGGACCGGTGAAGCACGCCCCGGATCCGCCGTGACGACCGTAGGTCCTGACGAGCAACGACGTCAGTGCGAGAGGCGGACGCCGACCTCGTCGAGGTGCCGCAGCAGATCCGCCGGATCCTGGTACACCCGATAAGCGCCCGCGCCCTCGAGCTCGTCCTGGCCGTACCCCCCCGAGAGCAAGCCCACGCCGAGCGCCCGTGCGCGGCGCGCGGCGAGGAGATCCCACACGCTGTCTCCCACCACCACCGTATCGCCGACCGGCACGTTGAGCTTGGCGGCCGCCGCGAGAAACAGATCCGGGTCAGGCTTGGCGTGCTCTACCTGATCGCGGGAGACCACCGGTACGTCGGAGCGGACGCCCAGCATCTCGAGCAGCGGGCGCGCGCTCTCGAGCCGCCCGCTCGTCGCGATGGCCCACGGCACGTGGGCCTGCGACAGGTAGCTGAGCAGGTCGCAGGCACCGGGGAGGGGGCGCACCTGCGATACTTGCCGCTTGAAGGACGCCGCGTGGACCTGCTGGATGCGCTTCTCGTCCTCCGGCGTCAGCCGGCGGCCGGTTTCCCGTGCCAGCCCGTCGAGGAACAGTCCGCCGCTCATGCCGATGCGCCGGTGGATGCGCCAGACGGACAGCTCGATGCCCCCCTCCTCGAGCGCCTCGCGCCACGCCAACACATGCTGGTACACGCTGTCCACGAGGGTGCCGTCCAGGTCGAACAGGAACGCGAGCGTGCGCGCGGCGGGCGTCACCGGGTCGCCTGCGCCCGCGGCGCCCGAGCCGGCACCGGCCGCGTGGGTCCGGAGCCCGCGCCGGTGCGCGCGATCGCGGCGGCGATCTCGTCCAGGTCGGCCGGCGCGAGTCGCAGCGTCGCGGCCCCGATCCAGCCGTCCACCTGCTCCGGCCTGCGGGCGCCGACGATCGCGCCGGTCACGCCGGGCCACGCGAGCGTCCAGGCGATCGCGACGGCCGACACGGTCGTGCCATGGCGCCGCGCAATGGGCCGGAGCGCGTCCCGCAGCGCGAGGTTTTTGCCGAGGTTGGGCTGCTGGAACTCGCGTGAGCGCCGACGCCAATCGTCCGGAGCGAGCCGCGCCACCCGCTCCGCCGTGAAGCCGTCTGTGAGAATTCCCGACTGCATCGGACTGTACGCAATGACGCCCGTGCCGTGCTCCGCGCACCACGGGATCTCCGGCTCCGCAGCGTCCCGGCGGATCACGGAGAACGGGGGCTGCAGCGAGTCTACGTGGCGCATCGCCTCGCACCGCTCGAGCAGCCCAACGTCGAAGTTTGAAACGCCGGCCGCCCGCACCTTGCCCTGCTCCACCAGCCGCACCATCGCCTCCCACGACTGTTCCACAGTGGTGCCCGTCTCGTCCGGCCAGTGGAACTGGTAGAGATCGATGCGCTCGACCCCGAGCCGTCGCAGCGAGGCTTCGGCCTCCTTACGGATTGACTCGGGCTTCAGGACCCGCCGCGCCTCCGTCATCGGATTGCGCTCGTCCCACACGAGGCCGCATTTGGTGAACACCAGGGGCCGTTCCCCAGGCTGCAGCTCGCCTAGCAGGCGGCCCACGACCGCTTCGGAATGACCGAGGCCGTATACCGCGGCCGTGTCGATCCAGTTGATGCCCAGCTCGAGGGCGCGACGCATCGTGGCGAGGGAATCGGCATCGTCCTGCGGCCCCCAGCCGAATGCCCAGCCGCCGCCTCCGATCGCCCAAGCGCCGAAGCCGACGGCCGTGATGTCCATGCCGCTCGTACCGAGCGCGCGGGTTGGTAGCGTCATAGAGCGCGTCCTTGTGGTCGGTTTCACGGAATCAACAGCACCTTGCCGGTGGTCTTGCGTCCCTCGAGAGCGCCGTGCGCCTCCGGCGCCTGCTCGAGCGGGAACTCGTGCTGAATCCGCAGCTTCAGTCTGCCGCTCTTGATCCAACCCAACACCTCTCCCGCCCGCTCCAACAGCTCCGTACGGGTGGCGATGTAGTGAGCGAGCGTGGGTCGAGTGAGAAAGAGCGACCCCTTCTGGCTCAGTACCTGAGGATCGAACGCCCCGACCGCGCCGCTCGACTGTCCGTACAGCACCATCATCCCGCGGCGCGCGAGGCAATTCAACCCCTTCTCGAACGTCGTCTTTCCGACCGAGTCGTACACCACCTTCAGGCCCGTCCCGTTCGTGAGCCGCTTCACCTCGGTCTCGAAATCCTGCTCGGTGTACAGGATGACCGCATCCGCCCCCGCCTGCCGGGCGAGCTCGGCCTTCTCTCGCGTCGAGACGGTCCCGAGCACCCGCGCGCCGCGCAGCCGCGCGATCTGACACAACAGGAGCCCTACGCCCCCGGCTGCCGCGTGCACGAGACACGTCTCGCCCGATTTCAGAGCGTACGTCGTAGAGGCCAGGTACTGCGCCGTCATTCCCTGCAGCATGGCGGCCGCGCCCTGCTTCGTGCTGACGCCGTCCGGCAACACCACGACGCGCTCAGCGGGCACGACCGCGTACTCGGCGTAGGCGCCCATCACATGGGTATAGGCGACGCGGTCGCCGACCTTCACCTCGGTCACACCCGAGCCGAGGGCGGTCACGACCCCAGCCGCTTCCTGTCCCAGTGTGAAGGGGAGCGCCACCTTGTACAGCCCAGTGCGCTGATACACGTCGATGTAATTCACGCCGGCGGCTTGGACCTGTACCAGCACCTCTCCCGGACCGGGGGCCGGCTGGGGCACGTCGTCGTAGCGTAACGCCTCGGGACCACCGGGCGCATGCACGCGGATCGCTTTCATGTCTGGACGATCCCGCCTCGGCAGCCGTCAGGCAAGGACCTCCAGGGTGGCACCCGCGCCCGCGCAGATCAACTCAAGCCGCTCGACCCCGTGATCGCGGACTCGCCCAGCGCGGCCGCGCGCGGCGCCGAGGTCCTTGTCACGATGGTCGCCGACGACCCGGCGCTCGAAGCGGTGCTGCTCGGCGAGCAGGGCGCGCTCGCGGCGCTGCCTCGTGGCGCGATTCACGTTTCGATGAGCACCATCAGTCCAGGACTCTCGCGCCGCCTCGCCGAGCGGCACCGGGCGGCGGGACACACGTACGTCGCTGCACCGGTGTTTGGCCGCCCTGAGGCAGCGGACGGGGAAGCTGTGGATCGTGGCGACGGGGCCCGCCGCGGCGATCGAGCGCTGCCGCCCGTTGCTCGACGCGATGGGTCAGGGCACGGTAGCGGCGGGCGAGGAGCCCGCCCGGGCCAACGTGATCAAGCTCGCCGGCAACTTTCTCATCGTCGCGGCGATCGAGGCGCTGGGCGAAGCGTTCGCGCTCACCGCGGCGGACGACGTCGCGGCGGCGGACGCCGGGTTGTGAGCGCGTTACCTCGAACGGGTAGCCGCCGCCCACCCGATGGTATGTAGACGTCGAGCGCGACGCCTCATTACACTAGTGACCATGATCAATCGCCACGTCTGTCTGAACCAGCACACGCGGTCACTCGACCGAAGGCGTGGGATTCGGATGTAGTCGGCACACCGGCATCGGCCGGTCGCACACGCCCCCACGCTTCGCTGCCTGAGCGCGGGGGCGTCCGCTTTCGTAGCGGTAGCAATCCTCGATCCGGGAGATTCACGATGATTCGCATCACGGCTGGTATACCCTGCTTCGCCGTCGCTGTCGGCGTCCTGCTCGTCCTGCCGCCCGAGCCTCGACGGCTCGCATTTCAGACGGTCTTTGCCGGCGTGTCAAACGACGGTCAGAGCTGCGTCTGGGAGGGATCGCTGAGCGGGTCGACACGCGGCAGCGTGAGAGTCGAGCTGCGCCAGGTCGAGAGCGCGGCCGAAGCGGCGAGCCCAGTGTGGCACGTCGTCACCCGCTGGTCGGTGGTGGACCCGTCGGGCGCCCGTTCGTTCGATGCCGAGCTCGAGGGGATGGTGGACTGGAAGGCCGGGACGATCCGTCTCGGGGGAACGATGGCGGACGGGTGGCTGAAGGGCTCCTGGGTGGAAGCGGACGGCCGGCTCTCGAACGGCGACCTGGCGGGCTCGTTCGCGATCACGCCCGCGGTCGCGCGCCGATGAGCCGCGCGCTCCGGCGCGCTGCACGAAGTACGGCTCACCCCCCCGCGATCGCGGGAATGACGGTCACCTCGTCGCCGTCCTGGACGGGCGCGGCAAAGCCGCCGCGAAACCGGACGTCCTCGTCGTTCAGGTAGAACACGACGAACGGATAGGGGTTGCCGTCCTTGTCGCGCAGGCGCGGTCCGAGGGCAGGGTATTGCGCCGCCACGTTGGCGACGGCTTCGCCGAGGGTGCGGCCGTTGGCGCGCAGCGTGCGCACGCCGCCCGCGTGGGTCGCGAGCACCGAGGGAAGGTTCACCGTGATGGACATGGCACTGTCTCCTGAGTCAGGCTGGTCAGCTGATAGCGGCCCGCAGGCCGGGTGAGGACGAAGGTCTCCACCGCGACGCCGAGCTCGCGCCACGCGTGCGCCATCGCGTCCGCGACGCCCGGGGCGGCTGAGGCGGGCGTCACCGCGAGTATCGACGACCCAGAGCCCGACAGGGTGGCGCCGAACGCGCCGGCCGCGCGCGCCGCCGCCGTCACCGCGTCGTAGCCGGGCACGAGCGCGCGTCGGTGCGGCACGTGCAGCACGTCGTCGAGCGCCGCCGCGAGCAGCCCCGCGTCGGCCCGCGCCAGCCCGGCGACGAGCGCCCCAGCCTTCGCGGCCGCCGTCGCCGCGGTCCGGTGGGACACGGTCGGCGGCAGCGCCGCGCGGGCGCGCTCGGTGGCGACCTCCACGTCAGGCACGGCGAACACGAACACCAGCGACGCGTGCACCTCGAGCGGGGCGACGGTCAATCGCCCCTCCGGCCCCGGGACGGCGAGCACCGCGCCTCCGTAGATCGCCGGCGCGACGTTGTCGGGGTGGTGCTCGACCTCGGCGCACAGGCGGGCGAGCATGTCGTCGTCGAGCTCGAGCCCAAGCAGGGCCCGGGCCGCCAGCGCCCCTGCGACCGTCGCCGCGCCCGACGAGCCGAGGCCGCGCCCGACCGGAATGTCGGAGCTGGCGTCGATCACGAGGCCCGCCGGCACCCGGCAACCCGCACCGCGGCACGCGGCGGCGAAGCCGGCGAACAGCGAGTCGCGGTCCGGCGGCACGGTCACGGCGCGCAGCGTGCCGCGTCGGTCAATGCGGACCGGCGCGCCGGGCGACGGCTCGAGCCGGGCCGTCGCGCTGAGCCGGCGATCGATCGCAATCCCGACGCAATCGAATCCCGCGCCGACGTTCGACGTGGAGCCGGGGACGCGCACCAGCACGCTCGCAGGCGTCACGAGTCGTTCCCATCCACCAGCGCCGCCACCTCCTTGAGCCGGGGCGCGATCAGCGGCACCTCCGGCAGCGCGCCGCTCACCGCCTCGAGGGTCTTCAGGCCATGCCCCGTGATGCACAGGACGACTTCGTCCTCCGGCCGCAGCCGCCCGTCGCGGGCCAGCGCCAGAGCCGCCGCCGCGGTCACGCCGCCGGCGGTCTCCGCGAACACCCCCGCGTCCTCGGCGAGGAACCGGATGCCCTGGACCAGTGCGTCGTCGCTCACCGCGGCCGCCCAACCGCCCGACTGTTGCATCGCGCGGGCGGCGAACGGCCCGTCGGCGGGGTTACCGATCGCGAGGGACCGGCAGATCGTGTTCGGTACCTCGGGCTCGAGCTGTGTGCCGCCGCGCTCCACCAGCCGCACGATCGGCGCACACCCGCTCGCCTGCGCGCCGTACAGGCGCGGCACGGCGCCAGCGACGAGCCCGGCGTCCAAGAACTCCCCGAACCCCTTGTGCAGCTTGGTGACGAGCGAGCCCCCCGCCATCGGGGCGACGACCGCTGTCGGCAGCCGCCAGCCCAGCTGCTCGGCGATCTCGTACGCGACCGTCTTCGAGCCCTCGCCGTAGTAGCCGCGCAGGTTGACGTTCACGATCCCCCAGCCGAACCGGTCCGCCACCTGCGCGCACAGCCGGTTGACGTCGTCGTACGTGCCGCGTACCCGTACCAGCCTGGGGCCATAGACGCTCGCGCCGATCACCTTCGCAGCTTCGAGCGTGTCCGGGATGAAGATCCACGCCTTGAGCCCGGCGCGGGCGGCATGGGCGGCGACGGCGTTCGCGAGATTGCCGGTCGAGGCACAGCCGATCGTGTCGAGCCCGAACGCCGCCGCCGCGTTGATCGCCGCCGCGACCACCCGGTCCTTGAACGACAGCGACGGGTGGCAGACGGTATCGTTCTTGACCCAGGCGCGCGTCACGCCGAGGCGACGCGCCAGCGCGGGCGTCTCGACGAGCGGCGTGAACCCGCTGTCGAGGGACAGCACGGGGTCGCCGTCGAACGGCAGCCACTCCTTGTATCGCCAGAGCGAGGGGGCCCGCGCGGCGATCGCCTTGCGGTTGGGAAGCCGCCGCCGCGGCTCGTACACCGGGTCGAGCGGCCCGAGGCATTGCTCGCAAATCGAGACCGGGCCGGCCGTGCGGTCGGCGCCGCAGTTGCGGCAGCGCAGCGGACGAGCGCTGAGCGAAGCTCGAGAGGCGACCGGCGCAGTGGTGGACGTCATCGAGACCTCAACAAAAATGCCCGGGCGATGAACGCCGCGGGCGGTCGCTTTTTAGCACCTTGTTTAACGTGGCGGCAATACGCGGCAAATCACCACGATGTCACTTGTCGCTCGTAAGATAGCCGGCGGACAGCGGAGGTCAAGGCTCCCGAGCAGGGGAGCTCATCCTGTCAGGATGGGAGCAGTCTAGCGAGCGGCGACGGTCGTGAGACTCCCCACCCAGCTGCGGCTGCGTTGCAGCGCCAGGTCGATCTGCCCAGGATCGGTGGCGTAGCACAGGCGCAGGTGTCCCCGCCCCGCCGGACCGAACGCCGTGCCGGCGAGCGCGGCGACGTGCGCGTCCTCAAGCAGGCGCTCGGCGAATGCCTCGCACGTCATGCCGGTCCGCTCCAGGATCCCGCTGATGTCGGGGAAGCAGTAGAACGCGCCCGCCGGCGTGGCGCACGTGACGCCCTCGATCGCCTCGAGTCCGCGCACCAGCCGATCCCGCTTGCCGCGCAGGCCCGATACCATGCGTCGGACGGCGTCCTGCGGGCCGGTGAGCGCGGCCAGGCCGGCGTATTGCACAAACGTCGCGGTGCAGGACACGTTGTTGATCATGAGCGTCGTGACGGGCTCGGCCAGCCACTGCGGCATAACCCCGTAGCCCAGCCGCCAGCCGGTCATCGAGTACGTCTTGGAAAACCCGTCCACCAGGAACGTCCGCTCGGCCATACCGGGTAGCGCCGCGATGCTGTCGTACTGCCCGTCGTAGCGGATCGGCCCGTAGACTTCGTCCGAGATCACCCACAGATCGTGCCGCTGGGCGAGCGCCGCCAGGCGGGCGAGGTCGTCCGGGGTCGCAACGCCGCCGGTCGGATTGTGCGGCAGGTTCAGGATGATCACGCGCGTGCGCGGCGTGACCCGCTCGGCGATCGCTACCACGTCGGGTGCGAACGCGCGGGACTCGTCCAGCGGGTAGTACACCGGCCGGCCGCCCGCGAACCGCACGACGGACTCGTAGATCGGAAAACCGGGATCGGGCGTGAGCACGTCGTCGCCCGGCTGGACGAGCGCGAGCGCTGCGGCAAACAGCATCGGCTTTGCGCCCGGCGCCACGATCACGTTCTCCGCCGCCGCGCGCACGCCGCGCGCGGCGAGGGAGTGGGCGATCGCGTCGCGCAGCTCCGGCACGCCGGCCGCGAGCGCGTAGCGGGTGAGACCGTCCCGCAGCGCCCGAATGCCCGCCTCCACGACGTGCGGCGGCGTCGGCATGTCCGGCTCGCCGATCTCGAGGTGCACGACCTTGTGGCCGGCGGCCTCGAGTCGCCGCGCGGCAGCGAGCACGAGATAGGCCTGCTCGGATCCCAAGACGTCGAGTCGTGCGGCGGAGTGCATCGATCGTTCCTCGTGGGTGCGGTTTGGTACGGGCACAGCTAGTGCAAACGGCGTGCCTTACTTGGCTCGTTCCAGATAGACCCCTTCCCGTGGGTCCACACGCACCTTCTCCCCCTCGTTGATGAACTCCGGCACCTGGATGGTGACGCCGTTCGACAGTTTCGCCGGCTTCGTGCTCGCGGTCTTGGTGGCGCTCCGCATCACTGGGGACGTCTGCGCCACGGTGAGCTCGACGACCGAGGGCAGCTCGATGCCCACCGGGCGGCCGTTGAGCCACTCGACCTGAATGTTCATCTCGGGTTGGAGCCAAGCGGCGTGATCGCCCACGGCCTCACCGTCGAGCGTGTGCTGCTCGTAGGTCGTCGTGTCCATGACGTGCACGCCGCCCTGATCGGCATACAGCACCTGGAACTCCTTGGTCTCGAGCGGGGCCTCGTCCACGAAGTCGGTGGCCGAGAGCCGGGTGTCGAAGGTATTGCCGGTGACCAAATTGCGGAGCCGCACCTGAACGAATGCCCGCAGATTCCCGGGCGTGCGGTGGGTGAAATCCATGACGCGGCACGGCTGCCCGTCGAGGAGGATAACGTGGCCGCGCCGGATGTCGGTCGCCTTCATGACCCAGCTCCTAGAGAAGCAAACGGCGCGAGCCGACCCGCCGGCCCGCGCGTCACGGGCGGGAAGATAAACCGGATCCGGCCCGGGTCAACGGGCGCATCGCCTTGCGGCAACGCGCGTTGGCGCGCCATATACGCAGAACCAAGCAGCGGAGCGGGCAGATGGCCATCGCGCGGCCGGGGAAGATCGTCGGCATCGGGCGCAATTACCGCGAGCATGCCGCGGAGCTCGGGAGCCCGCGGGCGTCGGGCCGCTCACGGCGGGCGACGTGGTGGAGGTGGCGATTCCGGAGGTCGGCGTGCTGCGGAATCCGGTGTCGGCGGAGTCCCGGGAAGGGCGATCGCGCGCGTGAGGTAGCCGACGAACTGCCGTGCCCACCACGCACCGGTGCGGGAGCGCTCCTGTGCAGTGGTGAACCGGTAACGGTAGGAGACGAGTCGCACGTAGCGCGGCGGCGCGTCGGGGAACGGGTTCGGCCCGAGCAGGGACAAGACTTGCGGCCTCCCTTCGAGCAGGCCGCGCACCAGACCGGCCAGCCACGGCTCGGCGCCTTCGGGGTCGAGCGCCGCGAACCACATCTGCCAATCGAGCCGCGGTTGATGCGGGGCGACGAAGCGCGGCCGGCGCGACACTGCACCCGGCTGCCAGCGGAACTCGTACTCGAGCCAGTGCACGCTGTCCCGGCTGCCTTCGATCACGATCTCCAGCCGCTCGGTCGTCATCACGCGAAACAGGCCGTAGCCGTTGACCGAGCGGAGCGGGGCCACCGCGCGGAGCAACGGGTGATCGGCCCCGCGGCCGCCGGGAAGCGTCGCGCTGATCTCGCGGGCGAACGTGAGCGCGCTGAGCAGCGCCATCAGCGCCGCGAGCGCGACCGTCACGCGCCGGCGCCACAGCGGCTCGGGCTCGCCGGCGGCGAGCCGCAGCGGCAGCACGGGCCGCAACACGGCGTCGTCCAGCAGCGGTACGCACAATACGATCGCGAGCAGGTTGAAGAAGCCGTAGTTCCCCGTCACCGCGATCCCGAGTTGGCCGAGTACGAGCAGGGCGCACGCGGCGACGCGCAGCCGGCGCAAGCGGGAGGGCGCGAAGATCAGCCAGGGTACGCCGAGCTCGATCGCGAACATCCCCAGCGTCATACCCTTGTGCACCCAACCGGGGAGCCGCTGCGCGTACCATGCGGTCCAGGGCGGCAGCGGCTGCGTCCAGAAGTGGTAGTCGAGCGCGGTGAGCTGGCGCCACGTCGGATCGCCGCTGGCGAGCTTCGTGATCCCGGAGAGGAACATCAGCTTGAAGAGCAGCAGCCACACCAGCCACCGCACGGCGCGCGACGGTGCTCGCTCCCGCGCGAGGCTCGGCAGCCACTGGCTTGGTGCGTACAGGACCGCGAGCAAGCCCGCCTCGAGGAGCAGCCCATCCCACTGGAACCACAGGAAGGTCTGTCCCACGACGCTGAGCGACAGGTAGCACGCCCACAGCAACGCCAGCACCGGTGCCTGGGCCACCCCGGCCAGCACCAGCAAGGCCAGCGCGGCGCCGCCCCAGCAGAGGGCTCGAAGGGCCCCGTCCCCCGCTCCCAGCCAACAGATGGTCGGGAGCAGGCGGTAAGCGGCCGCTCCGTAGAGCCCGCGGGCTCGCTCGAGGAAGGCAGCGGCGGGGAGGATCCCGTGCTCGCCGACCAGGCCCGTGACTTGCAGCGCAAGCGAGACGAACGCGATCAGGTAAACGAGGCCCAGTAGCCGCAGGAACAGCCAGCGCGACAGGATGTAGGTCGGCTCACCAGTGGAAGATTCCGTGGGGGTCGGCGTAGCCTGGGGCTCGGTGACGTCCATCGCGGTGCTCTGAAGATGGGACTCGTTATTGATTGAGGGAACACGGCCTGTTGCGGCGAAACCACGTCGCGCCCTGCGGGGTAGGAGTCTCCATCCCCAACGGGGTGTTCGCCCCCGGCAGCTGTGTGACCCACGTCACCCAAGTTCAGGTAGGAGGTTTCCAGCACATGTTCAAGAATGGCCGTCTGGCGGCGGGCGCGGTGTGGCTCCCCCTCGCGCTGCTCGTCGCCGCAGGGTGCAAGCAGGGCCCGTCTCCCGAAGTGCAGGCGAGGATGGACAGCTTGTCGCAAGCGTCCTCCGAGAAAGAGCGCCTGATGCAGGAAGTCGCCGAAAACACGCGTCTGGTGAGCGAGATCAGCAAGGAGCTCGCGGCCGTCGCCGTTCCGGCCAAGCGAATGAAGGTGGGAGCGGCGGAGTCGCCGCTGCGGGCGTCGCGCGACACGATGGTCGCGAAGATCCGCTACATCACGGCACGGGTGAGAGAGATCGAGCCGAAGCTGCAGCAGACCGAGCAGCGGGTGCGGGAACTCACCACGCTCTCCGACAGCCTGAAAGACGATCTCGCTTCGACGATTCAGAACCTCCAGAGCGTGATCGACAATCAGAAGGAAACGATCTCCGCTCTCAACGACCAGGTGGAGAAGCTCTCGGCCGAGAACGTGGCGCTGAAAGACACCATCGACAACATGGCCACCGAAGCCAACACGGTCTACTACATCGTGGGGACCAAAGACGAGCTGGAGCAGCGCGGCATCGTACGGGAGGAAGGCGGCGCCCGGTTCCTGTTCGTGCTGTGGAAGAGCGGCAAGACGCTGGTCCCGTCCCGGAACCTCGACCCCAGCGCGTTCACGCCGGTCGACCGGAGGGCGCTGTCCGAAATCCCGCTCCCGGCCACCGACAAGGAGTACCACATCGTCTCACGCCAGGACCCGAGCGCTCTCGCCATCCCGCCTTCGGCCGACGGCACGATTACGGGCAAGGTCAAGATCGCCGACTCCGCCCGCTTCTGGGCGAACTCGAAGTACCTCATCATCGTCGAAGGCTGAGGCGGCTGCCCCCCACACCCGGTCCTTGACCGGGTGTGGGGCCGCCGCTACCGTCCCCTCACAGGCCGTACCTCGTTTCGAGCCCAAACGAGGCGCGGTCTGTCGCAGGGCTGCAGCACTTTTGGGGAGCGGCCATGTGACGCGGCGCGCGCCCCGAGGGTGACAGGCACAGCTGGTGCGGCCGGTCATCGGCGCGGGACTTGCACTGGGGATCACCAGGCACACAGGGGGGCTCATGCACGCAGTAATCCGGCGGTACCGGGTGAGGCTGGGGACGGTCGCGGAGGCGGTGCGCTATGCGGAGAAGCAGTTCGTGCCGCTAGTGCGGCGCATCCCGGGATTCGTGGGGTGCTACCTGATGGACGCGGGCAACGACGTGTTGACGTCCATTGGGCTGTTCCACACACAGCAAGGCGCCGAGGCCGCGGTCACCCTACAGCGGGACTGGTTCCGGGACGAGTGGTCGTCGTTCCGGCCGCTACCGCCGGAAGTCGTCATCGGTGCGGTACTGGCGCACGCCACGCTCGACGGCGCTGTTCCGGCGGAGCGCCGGCGGCTGGCCGATCGGCGCAACGCGGCGGCGGTGCTGCCCGTGGGCTCTTGGAGCGGCGTCGAACGGCGTATTGCTTCTGATCGACGCGGCGGTGCGGAGCGGCGCCCGGAATTCGCCGGGCAGGCTGAGTGGCAGGTGGCCCCAGGCTGGAGCGCGGCGGGCTGACGCGCCCGCCGCGCAGACACGCGCGGCGGGTCATACGACATACAAAGCGGGGAGTGGGCCGCAACTGCTCACCGGTGGATTGTGTCTGGCCCGGTCGCAAGACCGATCGCTGGACCCCCGGCGGCGGTTCCACTCCTCGCTCCGCTTTAGGCCTACCGACCGCGGCGGATCCGCGCTATTTCATCCCACCCATGTCGCTCGCCCGCCGCCTGCTGCTCCGTGCCTCGCGCAGCCCCTGGCTCGCGGATCAGCTCCGCCGCCGCGCCTTCCTGCGGCGCGCGGCACGGCGCTTTCTGCCGGGCGAGGACTTGGCTGCGGCGCTCGACGCTGCCGCCGAGTTTGCGCGCGCCAGGCTTGGCAGCGTGCTCACCCAGCTCGGCGAGCAAGTGACGACTCAGGCCGAAGCCGAGTCCGTGCGCGACCACTACCTGGGCGCGCTGGGCCAAGTGCGGGCGCGCCGACTCCCGGCCCAGCTGTCGGTCAAGCTCACGCACCTCGGGCTCGAGGTGGACCGCGCCGGCTGCGAGCAGGCGCTGCGCGCGCTCGTGGCCCGGGCGGCCGACAGCGGCTCCTTCCTGTGGATCGATATGGAAGAGTCCCGCTACGTGGACGTCACGCTCGAGCTGTTCCGTCGCGCACGAGCCGAGCGGGAGAGCGTGGGGATCTGCCTCCAGGCGTATCTCCGCCGGACACCGAAGGACGTGGTCGAGCTGCTTCCCCTGGGAGCCGCGATCCGCCTCGTGAAGGGCGCGTACAACGAGCCGGCGAAGATCGCGTTCCCACGCAAGCGCGACGTGGACGGGTGCTACGCGATGCTCGCGGATCGCCTGCTGCAGGAGGCTGCCCGGGGGCGGGGGCGGCCAGTCTTCGGGACGCACGATGTCCGTTTGATCGCGGGCATCCGCGAGCGCGCCGTCCGATACGGCACCCCTGCGACCGCGTACGAGATCCACATGCTGTACGGCATCAAAGCCGCGGCCCAGCGCGCACTCGCGGCCGATGGGTGCACGGTGCGCGTGTTGATCAGCTACGGGACCGCCTGGTTCGCGTGGTACATGCGCCGGCTCGCCGAGCGGCCGGCGAACGTGTGGTTCGTAGTGCGGAATCTGGTGTAGGAGACCGCATCGCGCCGCCGCCCATGACGACCGACGCGGCCTCTGCCCTGCTCGCGCGCTGGCGCGAAGACACCCCCGGCTGCCGGGAGCGCATCCATCTCAACAACGCCGGCGCGGCGCTCATGCCGCGGCCGGTGCTGGAGACGCTCACCCGCCACCTGGAACGGGAAGCGCTGATCGGCGGCTACGAGGCGGCGGATGAAGCCGACGCGCGCGTGCGGGAGAGTTATGCACGGATCGCAAAGGTGATCGGCGCCGCGGCCAGCAACGTCGCGATCGTGGAGAACGCCACGGTCGCGTTCGCGCAGGCGCTCTCGGCGTTCGATTTCCACCCGGGCGACCGCATCGTCACCACGCGTACGGATTATCCCTCGAACCAGCTCATGTACCTGTCGCTGGCGCGCCGCGCGGGAGTCGAGACCGTGCGCGCCGACGATCTCCCCGAGGGGGGCGTGGATCCCGAGAGCGTGCGTCGCCTCGCGCGGCATCCCCGCACCAAGCTCGTCGCTGTCACATGGGTGCCGACCAATTCGGGGCTGGTGCAGGACGCGTCCGCCGTGGGCGACGTGTGCGCCGGGCTGGGCGTGCCCTACCTCGTCGACGCGTGCCAGAGCGTGGGCCAGATGGCGGCGGACGTCGGGACGCTGCGCTGTGATTTCCTCGCCGGGACGGGCCGCAAGTTTCTGCGCGGTCCGCGCGGGATCGGATTCCTCTACGTCTCCGACCGCATGCTCGAGCGAGGGGCGTTCCCCCTCTACCCCGACCTGCGCGGCGCCGATTGGACCGATCCCGACGCCTTCCGGCTGGCCGACAGCGCGCGCCGCTTCGAGAACTGGGAGTTCGCCTACGCCCTCGTCCTGGGGCTCGGCGAGGCGGCGGGCTACGCGCTGGCGGTCGGCCCGGAAGGGGCCGACCGGGCCCGGCGGCTGGCCGCCCAGCTGCGCGAACGCTTACAGGAGATCGACGGCGTGCGGCTGCTCGACCGCGGCCGGGAGCGGTGCGCGATCGTCACCATCGCCGTGGCAGGCCGGGACGCGGCGGAGTTGAAGCTCCGGCTGCGCGAGCGGGGGATCAACACGAGCTCGGCCGACCGCACCGCCGCCGGGGTGATCGACATGGACGCGAAGCACGCCACGTCGGTGCTGCGTCTCTCGCCGCACTATTACAACACCGTGGAGGAGCTCGATCGGACCGTCGCGGCGCTGCGCGAACTGGTCCGCGGCTGAGGCCTCTTGTCACCCACCGGACAGCGGCTAGGTTCCCAGCAGATGACACGCCCCAGCCGCCCGAGCCTACCGGCCGAATGCCCTTTCCACTTCTTAGCGACGAGGTCGTTTCTATGAGACGGTCGATGCTGCTGCTGCTCTTCACCCTGCCGGCGTGGATCGCGCCGGTGCCGTCGGGCCCCGAGGACGAATCGGTGTTCGTGAAGAACTTGAGGCCGGACCAGCACGAGTCCCTGCTCTATGTCTGGACCAGCGACGCCGATGCCAAGCAGCCGGATTTTCTCACGGTCGTCGACGCCGACCCCAAGTCGCCCCGCTACGGCAAGATCATCACGACCGTTCCCACGGGCTCGACCGTCGACAACGAGGCGCACCACTTCGGCTATACGGTGAATGCGGACCGCATCTTCGCGGGGGGCCTGGTCTCGAACCGCCTGTTCATCTACGACGTCAAGACCGACCCACTGCATCCCAAGCTCATCAAGACCGTCCCGGACCTGGGCGCCCTGAGCGGGTACACGGGCCCGCACACCTATTACGCGGTACCCGGCGGCGTGATGATCGCGATGCTCGGCTCCAAGGACGGCACCGGTCCGGGCGCACTCATTCGGCTCGATGAACAGGGAAACTTCGTGTCGGCGCTCCCCGCCCCGAACCGCCCCGACGATCCCGGTTACATGTACGACGTCGGCGTGAAGCCCGAGCTGAACCGGATGGTGACGTCCAGCTGGACGCACCCCCACCACTTCCGCGGGAACCCGATCGCGCCCGAAAACGTCGGAGACGCGGTCGTCGTGTGGGATTGGAAGGCCGGCACGGTGCTCCAGGTCGAGCACCTCGACAAGATGCCGCTGGAGGTGCGGTGGCAGCACGGGCCGGCGGCGCGCGGCGGATTCATCAACTGCGCCGGAGCGAGTACGGTCTGGTACTGGGAGGACAAAGACGGCAAGGTCGCGTTCACCCGCGTCATCCAGCTCCCGGCAAACTCGACGCCCGCGGACGTGCGGATCTCGTACGACAACCGGCTGCTGTACGTGTCGCTGTTCAGCGGCAACGCGGTGCAGCAATACGACGTCTCCGATCCCCTGCACCCCAAGTTCGTGAGCGAGGTCAAGCTGCAGGAGCCGAATATGATGAAGCTCACGCCCGACAGCCGCCGTTTGTACGTGAGCAATTCGCTGCTCTCGAACCTCGACGGGAAGGTCCCGTTCCGGGTGTGGCTGCTCGACGTGGATGCGAGCGGTATGAAGCTGAACGACAAGTTCGCCGTGGACTTCGATCAGTTCCCGACCGGGCCAGGCCGGCCGCACGACATGCTGCTGAAGTAGTGCGCATGCTCCCGGAGGCCCCGGGCGTACGCCCGGGGCCACGGGGCTACGCGCGCCACGCTTTCCAGGACGCGTACAGGACGTCCGCCTCGTCCACGAAGCCGCCGTGGCGTGGCTGCCAGCCGAGCAGGCGCACGGCCTTGCGGGCATCCACGTGCTGGTCCAGCGCCAGCGCGTCCGCGAAATCGCCCATCGTGCGACGGGCTTCGCCCAGGGGCACCGGTCGCAGCTCGCCCTGGAAACCCGCGGCGCGCGCCGCCGCCGTCGCCATCTCGAGCACCGTGGCGCGCGACCGATCGGTCACGTCGAACACTTCGCCGGCCAGCCCGCTCTCCGCGGCGCGCACGTAGGCGTCCGCCAGGTCGTCGACGTGCACCATCGCCCAGCGGTTCTGGCTGGACCCCACCACGGTGGGCGCCTTGCCAGCCGCCGCCGCGGCGAACCAATCGCCGGTCATCCCACCGCGGCCGCCGTACACGCAACCCGGCCGGATCACGAGCCCGCGCACCGCCTTCGCCTGCAACACCAGCTGCTCGTGCGCCGGCCGCCAGGCGACGAGCTTGATCGCGTCGAGGGGGTTGGTCTCGTCCACCAGCTTGCCGCCGGTATCGCCGTGCACCCAGACGCCACTCGTGAAGATCAGCGTCTTGGGCTGCGATCCCCGACGCCCGGTCTCGATCAAGGCGTCGACCGCGGTCTTGTCCTTGGCCACGGCGCTGGCCGAGGACTCGAACGCGGCGTGCACGAGGACACTGCATTCCTCGGCCGTATCGGCGTAGCTCTTCGGGTCCCCGATGTCTCCGATCACCGGGCGAATCTCCTGGCGCGCGAGCTGCGGCACCTTCGCCGCGGCACGCGTCAGCCCGTACACGTCATGACCCGCCCGGCGGAGCGCCGTCGCCACGGCGAAGCCTACGTACCCGGTGGCACCCGTCAGGAACACGCGCATAGGATCCCCTCAATGACGCATCCGACATGAAGGTTAACCGTCCGTCCGCTCGCTGATTACTGTTGGATCATGGCCTCCCAGTCGCTCCGTCTCTCCAAGTCGCGCTTCCTCGCCGGGCTGCAGTGCCACAAGCAGCTGTGGTGGCGTGTGCACGAGCCGGACGCGCCGGAGCTGGTGCCGGACGCGGCGCTGCGCAACGTGCTCAACCAGGGGAACGAGGTCGGCCGCAGGGCCCGGGAGTACGTTCCGGGAGGCGAGCTCGTCGATCTGCCGTTCTACCAGTTCGACAACAAGGTGGCGCAGACCCGTGACATCTTGCGGCGGGAGCCCTCACCCCCAGCGCTGTACGAGGCGACGTTCCTCGCCGACGATACCTACGCGGCCGTAGACATCCTCGAGCGGGGGCCGCGCGGCTACGAGGTGGTCGAGGTGAAGGCGACGAACCGCCTGAAACCGGAGCATTTGCCGGACGTCGCCCTTCAGGTGCACGTGCTGCGGCGCGCGGGGCTTCAGGTCGAGCGGGCCGCGGTGATGCACCTCAACCCGGAGTGCCGCTATCCCGACCTGAGCACGCTGTTCGTGCGCGAAGACGTCTCGGCCCCGGTCGAGGGAGTGCTGCTGGGCCTCCCCGACGAGCTCGCGGCGCAGCAGCGCATGCTCGAGGGACCCCTCCCCCAAGTCCCGATCGGCGACCACTGCACCAGGCCGCACGATTGCCCGTTCCTCGAGCGCTGCTGGCCGAAGCTGCCGGACCACCACGTCAGCAGCCTGTACCGGATCGAGCGCAAGCAGGCGCTGCAGTACGAGGCGGACGGCTACGCGACGATCTACGAGCTGCCGTCGGACCTCGAGCTGTCCGTCATCCACCAGCGCCAGGTGCGAGCGGTGACCGCGGGCCGGATGGTGGTCGAGCCGGCGCTCGCCCAGGCGCTCGCCCAGTTCGGGTCGCCGCTCGCGTTTCTCGACTTCGAAACGGTGAGCCTCGCGATCCCCCGGTGGGACGGCTGCCGGCCGTGGCAGAACGTGCCCGTGCAGTTCAGCTGCCACGTGGAAGCGCACGGCCGCGGCCTGCTGCACTACGAGTGTCTCGCCGACGGCGCCAGTGATCCTCGCCCCGCGCTCGCGGAGGCGCTGGTGGCAGCGTGCGCGGGGGCCCGCAAGGTGGTGGCGTACTACGCGAGCTTCGAGCGTGACTGCATCCGCCAGCTGGCCGAGGCAGTGCCGCGGCTCGCCAAGGAGCTGCAACGGATCGAGAAGAAGCTCGTCGATCTGCTCCCCCTCGTCCGCAACCACGTCTATCACCCCGACTTCGGCGGGAGCTTCAGCATCAAGCGGACGCTCCCGGCGCTCGTGCCGGGTCTCTCCTACGCCGATCTGAGGATCGGCGAGGGAGAGACCGCGACACTCGAGCTGATGCGCTTGATGTTCGACGAGGAGCTGCAGCCGGCCGAGCGCGCGGAGCTGCGCGAGGCGCTGCTGCGTTACTGCGAGCGCGACACCTGGGCGATGGTCAAGATGCTGGCGAAGCTGAGAACGCTGGTGGCAGAGCAGCTCGAGCTGTTCTAGGGGCTAGGCCATCCGCCGGCTCTCGAGCAGGTCGAGGGCGCGCCGCACTCGATGGATCGAGGCCGCCAAGGCCCTGGTGCTCGCGTCGCCCAGCTCGTGGCTCACAGCCAACTGGTTGAGCAGCTGCAGTGCGTTCCGGAGATGCTCGCCCGGAGACTCTGCGGCCGGGGCCCGGGTGGGCCGGTTCCGGCGATCGAGCGTGCTGCGCCGTTCGGCGCCGCGCCGCCGATCCACTACACGCCGGCGCTCCGCGGCGACGTCCGTGATGGACCGGCGTCGTGCCTCGAGACGTCGGTCGCTGCCCCGGCGACGATCAGCAAACAGCCGGCTGCTGGTCACACGTTGACGGACTCTGGCGGAGGTGACAAGGCAAAGAAACTTGCCTCATGCCGGCCCCGTCGGCCAGCCCGCCTCCCTCAGTGGCAGGCCCCGGACCCCGAGTCGGTGAACGTTCCCCCCATCTCCTCCGGAACCGGGATGAATTGCCAGCGGTAGGACTGTGGCGTCAGTGTCAGCTTGAGGACACCGTAGTCCGTGCCGCGCGTCTCGCTGTTCGCAATCGGGGGCCCGAACCGGTAGGCGCCGCCGCCGCCTGTCCCGACCACGAACTCGCGGATCCCCCGCGCAGGGTCGGCTCGGCCATCCGGGGTCTGGAGTGCGAAGCGCTCGTAGTTGTGCTCGTGTCCCGACAGGACCACGTCCGCCCCGGCCTCGTACAGCGCCTGCCACAGCGGCTGCGTTTGCGGCTCGCTGCCGTGGGTCGTGCCCGAGCTGAAACGGGCGTGATGCCAATAGGCGAGCGTGCAGACCTTAGGGTGCGCGGTGAGGTCGGCACGGAGCCAGCGCTCCTGGGGGGAGCCCGGGCTCATGTCCAGATTCGAGTTCAACGCGATGATGTGCCAGGCGCCGAGATCGTAGCTGTAGTAGCCTACGCCCCGTTCCCCGGCCGCGACACCGAAGTAACCGAAGTAGCCGGGCGCCGCCGGCGTGTCGTAATCGTGGTTGCCGGGAACGGGGTGCGTGCGCTTCTTGAAACGTCCCCAGGTCGGCTGATAGCACTCCGTGTAGTTCACCTCGGTGCCATTGGGGTACGCGTTATCCCCGAGCGCGAACACGGTGCCCGGGATGCTGTCGAGCAGCTGCGCGGTCGCCACAGCGTGCGCGCGCCAGCAGGACGCGATGTCCCCCGCCCCGACGAAGACCTGCGGCATCGCGGGAGGTTCCACGAACGCGGTCAGAGTGTCGAAGACGGTTGCGCCGGTGTGCGCGGTGACCGTCACCCGGACGACGTAGCGGCCCGGGGCGGCATACGCGTGCGTGGCGTGCGCGGGTGCAGCGCGGTCGGTGATGGTCCCGTGATCGGTGGCGCCGTCACCCCAGCTGATCGCGTAGGGCCACGCGGGCGCCGTGTCCCGCCAGTTGCTCACGCGGAACGTGAGCGCTGCGGGCGCGCGGGGAGAGGTGCGCAGATCCGGGCCGGCGTCAACGGACGGCGGCAGACTCACGCGGCCCTCGACACGGCACGCGCCGATCCAGAGGGCGGCCACGGCAACGAGGGGCCGGGCGCAGCGCACCAGGTAGAGCCAAGGCACGCCACAGCATACGATGACGCAGCGACGAGCGGAACGGGGCGTGGGAAGCGTTCCGTTTGACTTCGCTTCCCCAGCCGATTAGCTTGTCTCAGCGACTCCAAGGCGGGAACTGGCACGTGCGCCGGTCCCGCCTTCGCTTTTCGCGACCTTCACAAGGGTGGACCGATGGCCAAGGAAGAAGCGATCGAGATCGATGGCACGGTCACGGAAGTGCTGCCCAACACCACGTTCCGGGTGCTGTTGATCAACGGCCACCACGTCCTCGCCACCATCGCCGGCAAGATGCGGCGGTTTCGGATCCGCGTGCTGGCGGGCGACCGCGTCACCCTCGCGCTGTCCCCATACGACCTCACGCGGGGCCGCATCACGTTCCGCCATAAGTGAGCGGGCCTCTGCCGGAAAGCCCGGACCAGGCCGCCGCCGCGGGGTGGCTCGCGCGCCTGGCCGCCTACAAAGAGCCCGACCTGAAGCGCAGCGTCTGGCAGCTCGCGAGCGCCGCGGCGCTGTACGCCGGCGCATGGGCCCTCATGTACGCGAGTCTCGGCGTGGGCTACTGGCTGACGCTCCTGTTGGCCGTGCCCGCAGCCTTCCTGCTCGTTCGGCTGTTCATCATCCAGCACGATTGCGGGCACGGCGCGTTCTTCCGATCGCCTCGCGCGGCGGACATCGTCGGCTCGATCATCGGCGTGCTCACGCTGACGCCGTACCACTACTGGAAAAAGACCCACGCGATGCATCACGCGACGTCGGGCAACCTCGAGCACCGCGGGTTCGGCGACATCGACACGTTGACGGTGGACGAGTACCTGGCGCGCTCACGCTGGGAGCGCTTCAAGTACCGTGTGTATCGCCATCCGGCGGTGCTGTTCGGCGTGGGCGCGGTGCTCCACTTCTTCGTACGGCACCGCCTGCCCACCATCGTACCGCGGACCTGGACGCGCGAGCGGCGCAGCATCCTGTGGACCGATGTGGGCCTCGCCAGCTTCGTGGTTCTGATGGGGACGCTGCTGGGGTTCCGGGAGTTCCTGCTCGTCCAGCTTCCTGTGGCGTTGCTGTCGTGCTCGATCGGTGTGTGGTTGTTCTACGTCCAGCATCAGTTCGAGCCGACGTACTGGGAGCACGACGAGCGCTGGGCGTACCACGCCGCGGCGCTCGAGGGGAGCTCGTACTATCGCCTCCCCAAGCTGCTGCAGTGGGCGACCGGGAACATCGGGCTGCATCACATCCACCACCTCAACGCCCGGATCCCGAACTACCGCCTGCAGCAGGTCCTGGACACCTATCCCGAGCTGCGGCGGGTCGCGACGCTCACCCTGAAGGAGAGCCTCCGCTGCGTCCGCCTCGTGTTGTGGGACGAGCGGGCGAGAAAACTGGTGCCGTTCCCGGCGTGACCTGGAGCGCGGCTCACTCAGGGTCGAGGATGGGCAGGGACACCCGGGCTTCGCAGCCC
>Ga0209761_1000260_pt1 | contig 30428 bp, 33 predicted proteins | sample GraSoi013_1_40cm_4_FD_185818 | JGI IMG/M metagenome (GOLD analysis project Ga0209761, IMG submission 185818) | Grasslands soil microbial communities from the Angelo Coastal Reserve, California, USA - Sample 09_25_2013_1_40cm (SPAdes) (version 2) | ecosystem: Environmental > Terrestrial > Soil >... | reverse complement strand
CCACGCCCGCGACGGCCGACAGCCGGGCGTGCTGGGGGTCGACGAGAAACGATGCGGCGCCGACGTAATAGACCAGCACGAGCAGCGCGAAGCCCGTGAGCCAAGTGGCGTACGCCTCCCACTTGAACCAATGGAGCGTGCGCGGGAGCTCGGCGGGGGCGACCGTGTACTTCACGACGCGGTAGAACCCGCCGCCGTGCACCGACCACAGCTCGCCCGCGACGCCGGGCTCCCGTCGCTCGGGCGGGGGCGGAACGAGCCGACTGTTCAACCAGTTGAAGTAGAACGACGTGCCGATCCACGCGATCCCGGTGATCACGTGGGCCCAGCGGAGCGCGAGGTTGAGCCACTGTTCCAGGTGGGCGCTCACACGGGCGGTTCAGCTGCCGCGATACGTCGTGTAGCCGAACGGGCTCACGAGCAGCGGTACGTGATACTGCTCGGCATCGCGAATCTCGAACACGATCTCGACGAACGGATGGAACGGCGCGACGCCCAGGGCCGCGAAGTACGCTCCCGTATCGAAGCGCAGGCGGTACGTGCCGGCGGCGGACTTCAGGTCGCCCGGGAGCAGATTCCCGACACGGCCGTTGGTGTCGCTGCGGATGGTGGCAAGGTCGGCCCAACCGTCGCCCGCGCGGCGCGCCAGAGAGACCGCGACGCCCGCCGCAGGTCGCCCGCGCGCGATGTCCAGGATATGAGTCGTGATGCCGCTCATGGGGCCACCAGGCTGTCGAGTCGGAGCCGCGTGATGTTCGCCTGCTCCTTGGCCGCGATCCGGAGCTCCGTGGCCGGATCGTGCGTGAGGCGACCGCGCAGCGCGTCGAGCATCTCCTCGGCGGTCTTTCCCGTGGCGCAGATCAGGAACACGTATCCGAACCGTTTCTCATAGTCGCGATTCCGCTGCGCGAGTGCGCTGCGCGTGTCCTCCCCCGCCCCGTCCACGCCGGCCTGCTCGCGCCGGGACCACGCGTCGCCCGCCCGCTCCCCGATGCGCGAGTGGTGGGCGAACGCCTCGAGCCAGTCCGCGCGCCCGAGCTTCCACCAGACTCGCTCGGCCGATGCCAGCAGCTCGGCGTCGTGCACGAACGGGCGCGCGGCGAGCATCGCGTCCACCCAATGGCGCGCGCCGCAGCAACGCTGCAGCGCCGCCCGGGCCCGCTCGTCGGACAGGGCGTTGAGATAACCGGCTAGTCGCTCGCCCGTCACGATAGCACCCTTCCCCACACCCGTAGGCGGGCGACCCCCCCATCGGGAAAAATGTTCAGGCGCACGAGCGTCACCGGGCCGCGCGTCGCAGACGTGACGACCAGGCGGTGCCGCGCATGGGCCCGGAGCTTGGTGCGGGCCACGAGCTCGCGCCAGCCCGCGTCCTCACCCGGCGGCACGCTGGCGCCCGCTACGTCGCACCCGTCGAGACTCGCGCTCTCCGGGAAGTTGCCCTTGAAGTGGGTCGTGTCCAGGTCGACGCGCTCGATCACGCCGCGCCGGCCGAGCCGCAGCACGACCCAATCGTGGCCGGGGCCCCGGCGGCGCCGCGTCTCCCAGCCGTCGCCCATGTCGCGTGCTGGTCCCGGCATGATCAGGTTCAGCGGCTCGCTGAAGAATTGATCGCTCGTGGCGAGCGGCGCGCCGCCGTGCTCCACCGCGACCAGGTCGATCACGCGCCCCCCCCCGGCGCCTCGCCCCAGACGCGCAGGCGAGCCACGCCGCCGTCGGGATAGATCTTGAGCCGCACGTGCGTGTGGCGCGCATCGCTCGCGACGGCAAACTCGTTCGCGGTGTGGCCCGCGAGCGGTGTGCGCGGCAACAGCTCTACGAATGCATCGTCCAACGCGCGGAGCGCTCGAGCGCCCCGCCCGAGAGTGCCCGACAGCTGGGCGGCGTCGAGCGAGCAGGCGGCGGGGTGGTTTCCCTGGAAATGAGTCGTATCGACCGTCACCGCGTGAATCGCACCCGGGATGCCGAGCCGGAGGATGCACCAGTCGTACCCGCCCTCCGGGCCGCGCCGGCGGCGCGTCTCCCACCCGTCCATCCACTTGCCCCGATCGGTGTACTTGCCCTCGATGAACACGGCGGGTCCCGCCGCGAGCAGGTTGTGCCTCGAGGCGAAGAATTCGTCCGACGCGACGAGCGCTCGCCCGCCCACGCGCGCGGCGGCGAGATCGATGAGGCCGGCCCGCATCATGGCCACCGCGGCATCAGTGCAGCCACTGGCCGATCATTCCCGCCGGAAAGTCTCCGGCCTCGTACACGCACGTTCCCCGCACGAACGTCTGGCACACGACGCCGTGCAGGATCATGCCCGCGTACGGCGTCACGGGGTGTCGCTGATGCAGGCGCCGAGGCTCGACGTGGAAGCGGGCCTCCGGATCGAACACGATGACGTCGGCGTCGCACCCGGGCGCGATCCGTCCTTTGCCCGTGAGGCCGGCGAGCCCGGCCGGTCGCTCGGCGCACCAGCGGGCGAGGTCTTGCAGGTCCCGGCCGCGGGCGCGCGCTCCGGTCCAGGTGGCGGCGAGCCCCACTTCGAGTGACGCCACCCCGCCCCACGCCCGCACGAAGTCGCCTGTGTCGAGGCACTTGAGCACGGGGGGCGCGGGCGAATGATCGCTCGCGACGAGGTCGAGCGTCCCCTCGGCGAGGCCCTCCCACAGGCCCTCGCGGTTGCTCCGCTCACGGATCGGCGGAGCGCATTTCCAGGCGGTGCCGCCGTCCACAATCTCCTCCGCGGCGAACGTGAGATAGTGCGGGCACGTCTCGGCCGTGACCGGGAGGCCGGCACGCCGGGCGTCCCGCAGCCGGTCGAGGGTGTCGGCCGCCGAGACATGCACAATGTGAACGCGGCAGCCCGTTTCGCGACAGAGCCGGAGCATCAGGTCCACCGCCTCGAGCTCCGCGGCGCGAGGGCGCGAGGCGAGATACGAGCCGTAGCGTCGCGGGTCGCCTCCGCGCGACGCCGCCGCGCGCGCGATCGGCCCGGGGAGCTCGGCGTGCACCAGCAGCGGCAGCCCGAGGCCGGCGAGCTTGGTCATCGCCGGCCGCAGCTGGAGCTCCGCCACCGGCGGGAACTCGTCGACTCCCGATGGCACGAGAAAGCACTTGAAGCCGCGCACACCCGCGCGGGCCAGCGGCGCGAGCTGTTCGGTGTTGCCCGGCACCACGCCGCCCCAAAAGGCGTAATCGACCGTGGCATGACCCGCAGCCGCTCGCGCCTTCAGGTCCAGGGCGGGCGGGGTCGTGGTGACGGGAATGCTGTTCAGCGGCATGTCGACGATGGTGGTGACCCCACCAGCGGCCGCGGCCCGCGTCGCCGTCTCGAACCCCTCCCATTCGGTCCGGCCGGGCTCGTTCACGTGTACGTGCGTGTCCACGACCCCGGGCAGGAGCACGGCGTCTCCCACGTCGAGACGTCGAGGAGCGTCCGGCGCCGTCCCGTGACCGTGAACGGCGGTGATCACGCCGCCCGAGATCGCGATCGCGCCCGGCGCGGTCCCGTCGGGAGTGACGACACGCGTGCTGAGAATGACGAGGTCGGGGTCGGCCATCAGGCGGAGCGCTCGAACATCCGCCGAACGCGGTCCGCCTCCATCAGGAACTCATCGAAGGCGTCGGGCGCCGGGAGTCTCCCGGTACGCCACCAGAATAGCTCCCGCCATCCGCCCGCGATGTGCTGCTTGGGATGATGCATCAGGGTCTGGCGCAGCTCCGGGGTGAAGAGGGCGCGGACCGCGTCCTCGTCCGTGCCTCGCAGTCGATACCGCCGCGAGAACTCCGGCGAGTCGTCGAAGTCGACGTCCTGACCGCCGAACAACACCGCGAGCTTCGCCCTGAGGTCCTCGGGCGTCAGCATGAAGGTGGGGAGCCGCCCCTCCATGGGCCACTGCACGCGGCGATCGTATGAGTGTTCGAGTTCTTCCCCGATCCCGTCGTCCAGCGATACTCGAACGCGGTGAATGGGGCGTCGCCGCGGTGTCCGGTGATCGTGTAGCCCCATCGCCGGCGGTGCCCCTCAGTGAAGAGGGGGCAGCTCGCGGCGAAGCGCGCTTCGTGGCCCGGGCGATCGCGCTCGAACCGGAAACCGCGGGGGAAAGAGAACTCCGCGTACGCGCGTGTCCGGCGGCGGTCGACGACACGGGCGTACGCGAGCAGGGAGACTGCAATGGCGACCGGGACGCCCAGGGCGAGCACGAGCGGGATGGTGTCGCTCAGACCACACGACCTTGGGCGGGGGCCATGGCCGGGACACGATACGTCGGCAGGCGTCGGTGTCGCCAGGGCGGCCGCGCGCTCGCCGTCGGTTGTGGCAATCCGCTGACATATCGATGCAACACTCGGCCGCTTCGTGAATCTCCGTTCTTTGCGGATTCTTCGGTTTTGCACGCCGGCCGCGCAAAGGCAATGCCCCAAAAAGCGGCGCGACATGTCGTGGGCGCACCACTATTCGACGTCGCTGTGTGGCATCGGTCTTGCGATTTGTCGAACGCGGAAGGACAGTCCCTTCGGCACGATCGCTCGAGTGAGCAGGGAGCGGGGAGCAGTGAAAGAAGGTCGGAAACGCATCATCCGCACCGTGGTCGCCGCGCTGGGTCTAACGGCGCTGCTGGCCCTGCAGCCCGAGTCCGCGCGGCTCGTCGAGTCGGCGTGGGCGCGGGGCGAAGCCACTCGCGGGCCGGTCGTGCGGAAGCTGATCCTGTCCGACCAGGCGCGCCGCTATCTGCAGCTGCAATATCGCTCCTATCCCACCGAGTTCATGGGTTGCATGATCGGCGAGACCCGTGGCAGTGCGGTGGTGGTGCGGCGGATCGCGCCGGCCGACGTGGAGCCCAACCACTCCACGGCAACGCGGGTCGTTCCCCACCAGACCTGTGAGGATGCCGGGTGGTCGGGCACGGTGGGCATGATCCACAGCCATCCGGGCGGCGAGCGCTGCTGGTACTTCTTCCCGGGCACCCAGGTCGCGAGCTCGGACGGCCAATCGTTCGCGGGTCAGGCCTATCCGGTGGATGCGATCATGTGTGGTGACCACGTGGTGTGGATCAACCGCGACATGGCGGAGATGCAACTGAAGCTGGCTGCGGATACCGCCCGCCGCGCTGCCGCCGCCTGGGAGCGGTGACGTGGGCGGCGCCACTTCCCGACACCCTCCATGGGCGGACCTCGCTGCGACTTCTACGACTGGGTGACTCACAGGACCTGTGAGGAGGCGGCGCGCTGGGTGACCCACCAAAAATCCCAAGACACCGGCCGACTCGAGCGCTATTATTGTGACAGGCATCGGCCGCCGCGGGCGCACCCGATCGGCGCCCCGGGAGCGGCGCAGGACCCCAAGGCTCGATAATGAATTGATGAACAGGGGACGCTAGCGTTCCTGTGGACCTGACACGAGCGGGGCAGTGACTCCCAAGCGGTATTGGGCGCGGCTGCGAGCGGACATCGATCGCCCGCTACGCCGTGGCGCGTGGTACCACGTGAAGAAGCTGGGACCGCGCGAGGCCCTCCTCGACGTGCTCGGCGAAGCCGTGGACGTCCCGCGGCCGCTGCTCGATATCATCAGCCGACCGCCGTACCGCTGGTCCGTCGTGCCGCGTCCCAAGAATCCGGCCCGGTTTCCGGGGGTGAGCGAGTACGGGGTCTGCCCCAATTGCCGGGAGCGCGTGCCGCTCACCGAGCGTCTCGCCTCGCTGCGCTGCAGGCACTGCAACGAGGTGTTCGACGTCGCGTGGGAGGAGCAGTACTTCCAGGGCGTCTAGGTCAGTCCCAGCCGGCGCTGCAGGTGCGCCTGCACCGGCGGCGTGATGATCCCGCGCTTGACCGCATCCGCGAGCGCCGCGGTGGTGGCGGCGCGATCGGCGTCGATGCCCTTCTCCCGCAACTCTTGAATGATCCGGGCGAGTCGACTGTCGTACTCCTGCGGCTTGAGCTTTTCGGCGTCCGACACCTGTTTGAGCTTCTCCAGCTCCTGCACGAACCGCGCGATTGTGACGGGTGCCATTGACAACCTCCCCTTGGGGTCTCAGGCAGAGCAATCTAACCCGGGGGCGCGCGTTGGCTGCGGTTTGACTTCCCCACCCGGCTCCATTAGCCTGGGACACTCCTGAACCGGTAGGGCAATGGCCAACGATGTGGCATGGGCGGCGCGCCTGGCGCGCTACAAGGGTCCTGAGCTCAAGCGGAGCGTGTGGCAGCTCGCCACCGCGGCGGCGCTGTTCGCCGCCGCGTGGGCGCTGATGTACGCGAGCCTCCGTGTCGGCTACTGGCTCACCCTGCTCCTTGCCGTGCCGGCCGCCTTTTTCCTCATCCGCCTGTTCATCATCCAGCACGACTGCGGCCACGCCGCGTTCTTCCGGTCGACGCGCGCGGCCGACATCGTCGGCTCGATCCTCGGCGTGCTCACCCTCACGCCGTACCACTACTGGAAGAAGACCCACGCGCTTCACCACGCCACCTCCGGCAATCTGGAGCACCGCGGGTTCGGCGACATCGACACCCTGACGGTGGAGGAGTACCTCGCCCGCACGCCCTGGGAGCGCTTCAAGTATCGGGTGTACCGTCATCCGGTGGTGCTGTTCGGCGTGGGCGCCGTGCTCCACTTTTTCGTGCGGCACCGCATCCCGACCATCGTGCCACGCGAGTGGACGCGCGAGCGGCGCAGCATTTTCTGGACCGACGTCGGGCTGGCCGCGCTGATCGTGCTGATGGGAGCGCTCGTCGGGTTCCGGAACTTCGCGCTGGTGCAGCTCCCCGTCACGCTCTTGTCCACGTCGCTCGGCGTGTGGCTGTTCTACGTCCAGCACCAGTTCGAGCCGACGTACTGGGAGCACGACGAGCGCTGGGCGTACGACGCCGCGGCGCTCCAGGGGAGCTCATACTACCGGCTCCCCAAGCTGCTCCAGTGGGCCACCGGGAACATCGGGCTCCACCACATCCACCACCTGCACCCCCGGATCCCCAACTACCGACTCCAGCAGGCGCTGGACGAGCACGCCGAACTGCGCCAGGTCCCGACGTTGACGCTCTGGGAAAGCTTCCGCTGCGTCCGCCTCACCCTCTGGGACGAGCGGGAGCGAAAGCTGGTCCCGTTCGCGGCCGTCAGGACTTGACGATGTCCCCGCTCGCGACCTGACCCGAGCGGCGGAATCCTTCCGACGGAATGAAGATGCTGAAAAAGTCCATGCCGCTGTCCGCCGGCCCGTTGTCGCACACGGCGAGCGTGTAAGCGACCACTCCGCCCGTGTCCTCCCGACCGGTCGCGTCGAACTCCACCCCGCGACTCGGATCGGCACAGACGCTCGAGCTCGACCGGAACGCCGTGATCCCCGTCTCGGGATCGCTCGAGTGATCGGTGGTCAGCGAGGCAGGCACGCCGCCGGGGTGCAGGTCTGCGTAGTCCGTGCCCGTGAACCGTCCCGTCAGATCGGCCCGCACGTCGAAGTCGAAGGTCACCGCATCGTTCCCAGGCTGGGGAGGCGCCGTCCCAACCTGGCCGCGTCCGGTCACGCGGCCGGCCGGCGGGGGCGGCGATCCCGTGCAGCTCACCGCGAAGGTGGTCGTGGCCGTCGCGCCCGCGGGGACATTGACCGTGCGCGGGTTCGCCCCGCCCACGCTGCAGTTCGCCGCCACCCCCGTCAAGGCGATCGAGTGATCGCCCGACGGCCCCGTGAAGGTAACGCTGCCGCTCGTCGCAATCGGTTGGCTCGCCGCGCCCCCGTCCACCGAGACCGTATAGCCGTCGGGATCGGGATTCGAGCCCGTCGTGCTGGTCGTCACCGTGAGATTCCCGGTCGGGGGTGGGGTCGCGACGCAGCTCACCGCGAACGACGTAGACGCCGTCCCGCCCGCGGACACATCGACCGTGCGCGACGTCCCGCCGCTCGGCGTGCAGTTCCCCGCGACGCCCGATAGCACGACCGTGTGACTGCCCGCCGGGAGCCCGGTGAACGTCACGCTCCCGTTCGTCGGGATCGCGCGGTTGGTGCCGCCATCCAGCGTCAGCGCGTAGCCGTCGGGATCGAGATTCGAGCCGGTCGTGCTGGTCGACACGGTGAGGTTTCCGGTCGGGGGTGGGGTCGCGACGCAGCTCACCGCGAAGGACGTAGACGCCGTCCCGCCCGCAGGCACATCCACCGTGCGCGACGTCCCGCCGCTCGGCGTGCAGTTCCCCGCGACGCCCGATAGCACGACCGTGTGACTGCCCGCCGGGAGCCCGGTGAACGTCACGCTCCCGTTCGTCGGGATCGCGCGGTTGGTGCCGCCATCCAGCGTCAGCGTGTAGCCGTCGGGATCGAGATTCGAGCCGGTCGTACTGGTCGAGACGGCCAGGTCGCCCGTGGTCGGCTGCGCTGCGCAGCTTAGGGAGAAGCCGGTAGCTCCCACCAACCCCGCGATCAGTGAAACGGTGCGTGGGTTCGCCCCGCTCACGGTGCAGTTCTGCGCGACGCCGGAGAGGAGCACCGTGTGATCGCCTGCCGCAAGGCCGACGAAAGTAGCTACGCCGTTCGCGCCGATCGACTGACTGGGGCCGCCATCGACGGTGACGGTGTAGCCGTCGGGGTCGAGATTGGAGCCTGAGGTGCTGGTGGAGACGGCGAGCGTCGCGAGGCCCGGGAGGGGGAGGGGAAGGAGCGCGGCGTCGGGCTGAGGGCCCTGCGAGTCGTTACAGGCGGTCGCGACCAGCTGCGTCGCGGCTGCCGCCACCAATAGAGTCCGCCCGACGGCGCGCATCATAGCTCCTCCATCTCCGGGTTTCCTGAACGCTCAGATTCACGGAGTCGGTGGGCAAAACGCGGACCGCCTCCGCCACAGGCGCATGTGGGGCGCCGGTGCCACTGCGTTGCAGCGAATTTCTTGCAGCAGGTTGCGGCCGGTGCGCCGCAGCGGACAATCCGCGCAGCGGCCGCGCGGCAGGTGAGCGCTGACCCGTGGCACGGGTCACCCGCTGGGTCAGCTGCGCAGTGCGGCGAACAGTCCGAGGACGGCGATCACGACGCCGAGGGCGATCTTCGCCGCGGCCGCCGTCGCGCGACCCACCACGGCACCCCACCCGGCCTGCACCGCCGTGGCGGGCGCGCGAGACAGCGAGTACTCGAACAGCGCCGCGCCGGCGAATGATCCGACAAACGCGCCGATCACGCTGCCGGCGATCGGCACGGGCACGCCCATCACGGCGCCCACGATCCCGCCGACGAGGGCGCCCCAAGCCGATCGGCGCGAGCCGCCGAACGTCCTCGCGAACCGAAATCCCAGCCACGCTTCGATGATCTCACCCAGGAATGCGAGGCCCACGACTGCGACGATGGTGGCGACGCCGACCGAGCGGAAATCCGTGAGCCAGCCGTAGCCGACGACGCCGGCCACCATGACCCACAGCCCGGGCAGGCCGAGGGGGACGAGCACGAGCCCGAGGATGCTGGAGACGCCGAGCAGCAGGACAGGAAGGGCGTGACTCATGCGTGCCGGAAACGTACACTATCGGCGTGACGATCCTCCGCTTGTCGCTCGCGCTGGTGGCGGCCCTCGGGGCCGGCGCGGTGAATGCCATCGCGGGAGGCGGGACGCTGCTCACGTTCCCGGCGATCGTGGCGCTCGGCGTGACGCCACTCGTGGCCAATGCGACGAGCACCGTGGCGCTCTGGCCGGGTTCGCTCGGCAGCATGTGGGGCTATCGAGCCGAGCTGGTCGGCGCGCGTCGCTGGGTGATCGGCTTCGCGGCGCCGAGTGTGGTCGGCGGCGCCCTGGGTGCGTGGCTGCTGCTCCATACCACGCCGGCGTCGTTCGCCCGGATCGTGCCGTTCCTCGTTCTGGGGGCGACAGTCCTGTTCCTGGTGCAGCGACCGCTCATGCGCCGGCTCACCGCGTACCGCGCCGTCGGAGAGGGGCCGAGCGCACGCTTTCTCGCGGCGCAATTCCTGGTCGCGGTGTATGGCGGCTATTTCGGGGCGGGAATCGGTATTCTCATGCTCGCCGCGCTGGGGTTCATGGGACTCACCAACATCCACCGCATGAACGGGCTCAAGAACTGGGGCGGGATGTGCATCAACGGCGTGGCGGTCGTCATATTCGCGGCCGGCGGCATCGTCCACTGGCCGATCGCGCTCACGATGGCGGCCGGCGGGGTGATCGGTGGCTACGCCGGCGCGCGCCTCGCCCAGCGCGTGGGCCAGGAGCGGGTGCGGGGCGCCATCGTCGTGATCGGCCTCGCGGCCTTCATCTGGCTTCTGTATCATCAATGATCATGGCCGACAAGAGTATGGAGCAGCTGCGCTCGCTCCTGAAGAGCTACGAGGAGCGCGCCGCCAAGTTGCAGGGCGACGTGAAGCCGACCCATGACGAGGGAGAAAGACGTCGGCGGGCGTGCGGCGATCGTCTCCGGACCGTCGTGCGCTCGGTGCTGGACCGGTTCATGGACGCGCTCAAGAACGCCGGGCACGACGCTGCCATCGAAGACGAGACGGCAACCGCGGGCGCGTATCCCACCGTGGCGCTCAGCTTCACGCCGCGTACCCCCGCGGGCACGGCGCTCGCCTCCACGCTGACGTTCAAGTGCGATCCCCGGCGCGGCGTGGCCGTGGCGCGGGACATCAAGCCATCCCCGACCAAGGGCCGGGCGGTCACGAGCAGCACGGACCGCATCGGGACGATGAAGGTGGAAGCCGTGTCGGTGGAGTGGGTCGAGACCAAGACGTTGAGCTTCATCGAGGCGGTGCTCAAGGTCAACTGAGCGTCTTGACCGGCTGCGGCTCCCTCCCTACAGTGGACCGTCCCCAACCCCCTGAGGCAACGATGGGCATGCGCTCCGGCGGGCTATCCGCCTTGCTGCTGTTGCTGGTGGCGACGGGCTGCGGCGGCGGGAGGCGCAGCGTCCTTGTGCCGCCGCGGCTCGACTTGCAACCCTACGGAAGGCTCGGCCTCGTCACATTCACGGTGGAGAACGCCAAGGGCTCGCTCCACGAGTTCGCGACGGAGCGGTTCTCCGAGGACATGCTGGCGGCGCAGCCCGGTATCGAGGTGCTCGAGCTCGGCACGCAGGACTCCTTAGTCCAGCGCGTGGGTGAGAAGGAGCTGGGGATCGCGGCAGCCCAGGAACTGGGCAAGCAGCGCGACGTCGCCGCCGTATTCGCGGGCCATCTCAAGGTCACGAATCCCAGGGGGACCGGGGGGCTGGCGGGGCTCGTGACCCCGCATCTCGAGGCTACCGTGAAGGTGGAGCTCGCCGTGCGGCTGCTCTCGACTCGCTCGGGAGCCACGCTGTGGCGCTCGAGCGCCTGGGCGACCGAGCGAGTCGGTCATGTCGCCCTGGTGGGTGGTCAGCTCGACTTCTCCGCCAAGGATCCCAAGGAGGCATACGGACCGCTGGTGAACACGCTCGTCCGCCTGGTGACGCAGGACATGCGCTCGACCTGGCAACAGTAGTGACCGGATAGACGCGAGATCAGGGCGCGCGCGCGATGTCTTCGAACTCGCGCGGCGACAGCTCGAGCAGTGCCGCGCCGACGTTCTCTTCCAGGTGCTGCACGCTCGAAGTTCCCGGGATGGGCAACATCACGGGGGAGCGCCCTAACAGCCACGCGAGCGCGACCTGGGCGGCCGTCGCGTGCACCCGCGCCGCCACCGTGGCCAGCATACGCCCCCGGCGCAGCACCGCCCCGGCACCCAGCGGGTTCCACGGCAAAAAGGCGATCGCCTCGCGCTCGCAGTAGGCCAGCACGCTCTCGTGCTGGCGATCGCTCGGGCTATAACGGTTCTGCACCGAGACGATCGGGACGATCCTGCGGGCGCGCTCGATCTCGGCGACCGACACTTCCGACAGGCCGATGTGGCGGATTTTCCCCTCTTCCTGCAGCCGCCGGAACGTGCCAAGTTGGTCCGCGAAGGGCACGGCGGCATCGATCCGGTGCAGCTGGTAGAGGTCGATGCGCTCGAGCCTGAGCCGACGCAGGCTGCCGTCGCACGCGGCGCGAAGGTGCTCGGGTCGCCCGTTCGGCTTCCACTGGTCGGGCCCGGGACGCTCGAGGCCCGCCTTGGTCGCGATCACGAGCCCGTGCGGGTAGGGGTACAGCGCTTCGGCGATGAGCCGTTCGCTCACTTCGGGGCCGTAGGAGTCGGCCGTATCGATGAGGTTGACACCGAGCTCGACGGCGCGACGCAACACGGCGATCGCTTCGCGTGCGTCGCGCGGCTCGCCCCAGATGCCCCGGCCGGTGAGCCGCATGGCGCCGAAGCCGAGGCGGTGGACGGGCAGATCGCCGCCCACGAGGAAGGTGCCGCTCCTGGTGGCGGGACGGGTATCAACGCTGGCGTCGCCGGCACGTTGCGTTCCGAGGGAAGGCGTCATGCTGGGCCTAACACCCGCGAAGCATCGCTGGTTCCGCGCAAGACGACCCTCGAGCTGCGGCGCCGGCGCCACGCATGCGCCAATGCGGCTCCCGCAACCTCCGCGGCGCGCCGCTTGCGGCTTTGGAGAGCCATGAAGCGCGCCGGGTTCACGCTCATCGAGCTCTTGACGGTCGTAGCGATCATCGGTCTCCTGGCCGTGATCGCGATTCCGAAGTTGACCAACCTGAAAGGGCGGGCGCAAGTCGCCGCCATGAAGTCCGATCTGCGGAATCTGGTGACGCTCGAGGAGAACTACTACGCCCAGAACCTGAAGTACGCGGCCGACCTGGGCAACGCCTACACGGTGTCGGCCGGGAACGCCAAACCGACCATCACGTTGACCGGCGACGGCTGGACCGCAACGATCACGAGCCCCAGCGCGGAGCAGATATGCGCGGTGTTCATAGGCTCGACGCCCATCACCCCCGCGACCAAGGAAGGCGCGCCCGCGTGCGAGAAGAGTGGGACCGTGACGGTCACGCAATGAGGTGGCAGCGCATCGCCACGATGGACCTACGCTGAGGCCGGAGCCTGGGCTCGCTCTCTCAGCACCCGCCGGAGGATTTTGCCCGAGGGTGACCTGGGAATGACGTCGATGACTTCGACCGCGCGGATCTTCTTATAGGGCGCGACGCGCTCGGCCACGTACGCCATCAGGTCCGCCGCCGACACGTCGCTCCGCAGCACCACGAAGGCCTTCGGCACCTCGCCGCACTCACGGTCCGCCAGCGGAACGACCGCCGCGTCGGCCACCGCGGGGTGGCCCCGCAGCACGGCCTCCAGCTCCGCCGGCGGCACCTGGAAGCCCTTGTACTTGATCAGCTCCTTCAAGCGATCGACGATCGTGAAGTAGCCCTCCCGATCCACGCGCCCGATATCTCCCGTGCGCAGCCACCCGTCGCCGTCGAGTGTGGTCGCCGTGGCCTCCGGGTTGTTCAGGTATCCGCGCATCACTTGCGGGCCGCGTATCAGGAGCTCCCCGTCTTCACCCTGCCCCAACTCCCTGCCGGTCCCCGTGTCCACGATCCGGCACTCGGTATTCGGCAGCAGCTCGCCGACCGTTCCGGGCTTGCACCTCCCGGGCTCTTCCGAATTTGCGTGTGTGACCGGGCTCGCTTCCGTCAGGCCGTAACCCTGACCGAACCCGCACCCCACGCGTCGGGCGCACGCGGTTTCGAGCTCCGCGTCGAGGGGCGCCGCGCCGGACATCATCGCCTGCACGCTCGACAGATCGTAGCCGGCCACGGCCGGATGCCTGGCCAGTGCGAGCACGAGCGGCGGCACCACGAACGCCCGGGTGATCCGATGCTGTTGCAAGGTGGCGAGGAACGGCTCCAGCTCGAACTTGGGCATCGTGACGAGCGTGGCGCCACGCCACAATGCCAGGTTCAACACCACCTGCATCCCGTAGATGTGAAAGAACGGCAGCACGGCGATGATACGATCCTGCTCCGCCACATGCAGCGCGCAGGCCGTTTGGAGCAGGTTGGCCACGAGATTGCGATGCGTGAGCATCACACCCTTGGGGAGTCCCGTGGTGCCGCTCGAGTACGGCAGCACGGCGAGGTCCTGCGCGGGGTCCATCCGGCTCGGGAGGGCGGGCTCGCGGGTCTCGAGCAGGGCCGTGAAGGCCGTGGCGCCTGGCGCACTTCCCAGGACGAAGACTTCCCGGATCCCCGCCTGCCGCGCCGCCGGCGCGGCCCGATCCATGAACTGCGGCACGGTGACCAGGAACAGGGCGTGGGCGTCCCGCAGCTGGTACGCGGCGTCCTGCACGGTGCAGAGGGTGTTGACCGTCGTCACGACGCCGCCGGCGGCAAGCGTGCCGTGGAAGGCGAGCGCGAACTCGGGGCAGTTGGGCATGAACAGGCCGAGCACGTCGCCCTTGCGGAACCCCCGCGCGGCGAGACCCGCGGCCACGCGGTCGACCCCCGCCCCGAGCTGTCCGTAGGTCAGCGTCCGCCCGCACGCCCCGTCGATCAGCGCGGGCTTGTCACCGAGCTCGGGGGCCCGCGCAAGGACGAAGCGATGCACGGGGACGTCCGGCACCGGCACGTCGGGATAGGGGCTCCGAAAGATCACGCCGCCCTCAATCGAGGGGTGAGCGACACTACCGCGCGGACTGGCGCCCGTCAACCTCGCGCCGATGGAGCTCTCGTACCGTCTCGATCGTATCCGACTGGTCTGCGCCTTTGTCCGGGCGGTAGCGGACGACGCGCGCGAAGCGCAGGGCAAGGCCGCCCGGGTACGTGGGGCTCGCCTGGATGCCGTTGAAGGCGACCTCCACCACGAGCTCGGGCCGCACATACACCACGTGCGTCTCGCGCCTGGTCTCGAGCTCGAGCAGCTTCGCCGTCTGCCACTCGAGCATCTCGTCCGTCATCCCCTTGAAGGTCTTCCCCAGCATCACGAAGCCGGCGGTGTCCGGGTCGCGTGCGCCAAGGTGGAGGTTCGAGAGCCGGCCGTGGCGGCGGCCGTGGCCCCATTCGGCGGCGAGCACGACGAGGTCGAGCGTGTGGACAGGCTTCAGCTTGAGCCAGGCAGCGCCGCGTGCGCCGGCATCATAGGGCGCGCCGAGAGACTTGGCCATCAGCCCTTCCTGTCCGGCCGCGATTGCTTGCTCGAAGAACGCCGCGGCTTCGCCCGCGTCCGACGTCACGATGCGGGGCACGCGCTGCTCCTCCGGGACGGCCCCAGCGAGGACGGCGAACCGCCTGGCGTAGGGCTCATCCACGAGGGGCGCGCCGTCGGCGTACAGGATATCAAAGAAGAAGGACGCGAGCGGCAGCTCGGTGCGCAGCGGCTCGACCTCGAGCTTTCGTCCGAAGCGGCGCATCGTCACCTGGAATGGCAGCGGCGTCCCGTTGGGTCGCAGCGCGATCGCTTCACCGTCGAGGATGACGTCGTGGAGCGGCAGCCGGCGGACCGCCTCCACCACTTCCGGAACCGCCTGCGTGACGTCGTTCAGCTGACGGGAGAACACCCGCACCCGGTCGCCCGCCTTGTGGACCTGGATCCGCGCGCCGTCGAGCTTGTACTCGAACGCGGCCCTCCCCTCCCCCTCCCCCTCCCCCAGGCGCGTCAGCGCGTCCCGTACATCATCCGCCGCCTGCGCGAGCATCGGTTGGAGCGGGCGGAACAGCTCCACGCCAAACCTCGTGAGGCCGGCGGCCCCTGCGGTGAGGGCGGCGTGTCCCACGCGACCCAGATCGCCGGCCAGCATCGTCGCCCGGCGGACCGCCTCGGCTTCGAGCCCTGCCGCACGTGCGACCGCCTCGGTCACGAGGCCTTCGAGCGCCCCCTGACGCAGCTCGCCCATGACCAAGTGGAGTAGAAATTCCTGCTCCGCGGCGGTCGCACGGGCGAACAGCTCGCCCAGCAGCCGTTCCTTCGTCTCCGCCGAGCCCTTCCCCGTGGTATTCGCGAGGCGTTGGAGCGTCGCGTCGACGGCGGCCAGCTCGAGGGTCGGTGCGTCGGCTGCATGCGGAGGCTTCGCGGCCCGGAGGGTGGTGTAGCCGATCCCGATCCGCCCCTGACGGGGTGAGCCCGACAGGAAGGCGATCGCGGTCTCGATTTCTTCGGGGCCCGCGCGCTTCAGGAGAGCGGCGACGAGGTCGATCTTCGCGAGCCGGCCGCTGGTTTCGGCGACGCGGCGCGAGGTCTGGACGAGGTCATGGAACCGCACGTGGTCCTCACCGGAAACGCGCTAGAGCACGACATCGCCGCCGGGGTCGGTGCCGCGCAGCCGCTCGAGCCGGTCGCGGGCCTCTTGCAGCCGTCGCTCGCGCTCGGCGTCATCGATGGTCGCGCTCGACCAGTCGGGCTTGCCGTCGGCGTCGAGTCGGACCCGCAGCACGACGCCCTCCCGCACCTTCACCGGCAGCGTCTTCTTGAGCACATCGAGCCCGACGCCGTCGTCGCCGACCAGCACGGCGACTGCTCGCTCCAGCCGGTCAACCGAATAGAACACTTCCCGCTCGCTCATCCGCTCATCGCCTCTCGTCCTGGGCGCGCGGCCCGCCCGGGCCCGAGTACTCGTTGAGAACGATATAGCTGCCGTCGCGCTTGGCTTCAACGATCACCGCCCCGTCCCGGTCGGTGCGGTACACCCGCGCGCCGGCCCTCTCCCACTCCTCGATGACCTGCGACGATGGGTGTCCGTACGAGTTTCCTGTCCCGACCGAAATCACCGCTACCTGCGGGCGCGTCGCTTGCACCCACGCGGCCGTGGTGCCGTTGCGACTGCCGTGGTGGGCGACCTTCACGACCGTCACTCGCGGGACGGAGTCGTGCTGGAGCCAGTAGCCGAGCTCGGCCTGCTCCGAATCCCCGGTGAGGAGCGCCCGGAACTCCCCGTACTCGAGCAGGATCCCCACGGACCCGTTGTTCTGATCGACTTGCCGAGACGGTGGCGGCAGAACTCTCAGCCTGGCGGAGCCCACGGTGACGGTCCGCGTCGTCGCGTAGAGGTATTGCGCTCCGCTCGCAGCCAACGCCCGCAATGTGTTTTGGTACGTGGCGGTCGTGTGGGGAATGCCGTTGTCCAGGTAGGCGCGCACCACTGTCGAGGCGATCGCGGCCGCCATCCCGCCGATGTGATCGGTGTGATTGTGCGAGGCGACGATCAGGTCGAGGGTGTCGTAGTGATGTGACTGCAGGTAGGGAACGACGGGGGACGCGCCAGCGCCCGCGTCGATCAAGACCCTCTTCCCTTCAGGTGTGACGATGAGCGCTGCATCGCCCTGGCCGACGTCGAAGAAGCGCAGCTCCAGCGTCTGCGCGTGGAGCGGATGAGACAGCAGGAGGCCGCCGAGGACGACGGCGGCCAACCGACGCAGAGTGAACCGGCGCTTCAAGGTGCGAGGATCTTCCGGAGGTTCGAGAGGATCGCCTCGAGCTGGCTGTTCACCCGGCGCTTCTCGAACAGCCGGCCGCGCAGCCAGGCGATGACCGACCGGGGGGCCCACACGTCTCGCACCGTCACCGCGGTCGATTGGGCCGACGGGTCGAGCCGAAAGAACGTTTTCCAACCGTTCCGCTCACCGCGCTCCACCCACCCGAAGGTCGTCGGCGGCGTGAAGTCCACGACCTCGAATTCGGTCATGCGCTGGCCGAACCGCACCTTGAACCGCACGCCCTTCCGGAGCGGCTTGTCGCTCTGGGTGCTGCCGCATCCGGGGAGCCACTCGGCCATGCGACCCGGATCGGTCAGCAGGGCGAAGACCCGCTCGATCGGCACGGGGACGGTCTGGATGACGGTTCTGCTGACAGGGTGCATGAAGGGCTCGACGGCCGCTGGTAGCGTCGCACCGCGGCGCCGTGGTGTCAACCGCCTAGCGCGTGAGCACCGGGAGGTACGCCTTCCACGGTCCCACGGCGGCCGTGTACTGCTTTGCCATCACGCGCGAGATCTGGGCGATGTGGCCCAGGTCGTGGACCACCCACGAAGCGAGCAGCTGCGACAGCGTCACCCGGCCCAGCTCGGGGTGGCGGCCGCGCAGCGCCAGCTGCGCCGGTGTCACGTGCCAGCCCCGTAACGTCGCGACCCCTTCGGCGCGCAGCTCGCCAAAGCGATCCAGCAGTCGCTCGAGCGACCAGCCCGCGAAGCGCCGGGCCTGCGCGAATCGGTCGAACGGCTCGAACGCCTGCGATTCCCCATGGGTGAGGATGATCGCCGCCCGCGGAATCCAATCGGTCTCTTCGCCGTGGATCAGGTGGCCCACGACGTCCTGGGGACTCCAGGTGTCGGGGCCCTCGTTCCCGCTCGTCCACGGGACGGAGAGGCCGCTCAGCATGGTCCGGAGCGTGCCGGGGGTTCGAGTCAGGACTTCAACTGCCGCGTCGAGTGAGAAGTCCATACCGGTTGCGCCTCCTTGGTGGCGCGGCTGAAGCCGCGGCTCGGCGTCTACCGCTCAAGCGGCAATGCCGTGCCCGTTTACGGGCAACCGCCGAGCCGCGAGTTCACTCGCGCATTTCCTGCGACGCGGGCCATCCTACAACCGCATTCTTCTCACCAGCTCCGCAAACCGTGGGTCGTCTCTCACGGCGTCCAACATCGGGTCGACCTTGAGATAGGTCAGCCAGCCGCGCCGGTCCTCGTAGGCCCGCTCCAGCCACGTAAACACCTGGTCGATGTTGCGGAGCCCCAGGTGCACGATGCAGAACCCTACCGGCGACACGTAGTGATCCCGGGCGCGGGCCTCGAGCTCCGCGAGCAGTGCCTCCGCCTCGCGCCGCCGCCCCCGCAGCGCCAGCACGTGGGCCACACCAGCGGTCGCGTAGGACAGCTCCGGCGACAGCGTGATGGCCTCCCGGAACGCCCGCTCGGCCTCGTCATACGCTCCCTGCTGCGTGAGCACCAATCCCAGGACCCGATACGTGTCTTCCGACGTGGGGTTCATGGCGATGGCACGGCGCAGGTGGTACACCGCGGACTCGTACCGGCGCGTGTAATAGTGGAGCCAGCCCAACCCGCGGCGGATCGAGAGCGACGAGGGATCGAGCTCGAGTGCCGTGTGCGCCTCGACCAGCGCCTGCTCCGACTGCCCGGAGACGAGCAGCACGAACGAATACCAGTGGTGACCGGTGGCGTACGCCGGATTCAGCGCGAGCGCCCGTCGGTACGACCCCTCCGCTCCTTCCCAATCCCAGTCATAGGCGAACTGCACCCAGGCGAGTGACGTGTGCGCTTCGGGCAGGTTGTCGTCGAGCTCGAGCGCCTTGAGGGCGTACCGGCGGGCCAGCTCGTACCCTTCGGTGACGGGCACTCCGCGGTAGTCGACCTGAAGGGCGTACGAGTCCGAGAGCCCCGAGTAGGCGAGCGTATAGCCCGGGTCGTGCGCGATCGCCTGCTCGAAGTACGCAATCGCTTCGCGCACCCCTTCCTGGCTGCGCTTGTTCCAGCAGAACCGGCCCTTCAAGTACAAGGAATACGCCTGGACGTTGTCGGTGTAGCGCTGCGGAGTCGGATCGGCGATGTCCGCCAGGAAGGTGGTCCGTAGCGTGCTCACGATCGTCCGAGAGATCTCGTCGTGGACGGCGAAGACGTCGTCGAGCAGGCGATCGTAGCGCTCCGACCACAGCGTACGTCCGTCGTCGGCCGCCGCGAGCTGGACGGTGATGCGCAGCCGATCACCCGACTTTCGGACCGTCCCCTCGAGCACGGCGGAAACGCCGAGCAGGGCGCCGATCGCGCGGATGTCCTGCGGCTTCCCCTTCAGCGCGAACACCGACGTGCGCGAGGCGATCCGCAGCCCTTCCACCTTGGTGAGGGCGTTGATCAGCTCGTCGGTGACGCCGTCACACAGGTATTCGTTCTCCGGATCGGCGCTGGCGTTCACGAACGGCAACACGGCAATGGAGCGGGTCTTGCCCACGATCGCCGGAGCCGCCGCCGGCCGACTCTCTTCCAGCGCGGTCGCAAACTCGGCGACGCTGGCGAACCGGTCCGCCGGGTCTTTCGCCAGGGCGCGCGCGAGCGCCTGCTCGACCGCGGCCGGCGCGTCAGGACGGCGGGCGCGCAGCGGTGGCGGCGGCTCGCTCAAGTGCTTCGCGACAATGGCGCGGGCGCTGCCCCCGGAAAACGGCGGCTCGCCGGCCAGCATCTCGTAGATGACGCAGGCGAGCGCGTACACGTCGCACCGCCCGTCCAGCTCGCGATCGCCCGCCGCCTGCTCGGGACTCATGTATTCGGGCGTCCCGATGGCCAGCCCGACCTCGGTGACGTGCTCTCCGCCGGCCTGACAGATGGCGCGCGCGATGCCGAAGTCGGCGAGCACCGCGTGCCCGTCGGCGAGCAGCACGTTCTCGGGCTTTACGTCCCGATGGACGAATCCCTCGCGGTGGGCGTAATCGAGCCCCGCACCCAGCTCTCGCGCGATGCCCAGGGCATCCTTGAGCGGGAGCCGCTGCTCGCGCACGAGTCGCTGCCGCAGCGTCTCCCCGCGCACGTAGGGCATCACGTAGTACAAGGAGCCCGCGGCCTGGCCGGAGTCGATGAGCGGGAGCACGTGGGGGTGGGTGAGCCGTGCCGCGATCGTGATCTCACGCAGGAACCGCTCGGCGCCGATCGCAGCCGCGACGTCGGGCCGCAGCACCTTGATCGCGACCTGGCGGCTGTGCCGGAGGTCTTCGGCAACGTAGACGGTCGCCATGCCGCCGCGGCCCAGTACGCGATCGATGGCATAACGATCGGCGAGGGCCGCCGACACGTCTTCCCGCACGCGCTCCATGCGAGGAAAGCTACCCCCGAGCAGGCGCGATGTGTGCCGCCGGTGGCGTGATCCCCGAGCTTGCGCCCAGGGTCAGGGGGTCTTTGTTTCTCAAAAACCATGCGCTCGGCAGAACGAGTCACGGATCAGGTCCCCATCAGCCGTCGCGCGGCGATCGGCGTCGTGGCCGCGAGTGCAGCTGCCGTCGTGCTCCGGCCGCTCTCGGCCCTCGCCCCCGCCACCCCCGCCACCCCCGCCACGCCCACCACCGAGCCGATCCCGTCCAGCGGCGAGAAGATTCCCGTGGTCGGCCTGGGGAGCTGGATCACCTTCAACGTGGGCGACGACCCCGAGCTGCGCGACGAGTGCGCCGCAGTCATGCAAGCCTTCTTCCACGAGGGGGGCCGCCTCATCGACTCATCCCCGATGTACGGCTCGTCCCAGGCGGTCATCGGCTACGGCCTCGCCAAGCTCGGCCGGCCCCCGACGCTGTTTTCGGCCGACAAGGTCTGGATCTCCTCCGGCTCGCGGGGACCCGAGCAGATCGAGGAATCGCGGGCCCTGTGGGGAATCCGGCGGTTCGACCTGCTGCAGGTGCACAACCTTCTCGCGTGGGAGGATCACCTCTCCACCCTGTTCGCGATTCGAGAACCGGCTCACGGTCGATCCGTACGCGTACGCCGCGGTGTAACGCGTCACGTCCTGAGCGGAGCGCCGGCCAGTCGGCCCCGGCGCTCCGTTTCCTCTCGTCAGCTCCCGAGCATCATCAAAGCGCCCTCGTGCTCGAGCAGCCAGCGCTTGCGATCCAGCCCCCCGCCGAAGCCCGTGAGCGCCCCGTTCGCTCCGACGACGCGATGGCAGGGAACGATGATGGGGATCGGATTTTTCCCGTTGGCGGCGCCCACGGCGCGGGTGAGGCGCACGTCGCCCAAGCGGCGCGCCAAGTCGCTATAGCTCAGGGTGCTCCCGTACGGGATGGTGCGGAGGACATCCCACACGCGCCGCTGAAACGCCGTGCCGGGCGCGTCCAGCGGGAGGTCGAACGTCGTGCGGGTCCCGGCGAAGTACTCCGCGAGCTGCTCGGAGGCTCCGGCAAGCAGTGCGCTCGCTGGTCCACGCTCGTCGTCCGGCCGAGCGGCCGTGACGGGCCCCTTACCCGGGAACCACACGCCGGTGAGACCCGAGTCCGACGCGGTGATCACGAGCTCGCCGATCGGGCTTGGCAACCGGGTCGCGGCCATCCCTAGTCTCGCCAGACGCCGAGCAGGCGTCTGAGCAACACCAGCTGTCCCAGGTGATAGGAGTTGTGGTCGGCGAGGACGAGGGCTTCGCGCAGCACCGTTTGTCCGGTGCCGTGTGGGATGCGGGCGAAGAGGTCCGTTCCCGGATCACGCACCAGTCGCTGCATGGCCCGGAGCTCGCGCTCCACCTGGGCGACACTCTTGTCCCACGCCGCGGCGTCGGGTGGCGCGTCGCTCGCGGGCCAGTAGCCCGCCGGCCACTCCGGCGAAACGTGCTTCGCGCTCTTCGTGAACTCGACGATGTCCCACTGTGAGATGCGGATGTGCTCGAGCAGGCGCCACGGAGTGAAGGGTTGGCCGGAGGGTTTAGCGCCCCGGAGCTGGGACGGCCAGTCGGCGACCGCGTCCTCCAACGTCACGTGGGCGTGACCCCCCCTGAGCAGCTCGACGAGGTGGTCCCGGAGCGAGCGGTGGGGATCGGTGCGACGAGGTTTGCGCCTGACCGCCACGGGGGGGGCCTGGTCAACCGGCGTCGTGCTTGCGCCGCTTGTCGCGGTAGAGCGCGCGGTCGGCCCGGTCGAGCAGGCCGGCCACCGAGGCGAGGGTGCTCGCCTTGTGCGTCGCGAAGCCGAGGCTGATCGACACCTGATAGGGTCGTGCCGCGCGGCGGTTGAAGTCCCGCACCTGTCGCTTCAGTCGCTCCGCGAGGACGCCGGCGCTCGCGGGCCCCGCGTGGCGCACCAGCACGGCGTATTCGTCGCCGCCGATCCGGGCCACCAGGTCCGAGTCGCGAAACGTCCGCCGCAGCAGGGCGGCGGTGTCGCGCAGCGCACCATCACCGACCGCGTGACCGGCGGTGTCGTTCACGCCCTTGAGATCGTCCAGGTCGGCGAATGCCACGAGCAGTGTTTCGTTGCCGCGGCGCGCGAGGCGCAGATCCCGAGTCGCGAGCGTCAGGAAGCCGCGGCGGTTGTACAGGCCCGTCAAATCGTCCACGAGGGCGAGGTCCAGGAGCGCGGCGTGGAGCCGGTTCCGCTCGATCGCGAGCCGGAGGGCGTGGGCGAGGACCGGACCGTCCACTTCGCTCTTCACCAGGAAGTCCTGCGCCCCGGCACGCACGGCTTCGAGGCCGTTGCGCTCGTCCTCGGCGTTCGAGAGAAAGAGGAACGGTACGGCCGGGGCCCGGGTCCGGAGCTCCGTGAAGGTCGCGAAGCCCCGCCGGGCGGAAAGCGACATGGCAAGGAGCACGACGTCGATTCCGCCCCGCGCCAGCCGGCCGAGCGACCCCTGCGGTGCGGCCGTCGCCACGCCGAAACGCTCCGGTGCGGCGTCGGCCAGGAGGTCCCGCACGCGGCGGGCTTCATCCTCCTGGTCGCTCACCACCAGCACGACGATCTTGTCGCCGAGCGCCACCACCTGACGCCGGCCGGTGGGCTGGCGTCGATCGGTGGCGCGGCGTCGCTCGACCTGGTCGCGCCGCTCCTCGTCGAGCGAGATGACTTCCAGACGGCGCTCGCCCAGGCGCCGTTCACTGTCATTGCGGCGGGGCGGCAGCAGCCGCCGGTCGACCCTATGGTGCTCCCGAGCTACCATGCCCGTGCCTTGGTGGCCGGTGCATGGAAGATGGGGGCAAATCCCCCCCCAACACAATCGACCTTACTGCTTCTGGATATCTCCCGTCACAGCGCCGTCTTTGTGGTATGAGCGTGACGGAATGTCGATGCTCCAGGTATCCACGCCAAATCCGGCCGGCCCGTTATCGCACCCTTTCACGGTGTACGCCACGTAGGTGTCGACGGTCAGCCCCTCCACGAGGTGGCCAACGGCGTCGAACTCCGCGCCGTGGCTCGGGTCGATGCAGAAGCTCGAGCTCGAGCGGAACCGCGTGAACGACGTCCCCGCCTCGGTCGGACCGGTGATCAGGGTGGCCATGGTGCTCGGTTCCGCGCCGAGAAACAAACCGGTGATGCGCGCCTGCATGGACTTGACGTCGAAGCCGAAGGCCTGGACATCGGTGCCCGACCCGATGAAGCCGACTCCTCTCAGCTCTCCGTTCTGAGGCGGCGGCGTGCCCCACGCCTCGATCTTGGGACTCGCTGGATTCTGTGAATCGTTACAGGCAATGGCGGCGACGAGCAGTGCGACGGCCGCTGCCGACGCGCTCCGGCCACAGGTGCGTGCCATGGGGCCCCTCCTGGAGGTGCGGGTTTGCTGACCCTGCGGCAAAAGCCGGACCGACTCTGGTGCGCACGCGAAGGCCCGCATCCGCCGCTCCGGCGCAGCGCGGGCGCAGCGCTAACTGCGGCGCCGGCACGCCGTGGCGGCGGATCGTCATCGCGGAGAGGGCGCGTGGCCCGCGCGCAGCACGCGACGCTCGCGCACCGAGCCCGCACAGCGCAGATTCGGAGCCATGGCCACCGAACGCAAGAATCGCCGACAGAAGGCCGACCGGCGCGGCGGTGCCGATCGCCGGAAGAAACAGGCACCCGTTGAGCTCGAGCGCCGGAAGGGCAGCGAGCGTCGCACCGGGCTCGAGCGGCGCCTGGAGCTGCAAACCGCCGGCGACCAGATCCACGCGGCGGTCGGCCTGCTCACCTACGCCCTGGATCAGAGCATCATACTCCTCGACGAGGATCGGTGGCTGCTGCAGACGGCGGTCGCGCGGTTGCGGCTGGCGCTCGAGCAGCTGGGTGAGGAGACGGACCACCGCTAGCGACAGAGAATCGTGGTAGTATCGAGGGTCCCGACCCTGACGGTGTCCGAATGCCCCCTCGCCCTTGCATCCTGAACGAGCTCACGTGGAATGACGTCCGCGACGGGCGCTACGAGGTCGCGGTGCTGCCATGGGGCGCGTGCGAGCCGCACAACCGCCACCTGCCGTACTCGACCGACAACGTTGAGACCGAGCGGATCGCGGGGCTCGCGGCGCGCATCGCGTGGGAGCGGGGCGCGCGGGTCGTGGTGCTGCCGGTGGTGCCGTTCGGGGTGAACACCGGCCAGCTCGATCTCCCGCTGTGCATCAACATGAACCCGAGCACGCAGGCGCTGGTACTGCGCGACGTGGCGACCGCGCTGGCGGGCCAGGGCGTGCCCAAGCTCGTGATTCTGAACGGGCACGGCGGCAACGACTTCCGCCAGATGATCCGTGAGCTCCAGCCGGCGGTGTCGCTGTTTCTGTGCACGGTCAACTGGTACCAGGTGGTGGATCCGAAGCCGTTTTTCAGCGATCTGGGGGACCATGCGGGAGAGCTCGAGACGAGCGTCATGCTTCATCTCGCGCCCGAGCTGGTGCGCCCACTGTCGGAGGCGGGCCCTGGCACGGCGCGGCGGTTCACGGTCGCGGGCCTGCGAGAAGGCTGGGCCTGGGCGCCGCGACAGTGGCGCCAGGTGACGGAGGACACGGGCGTCGGGAACCCCGCGGCCGCGACGACCGAGAAGGGCCGCCGGTACGTGGACGTGGTGAGCGACAAGATCGCGGGCTTCCTGGTGGAGCTGGCCGAGGCCGATACGGGGAAGATGTACGAGTAGCGCGGCCTCCCAGGGCGCGGATTCACCGCACCCTCACTCGATATCCCCCCTCCCCGTCGTCCAACCCCCACTCCGCCACCAACCCGCGCAGCTCGCCCTGCAGCAGCGTTTTCACCAGGACCCGCAGCACAGGCCCACCGGCCGAGCCCTTCCCCTTGCCCGTGACGATCTGCACGACCGCACCGGCCTTCCTGCGCCGCCAGCTCTCGAGGAACGCGCGCACCGCGGACCGCGCCTCCATCGCGCCGAAGCCGTGCAGGTCGAGCTCGGCCTCGGCCCGCGCGTCGAGCAGCGGGTCACGCGCATCGAACGCGGGATGGCGCCCTCTGGTTCGCTTGCTCATGCTCCCCGGCGGCTAGGCTTGAGGGAGCTCGAGCAGCCGTCGGACCTGCGCGAGCAGCTCGCTCGCGGTCCACGGCTTGGTGACGAACGCCACGCCGGGATCCTGCCCGACGGTCTTGCGGAAGTTCGGCGCGGGAAAACCGCTCATGAACAACACCCGCACGCCGCGCGACTCGCCGCGGATGACCTCGTACATGTCGAACCCGCTGAGCTTCGGCATCACGACGTCGGTGATCACGAGGTGCAGCGCCGCCCGGTGGGCGTGGAAGGCGTCGAGGCCCTGCTTGCCGTCGACGGCCGTGACCACCCGGTAGCCGACCTTCGAGAGGAGCTGCTGCGCGGCCACGCGCATCGTTTGATCGTCCTCCACGAGGAGGATCGTTTCCGTTCCGCCGGGCAGGCCTTCGTCGGCCGCGGCCTCGAGGTCCGACATCCCCCGATCGCGAAGCGCCGGAAGGTACACTTTGGCGGTGGTGCCCTGCCCGATCTCGCTGTAGAGGTGGAGGTATCCGCGGTGCTGTTTCACGAGGCCGTAGGCCATGGACATGCCGAGGCCGGTGCCGACTCCCACGGGCTTGGTGGTGAAGAACGGCTCGAACACTCGTGCCAGGGTCTGCGCGTCCATCCCGACGCCGGTGTCGCTCAGCGCGACGCTCACGTAGGATCCGGGCTCGACCCAGGCGTGGAGCGGCCGATCCGCCGGGCCGAGCCGCGCGCGCCGGACTTCGACGTGCAGCGTGCCGCCCTTCGGCATGGCGTCGCGAGCGTTGGTCATGAGGTGCAGCAGGATCTGCTTCACCGCTGCGGGATCGGCTTCGACCACCCCGCCGTCCTCGTCCGCCTCGAACTGCACCTCGATGTTGGCCGGGAGCCCACGGCGCAGGACGTCGAGCGCGTCGCGCACGAACTCGGTGAGGATCAGCGGCTGCAGGTCGAGCACCCGGTGGCGGCTGAAGCCCAGGAGCCGCTGCACCAGCTCGGCGCCGCGCTGCGCCGTGTCCTTCAACGCGTCGAGGTCGCGGTTCGCAGGCAGCGCCTTGGCCAGCGCGGCGGTGCGGCCCAGGATGGCGGTGAGGAGCTCGTTGAACTGCTGCGCGATGGCGCCCGTCAGCCGGCCGATGGTCTCCATCTTCTCGGCCTGCTTCAATGCCCGCTCGCGCGCGAGCTGCGCGGCGACGTCTTCGGCGGTCATCGCTCCCATATATTCCGGAGCGTCGGCGGCGTCAAGCTACTGCCGCCGCTTCGATCCGAGCAGCGAATGCCTCACGACGCTCTCCGGCGCCGTGGTTCCGGGCCGCAGCGTGAAGACCGCCTTTCGCTTCAACCCGAGATCGACCTCGACCACGAGATGGCTCCGGTCGCGGGCCATCCGCCACGCGCGGGACGCCCTCTGCCCCCCGCCCGTCACGGCTCGCACGGCGGCGACCACCTCCACCGGCGGGTCGGCGATCGCCGCCAGCTGCGCGCAGGTCGCACAGCGGCGGGACTGCGGCGCCAGGTCGGCAGTGCACACCTGCCGGCCGCAATGGCCGCACGTGCCGCGGTGCTGCGCGCACGCGTCCTTGCCGCACACGGGACACTCCTCGACCTCATCGGACGCGAAGAATGCCATTGCCTCCTCGGCGCAGCCGGCCCGGTGCCGCGCGCAGACGAGGCGGCGCGACTTGTCGGTGCGGCGCAGATGCTGCGAGCAATGCACCTGCCCATCCACCGCGCAGACCGCCTGATGGGCGGTGCAGACCGACTTGCCGCAGCTCGCGCACTGCGTCACCTCGTCCACGCCCACCGGCTCGTTGGTCCCACCCTCGCAGTACTTCAGGCAGGCCGCGCACAGCCGCCGGCTCCCCTTCGGCGCGCCCGCGCCACTCTGCTCCGCGTGCCGGTTACACACGACCAGGCCGCAGCTGCCGCACGGCGCGAGACACGCCGTGCAGGCGGTGTGCCCGTCCTCGGCGCAGACCCCCGCGTGGGCCGTGCAGTGCTCGAGCCGGCACGCCGGACAGACGCGCACGTGCTCATCACACGCCGGCTGCTCGTCCACGCGACAGTGGGCAATGCCGTGGTCGGCGCAGAAGTCCTCGGCGCAGACGGAGCAGCGAGACGAGCACGCCTCACAGCCGCAGTGGTCGTGTCGGCAGATCACGAGGCTCGTCGGCGGGCGACCGCAATGAGGACATGCCACGATCCAGGCGGCCGCTCCGGTGAGCCAGCGCTGCGCGTTGAACGTCGCGCGGCGCCCGTGCGCCGACTCGAGCTGCCACTCGGCCCGCTGCATCAGCACGGCGGCCTCGATGAGCTGCAAGGGATGCACGACGGCCTTCACCTGGCTGCGCCGAATCTCTTCGGTCCGGCGACGCTCGGCGAGCGCCGTGACGGTTGCGATGGCCTCCGGGTCGGTCTGCTCCTTGAGGATCGACTCGAAGTACCGGTCCAAGCGACCGAGCTCGGCCGCAAGCGCCTGCTCCGCCGCGGTGCGGCGCGCGGTGACCCGCTCCGCCGACTTCTCCTGCAGATGACCCAAGAGGAGCCGCAGCAAGTCTCCGGGCTCCCGGGTCGCGACGGACGTCGCCTTACCCGCGGCAGACGGATCCGCGGGTTCCACCCGGCCCGCCTCCAAGTCCCGGAACGCGGCCGCGAGATCGTCACTCACTTTGGCGCCGGCCGACAGGTCGTACACGTCGCTTTCGACCACCGCTTCCTCGACCCCCGCCCCCGCGCGCAGCACCACCCGCGCGACGAGCCGACCCACTGGATGCACCGCCAGCTTTGTCTGGCTCGTCTTGACCGTTCCGTCGCGCACGGGAATCGTCAGTTCGACCCTGCTGGGATCGCTCGCGGGTGACGCCGCGGGCGCGATCAGGCCCAGTGACAGGCGCGCCGCGCGCGCCCGAATGGCCTCGATCAGCTGGGAGAGGAAAGGGCTCCCGAGCACGGCGATCTCGGCATCGGGGTCGCGCTCGAGCGCGTCGAGCGAGAAGGCCACACGCAACGACTCCCGGTCCCGGAAGAACGGGCGTTCGGGCGGGGGCAACCTCAGCTCCGAATGGTCGGCGCCGAGCGCGGCCTGCTTCACTTTCGCAAGCTTGCAGTAGCGCTCGAGCAGCGCCCGGATGCGAACGTCGGCCAGCGGATCGGCGTCGGCGACCGGCGAGTCGCGGCTCGGCCCTACCGCTGAAGCAGCGACGGCAGACCCGTTTACGGGCAGACGCCGAGCCGCGGGTTTACCCGCGCTCTTCGGGCGACGCTTGCGCTGGGTCGTGCGCCGCGGCTTTCGGCGTTTCACGCGGCGTCGGCCTCGATGTCCACGAGCGCGAGGGGAAGGCGGTCTACTTGGGCGACCAGCGTGATCGTGCGTCCGGAGCTGGTCAAGCCGGTGAGGCGCACCAGCTCTCCGTATTCGGGATGACTGCCCGCCGGTTGCTGCGTCGTGACGCCCTCCCCTGCGATCGGCTCGATCGACTCAAGCGCTTCGAGCACTTCCGTCACGTGCACGCGGAGCTTGTGACGCTTCGCGTCCCAGCCTGCGGCCCTGACCACGTGGCTCGTGCCGAGTCCCAGGCGCAGGCGGCCGGGGACCGACAGCGTCGCGAACCGGCGCTCGAGCCGCATGGCGTTGTCGTCGGGGGCGATAGCCGAGTTGAGCTGCTCCTGCTCCTTGCCTGCCGCGCTGCTCTTCTCGATGTCGGCGCCGATCGCTTCTACCCGGCGTCCGAAGTCCTCTTCGCTCTCGGCGGCGAGCCATTCCTTGGCCAGCCGACCTTCGAACTCCTGCGCGCCGCCGAACTCGCCCAGGATCAGGTCGAGCTCGCCCACGACCAGCTCGAACAGCTTGATCTTCCGGTCGAGCAGCTGGAGGATGTACGACTCGATGGTACCCGCCGCGGCGAGATTCACGATGTGGACTTCGCGCTTCTGCCCGATGCGGTGCAGCCGTCCGATGCGCTGCTCCACCACCATCGGGTTCCAGGGCAGGTCGTAGTTCACGAGCACGTTGCAGAACTGGAGGTTACGTCCTTCGCTGCCGGCGCGGGTGGCGATCAGCACGCTGCGTTCGTCCTCGTGAAAGGCGCGGATGCGCTTGTCCCGATCGGCAGTTGAGTGCGCGCCCCAATAGACAATGGGCTGGCGGCCGAGCTTCTTCACGCGCTCTTCGATCAGCTGAATCGTCGGGCGGTGGTCGCTGAAGACCACGAGGCGGTCGGGCGTCTCCTTCAACAGATTGGTCAACACGTCCAGCTTGGCGTGCGTCTTGATCCCCCCGGCCCGTTTGGCGAGCTGCTGCGCGATCCCGCGGTACTCGGGGCTGATACGCTCGCTCTCGGCCAAGTGCGCGAGCGATTCGGCGAGCGCCCGAGCGGACGAGCAGAGCCGCTGGCGCAGATGTATCACCGCAAGCTGCAGGGTCCCCTTCCGGGTCGGCTTCCCCTCTTCCTCTGCGGCCGGCCGGATGAAGCCTTCCCGATAGAGCCGGCGGAGGAACTCCGTAGTGCGCGCGTACAGGTCCGATTCGGCGCGCGTCAGCTTGACTTCCGGGTGCCGCGGCCGGCGGGGCGGCAGGTTCAGGTCGTCCACGACGCTCGAGCGCCGGGTGCGGATCATCACCTCGTGCGTGAGCGCGCGCAGGGCCTCGGGATCACGTGGCTGGCGGTGGTCGCCCGAGACGAGGTGCTCGCTCTTGAACTCCTGCCACGTGCCGAGCTGGCCCGGCCGGAGCAGCGTGATGAGATTGTAC
>Ga0209761_1000259_pt1 | contig 30513 bp, 35 predicted proteins | sample GraSoi013_1_40cm_4_FD_185818 | JGI IMG/M metagenome (GOLD analysis project Ga0209761, IMG submission 185818) | Grasslands soil microbial communities from the Angelo Coastal Reserve, California, USA - Sample 09_25_2013_1_40cm (SPAdes) (version 2) | ecosystem: Environmental > Terrestrial > Soil >... | reverse complement strand
CTGACGTTTGTGCGTAAAGACCCGTTTTCTTTTGAAAGACTTTTAAAAGCCATCCAGCCCGCTTCGACCTTGTAGCGGGGTGGGGTAGATTCTCTAATCGGAGAAGCCTCGCCAGGTTTAACCCGCAGGGCTCATAACCCTGAGATTGATCGAAGAGCTCGATCCTCAAGCGGTGGTTCGAAGGGCCCGAGTGGGACCCGAAACTCCACCCCCCGCTACCTTTGAAAATACTCCCAATGGATCTTTGCGCAATAATGCTTCTAATCTTTGGAGGTCATGGAGCTTGCAGTAAGGTCTGGGGTCAGTAGGAACTTGCCGTTTCCTGTACACACGACGTGGGGCATTACAACGATGCTAGTAGTCATTCCTCCAATCACTTGCGCATTTGGTTCAGCTTGCAGATGGCCGGGTGGAACGATGAGGTTGACTGACCCATTAGCTGTGACAGATGCGACATCTATTCGGACAACATTTATCGTTCCTTCTGATAGGCTTCTCGAGCTGAGTTGAGTGATGCTATTGAGCTGGAATATGTCCAGCGTTCTTGGAGTGTCGTTCAACGTAATCCACTCTCCGGTCAAGTTCAATGCCCCTGTTCTGTGAACCCTAACCGAGCTGATGTTCATAACAAGACTCGTAAGCGTGACATTTTCTGGGCGCATTCCATGACACGATACTGTCACCGGATCGCTTTGGATAGATATTTGTAGTATCCCTGTTGATGGGAGAAAGTTCTGGGGTATGATCCGTAGTCCAGCGATGATTGATGCTGCAATCGCGAGCCCTACGATGCCGTACTGGGCTAGCCTCTTGGTGGCTGGATTCGTCCTTTCTCGCCTCGTCTAATAGGGGCTATCTTACACATAGACCTACAATTTTGAACGGTTTGTTCAAGCGTTGTACGCTCACGCTCAGGGCTGTTGCCTCCAAGCCTTCCAAGTCTCAAACCAGAAGATGGCTGAGCCTAATCCTCCGAAGATTAACCCGAAGAAGGTGAAGAGGTTCAGGTCGGGAATAATGAGCACATAGTATACGAATAGTACCGTAAAGAGCGCAGCATAAAGGGCGAATCTTGGAACGAACACTCTTCCGACTCGGAGGAACTGTTTGAGAACGTCCACCTTGACCTCCTTGATGAGCCGATATTCTCCAGACTCTTTAGAGACCAGACCTAGGTCCTTTAGCTTGTCGAGATGATACAACGCCAGAGTTGGGCTGGAGAAATCTAAGGCTCTCTGGACCTCGCGAACACCAACCGTCTGTTTGTTCGCGTTCATGACATACCAGTAAACTCTGAGCGTGTTCCCCTTAAGCTCGGCAGCAACCTTTTCCGACTCCGCCTGTTCTTGCGAGTTCAGGGATTGGGTAACCTCTAGAAAGTGATGTTTAGAACGGGTTCTGACTAAATAAGGACATGTTGGTCGAGTGGAGAGCGATGTGGCCTCAAACCGGGGTATTGCCTAGGAGTAAAGAACAGAATTGAAGGCCGTCACCTTTCACGAGTTCGGAGGGCCAGACAAGCTTCGTTACGAGGACGTTCCTGAGCCTAGGACTAGCGAGTCAGAAGCTCTCATCAAAGTAAGAGCTGTCGCCCTCAACCATCTCGACATCTGGGCTAGGGAAGGGACACGGAGGGAGAGAGTACCAATCCCCCACATCTCAGGCAGCGACATCTCCGGTGAAGTGGCAAGAGTAGGAGCCCTCGTCAAAGACCACAAACCGGGTGACAAAGTTCTGATCGCTCCGGGAATCAGTGATGGCACGTGTGAATACTGCGCCTCCGGCTGGGACAGCCTCTGCGAGAACTACAAGATCATAGGCTATGAGACCCAGGGAGGATACGCGGAATACGTCTCCGTCCCGGTAAACAACATCCTCCCAATTCCCAACAACCTAAGCTTTGTAGAAGCGGCCTCCGTCCCACTCGTATTTCTGACAGCCTGGCACATGCTAACAACTCGCGCACACCTCACAGCCGGAGAAACTATACTCGTCTGGGGGGCGGGAAGCGGAGTCGGGAGTGCCGCAGTTCAGGTCGCCAAGGTCCTCGGTGCAAAGGTGATCGCCACGGCGGGAAATGACGAGAAGTTGGAGAAGGCTCGGAGATTGGGAGCCGACTATGTGGTCAACCACCGCAGCCAAGATGTCCCGGATGAAGTCAAACGATTCACGAATGGTAAGAAAGCGAATGTCGTCTTCGACCACGTGGGCCAGGCTACATGGGAGAAGAGCATGCGTTCAATGGCCCCAGCGGGACGACTGGTCAACTGCGGCGTGACATCTGGAGGAAAGACAGAGATCGACATACGCTTCATCTTCGTACGCCAATTCTCTCTGATGGGCTCCTTTATGGGTGGAAGAGGCGAATTGCTCAAGGTCATGACATTTTTCGAGGACGGCAGGCTCAAACCTGTGGTGGACTCCGTATTCCCATTGAAAGAGGCGGCCGCCGCTCAGACTAAGATGGAAAAGAGCGAACACTTTGGAAAGATAGTATTGAAGGTCTCCGAATCGTAAGCTGAGAACAAAGAAGGATTCGAGACCCGGCCTGGATGAGCTTGCGAAATGCCTTCGGCGACGGTGACTTGGTTGTCGAAAGGGCTGATTGGCAGTTGACTTAGATGGTGTGCCACACTATTCGGGGACTGATTCCGTTACCAGTTTTCCATTGATGACCTTTACAAACAGGTATCGGTTGTCTCGCAGTATTATGGTGAGCTCGTTTTCACCCTCCGTGATTGTTAGGATGTCCTGTCCTATGATTCCGTCATATTTTGCCACTTAGATCGCTTCCAATTTTTCTCGTTCTCAGATTTCCTTCTTTAATACTTGACGATTATTCGATGCGGATCTTGATTCCCGGTGTCTTCGCAGTTGCTTCTCCCCGTTCTGTAAAGATATGTTTGCCCCATTTTGCATGGACCTTTGCTTCCAGCGTGTGTTGTCCCTTGCTTAGTTTGGAGGCTGGAAGTTCGAAGCTTCGGGTCACGTCGAAGAGCATTTTCTGGGCTTCTTCCTCTGTCTTTGGGTAGAGAATCGTCTCGAACTCTGTTGCGATCGTCGCCCAGACCCTGTAGGGTAGTTCGGGGTTTCTGGTCCAGAAGAAGACACCCCTGCGCACGAATCTATCCCGCTTCAGCTCAGACGGGAGCAAGAGCTTGGATCGTTGCTTCGACAGATCGACTCGGTAGGCCATCCTTAATCCTAGATCGTGTTCGTCGTAGGCGGCTTCCCAGAGCCGTCGGACGAAGTTGCGCCTTATTCCCCCGTTAAGTTTGAAGCTTACCGTGAACGCGAGATTATCGTCTAGTTTCGCTTTCTCGGGCGATGCTGTTATCGTTGCTTCCTGGATGATGGCCCACTGCTCGCCTTTTGGTCTCTGCAGAGATGACTGTAATCCTCAAACGCTCCCTTGTTCGGTTCCTCCGGTACTCCAGAGAGATAAAAAAAGGTCTTTGGTGGGAAGTGTCCCTAGGTGCCGGTTATTGGCTCGATGTGTACGCTGCTGCATCCGCAGCCGTCGGCGTGCTTTCCTCTTCGGAGTGTTCCCCTGTAGAGCCTCGCTTCGAGTTTCTCGCCGTTCTTCTTCTCCCACTCGTCAACTGTGATGCCGTATTTCTTCTGGATCCTGTCGCGGTACCATTCGGGTATGACGTTGAACGAGCAGAAGGGTATGATCCTCATGTCCGGTGTGAGGTAGTGTATGTCGCAGCGTTGCAATCTCTCTTCGTCCTGGTTGTACTTGTCCTGGAAGTGCATCATTCCGAGGAACATGCTTCGGATGTGGAATTGCCCTACTGAGCTGTAGTCGTGCTTGAGCAGTGCTCCGACCAGGAGCTTGGATAGGTTGAGGCCGGCGGGTTGTTTGTCTTTCTCGATGAAGCTGTTGAGTTTGCTGATGAACTTCGCGGCTACTAGGTACTTGTTGGTGCCTGAGTTGAGTTCGTCAGTCTTCTCGTCCAGGTATTCGAATAGCCCTTTGAGGTCTACGAAGCTGGTTATCGGGACGAGCTTCTTCGTGCTCTTGTCCTCGAAGACGTATGTGCCTGCTCCACATGCGAAGTGTATCGACAGCTCGTACTGTGGCCGTTTGGTGAAGGCTTCAACGAAGTGTGTTACTGGCGAGCAGCTGGGAACTGGGAACCATGCGTCGCGTGGAATCTCTCCGTTTGTCTGTTCCTCGATCCTCTCTATGCAATCGGGTATCGTGATCCTGTATTTCTCGCGTTCCTGTTTCTTCATTCTTCCGGTGAGCGAGACTGGCTGGTAGCTGATGGCCCGCACGATGTCGATGTTCCGTTGCGCGAAGCGGAGTATTCCGCCTAGCTCGTGGTCGTTGATCGACTTGATTACTGTCGGAACCAACACAACCCCTAGGTTTGCCTTGCGGCAGGTCTCGATAGTGTATGGTGCTTCCCAATGGTTCTTGGGGTTGGTCCTGGGGCTTACTCCATCGAAGCTCATGTAGAGGTTACTGAGACCCGCATCCCTAAGTTCCGCGGCGAGGTTAGGGTTGAGTGCTAGGTTGATACCGTTGGTATTGAGCTGGATATGGTCGACGCCTTCTTCCTTGATGATCTTGACAATCTCAGGAAGCTCTGGGCGTAGGGTTGGTTCTCCACCGGTTATCTGGAGACTGTTCCCCGGTACGGGTCTCTCGGCTTTGAGAGCTCGGACCATTTCTCGGACCTGGTCCATGCTGGGCTCGTAGACGTATGCCCCTTCGAGACCCTTCTTCACATAGAAGAAACAGTACCAGCATGTGAGGTCGCAACGGTTGGTAACTATGATGTTGGCCAGACCAGTGTGGCTAAGGTGGTTAGAGCATAGGCCACAGTTTGCAGGGCAAGCGCAGCTCTCTATTGGAACGTTGGGGGCATGAGTTCCCTTACCATCGCTCCAGTAGGTCGCGAACTTCTGGTACATGTCATATGATCCAAAATAGAGCTCCTCAGTCTCACCGTGCTCTGGACAAGTCTTGGTCATGAAGACCTTGTTGTCCCGCTCGAAAACGGTGCTCGGGAGTATCCGGTTGCATTCAGGGCAGACGCTCTGGGTTCGACGAATGAAGCGCCCTACCTGCTTCAGCTGCGGCTGTAGTTCCTCTGGTAACTCGATTTCAAGCAGTGCCAATTATACCACTATCAGTAGTGAATACGCGAGCTGTATTACTATTAAGCCTTCTGACACTAATCACCGCGGGAAGACGCGTAACAGTAAACTCCCCTCGTAAGTGCTGTTAACGTACAGGACGGAGTCATTCTTCATAATCACGTAACCGGTCGAGGACGCGTAATGTTACGGAACTCTTATTCTCAATCTTGAGAGTCGCACGGCGCTGTTCAGGCAGGATACATGATACCATGCTGGCTGCGCCTCGAAGGGTGGGCGGCCTCTGCATGCTGATAGTCTTGGCTTACATGTTCCTTGGCAGTTTCTCAGTGGTCCCACCTGGGAAGAATCCGGTCGACATGGCCCCGGCCATAGATCCGACATACTATCTGCACAGAACACTGCCTCAGACACCTATACCTGTTCCCTTTGGACTGCGCATGAACACCACGGCTCCTCCCTCAGGGCAGACAGAAACAACCCTACAATTCAACAAAGGCACCAATTACTACTGGTATTCTGATCCTCTAACGCCTGGGTGCGCGGCAAGCGGAACGTGGACATTCTATGTCTGGGCGGACACCGCTACTACACTGTCCACTCTGGATGTCCGCCTCGACTTGACGAGTTCTAGCGGCGGCAACAGTAGATCGATAGGGGCCTTCATAGGAAAGACAATCAACGCTCTCACACCGACTCTCTACACGATCAGCATTGCAGGATCTGGAATTGGCCTACAGACCAATGACAGGTTCCGGCTGACACTACTTCCTGAAGGAGGAGGCGCCAACGATAGTCACATGAACATCATCTACGACGGTTATGGAAGCGAGACCGTTGGTTCAGAAACGAGACTCTCCACAACCGTATCCTTCACTAACTGCTCGCTGAACCTGCGAGTGAGAAACTGGAGTCTCACAGATACGATCCCGGGAGCCATAGTCTACAAGGATTCACAAATACAGGTTTCAAGCTCAAACGGATGGGCAAACTGGACGAACGTGGGCGGCATAGTCCAGATCAAGGTCCAATATTTCGGGTACTGGGTCAATGGAACATTTCCTGTCACCCTCGATTCCAACAAGACACTGGACATTCGAGCAAACATATACAACATCACTGTGACGGTTAGGCCCGCAAATCAAGAGGGAGTACTCCAGTCCGTCAACGTAACAGCATACAACTCCACCCAGTACGGGTCATCTAGCAAGATCGCGACAGGAATAACAGACGCGAATGGCCGAGTGTCATTCCAGGATGTGCCCAACGGCACACTGTTCTTCACGAGCTACGCAAAGTCAGACTATTCCATTTTGATTTCAGAGTTTTCTCAGACGGTTTCGACTAACGGTCAGTCAATATCGCTCATCGCGGATCAGAACGCCGGCACAGCGACTCTGCCTTGGGAGGTCTTCTTCATCGCCTCCTTTGTTCTCTCGCGATGGCCAACAGCACCAGACAACGCCGCAAAAAGGAAGCCAAAGACTTGACACAAAATAGACCGGGCCAACTCTCGACGCTACCATTACTCAAGATCACGCAAGCACTTCTGATAGTCGGCGTAACCCTGGGCGTTGCGTTCCTCGTCTATTCTTCGCCGCTCTACGCCTATGATTTTGGACTGAACGCATCTGGAGCAGGTATGAATGTTCGGTTCGTTCACTGGTCCGATGGAACATTCTCCAACACAGTCTCTCTGAACTACAATATTTACGCTGACGTGACAACCTATGACTCCAACGCCACTTACGGAATTGCGAACACCGCTGGAAAGGCGATTACGGTAATCCTGAAGATCGGGTCCATCACCAACACTGGCAAAGTGGCGAATGTCACGCTCACAATCCTTTCTCAAGACGGAACACAGCAAGTTGCAAGAATGAGCTGGACGGGAGGAGATGCTCTGCCGACACCAGACCAGACATTCATAGCCACTGCTCAAACGGACTACTTGATACAGATCAGCATTAGAGGAGCAAGCTCAGTCGTTGCGGGAGATCTCGCAAGCATCGGTCTGCACATGAGTACATCGGGGTGACACGCGAGCGAACAATGACAACAATGGTGAAGGGTGACTCTCGAACAGTATCGGCAGGGTCCAATCTACCCTCGTGGTTCAATGCAAACAAAGCGCTATCCGTTCTGGCCTTCCTCGCTCCTGTTCTAGTCTTAGCGTTCCTTGGACTGTTCCGAGCGCTCAATCTCGAGACTCCTGTGCAACTGCTCGGTCTGACTCTCGACTCGGTATTGCTTGGGGTTGGGCTGACCGCCGGATCCGCGGTGGGACTCGCGTTTACGATCAAAGCGCCAAGTCTGTTGCATCGGTCTGAGATGCCGGGAATTCTGAGGCTCATAGCCCCGTTCCTCAAGACGAGCATGTGGGAATCTCAAGAGCTGGCGGGAGTCATGCACAGGTCATGGCAGCTGATGACAAAGCATGTCGCATTCGTGCAGACTCTTGCTTGGACCCAGAACTATTCTTCGAAACCGTCCAACTTCACCATGTCCGAAGCGATCTCTCTCATTCTGAAACTCCTGCCTCCTGTCGAGAAGCATTCAGCGACCTGCCTTCACTGCAACTAGATCCGGAGAAGATGCAGATTCGAGAAGGTTCTTGCTTTCTCTAGAATTTCGAGCCATTAGTTCCCGTAAATCGGTCTCATGCGAAGCCCTCAAGATGAAATACTAGACCGGCAAACCTCGTTCTATGCCTGTGCCAGGCTCGCTCAAGCGAAGACCGGTGGATGAGAAAGAACTAGCTGACCTCTTGGAGCGTCAGTTCAAGATCAAAACCATTGAGACTCGGGCTTATCTGAATCTTCTTGAGAAAAATGACATGACACTGCAAGAACTAGCGCATGTACTGGACCTTCCTCTAGATGAAGGTCAAGCACTCGCGGAACGTATGATATCGAGCGGGCTTATCATAAGAGCTACTGGCCCAGACGTCAGGTTTGCCCCGCTTCATCCAAGAATGACGATGACGAATATTTTCAAGGTCTATGAGAAGGAGGTGGTCGATGCTCTCCGTGACCATAGGGCAACGGTCGACCGTGTAGTAAACTTGCTTACGCCGATCTACGAGGAGAGAAAAATCCGCACCGGCTAAAGCGCTAGCTGGTCTGGTCCGAGGTTTGTTGAGGCAACGGGGTCGAGCTGTATCTCTTCTTGTCCTTATTCTCGAGAATGTCTGCGAACGGCTCGCTCTCTTCCTCTGACTCTTTCCCAGACTCAGTTGTCGTCTCCGCTGGTGTCTCAGACTGAGCTTCTTGAGTCGTTGTCTGTTGCGATGGCTCAGCAGGACCCTGTTCAGGGGCAGGCGGTTCAGACAGTTCTGGGCGCGGGATCCTTTCCGTCAATGGTTGCTCAGCTTCCAGTTCCAGCTTCTCAGGTACAGCATTACGGAGTGACGGTTCAGAAGCCATTTCAGCTTCAGGAGGCTGAGCCTCGACTTCCTCTTCAGCCTGTCCCTCCTCACTTGGAGCATGTTCAAACTCTCTTTCGTGAGGAATGATGGCACGGGGTTCCTTCACGCCGTAGAATCTGTCGGTGAAGAATGAATAGACGTCTATGGCTTGGGCCGCGGGATGGGCGGGGAACTCGTCCTTCAAATTACACAAGGCGCAAAGGACGGTTGCGTGTCCCGTGTCTTTTGCTATCGTTACTCTAACCGCTTCTTCTCCACATCGTGGGCAGATGAATACCGTGGGGAGTTTCTTCTTCACAATCCGGATTACCCGACGTCTTCTCCTGCCCAATCTACACTCCTCTACGCGGTCAGGGGGTCAAGAGTCAATATTTACCTTTGGTCGGGCTCCCCTCAGCCTCAATTCAAGGTGGGGAAGTCAGACTGAATAACACCTAATTGCGATTTCCTGGTGGTCCTGGCGATGATTTCCGAGCTGAAGCAGCTACCAAGGGAGATTCACAAGCACATTCGAGCCCGCAGCTATATCGGCAGCTCAGCCTTGGGCGTCTCTGATGGACTAGTTACAAACCTCGCGTTCTTAAGCGGATTCGCCGGAGCCGCATCAGATTCTCAATTTCATTTGATCCAGATAGCGGGAATCGCCTCCATGCTTGCGGGAGCAATCAGCATGTTCTTCGGCGGCGTCCTAGCAGGGCGCTCTGAGTACGAGCTGTTCCAGGCCGATGCAAGAAGAGAGGCGGGCGAGATAGAACAGGAGCCCGAGGAGGAGAAGACAGAGTTGAGGAACTTCTATGTCGCCAAGGGACTGACACGAGACCAAGCGGACAGGGTTGTTGACCAGATAGCTTCCAACAAGGCAAAGTTTCTCGAAGACATTCTCATGCACGAGCTGCATGTTCATCGGGCAAAACTTGCAAATCCCATCAAAATGGGGAGTGTGATAGGCCTCTCGTTCCTTGTAGGTGCTCTGATTCCCCTCGCACCATTCCTGTTTCTTCAGACAAGGATTGAGTCACTTATCGGCGCTGCGCTACTGTCCCCGACCTTCTTGTTCTCAGTGGGAGCATGGCGCGGGCGTGTTGTTGGACGAAAGTTCTGGAGGACGGGGCTAGAGACTCTGCTGATTGGCGTATCCGCGTCTTTTATCCTCTACTTGATCGGCCTAAGGCTTGTTTTTGTCTAGATGATGTGCACGGGTCGGGGTCGCCATCTTCTGTATCATGCCCTGATCCGAGATCATTACGATCTTCGGTCCCGGGATGATCTCTTGTCCCCCCATATATTTCTGGAGCACGAGGGGAATCTCTATCATTCCATCTGGCCTCTGGAAGTTTTCGAGAATTGCCACGATTGCGCGTTCCGTGGCGACTAGTGTGCTGTTCAGCGTGTGGAGATATTTGGTTGGCTCGTTCGGTTTCTCCCGATATCGAATCTTTGACCTGACTGCCTGGTAGCTGGTGCAGTTGCTGCAGGACGCCATTTCTCGATATTTTCCCTGTCCCGGTAGCCAAGCCTCCAGGTCGTATTTCTTTGCTGCAACCGTCCCCAAGTCGCCAGTACACACATTCACGATTCTATAGGGTATTTTGAGGCTCTGCCAGAACTCTTCCAAGTTCCGCAACAATTCTTCATGTAGGTTCCAAGACTCTCCTGGAGCTGAGTAGATGAACTGCTCAACCTTCTCGAACTGGTGGACCCGAAAGATCCCTTTGGTGTCCCTTCCGTGGGCTCCTGCCTCTTTCCTGAAACAGGGACTGATGCCTGAGTATCGGAGAGGAAGCTTCTCACCGTCCAAGATCTCGTCGGCATGAAATGCCAAGAGCGCGTGTTCGGCGGTGGCTAGCAAGTACAGATCCTCTCCTTCAACTTTGTAGATCACATCTTCAAAATCGGCGAGGGCGACGGCTCCTGCCACGACGTCTCGGTGTAGAAGATACGGGGGCTGGTAAAGCTCGTAGCTCTTTTTCAGAATAAAGTCGAGCCCGTATTGTATGAGTGCGTAGTTGAGCCTAACAAGATCTTTTCTGAGGTAGTAGAAGCGTGCTCCAGCAACCTTGCCCGCCTTCTCGATGTCTACCAGACCATGCTTCAATCCCAGGTCAATATGGTCTAGGGGTTTGAACTGGAAGCTTGGAATCGTTCCCCACTTTCTCACTTCGACGTTGTCATTCTCGTCCTTCCCTACAGGGACGCTCTCGTGGACGAGGTTCGGGAGATTGAGCAGTATCTGTTCTGCCTGTTTCCCATTTTCGTCGACCTTCTCTTCGAGACTCTTGATCTGCCCCGGAATCATCTCAGCCTCTTTCATTAGATCTGAAGCATCTTGTCCCTTCTTCCTAGCCTCGGCTATCCCCTGTGTGATTTCGTTCCTTCTCCTCCGAAGCTGTTCAACCTCGGCCAAGCCTCTTCTCCAGTCCGCGTCCAGCCGAATGAGCTGGTCTACGTCCTGAATCTTCTCCGGCATACCACGGTGTCGCAGGTTCTCCTTCACGCGTTCGGGAGTCTCACGGACCAGTCTGATCTCCAGCAACCTGGCACTCTCCGCTCAGCCATGCACAGGGGTAGATGAAAGGGCTTTTCCAAGAGCCAGTGCGTCAAGAGATACTAACCCTTTTCTAGGCCTTGGAACATGGCTCTGTTCAGACCCGGGTCTTGCAGGCTCATCAGCATGATGTCGTCTATTATGGCGTCGTCAACCTCGTCCACGATAGCTACATCATGGGCGCAGTGGACGTATGGCGATGTCGATCCTGCAACCAGCTCTTCTGCGAAGACAAACGATACGGCATGACAGACCTCGCCCCCGAAGTCGGTCTTCCCAAGATAGTGCCCGATACGAAGTGGGCTGCACTCATTTGCACTCGCGACAAAGGGTCCGACTGGACCCTAACCCAGACGGGCCCCGGAATGACCCTTACACACTCCTGCACTCCAGACACAAAGGTAGAACTTACAGTGGGACCAGGCTATGATCTGGAGCCAGGACCCGCGCGCGGAATCGGACAGCATCGGCTAATCCTAATCGAGAAATTCGTCAACTCGGCGGTCGATGTCCAGTCGGGCAAACCACACACCACAACAACAAACGCCTACCAAGCACTCGGCAAGCCCTTCTCATACACACCGCCGCTATCAGCGGCAGTGATCGAACCATCACGCTACAACATTCTAAACATAGCAAGCATCCTACTGATAGCCACAGCTGTATGGTCGATTGTCATAGCCTTCGGTGCATTAGGGGTTCCCCCGAGCATAGCCGTCATGGTCAGAGCATTATTCGGGCTGGTCGCTGTGGGCACACTCGCGAGCACCTACCTCCTCTCAAAGAGGAGAATCTGGGCTCCGATCCTCGGAGCCGTAGTGGCAGCAGCTGGATTAGTTGTGTATGGGATCTCCCGGTCCTCTTTTGGGTTTGGAGTCGCCGACTATGCGCTGGCCGTTCTGCTAGTGGCTGATATTGGCGCAGGATGGTTGGCCCGGCAAAGGATCAAGGGAATGATCGAGCGTCAGTGGCATCCGCTAGACATGCCCGCCTACGGGTGACAGACTTTGAGCAAGACGACCAACCCGTTTCGTAAAGAAGAAGACGCAACTCTCGAATATGAGATGGACGTGTTCGTCGATGCGATGGACGAGGCAAGCGGAGTGGGCGGCGGGGTCGCCAACTTCCTGAGTGGATACACATTATACAAAGGCGAAAAGTTCCTATTCGAAGCCGTCGCCTACGGGCGCATCGGAGGCCAGAACGTAAAGCCCACACTTACACCGGAATCGATGAAACGGCTAGAGGAGCTTCATGTTGATCTCGAGCTGTTTACGGCCCGGCTCCAACGAAAACTCGTAGAGGGCGAGATGACGGTCAACATTCCTGAAGGCGCGACGCCACCCGAATAAGAAAAGCTGACGCTTTTTTTCTTACGAGTTTATTTGCACGAGCTCTTCGCCGTGGTAGTAGGCCTTCATGTTGCAGTATTCACACCATGCCCCTACTCGGTTATCAGTCTGATCAGAATAGTAAACGTTCATCGCGACCTGGCCGCATCTGGGACAGACGTGATTCCCGACCTTCTCCATCGAGACTTCCCCTGACAGAGCCCTTACACCTCTGCTCATATCTGAGAGAACAGCCCAAAAGTAAACTTCTCCAAGTCCGATGGTTCTACCGAACACTTGACGGTAAAACCAGATATTGTTGAATATGATTCCGCGAAAGATTTTCCGAGCCCCCCTTGCGACCGTATTTAAAGGGACTGTTACCACCGTCCTTCGGGATTGGTAACAAGCGGGGAATCAACGGTCAGGGTCTAGCCTGACTATTGACGGTTTGACCGAATGAGCCAGTGCGTGGTTGTCTGCTTTGACTGTGGGCGTGAGATCCTCATGTTTGACGATGTTAGGCGAACCCCTCAGGGTAGAGTGATCTGCAATGGCTGCGCTCAAGAGACTTACACGGATATTCCTCTAAACTAGGAGAACTCAAGATTGGAACCCCTATTCCTCTTCTTGGTTGGCTGGATCAGTATGGCCGTCATAGGGTTCGCTCTGACGGTAGCACGAGTAAGCTGGATCTCTGTATTGGCTGCTCTGGCTCCTCATCGACCATCGCCCACAACTATGGAACGTCGAACAGTGGAGAAACTCCTCTTCATAAGCAGTCTTCAAGAAACAAGCCAGCCTACGACTCCCACCATAACACAGGTAACTGCCCAACCTCTCGCGATGGCGAGCGGACCAGTCGTCCTGTCTAGCTTCCTTTCTGGGACACTGGTCTCCCTGAACTGTCCTACCTGCGGACTGCAAGCTCCTGAGAAGTTGATGAGGGAGCATTTCATGGGAAGCCCCATTCACGAGTACAGGACTTCCAAACCATTACCTGTGACCATTGTCAGCACTGGATTCCAGACTGTAGCCCGTCCGGTTGAAGAAGAGAATGATAGAACGTCGCTCGGCGATCTACTGCAGACTCTGAACGTGATGGAGCGGCTACTTAAGAGGGACTTCTATAGGCACGAGCTTAGGGTCGGGTCTGGGATAAGCGCTCGTGTGGCGAATATAGGCTGAGGGGTCTCGAAGCCTCTTCCTCTCGCAGAGCGTCTCCAGGAATTTCATTCCCTTGCCAAGAGGATCAAGCCTCTTCATCTCCACGTATCCTGCTTCGACCGCGCCGTTGAGTATGTCTTCTCCGCGTGGCGTCCGCGTCAGGACAGTGCTCCATCCGCTCGCCGAGCCTATCGCTCCTACTGCGATGTCGGCAAGCTCAGCCGAGTAATCGACACATATGTTGCACTCTTCCCGGGCTGCGTGAGCGATAACCTCGACTGGCTCGTCGATCGCGAGCCGGTCGCCTGTGTAGATGAGTAGTCTGTTTTTCTTGATGTTCACCTTGGTTACTGTCCTGAGGTCGACGCCGCGAGCTCCCTGAACATAGTCAACCATCATTTTCTGATAGTCGAAGACTTTCGAACAGAATAGTCCGATGGTGAAGACTAGGTTCCGCCCCAGCTTGGGCGCGGCTATCCAGTGCGTGTTCATCCTCCAGAAACCCTGTAACTCGCAGGGCAGTCCGACGAGAGCCATTCGATCCTCCTGGAAGTTCACGACGGACCGGTTAGGGACCGCGATCTCCGCCATGCCGCCGACCTGACCACCGGGTGTATACTGGGAACCGGCGTTGTCGACCAGTTCCTGCTTCGTCCGGGCAACTCTCGGACCGGGCTTCCACGGCTGCTGAGACGTGAATCCGGAGACGAGCGCATAGTCGATGATCTTATTCTCCAACGCGTACAGCATCAGAGCACTAACAGCGCCACCGTCCTGTGCACGTTTCTGAATGTCAGGGTCCTTCGCCCGGACAGAGTACGAACCGATGTGGATGCCGAGGATAGTCTCCTCAGGGGTCCGTTCTCTGCCGAAGACCCGACGCTCGACCTCTGCAACGGGAAGTTCGATACGTGGACAGCTGTAGTAGCAGACCTGGCAGGCAGCACAGGTGCCACGCATAATCGGCTCTTCGCTCTCGCTGTGGAATAGAATATCGATCGGGCATGATGCTATGCACGCGCCACAGTACATGCAGATCCCCTTGTGCACAACCTCCGCGATCAGATTCCCGAAAATCTTCAGCTTTATCGGGCGGGCCTTCCAGCCCTCACCCTCAGCGCTCGGCTTCAACGTCTGCGGAGGAGTCGCTACCTGAGTCATCAGCTAGTGCTCCTGCTCCACGACCTGCGAAGCCCCTCTAGGACCATCGACGCTGAAGACATACTTGTCCTCCTTCTTGACAGGAGGCTTAGCCAATCTCTCAGGTGACCAGACCAGCAACTCCCTCGTGTACTCGGCGATATCATACTCTACAGTCTCTTCCAGCGCAAACTCAGGACAATAATCCGTACAATTGTGGGCTGTGACGTTGCCAGCAACATATGACTCATCTCCCTCAACGGAGAGGTTGACCACAGGTTGGTCGCTTACATCCGATGCTGCAATCTTCTGAATAGGCGCATAGACATAATTGTCGTCCATCTCGAAGCGTGAGAATGACTTGGTCCTAGAGTCGTTGAAGCTTTGTCCCATGAGTGCGGCCATAGCCCCCACAAAACGTCCCCGCACGGTGACAACGTAGGCTGGCTTTCTGTTCTTGTGTTGCGTGAAAAATACTTGTCCCATTATGCCGAGTCTGAAGAGGACTTGTTGAAGCTGGAATGCCAAAGTTCTCGATATGGTTACGTATTCAAAGAATGTCGCTCTGTTGCCCTTGGTTGGATGGTGGAAGTATCCGTCCCCTCTCCAAGCGCCTTTGACGAGCTGCCTCTGTTTCTCCGGAGGCGCAAACATAAGCCAGTCTGGCAGTCTCTTGTTCTCCGCTCCTCGACCGAAGTTCTCAAAGAACTGAACAGCTACTACGGAGTGGAGCAGTACTTGAGTCGAGTTATGGACGTTGGATCTCTTTGATTGTGTGTTAAAGAATTTTTCTAGAAGCTGGGAGGCGTCGGTGATATACTCTGTTTCATGCTCTCCAAACGTGAGCCCGACTGTTCTTCGGATTGTGTGCCCCTCGGCTAGGTAGTATCCAACGAGCCTAAACAAGTCGGGCTCGGCTTTGAGCTTCAATTTTCTGACGAGCCGTTTCCCGGTACTTGGCTGCCCTACGACGACGTCTTGCTCGTAAAGGTCAGTATCGCGAGTCTCTTTTGCGATCGGGATTGTTAGATAGTCGCCCCGTTTTAGCTGAGTAGGCGTCTTCCAGACGAGGTGTCCTGGCTTCTTCTCCAACCTCCTCTTCTTGACAAATCGTCTTGGAGCAACTAGCAATGGGTGGTCGGCTGTTACTTTCAGTGGATAGGGAGCCCCAAGGGGTTTGATCGAGTAGAGCCTCCCTGAGTATTTTCTGGTCAGGATCTGGCGGACTGTACGATATTGCCCTGTATGAGTTAGAACTCTGTCGCCAACTTTTACATGGCTGATCGGCGTTACCGATGGATTCGTCGTGACCAGCGTGTCCGGGGTCACACAGAAGTGGCAGAAACAGCAGCGTCCGTAGAAGTATTGTGGATACCATCGATCTCCTCTTTGGACGATGGTGATGCATTTTTCTGGGCAGATCCAGGCGCATATTCCACAGCCCGTGCAACGGTCGAGGTGCAGCAGGTGTCTTCCGCGGTAACCTGCCTCGACGGCGTATCGTTGTTGTGGGAACTTTAGTGTGTAGGGCTTGTGGAAGAGGTGTCTGAGTCCCGTGGCGTAGGCTATCCAGCTGTTGGCCGCGGCCTTGACCTTTCCAACTATGGGCGCCAAGACTCTCTACCTATCTGCCTCCACTGGCCAGTAGTCGATGCTCCACCAAGACGTTGGCATGTCAGCCAGTCGGACCCCTTTCAATACCTCGGAGATGGCGGCCATGTTCCGGTAGGATCCGGTTATGAATCTCGCCCTGTAGGGCTTGTCTCCGCCTTCTCCGATCATGTAGAAGCTGCACTCTCCGCGGGCGGACTCGACTCGGCCGTAGGCTTCGCCTCGCGGGACGACGATGGGGGCTTTTCGCCTCACTGGTCCTGAGGGTAGTTTCTCTAGTATCTGGCGGATTAGCTGGCTGCTCTCTCTCATCTCGTCCATGTGGACCATGGCGCGCGAGTATGAGTCGCCGTCAGGCCGGGTACGGACCTTGAAGTCCAACTCTCCATATGCCGCGTAGGGCTCGTCCTTGCGCAGGTCCCTGTCGACGCCAGACCCGCGTAAGGTTGGTCCTGTGGAGCCGAGGGCGATAGCCCTCTCGCTCGAGAGTATGCCGACCCCTTTTGCTCTGGATGTGAAGAGTGGATTCTTGAAGAATATGTTCTCGTATTCGTCAAGCCGTTTCTCGAAATACTCCGTCCGCTTCACAGCTTCTTCGGCAAACCCGGCCGGCAGATCTCGTCTCACGCCGCCTGGGACCAGGTAGGAGTATGTGATTCGAGCGCCTGTGAGGCGTTCGGCGAGGTCGATGAAAAGTTCCCTGTCCCCAAGGGGCCACATGAACATGGTTGTGTGGCCGAGGAAGACGCCGTAGATGGAGAGCCAGTAGAGGTGGCTCATTATCCTGTTCATCTCGTTCAAGAGACATCGGAGGTACTGTCCCCGTGCGGGCGTTTCGACTCCCTGCAGCTCTTCTATCGCCCGGACCCATGCATGATTCAGGTTGGAAGCGTCTATGATCGAGGGCCGCTCGATGACCGGGATGCTTCGAATAATGTTTCGAAGCTCGATGATCTTCTCGATGCCTCGGTGAACATAGCCCGGGTCGGGCATGGCGTTGATGATGATATCGCCATCAAGTTCGACGATGAGTCTCATGTGCCCCGAGCCTGAATGCTGTGGGCCAACGCTGAGAGTCATAGTCTGAGCCCCAGGTTCTGTAGGGCTCATCGATGGGAGATCGGTCGTCTGCGCAGGCTTGTCGCTTGTCGTCATGCCTGTCAGTCCGTTGGGAATCTGATCTCCTTTCGCATGGGCGGAGGTCCGTCCCAGTTGTCGTTGAGAAAGAGTTTCTCTGGACGCGGGTGGCCGTCGAACTGTATTCCGAACATTTCTAGAGACTCTCGCTCGTAATTCTCTACCCCGGGCCATATTTTGACGAGTGAGGTAGCTCGTGGACTATTTCGGGGCACAGATTCCTTCAGATTGACAATAATATCCCGCTGTCCGACATTTCGGATCGAGGATAGATGGTAGACTATTTCGAAGCGTGCCTCTCTGTTGTAGTCAACGGCCGAGACCCCGCTGGGGTGATCGAATCCAAGCTTGTCGCGGAAGAAAGTCGCGATCTCGACCATTCTGTCAGGAGCGACAGTCACGTCTATCCGCGATCGACGAACGACCGTTGCGTCCTTGATGTCGGCGGGGAAGTTCTCTTTCAGTGTTTTGACGAGGCTCTCTTCCCTTTCCTGTGAGAGGCTCATCCTTCCGGGTACACCTTCGACTTTCGTATCTTCTCTTGAAGCATGATGATCCCGTGCTCCAGTGCTTCAGGCCTCGGAGGGCATCCGGGGACGAAGACGTCGACGGGTAAGAATTCGTGGGCCCCGTTGACGATGCTATACGAGTCGTGGAAGAGTCCGCCTGATATGGCACAGTCGCCCATCGCGATCACATATCGTGGAACCGCCATCTGGTCGTATATCGTGCGAAGCCTCTTCGCCATCTTCTTCGTGATCGTTCCCTCTATCACTATGAGATCGGACTGGCGTAGAGATCCGATCGGGAGGACTCCGAAACGTTCTAGGTCATGCCGAGCCCCGCTGGCCGCGCCGAACTCGGCGCTACAGCAGGCGGTGGTGATGTTGACGGGCCAGAGCGAGTACATGCGGGCCCAGTTGATCACGTTCCTTATCGGCTCAGTATCTATCACCTTGTGAACAAGGTCGCTGAGCTTCCCGACCCAGACGTTGAGAGAGTCTGCAAGGAGCTCTATAGGGTCGTCGGATTGTGCAGACTTCTGGGCGGACATGATTCGTCACATACTATTTCTGGTCTTGTTCCTATTTATCCGCATCTTCTGACTATACTGATAGAAGGGTGACTAAGGCCCGGTCTTCCTGATGGATAAACGCGTTGAATAGATTCTCTGTAAGAGGGCCTCTTGGGCGGTCTATGGACCGGCACCTTGAAGGTGTCTCGGGCTAGGCTACTTCCGCTATGCGCCCCGTATATGCTTGGTACTGGTATCGGATGATCCTCTTTACGCAGTCGCCGTTGAGACACTGGTAGACCCGGTCGCCGTTAGCGAACAGCTCTCGCATGACCATCGGTTTGCCGCATCCTACGCACCGGAAGGCTCCGCTCCGCCTCTCGTCCAATAAGAGTCGTAGGTCTATCATTCGCGTGTCTGCCTCCTTCTTCAAATACTGACGATAGGCGAGGCTAAGTGTCTGCCAGTATTCCGCGTTCTCTGGAGTTGTCTCGTATTCGAAGCTTCGACCCGCCACCACGGGCGGCTTGTAGCCTTCGGCTACGAACACGGGGTTCTTTGAGTAGGGAACTTTGATGCGAGGAGGGCCCGTGTGGACAGCGGGATGGCCGCCGTAGGCCTGATGTTCGTTATGGCTTCCGTGATTAACGGCCACAGCCCTTCCGTTGAGGCCGGTGTGGAATGGGCTACTTCTTCCTGCTGGTACGCGACCTCTCGGTCGATAGGACAGGCACGGGCAACTCTACCTCGGTCACGCCTTTCGAGGTGACCGAGAAGGTGACCCAGTAGGTCTCGTGGGGAGCGCCTTTCATCCTGCGGACCCTGAACTGTTTGACCAAGAGTCCTCGCTCCGCGAAGTCCGGATTGAACCTGACGTCGAGTATCCCGTCAACCACGTAGAAGAGAAGATCATCAAGCTCCACATAAGCCCGGAGTGGAGTGTGGTGGGAGCAGAAGAATGGAACAAGCTTCTCTTTGGGCCCCTTCGCCCTCCATGATTTCACACCGTCGAGCATGTGGAATACGAGGGGACGCTCCTCCTGGACGAGAGTGAACATTTCTGTTAGAGAGTCGACGAAGACGGCTCCTCGACCAGACATCTTCATCTCTTCCATCATGTTGAAGAGAGCACTCGTTACCGAGTGAAGATCTCGTGGATCCTTCACATAGTGAACGTAGGAAGGAACCTCGACGGGCTCCATTCTGAACGAGAAGCAATCTATGAACCGCAACTGGCCGGATTCGAGAAAAGGCGCGATGTCCCAGCCGAAAGACTCCATATCCTGTTCGACGGCGAGCGGCGGCCCCTCGAAGGTCATGTAGATACACGGCTCCTTTCGCCTCTTCAACACGCCATAGAGAAGCTGGCTCATCAGCACAGACTTGCCGGTGCCCAGTTCTCCGGCGAGGATCATCATGCTGTTCCTCGGGATCCCCTTGGGGAGAACCTTGTCGAGAGCTTCTATCCCAGTCGAGAAGAGCGTCGGCAATATTGGCTCAGACTCCCGTTAATTGAAGCTGGTCTACAAGTGATAAAGCATGTCTAACCATCCGTGCCGGAGATCCGATCATCGGCTCGCGGCCGAGATTTCTGTTCCAAGCTCGGAGTTCCCAAACTGGACGATTCTCAGAATTCGGAGTGAAACAGATGCCTCCTGCCGCTGGCCTTGCTTGGAAAACCGCTCTTGAGTCGCGAGGATCAACGTTTTTGAGATTTTCTGGATAGGGTCCCGCCAGTTGAACCCGGTCTGGGCTTGGATTCCGGTTTGTCGCGAAGATTCGCCGAGTCAGGCGTATTGGAGATCGTGGAGGTCAACGTGCAGGTCAGCGTGAAAAGTGCGCGAGGTCAGATCGCATGCTCGGATCTGAGATCTGGGCTTGTTTTGTGGCTGTTGAGCCGGACGGTCACGGAAAGAGGCCTTGGATCTCTTATGGCCATCCTGCGCAGGTTTTGGTTGGATATCGGAGGTTTAACGTCGGCACGATACTGGGCCAGGGTGAAACTGGTCGCCACCCAAGTAAGGAGATCTGGGGATTTCTAGAGCGTTCTCACTGGATTCGTGGAGCGATTGTTCGGATAAACGACCTGTCCAATGCGCCCGCCTCGTAAAGGTTCACCATCGTGTTCGTGCTCGCCTCACCCGATAGACGACCCTGGTCACCCCGGATGTGCCGCCACTTTAGCTGCGTATGCCCACTCTTCGAATTGTAGATTATTCCCAGAACATAGTTGACTCTGACAAAGCTGATCTCGTTGACCCGGCCCAGCGTCTCCTTATCCTCCGCCTCCACGTACATTGTTCCGAGATCCCTCGACCTCTCCGGAAAAACTGACATGTCCAACTGGTAGTCGCTCGGGATAAACGAGCGGCAGGTGCTCGTGATCATGAATCTCCGGAATGACTCCAAGGAGCACGCCGTTTCAAGCTTTGGCAGTATCGATGCGCCTACCGGGGACCAGTCCCAAGATTCTAGAGGATAAATGAAACTAATAACTCCATCCTCCGAAACAATCAGAGCGTATGTTTCAGGGCTGAAGATTCGGGTAAGAGCAGGCTAATACAATCCTCTTTTCTACTCTGCTCTCACGGTCCAAAAAGGTCCAGTCGCACTGTCCAAACCCATGAGGCGTCGATAGAAAATGGCCATACTGGTCAGAGTCCCACCGCAGGTCCTAGAGGACCTAGTCAGTAAAGCCATTCTGAAACAGGGCCGCATCTACAGAGGTGAACTCGCCAAAATGATAGGCGCATCGAAAGAGTCACTCGACGGGAAGACCTCGTTCTACCTCATCAGCCTCATGAAGCTCTGCGGACTGGCAGAGGCGGACATGGCAAAGGTCCTCAAAAAGTCACGGATCGTCAACCAGCGCGGCGCAGTGAGCCGAGACATTTCAGCAGGAGAAGAACTAAAGGGAGTCATCGACAGTGCGCTGGAAGGATTCCAGACACTGATATCTGAAAGCTTCAAACCGACAGGCCGAGAAACCCCTCCTCTTCCAAACAAGCAATCGTCCAAGAAAGAACTAGACGAAGACGAGTAAGCCGGAACCGGCCCATTCTCGTCGCTGGGATTATTGCAAATTGATCGGGGAAAAATTGGGTCTGGCTCGCTATCGGACGATAACCTTTACAGGTTCAATCTTGATCAAGACCCGCTGCTCGCCTGGGCTCCGGTTCGGGTACTTGTCAAGGCCCCTGTACTTCTTCGCCATCTTGTCAATATGCTCCTCCGCAACCTGGCCAGTCACATGCTCCACAACCTTGCCTCGTATCAGAACCAAGTTGTAGGGATTCGTCTGGTCGGTTATTGCGAGGGCAACGTGGGGATTCTTCTTCACATTGCGGTGCTTAACACGACCAACCGCGGTGTTGATGAGAACGAAGTGTCCATCAGTGTCCACCCATGTAGGAGTGACCTGTGGCGTTCCGTCAGGATTGACGGTGGCTAAGTATACGAAGTTCTTGCCTTCGAGCATCTTTCTTGCGCTTTCAGTCAACTTTGACATGTTCATCGTCGCTGGACCGGGTCTTCGACTTCTTATTGGTTTCTCCCATGGAAATTTGTCGTCGAAGCCCGCAAACGAACAGGAGCCACATGATGAACATGTGTGATGCCCAAGTCTGAAATTACCGACGCGACTGGATACCTCACTGTTAGACTTCGAGTTACGCGACACTTTAGTCCAATGCGAGAGTTTCGTGGTTCACAGTTCTGGCTACGGGGAGGCACGTCGTGCGATACAAGAGAGCGACACGCTATGTTCTTCTCATCGCTCTTGCGGTTCTAGCCCCGGCACTATTCACAAATCTCGTTCCGAGAGCACATGCTGTAACGTACAGCCTGGGGACCATACCGTTCCTTACCCAAGAGGGCTCCACGATCACCCTTGTATTCTCAGTTTCAGGGGCGACAGGAAACACACTCTACCAATTCAGATTCTCCGTGCGAGATCCGGCCTCGATCACTCATCAGTCTGTCCTCCAGAACTATACCACACTTCCAGGCCAGACACAGTTCACCCTACCTCCCTTCTACTATCCAACCTCGTCTTTCCCAGGCCCTAACTCACTGGTGGGCCAATATGTCACCTGGGCCGACCAAGTTAGACCCCTACTAGCCTCGAACCCCGTTGCTGCAACCTACTTTCTCATCATCCTGACAGACAACACGGAGTATCAGAGAACACAAACCGTCAACATTCATGCGACCGGTTATGGTCCATCAGAGCAGGTCAACGTGAAGATCGCAACATATACGACATCTACAACCGTCTTCACCCAGACGCTGGCAGCATCGGGAACAGGAGTAGTGGTTGCCAACTGGAAGATTCCGAGGAACGCGACGATCGACAACAACGGATACGTGCTAACAATTAACGGTACTAGCACAATCAAGACTCCAGCTGATGTCCAGGGCTTCAATGTGCGGCCCGCCGTGATGTCTATCTCCACGCTTGGCTCTGCGAGGAGCATCTATCAAAGAACCGAGACGATGAGCTTCTCGTTCCAGCCTGTTTATCCAGACGGAACCATCGCTTCAACCGGAGTGGCTCTACTGAACCTAGCCAGACCCGGCGGTACGAACCTGACCTTGACCACAACATACTCAAGCGCGAGCCAGACTTTCAACGCGACCTACAAGACCTCAATGTATAACCAGACTGGCACATGGACAGGCTCACTGGCTGCCAACGCATATGCAGACGCCTACGGGAATGCCGGTCCAAAGAGCGGGCTCGTCAACACGCCCCAACTGGTTCCTGCAATACTGAGAATCGACGCGAACGTGACGACATATGTCCCCGTAGGCGGACAATTCAAGCTGAACGCCACGATAACTTATCCGGATGGAACAGGCCTCCAATCAGGCTCCATTGGAGGTTATCTCTTGTTCAGTGGAACCCCGGTCGTGAACGATACAGTCCCGGTGATTTTCGACACCACCTTGCAGATCTGGATTGGATCCTACACCCCTCAGACCACTGACCCAGCAGGGCTCTGGTCCCTCGTCATCAGGGCATCGGACAATGCCTCCCCTGCCAACAACGCATCATCGACACGCGTGATAACATTCCAAGACAAGCCTCCAACCGTGGTTCTTTCCCTCTCCACGACATCTGCCAATATTGGAGAGTCTGTCACTCTCACCCTTACTGCTTCCGACTCAGACGGGACAGTAAGCACGATCAAGATTGATTGGGGAGATGGAACTATCGACAGCCTGTCAGGAACTGCCACTACCGCTAGCCACAGCTATACTTCATCGGGAGGCGCTAGCTCAAAGACCTACACAGTAAATGCCACTGCTATAGACAATGGCGGACAATCAGCCTGGAGCACTTCCAACATTACAGTACTTGCTCCTCCGTCCCCGCCGGGCGGGACCCTCTCTCTCCCCCTCTACTACTTTGGAATTCTAGCGGCTGTAATCGCAGCACTTCTTGCAGGAGGATTCTTCGCATTTAGAAGACATAGGGTGACACACGCGAAGTTGAAGATCGACTTGGAGGCAGTCAAGTCGGAGGCTGGCAGGATCGAGAACCAGGAGTTCTTCCAGTCGGTGAAGGATCAGCTTAGGAAGGATAAGGATGACTAAGGTAATCGCCGTCCACTCGTTCAAGGGCGGAACGGGAAAGACGACCCTCACCGCAAATTTGGCTGCTATCCTCGCGATGCACCATCGGGTCGGCGTGATGGACTTGGATCTCTCCGGACCAGGGCTTCATGTTCTTTTTGGTCTCAAGAAAGGCGAGGTCAAGGCGACACTCACAGACATATTTCTCGGAGATGCAAATCCTGCTGATGTGATTATAGATCTCACTCCGAGGTTCCCTAAGCTGAAGGGCGGCCTCTACTTCTGTCCTGCGAGCAACAAGGTCGAGGACATGCTACGTTTATTGAAGGCGGGGCTTGAGGTGACCCTGTTCCAGGACACGCTGCAGAAGGTCGGCGAACAGTGCAACCTCGACTACATCATAGTCGACACGCACCCTGGAGTGGAGAATGATACGGTTCTCGCGATGGGATGCTGCGACGCACTGGTGCTGGTATCACGGGTCGACCAGCAGGACCTGTTCGGAACGGCCGTTATGGTGCTCCTGGCCGAGACATTTGGGAAGCCGACATTCCTCACTCTCAACATGGTACCCCCAGGGGTGAGGATCAAGGACGCGGTCAAGGTTGGCAAGGAGCTGGCGGTACTCTTCAGGTCCAGATTCCTCCAGGCTTTCGACTTTCAGATGGACGTCATAAACAACCTGAGCAGATCAGTCTTCGTAATAGACAACCCTGATTCAGCCTTCGCTCACAAAGTGAACGAGGCGGCAGAACTCTTGACGAAAGAACTTGCGGAGGCACCAGCAACTGCAAACTAGTCCTAAGAACCGGCCGAACGCGTGGGACCTGCGGAGGCTCGTCGGGTCCGTTAACCAAGTACGATTCAACGACAACAAGGGCGAGATATCGTTTTTTGGCCAGAAGATGATCATACTACGACGGGATGTGGTGAGAGTCATGCGAGACGCTCTAGAACGTCTCGTCGCAGACCAGGCGGCTCCCTTCTTATCCTACCTGGCCAGCGGGATCGGGATTCACGAGGGGAGTATCTTCCGGGACAGCATAACGGCAACAGGCCCAGAGCAGAGAGCGGCACTCGAGAATCTGGTCCACTCAGCCTTCGAGGACACGAACTTGGGACTGGGCAAGGTCAGGATTCGAGCGATAGATTTTGACAGGGCGAGTGCGAGTGTGGCTATCGGCAACTGTTTCGAGGCGATGGAGAATGGTCAGTCTGAAGAGCCGAACTGCATGTTCACGAGCGGGTTTCTAGCAGGACTTTTCGCAGAGGTTCTCGACAAGACAGTTCAGGCGAGAGAGACCAAGTGCATCTCGCAGGGCCAGACGGAGTGCGAGTTCGAAATATCACTGGCGGACTCGGAAGATGGAGAAGGAGCCGGGGCTGAGGAGAAGGAGGCGGCTGTAGAACCGATGGGTGAGAATGCGAAGCCTAGCGTTGAATCGACGAAGCCGGCCAAGCCTCTCAAGTCGAGCGAGAACAAGCCTATCCAGAAACCCACGGCCTCCGTCGAGGAGCCGAAGACGCCAGTTCAAGAGCCGGGGGCCAGTCAGGCGGACATGGACGTGGGCGTTGAAACAGCCAGCCGAATCGCGAAGCGTAAGCAGGGGTTCTGGGAGAGACACCTCAAGAAGAAATAGTAGGCGATGGGTCCTACTCTCTCAGAACAAGCTTCGACCGTCGGCACGCCGCTTCCCCTAGACTTTCTAGTCTTCATCACAATCACCGTTCTCACCTTTACCCTGCTCTTGGTGAACTACGTTGGCTATCTCAGCCGTGGGTACAGATACGGTGCTTTCTACGAACTAGGTGCCCTGGTCTTCGGTGGTCTCCTTATTGGAGCGTTGTTGGGGCCTGTGATGGTCGGGCTTGGAGCCTCGTATGGGACTAGCGTGCTTCTTTCCCGATGGGGGTTTACATTCGGCTGGGCGTTCATGCTAACTCTCGCCGGTGCGTGCGCGTCGATCTACGAGCGCCACTTACAGAGCAGGATATCTGTTACTCTCAACGTCGTGGCGACCATCCTCCTCGGTTTTGCGCTCGTAGCAGGTCTTCTCTTCTCCGGCGGAACTCTCCCCGCTCTTCCAACTAGTATCGTGAACTTGGGACTTGCTGCATTGTTCACTTCTTTCCTCAAACTGTTGTTTGAGAAGAGAAAGGAGAAGGGGAGGAAGGGTTTGCGTCAGCGCCTCGCAGACCTGTTCAAGAGGTAGACTCGTATCATGACCTCGCCTAGGATGCGCTCGTCAAAAGGAATCCTGGCGTATGTTTGTAGGCACCGCGAGTTGGATGCTTCAAGAGAACCCGAGGAAGAAACAGTCTGGCCGGGAAAAACCCACTCTCACGGCACCAGGCTCAAATGCTATCCCCCTTTTTCGGTGGCCACGTAACATGTTTTCTGGGCTTGTCCCGCGGTTCAGGGCGCAGAACGGGCTCTAAGGGGATCACAGAAACCGTGAGATTCGCCTAGGATTCTAACAGGTCCAAGCGCGGCAGACCATCGATTCTTGACATGCCGATCTAGATTCGTAATCCGGGCTTATTCTGGGCGAGTTAGTGCACCGCTAGTGCCACAGAGGTCTTTCATGTCATCGGACCCATCTTAAATGCCATGCCTATTTTTCTGAGCTCCCGATGGACGAACCGCTTTCCGGCGAATTGTCACAGTCTCCCCACAGAATGGGCACAACCAAGATTTTCTGAGTTGCGCGATGCCCTTAGCCCAAGCGTGAGACCTTTGCAAAGTAAACCGCGTGGTCAGATTTGCATTCCAGGCTTGATCTAGCCGATTTACTGGGCGAAAGCTCCAATCGTCAAGAACCAGGACTTTCCGTCTATTTGGAAAACAAAGTGGGGAGTTTGAATCAGTACGCCACTAGCCATCGATCGCTAGGTTGGAGGTGGCTACTGCGATGGTTAGTTTTGCCATGTTTGGGTCCTTAGACATACGAGAGAGTGCCTCCTGACACTCGCCAAGCCATTCTGATTCCGAGAGGTATAGACCTTATTCTCCGATTAGAATCTAGTGCGTTCTAGGCGCCGGGAGTGGGATTCGAACCCACGAGGGCGTGACGCCCAACGGCTATCATGTCAATGGCCAACATGCCCTTGCGGGATCTCGAGGCCGTCGCTTTAACCACTCAGCCATCCCGGCGCAACCGCGAGCATGACAGAATGGGTCTAAAACCATTTCCGGCTGGAGGTCGCGGTAGTTCCGTCTAGATTAGTGATATCTGTACCCTGGTTTTGAAGACTGTATGAGTAGCAATCCACTGGAAAGGCTACTATCATCTCGCTGAACCCTCTTGGGGACTATGTGATCCGTCACAACTCTTTCCCTAAGGAGAGCCATGTGATCCTTCAGAGAATCCTGATACGTGAAGTCGAGACGCATCGAATACTGCTGGCAGAGCTCAACCATTGTCTTGTAGACTATAACACGGGCGGCTCCACCAAAGGATTCGTACAAGATCTCCACCATGTCGTCGAATCGAGTCGAGATATCGGATGGTGGAATTCCCCTGTTGGTCAAGCGTCCGTAGACGACGTCGCGAACGCTTGTTCCCATAGTCTCCAATACCGAGTTGAAGCAGTAGTTGACGGTGTCATGGAACGTGGTGACGAGTGCCGCTCTCACGGGGAATAACCCTCTCTGATAGAGAGGCCACCGATCGCGCGAATACGCTTGTTGTAACAAGTGACATTAGCCCACAGAAACTGGACAGGCAAAGCAGCGGCTAAGTCCGAATCTAGGAAAGATGAGAAACTGGTAAAAGCGCCAGTACAACTGTCCGACTGTCGGAATATCTTGGAAGCCTCAGCGTTCAGAGTCGAGAAGATTGTATCTAGGGAAATCCTTGATTCTCGCGGGAACCCTACCGTTCAGGTCGACCTGCACACGAAGAGCGGCTTTGGTCGATTCTCAGTACCCTCTGGAGCATCGAAAGGCCATCTTGAGGCACTAGAGCTACGGGATGGCGAGAGACAACGCTACAATGGTCTGGGCGTTCAGAAAGCGTTAGAGAACATCAGCAGAGTTATCGCGCCAAAGATTCTGGGTCTGGACTCACGGGACCAGCCTAAGATCGACCAACTGCTCAACGAGCTGGATGGAACCGAGAACAAGAGCAGGCTCGGAGCCAACGCCATTCTTGGAATCTCGATTGCGCTCGCGAGGGCTTCAGCGGACACGGCCAATTCCCCTCTCTATCGGACGGTAGCTGATGGACGAAAACTTGTACTGCCTCTACCTATGATGAACATCATAAACGGAGGAAAACACGCGGGCAACGATCTATCATTTCAGGAATTCATGGTTATTCCCGCAGGGTTCAAAACGTTCCACGAAGCGCTACGATGCGGCACAGAAGTCTACCACGCCTTGAAAGCGAGACTTGAGGCAAAGTATGGGAAGAGCGCGATCAATGTGGGCGATGAGGGTGGATTCGCGCCGAACATCAACAGCGTCGAGGCAGCGTTGGGGCAGATCAACGATGCGGTCGAGGAAGCGGGCTATTCGCCAGGCCAGAATGTAGTGTTGGGAGTGGACGCTGCCGCAGACAGCTTCTACAAAGAGGATAAACAGACTTACTTGGTTGATGGAAAACAGATCAGCAGCGGAGACCTGTTCGGGCTCTATGATGAGCTCGGACGAAGTTTTCCATTAAAGTCGATCGAGGACCCGTTCCACGAAGAGGATTTTGATAATTTCGCAAGAATTACGAAGAAGCTCGGTTCCAGATTCCAGATCGTCGGAGACGACCTGTTTGTCACAAATATCAAACGAGTAGAGATGGGAATACGCCTCGGAGCCGCAAACGCACTCCTAGTCAAGGTCAACCAGATAGGCACGCTGACTGAGACTATCGAAGCAGTGGAGAAGGCGCGACGAGCGGGCTATGGACTTGTCATGAGCCACAGGTCAGGAGAGACGGAAGACACTTCGATCGCGGATATCTCAGTCGGTCTCGCCACTGGGCAAATCAAGACCGGAGCACCTGCAAGAGGAGAGAGGACCTGTAAGTACAACCGTCTAATCCAGATCGAAGAAGAGCTGGGTTCTGCAGCATCCTTCTATGGTCCCGAATTCTTGAAGAAGCATCAATAGTCCTGATTGATCGTGGATCCGAGAAGCCCTGTGGCGTATTAATGTAGAGTCGGTATTCAACGATTTTATATGCCAAGCCTCTCCGCTGAGGAGAAGAAGACGCGGCCCATGACAGAAGTGAGAAAGCTAATCGAGGATCCGAGCTTCCCGAACGGATGGCCAAACAAAGAGAAGCACATCGACCACCAGGTAAAGTGGAAGAGTGGAGTTAGCAAAGAGTACGGTGTACACGGGTCGGCTGTTGGTGTGGATTTTGACATCTGCATCGCCGACGGGATCTGCATTACGGTATGTCCTGTCAACGTCTTCGACCGTATGGAGTTGCCGGGCGAGCAGGAGAAGATGGACAAGGGAGTGACGAATGACAGTGGAAAAGCACCCTTGGCAACCTGGAAGGCTGATCCGGCTAGGGAGAACGACTGCATCTTCTGCAGAGCATGCGAGATACAATGCCCGGTCCAAGCGATCAAGATCACAGAACCCTAGTCAAGAACGATTTTTCTAAGGATACTGGATACTCCCCAACGAAAGCTTCGGACCCATTGGGTCCGATGGCTATTCTCGAAATCACAAATACGGATGGTTGAGACGACTTGCTGAGCCTTTGCCCATCACTGCGGACGATATCACGCTGAGTTTCATCGCAGCCTTGATGGGACTCGCAGTAACTCTTCCAGTCACATACCTTATTGTCGACCGGGTTGTGGCCAATAATGAGAAGAAAAGGCTTGGACCCGTGGAACGGCTTGCAAAGGAACGTCTCAGATCTAAGCTTGGGGTCGGATTCCTTACGACCTTCCTGATCACTCTCGTTATCGATGTTACAAGCGCAGTGCGCGAACAGGTTCCTATCCCGAGAGAAGTCTTGCTACTCCACATCGAGAAGCTGAAGACCGCACAATCGGATCTAGAGGTCCTACTCGGGATCTACAACAACGTTCTCGACATTGAGATCGAACTTCTCACCAGCGACGTGATCCTCCAGATAGAACACCTCCAAGAAGACTTCGAATATCTAGCGGAGATCCCGCAGAGGCCGCCTACCGAATCGCACGCATCACACATCGAACAGCTACTGCTCCGAACAGTCCATTTGACAAAAGAGGAGCTGATTGCGCTCGGCACGGATAATCAGCAGATTCGGGCTCTAGAGGACTGGCTTACGGTGTACACGAAAGAACGTAGACCGGTTCAGAAGAGAGAACAGCCGATTGAGGTGAGAGGAGGGCATACAATATCTTGACTGAGAACGAGTCAGTGGGCCTCAGTTCTCCTCAGGAGTTCAAGGTCGCGGAAGCCGGTGAGATTGCTGACGGAGGAACGAAGATCATCAACATGGTAGGC